>Ga0116167_1004726_pt1 | contig 9841 bp, 9 predicted proteins | sample AD_JPNMR3_MetaG_FD_89794 | JGI IMG/M metagenome (GOLD analysis project Ga0116167, IMG submission 89794) | Active sludge microbial communities of municipal wastewater-treating anaerobic digesters from Japan - AD_JPNMR3_MetaG | ecosystem: Engineered > Bioreactor > Anaerobic > Digestate | place... | reverse complement strand
TTCTGCCGTTCCTGGCCAGCCTGTAGTTCGAGTCGCTCACGCTGGGCAATCGGATCGTTTTGTTCGGTGTAGGCTGGCGCGATCTCCTGCCCGTTGATGCAACATTCGAAGACTTCAACTGTCGTTGGGTCATCCGGCGACAACTTGGCCAATGGAATGAGTTCCTTCGGGGCGTGCGTGACAAACGTAGGATCAATCAGCGTCGGCTCGATGAGTTTCTCGAAGACGGCCTGGGTAACCTCGTAATCCTCTGTGCACTGCTCGATGTCAGCGCCCAGTTCGATCGCGCGCTGCCGACGTTGTTCAGGGGCGATTTCGAACCAGTCGGACCCGGCCCGTTGCCGTACCAGCTCCTTGTATTTGACGCGGCGCCATGGCGGCGTCAGGTCGATCTGACGAACAACCCGGCCTTCTTTATCGGTGTGTTTGATCAACAGAGATCCAACAACCTCTCTTGCGACATGGCAAACCATGCTTTCGACAAGCTCCATCATGGTTTCATAGTCGCCGTATGCCTGGTAAGCCTCGAGCATCGTGAACTCCGGGTTGTGTTTGCGGGATATCCCTTCATTGCGAAAGTTGCGGCCGATCTCGAATACGCGGTCGAAACCGCCAACCAACAACCGCTTTAGATAGAGCTCGAGCGAAATCCGGAGATAGAAATCGCAGCCGAGGGCATTGTGATGCGTCACAAATGGTTTCGCCGCGGCGCCGCCTGCGATCGCCTGCATCACCGGGGTCTCAACTTCAATGAACCCGCGGCTTTCAAGGAACGACCGTATTGCGCTTATTATCCGGCTGCGTTGTCTGAAAACGTGCGCCACGTCATCGTTCACCATCAGGTCCAGATACCGCTGTCGATACCTTGTTTCGGGCTCAGCAAGGCCGTACCACTGGCCTGGGGGCGGGCGCAACGCCTTCGAAAGAACAACAAAGGATTCAACTCGCACACTCGGCTCGCCGGCCCGCGTTCTGAACATTGTTCCTTTTGCGCCAATGAAATCGCCGAGGTCTATGTGTTTCAGCACGTCAAACTGACTGTCCCCCAGCACGTTTTTTTGGGCATAAACCTGCACGCGTCCCGTGTAATCCTTGATGTCAAGGAACTGACTCTTGCCCATGTCGCGGTGAGCCACAATCCGGCCGGCAACAGCCACAGGCGCGCCCTCGGCAAGAGAGCCGTCCTGAAACCTGGCCCTTGCCTCGCCACAGCCAATGTTGGGTACGAACTTGTTCGCGAACGGGTCAATTCCGCGAGCGCGCAGAGCCGCCAACTTGGCTTTGCGCTGCTCAATAAGCGCGTTTGTATCTTCGGTATGCATTGCTGTCTTCGTAAAATGATCGCTCAAACCTCGCTTGCCAACCCTGCGCGCAATGAAGCTTCAGTCTTTTGAAAGCATGTACTTGACACAGACTGGTGCGCCGATGTTGATCGTTCGCCCCGCAAGCTCGAGAGTGCCTGTCTCGGGTGCGAATCTGAACAGCACAAGCGAGTTGCTGTTCTGGTTTGCCACCCAAATCCAACGTCCGGATGGATCAAAAGCAAAGTTCCGGGGCGTTTTGCCCTGCGTCGATGTGTGACCGCGCAAGCTCAATGTCCCGTCGCCGCCGACAGCAAATACTGCAAGGCTGTCATGGCCCCTGTTCGACGCGATTACGAAACGCCCTTGCGGGTCAACTTCTATTTCCGCAGTAGTGTTGTCTCCGGCATAGCCATCGGGCAATGTCGATACGGTCTGTCGATGCCGCAAGACGCCTTGCGCATTGTCGTACTTGAAAACGCCCACCGTGTTGGCAAGTTCGTTTACGGCGTAGGCAAGTCTTGCCTTCGGATGGAACACAAAATGTCTCGGACCTGAACCCGGTGCCACGGCAACAAACGGCGGATCGTGCGGCACAATCGACCCTTCCGCAGCATTTACGCGATAGATCACTATCTGGTCCAACCCCAAATCCGGCACAAACACAAACCTGCCATCAGAATCAAACGTGACTCCATGCGCATGCGGACCTTCCTGACGTCGAGGATTCACGCTCTTGCCCTTGTGCTGGATGAACGATCTTGCCTCGCCCAGCGTCCCATCCGACCGGACCGGAAACGCTGCGACGCTGCCTCCACCGTAGTTGGCTGCGACAAGACACTTGCCGCTGGGATTAACCGCCAGATGACACGGGCCGGCACCGCGCGTTCCAACGCGATTGAGCAGAGTAAGGCTCCCGGTCCGTGAATCGACTGCGTATGCGGTCACAGCGCCGCCGGGTTGACCGTCAAACCTGTCTGTCTCGTTTACCGCGTACAGAAACCGGCCGTTGGGAGACAACGCAAGAAAGCTTGCGTTCCTCGCTTCTGCTGCCAGAACAGGGGCGCTGCTTTCGCCCGATGCAGGGTCGAATTTGAACATGTAGATGCCCTTGCTCTGCGCAGTCGTGTATGTGCCAACATACACAAAACAAGAACTTGCGGCCTCAGCAGAACCCAAAAGGTACGCGCAGGCTGTCAATGTAGCAGCCCCTATCGCGAGCCAGATCGCAAGCGATCCCTTGAGAGCCGTTCTTCCAAACCAGTTCTTGCCGGCTGTCGTGGATAATGTCATGTGGCGATATGAAACCAGAAATACCGCCATGTTCAATTCCCGAGTTTTGCCAGGGCGTCCCTAATACGGAAATCTGGCATGCGCGCCATGTTTGCCGCTCTGTTCGTGCTTGAATGACGGGCGCCCATGGACAATTGTTGCACTTGACAACAAACCCGAGAGTGGCGTGACAGAAGATCACAAGGCCGGCGCAGGTTGGCAGTGCTCGACCTGCAAGCGGCACGGGTCCAAAACGCCACAGTCGCCGACAAACCAACGGTGTTAACATGAAGACTCTGCATCCTGAGGTAACGAAGTTCCTCGAGGCCAAACCCATCAGCCTGTTCGTCGCCGGAAACTGGCGCCCCGCAATCGGCGGTGCCACGCTCGAAGTGCGCGACCCCGGAAGCGGACGAGTTATTGGGACGGTGTTCGCCGGTGACAGCACCGACATAGATCTGGCTGTCAAAGCCGCCGAAAAAGCGTTCAGAACAACCGACTGGGCACACCTTCCCGCCAATGAACGGGCTGTTTTCTTGCACAGGCTTGCCGACCTCATCGACAAGCACCGCGAAATTCTTGCCCAGCTCGAGTCACTCGATGTCGGCAAACCCCTGGCCGCGGCCAGCACAATCGACATCCCCAACGTCGCGCAAACATTGCGATACTTTGCAGATCTTTCTGTCCATGTCCGCCGCGCCGAACCCATAGCAGTTAGTGGGTATGAAGCAAGGAAGGTCCGGTTCCCGTACGGCGTATGCGCTTTCATCTTTCCATGGAACTTTCCGCTTCTGCTGGTTGGCTGGGGAATCGCGCCGGCTCTGGCTGCCGGCAACACTGTCGTAATCAAACCAGCAGAAGACACCCCGCTCTCGACGCTCTATTTCTGCAAGCTTGTCCAAGAAGCCGGCATCCCAGCAGGCGTGGTCAACGTGGTAACCGGACTTGGCGAAACCGCCGGTGCCGCTCTCGCCAAACCCGGCCATCAAACGCATGTCTTTCACCGGATCGCCAGAGGTTGGGCGGCTTGTGGGCGAAGGCTGCGGGCACAACCTTGTCCCAGCAAAACTCGAGCTCGGCGGGAAAGGCGCAGCAGTCGTTTTCGATGACGTAGATGTCGAGGCAACAGCGGACGCGCTGGTTGCTGCACTTACTTTCAACACCGGCCAGGTCTGTTGCACCGCCACGCGCTGGATAATACACCAACGCATTTTCGACCAGTTCATCAGCCGCGCCATTCAGAAGCTCCGCAGCGTCAACATCGGACACGGCATGGAACCAAACACACAGATGGGACCGCTCATCAGTGAAAAACAGCGGCGCCGTGTCCTCGGATACCTCGAGCGTGGGGCCTTGCAAGGAGCCAAATTCCTGTTGGAAGGTGGACCCGCCTCTGTTCCGGACTATCCGGAAGGTTACTACGTCAAACCGGCTTTGATGACCGGCGCCATTGACAATGTTTGCTGGCGCGAAGAAATCTTCGGGCCTGTTGCGTTTGTGGCCGAATTCAACGACGAATCGGAAGCGATCGCACTTGCCAACAGCACTGACTACGGCCTTGCCAACAGTGTTTGGTCAAACGACCTCGAACGCGCAAACCGCGTCGCTGAAGCCATGGTCGCCGGGAACAGTTGGATAAACGGTCACAACCTGTTCCCGCACGGCGTCCCGTACGGCGGCTGCAATCTCAGCGGTTGCGGCGGCGGTGTGCTCAGTCCCGAAACTTATCTCGATTACCTCCGGGTCCAGTCAATCGTCAGGCCGCGGTGAATCGGGCGCGGCACAGCCAAAAACCGAGCGTCAAGGAAGACATTCCAGGTCGGGCCGGGCCGTTAATCTGGTACGCGAGGCGGGGGTCGAACCCACAACCTTCGGCTCCGGAGGCCGACGCTCTATCCAGTTGAGCTACTCGCGCACCGCTGAAACAACCGACCGAAAGGCGAGCAATTGGCCTGACAATAATCCCAAGGACTGGCCGGCGCAAGAGATTCCTGAACCAGAAGAAGCTCTGCGCTTGCTGCGTATGATTCAGCGCACAGGGCGCAGTTCGAGAGTCTCTTCAAGATCAGAGAGCTGGGTGTTTTAGGCAAGTTTTGGTGGGGCGGCTCCGCCCTTGCCCCTTCCGAAGGCAGTTTCTTGACTGGGATTCTCTCAGCAGATCAGCCACGCCAAGAATTGCATGCACACAACTCCGTGTGTGCTGAATCTGTGAAGCACATTTCTGGCCTACATATTGCGGGCGATTACGTCTGCGATTAAGGCTCCTACCGGCGGGCGCTCTTGACAACCTGATGTGCACATGAGAACCACATCAGGGTCAACAGCCCGATGATAAGCGCCTGGCTCAGCGCCGGATAGCTGTAAACCACAAACGCCAGTCCGCCGCACACAATCGTGGCCTTGACCAAGTCCCAAAACGTCATCTGCATGATCTCGTTCCCAATCCTGCAGGGTTCAACAGCGGTTGCGACCGACCTCCTGCGGCAGCCCGTCGCCGGCCGGTCCCAACAGCGCCGCATTTGCACGCAAATCTGGCACGAATTCTTTAAGTGTGCAAGGACGATCGCCAAAGTCTGTATTCTTGCTTTTCAAAAGCCGGGGTGTTGCTGATCATTTGCCCGGATGAACACAGGTTACCAAATTGTAGTGTGCGGCGGGATCGTTCCCGATCCGCTGCAAACTCTCGAGCCGGTACACACACCAACCGGTCCGGCACTGAAAAACGAGCTGGTTCTCCCAGCCACCCTTGATCCATGGGCGTGCCACGCGCTTTACGAAGCTGCGCATCTTGCGCGCCAACACCCGGGAAGCAAGGTGGCCCTGGTCAGCATCAGCCCCAAACAGCGATTGCAGCAGGTCATGATGACCATCGCACAAAAGGTCCCGTTCGAATTGGTCGCACTGGATGGGGCTGCAAGTGGATTCACCGATCCCGCTGAAACAGCAGCCGCATTGGCGGAAGCGATCAATGGCCTGCCCGGATTGAACCGGGAAAAGCTGCTTGTATTCGGCGGCTGGGAATCCGCGTCGCGCGGCGCCGGTGTGACCTTGCAGTATTTGGCGGAGCGACTTGCCATTTCGGACGTTTTCATGGGCGTGGATGAGCTGCGGGTCCAAGCCGACGGTTCTCTTGAAATCGTTGAACGGATCGAAGGCGGACGCCAACAGGCAAGCCGCTGTTCAGGCCCGCCGGTCGTCGTCGGATGGGCGACAGGGAAATTGCCCGAGCCGCGGAACAACCCGCAAATCGGCATGCAAAACATGCGCGCGATCATCCCTGTCCTCCAGCGCGCCAAACAGGTGAAAATCGGCGCTGAAGGTGTCAGTTTCGCTTCGGTGGCGCTTCCAAAACAGTTGAGACAAACCCGAATCGTCAGAGACGCAACCCCGGAGGCGATTGCCCGCGAGATTGTTGAATGGATCAAAGGCTGAGTATGGAAACGATTCTTTTTCTTGGCACATGCGAGGAGGACGGTTCACTGGGCAAACCCGCCCGCGAAACGCTTGGCGTGGCGTCGCAGTTGGCGGCGCAACTCCGCGCGCCATTCGCTGTCGGGCTCATCGGCACAAGTGTTCAAGAAGCCGCTAATCAAGCTGCAGATTCCGGCGCAACACGTTTCCTTGGGGTCTGCGGACCAGATTTTTCGCAGTCACGTTATGCAACTGACTCCGCAGCAGCAGAAGCATTGTGTCGCGCCGCCAACGCCACCATCATTCTCGCTCCGGGCACATCAAGGCTGATGCGATGTTTGCCCGGTGTCGCACATAGACTCAACGGGCGGGCTGACACGCATGTGACGGCTTTTGTGGCAAATGAAGGCACAATAACCGCACAGCGTTGGTATTACCGCCAGCGAATGGAGGCCCGGTTCACAAGATCGCACCGGCCATGGTTTGTTCTGATCGACCCCGGCGCAGCCCCGGTTTGGAGCGGAATCAGCCGACAGGTTGAGGTGGAAAACATCGAGGTTGTTCTGCCGGATTCCGCTCGAAAAACAGAAGTCACCGGATTCAGAGAACCCGAGGCGGGCCTCAACACAATACGGCCTGATGCGGATTTGTTGTTTGTTGTTGGCGCTGGATGGACCAAGAAACAGCCCGACGGCAAAGTCCACGCAGCCGAAGCAGAACAGCTCATCCTCGAGTTCCTCACGCGCACGCGATGTTCGTTGGGCAGCAGCAAATCGCTGGTCGATCTTGGCAGTGAGGGGCAGCCGGTTCTGAGTTTCTTGTCACACCTCAATCAGATCGGCCAAACCGGCTCGACTCCAAGGCACCCGAAAGGGCTTGCCACCTGCTGCCACGGCGAAGAACCGCACACGATCGGATGGCGTTTCATCAGCGAGCGGCGCGCCATCAATCTTGATCCACAATGCGGATGGGCGCGCGGCAAAGCCGATGTGCTCTACGTGGCCGACGCGTTCGCGGTGCTCAAACGAATCAACGAGTTACTCAGCGAAACCTGACCCGGAACTGCGGCCGAGGTTTGCCCAAGCTCACGAAACCGTGGCATGAAGCGTTCGGTTGCAACAGTTGTTGCACATCGGCGTGTGGCGTGGACCATGCACGTGATCTGCGCATGTGCGCAATGACTCAGCCATGGGCTGCATCTTCGTCCGAAGGCGCGATGCACTGGATTCGGGCGTTTCACTCGAAGAACAGGACAAAGACCTGGTTGTTCCACTGAGAAACCGAAGCCCTCGAATCCGCGTCTGCGCCCGTTGAAGCGCCCGTGCGAATGCGATGGCCTCCCGGCACCCTGCGCACATAGGCGATCTTCTTTCCGTCAGGAGAAAACACGCACGCTTCAGGTCGGGGTGCGGTTTCTTCCGATGCCGGTGCGGTGAGTCTGTGCGTGACCCCGGATTCGGTGTCCGTTACACACACGCTTCTATCCATTGTATGAGCAATGTACCGGCCGTCCGGGCTCCAACTGAAAGCACTGTCAATCGAGTTCGGGTTGCGCGTCAGTTGCTTTGGTTGGCCGCCATTCGGTGAAATGGTCCAAATCTGGACCACGCCATCGTCGTCCTTCATCAAGAACGCGATCCTGGTTCCGTCTGGCGAGGATCGCAGCCAATGACGCGGGCCCTGAATGCCGGGGTGTTTTCTGTCGGCTGTGAAAGTCAAACGTCGCTGGACTGTGCCCATGGGCGGGCAAGGCCGCCTGGTCAGAGTGCCTGCAAGAGGACCGCTGCCAGCCACAGTGGGATCGTCTGGCAAATCCACGATGAACACCTCGGCAATGGTTTGGCCTTCAGAAGTGACCACGTGCCCTTGAAACGCCAGCGCACGCCGCTGCCGTGTGCCGTCCGGGCGCAGGTAACCGTTCACCCCCACCCAGCCTTCCTCAAAAGCGCGCTTGATTTCGTCTGAACCCGGCTTTGGTTTTGCCACTGTGCGCGTCACCAACACCGAATAATACTCCCCGTCATGATTACGGGGATGATCGCGGTCCACACGCACTTGCCGGCCCGGAATGCTCACACCGACGTTGCGCAGATTGATCTCGTGCTCGACGGTCTCATCACTGAATTGGCTTAGCACATGATCCTCGTATGTGAAACTGACCCATTCGCCGGCGGCATCCCAGACGTGGACATGCGATCCGCCGCGAAGTGCTCCCGGAGTAAAAGGCGGAGTGAGGTCTCGAGCATCAAGGTTGACCGCCTCCCCGGGACGCGAAACATCCACGATCACACCCTGCCTGTGAGCAGGGCCGTACGACCAATCGGGCGTCGGATTCTCAGGGCCCAAGATGAACACCACCTTGTTTTCGCGTGGATGAAACGTGGCAACGCCGCAATGAGCGCCGTTCTTGCTCTTGTACAATACCCGCGTTTCGCCAGTCCGGATGTTTGCGATTTCGATTGAATCGCCAGTGAACGATTCCCCTGCAGGGTCCGGCCGCGTGTCGTACACGACCCATTCACTGTCCGGCGACCAAACACCGATGTTGGTCAGGATGTGCCCTTTGGGATCACTTGTAATCTGCTTTTCGACGGCTTTCATGGGAATCGCTGCGAGCAGTTGACCAGTTGGCGAACCGATTGCGCAACATAACGCGAGCATTACCCGGCATGGAGCAACGCATGTTGTCAGAGCGCGGCGCATGTGCGACGAGACCCAACTCCATCTGTGCACTGAAGAACTCACACGAACCAGAGCTGAGATGCGGTCTGCCGGATTGATCGCCCGGGCAGGTTCAGGCAAACAGCCAAACCATCAACCGATCACTTGATTTTTCGCCACTGAATGTTCCGAAACGCGCCTGTGGTCTGATAGGTGCAAATCCCAAAAGGCTGGTTTTCCTCGATCTCACCCGGGCGCACGGTGATTCGTTTCCCTTCCAGTTCGACATCTGCCATTTTTTCTTTGCCTATCCATGCTTCAAGTTTGCTTCGCGTAACGCGGACCCGGATTCTGTACCACTTATTGGCCTCAAACGCCTTGTACTTTGTTGTTTCGTTCATTGACGCATCGTTGCCGTCGATGCTCGAGATTCCCACCAGACCACCACCCCAGCCTCCGACAATGAAGCTGCAGCACGAATCTCCAACCACGAAAGTCAACCCACAGAAAAAGTCCTGGCCCGCCAGCTTCATCGCGTCCAGCGCAAGTTCATAGTCCCAACATGGTATGTCATTCGTTTTGACAAGGTTTACACCCGTCAACATCGCTCCCATTTCAAGCACCAGCAGCCCGTTCTTGACCTCGACAGCACCGTGGCCGGCGAAGTCGGTGATTCTCCATCCGTCCAAAGACACCCCGTCGAACAGCAATTGCCAGTTGTCGCCTTCAAGTGGTGGCAGCTCGGCATAAGGCTCGGTTTCCGCTGGTTCCGTTGACTTGGCTGGTTGGGTAACGACCGTAGTTGACGGAGCTGCACCGGTCGGCTTGGTCTCGGCAGTGACTGGCGCCGAAACCCCAGCTGCGCTCTGTGGGCTTGCGGTTGCTATCTCTGTCTTGTTCCTGGCGCACCCAACTGCCAAGGTTGCGATCAACAGAATTCCAAACCCGACTGATTTGTTCATGAACTCCTTCATGGTGTTATCATAAAGAATTGACACGGCGATTGCAAACCCTGCGGTTATCGGCCCGCATATTTCCCAGCCCGGGGTAGCAGGAACGAAAGCTGCCTCCCAGGCAGTATCACGGCTCCTGCACCCCTCGGGCTGTCAGCCACGCCGGGCTGCGAAGTATCTGCTGCGACTCCGTCGCTGGGAAAAGCGCCCCGATCAAGCCGCCACCGGATGCAGTGGGCGTTG
>Ga0116167_1004725_pt1 | contig 9843 bp, 6 predicted proteins | sample AD_JPNMR3_MetaG_FD_89794 | JGI IMG/M metagenome (GOLD analysis project Ga0116167, IMG submission 89794) | Active sludge microbial communities of municipal wastewater-treating anaerobic digesters from Japan - AD_JPNMR3_MetaG | ecosystem: Engineered > Bioreactor > Anaerobic > Digestate | place... | reverse complement strand
TGTTGGCCGGCTTGATGTCCAGGTGCAGCATCTTGTGCTGGTGCACGATGCGCAGCCCGCGCAGGATCTCGTCGAACAGCGAACGGATCGACGACTCGCGGAACACCTTGTCGCGCTTGAGATCGCGCGCGGTGATGATGAACTCCTGCAGCGTATCGCCCTGCAGGTAGTTCATCACCATGTAGACGGTTTCGTTCTCGCGAAAGAAGTTCAGCACCGACACCACGCTGGGGTGGCTGATCTGCGCCAGCGAGCGCCCTTCCTCGAAGAAGCTCTTCAGGCCCAAGCGGTACAGCGGCTGCTTGTCGGGCTTGACGCGCGGCGTCAGCTCGCCCGGCGAACGCTCGGCCAGCGACGCCGGCAGGTACTCCTTCAGCGCGACCAGGTGCTGTTTGTCGTCTTCGGCCAGATAGACCACGCCGAAACCGCCCGCGGCCAGCTTCTTCACGACCTGGTAGCCACCCACCACCGTGCCGGAAGGCAGCGGCGCGGGTTTGGGCTTCGACATAATCGGCGTTTTTGCGAAGGGCGCGAGTTCGATGGCAGTCTACAGCATGACCGGTTACGCCAACGTCGCGCCGAGCGTGGACGCCGCCACGGGGAACGCCGGCGTGAGCATCGAATTGCGCTCGGTCAACAGCCGCTTTCTCGACCTGGCCTTGCGGCTGCCCGACGAGCTGCGTGCGCTCGAGCCGGCGCTGCGCGAGTTGCTGAATACGGCGTTCCGCCGCGGCAAGATCGAGCTGCGCGTGTCGACCCAGCACGACAGCGACAACGCCTGGCCGCAGCCGACGCCGGAGCAGCTGAACCGGCTGGGCCGGCTCGAGACGCAGGTGCAGGGCTGGCTGCCGCAGGCCCGGGCGTTGTCGGTGAACGAAGCGCTGTTGTGGTGCCGCGGCGCGGCCGTCGCGCAGCGGCTGGACGAAGCGGCGCTGCAGGGCGCGCGCGACGCCATCGAGGCCCTGCGCGAGGCGCGCGCGCGCGAAGGTGCGCGGCTGGTCCAGGTGCTGCGTGAAAAGCTGGCCGGGCTGCGCGATCTGGCTGCCGCGGCCGAACCGATGGTGCCGGCCGCGGTGCAGCGTCAGCAGCAGCGTTTCATCGAGCGCTGGACCGAGGCGCTGTCGGCGAACGGTGCCGCGCACGGCTTCAGCGCCGAAGCCGTGCGCGAGCGCGCGCTCAACGAAGCCGCCGCCTACGCGATGCGCATCGACGTGGCCGAGGAGCTGGCACGGCTTCGCTCGCACCTGGACGAGATCGAACGCCTGCTGGACGCCGGCGGCGAACTCGGCAAGCGCCTGGACTTCCTGATCCAGGAACTGCAGCGCGAAGCCAACACGCTGGGCTCGAAATCGGCAGCGCTGGAACTGACCAACGTGTCGGTGCAAATGAAGGTGCTGGTCGAGCAGCTGCGTGAGCAGGTGCAGAACATCGAGTGACGTTTCGGGGGGTTCCGCCGGATCCCGCGAAATGCACTGACCATTGTCGTGTAAGGATATTGGGTCCCGGTACGTCCCAGTCCACCGAAGTTAAGCCATGTCGCCCCTTGTAGGCGCACTCGCCAGCCTGGCTGTCTGCGAGTCATAGAGAAACTCCGTGATCGTCCCATCCCGAATGCGCGCAACCGCCTCGTCGATCACCTGCAGCGGCACCACGAACCACTCCCTCGGCTTCACCGGTTTGCCGAAACGATCCTCGATCGTCAAGTCCAGCTGCACGGCGCTGAACAGCCGATGGAAGATGTTCTCCAGCTTGGTTCGGCTGAGGTTGTGCAGCTTGTACTCGGCCGCGACCTCGACCGGGGCCAGCAGGTAGGTCGCATTGTTCTCGGCGTCCGCAATGCGCGCGGCGACCTTCCCACCCGTGACGCCGATCTTGTGGATCAGCATGCGGTGCTCGGATATGAACGGGTGCTTGGACAGGCTGCGCAGCACGTAGATCGTGCCGGTCGCGATGTCGTCCGGCTCGGCGCTGTCCCCGAACTTTGGACCGAACAGCGGGCCGAACAGCGGGCCGGCATCCGGCTCGCTCAGCCTGCGCCCGTTGCCATCCTGGGTCAACGCCCTTTGCAGCGAGCGCATCAGCAGATTGCTTTCGGTGCCATTGCCGTAGATGAGCCGCAGCCGCGCATCGGGTTGCCGGCTGCTGGTCTCGAACTCTTCGCCCTTCTCTGCCACGTAGGCGAACTGCCCGCCGACGATGAAGAAGTTGCCTTGCTCGACGCTGGCTTCGCCCTTGAACGCAAGCGCCTTGCGCAGGCCGTCTTTCAGTTCGCGCTCCACGCGCTCGAACAGCGGCTGGAACTTGTCGAAGTCCGCGCACGGCGTGCGGTCGGCGATCTCTTGCGCGGCCTGTCTCGCCGCGTGCGAGCGCACATGCCGCAGCACGGTGATGTCGGCCGGGTCGGATGCATCGCTGCTGACGCCCAACTCGGCGAGCAAAGCATCTTCGCCCAGTTCATCCACGTCGATCGGCGTCGCTGGCGCTGCGAAGAGCAGGCCAGGCTTGTCCAGCCCGGCCAGCAGGGCGTGCGCTTCGGGCAGCTTGCGCAGCTGATCCAGCCGCACCGCGTACAGGCGCTCGAAGATGTCGCGCCCCTCCCCGTGCTGCGGCACGCGCTGGTGCGCTTCGTGAAAGCGCAGGATGTCCTCGAAGCCCGCGATGATGCGTTCTTCGCGGGGCGTGCGTCCGCCGGCCTTGATGGGCGCAACCTCGACGCCCAGAGCCTCCAGCAGTTCGTCGTCGTCCAGGTCAGCCATTGCCGCCGGCTCCTTGCGCCTGGGCGGCCTTGGCCTGGGCACGGTAGCGCGCGAAGGCGGCCACGCCGTCGGCCATGCGCTTCTCCCAGGCATCGGCCGAATGGATGTCCGGCACGCGGCCGCGCTCGTTCTTGAACTGCAACGCGCGCTTGGCCAGCTCGCGTGCCTCGTCCTCGGTGATGTTGATCTTCTTGCCGGCGATGCTGGCCTGGATCTGGCGCAGCGACTTCTCGTCCATCGTCTTGGCCAGCACCGCATAGGCGGCCTCGAACGGATTGATGCGGTCGATCAGGTCGATGTCCAGGTCGCGCACGTTGATGAACTTGCGCACGCCGTCGATCAGGTCGGTGTTGCTGTGGTTCTTTTCGGCGGGGGCGCCACCCTCGTCGCCATCCGGGGCAGCGATCGGCGGCTGCCCCGGGTCGGGTGTGTCGGGAGTATCCAAGGCCAGCTTGGCCTGCTGGGTGATGTTGATGACGGCGATGGCGTGCTGGCGCACCGCTTCCTGGTCGGCATCGCTCAGCTGCGGATAGCGCTCGCGCACGATCTTGCCCAGGCGCTCGATGGTCAGTTCCTCGGGGATCGTGTTTTCCTTGTCCAGCGTGCCGCGCTCGAGCGCAGGCTTGTCCTGGATGAAGGCGGCGATGACTTCGTTCAGGTCTTCCTTGCAGATGCGCTGGCCCTCATTGCTCTTGGGCTTGGCCAGGCCGTTGATCTCGATGTGGACCTCGCCGGTCTCCTGGTTCACGCCCAGGTTCCTGCCGCCGTCGACGTAGCCGTCCGGGCCGTAGTCGAAGCCTTGCTGCGCGCCGGCGTTGCGCGGCGTGAACTCGTAGCGCGGCGCCAGCACCTGCTCCATCAGCAGGCTGGCAGAAATCGCCTTCAGCATGTCGTTCACCGCTTCGGCTACCGCAGACTGCTCGGCCGTCGGCTCGGCGATCAGGTTGGTGAAGCGTGCGCGTTCCTTGCCTTCGGCGTCGCGCGTGGCGCGGCCGATGATCTGCACCACCTCGGTCAGGCTGCTGCGGTAGCCGATGGTCAGCGCGTGCTCGCACCAGATCCAGTCGAAGCCTTCCTTGGCCATGCCCAGCGCGATGACGATGTCGACGTGGTCGCGGTCAGCCTTGCGCGCCGGGTCCTTCAGCGCGCTCAGCACGCGCGAGCGCGCCGCCGGGTCGCTGTCGTCCACCAGGTCGGCCACCTTCAGGCTGCGGCCGTGCCTGCCTTCGATCAGGTGGAAGCCGGTCGCCTCGTCGATGCCCTTCCACTCGCCCAGCGCGTGCATGATCTCGTTGACCTCGCGCTCCTTGTCCTTCAGGCTTTCGCGCGAGTTGACGCTGGGGATGTGGACGATGGTCTTCAGGCCCGGGTCCAGCACCTTGGCCACGGCATCGACGTAGCGGCCCGTGTAGAAGAAGCAGCCGATGTCCAGCGACTTCAACCAGCGGTAGCCGTTGAGCTGTTCGTAGTAGGTGTAGGTGACGGTCTCGAACTTGCCTTCGTCGGCGGGCGCCAGCACCGCTTCGCTGTCGCCGCGGAAGTACGAGCCGGTCATCGCGACCACGTGCACCTTGTCGCGCGCGATGAAGGCGCCCAGCTGGCTGCCCAGCTTGTTGTCCGGGTTGGCGGAGACGTGGTGGAACTCGTCGACGGCGATCAGCCGGTGGTCGAAGGCCTGGATGCCCAGTTCCTCGACCGCGAAACGGAAGGTCGCGTGCGTGCAGACCAGCACCCTTTCGTCGGTCTTGCCGCCGGCCAGGAACTTCTTCACCGCCCCGACCTTGCCCTTGGCGATGCGCGGCTCGTCGATGCCCGGCGCGTTGCACAGGTTCCATTGCGGCGCGACCGTCCAGTCCCAGTGGAAGCCGTGCCGGGTCAGCGCTTCATCGGCAAAGCTGGCGCCGATCGAGCGCTCCGGCACCACCACGATGGCCTGCTGCAGCCCCTGGTTGTGCAGCTTGTCCAGCGCGATGAACATCAGCGCGCGGCTCTTGCCCGAGGCCGGCGGCGACTTGATCAGCAGGTACTGCTCGCCGCGCTTGGCCCAGGCGCGCTCCTGCATCGCGCGCATGCCCAGCTCGTTGGCCTTGGCCGACGCGCCGGTGCGTGCCGTGGTGATGGATACCGACGGCACGGCTCGGGTGTTGGTCGGTTTGTTGTTCATGCTGCAGTTGTGCAAGCGGTGCTTGCACGAAATGGCTTCACTTCCTGGCTTCACCGGTGAATTCGCTCTCGATCTGCTCGATGGTCGGCAGGCTTGATTGCAGCGCTTTCGGCAGAGAACGGGTCAGTTCGTAGCTGGACACGCCGATGGGCTTCTCGATGCCGCGCAGCGTGTATTCGGCCAGCACGCGGTTGCGTTCCTGGCACAGGATTAGGCCGATGGTCGGTTTGTCATCGACGTGGCGCAGGTGGTCATCCACCACGTTGCAATACAAGTTCACCTTGCCGGCGTACTCGGGTTTGAATAGGCCGCGCTTGAGCTCGATGACCACATAGCAGCGCAGCTTGAGGTGGTAGAAAAGCAGGTCGATGTAGAAGTCCTGCCCGGCGACGGCCACGTGGTATTGGCGGCCAACGAAGGCGAAGCCTTGTCCCAGCTCCAGCAGAAATTTCTCCAGGTGCGCGACCAGCCTCGTTTCCAGTTCACGTTCGCGGAAGGGATCGGCCAGCGTCAGGAAGTCGAACAGGTACGGGTCCTTCAAGGTCTGCTGGACCAGGGCCGAATCCGGCGGCGGCAGACGCAAGGCAAAGTTGCTGGCGGCCCGACCCGCGCTGTGGTGTGCCGCCGCGTTGATCTGGTCCAGCAGAACGTTGCGGCTCCAGCCCTGCTCGATGGACGCCCGCATGTACCAGCGGCGAGCCGGCGCCGGCTTCACCTTTTCCATCAGCAGGGCGTGGTGGCTCCAGGGCAGGGCCAGCAGGAGTTCGGCCGGGAAAAGGGCCACAGGCTGTGGCCCTTTTTCGCCACTGGCGCCTGCCGGGGGCGAGGCCACCGAAGGGGCCACCGCTTGTGGCCCGATTGCCGGGCCTGGTGGCAGCCTGACGTCCAGCGCGGCGTGCGGGTACTGGCGGAAGAGCATCAGCATGCGCTTGATGTTGCGTTCAGAAAATCCCTTCTCGTCCGGCAGCTCGTTGTGCAGGTCGCGTGCCAGGCGCGGCAGCACGCCAGCGCCCCAACCTTCCTTCGCCTGGCGCGCGGCGATGAGCGCGCCGATCTGCCAGTACAGGCAGACCATCTCGTCGTTGACCGCCATCCAGGCCCGCGCCTGCGCATGGCGAATGCGCTGCTTGATCTCGCCGAGCAACTGCGCGTACTGCGGGGCCGGCATCAGCGCAGGGCTCGCCTTCTTGCTGCTCATGCCTGGGCCCTCCTGGCGACCTTCTTCGCGGGAGTGGCCTTGGCCGCTGCCGCCACCATCCTGGTGTACAGGTCGAAGAGCTTCTCCAACCGCTCGGTGTCGTTCCTGAAGCGGCGGCCGATGTAGATGCGTTCCAGCACCTCGTCGTTGTGCTCGTGGGCGCGCTTCAGGTTCTGCGGCATCGTGTCCGGGCCGTAGAGGTCGGCGATGGTGGCGGGGAAATGCGCCTCGCGGGCGAGCAGGATGTTCTCGGCGCAGCGCGTCAGGTCGGCCTTGTTCTGCTCGGTCAGAAGCGGCACGGGGAAGGTGTTCCAGCCGAGGGTGTTGGAGTAGCGGAAGTCCGTCTTCAGCTTGCCGCAGACGGTGGCAATCCACATCAAGTGCAGGCGCGACGCAATGAGCGCCAAGTTCCACATGGGCGCGTCATAGAGACCAAATACTGCGTTCGAGATGATGCCCCCCTCTGGAAGGAGTCCGATAGGGAGATACGGGCGAGCTTCGCTTGAGTGAATCGGCACGACGATGGACCGGCTGCCGGGCGATCCTTGAATCTGTCGGAACCGGTGCGGATACTGGCTGGCGGTACGTGTTTCCTTGGCCTTGCTTGCCAAGCGAAACCTACGTACTTGCTCGAATCGAGTGCGGATCTGGCCGATCTGGCTGGCTATCTCGGCGTCGCCATCTTCAACCCAAAGGCAGAAGCGCGGACTCCCGTCTATGAACTCCTGCGACCCGTAGAAGGGCCGCAGAAAAGCTCGTGATGCCGGCTCGTCGATTGCCATGCTGCGGGCCTCATCGACGGACATCAGTAGCTGGCCACCGTCGACCGGCTTGTTGCCCCAGAACATCACCGAAACATCAGACAGCGGCTTTGCCTCGGCATCGACGTAGATGTTGGGGCCGGCAACAAGGTAGCCGTTGATGTTGGGAACAATGGCTTGAGTGACTTCACCTGACGCACTCGCGGAAAACACGCGCGCGCCCGTCACCCCGGTGGTTGATAGACCGACGACAACGACCGTCACGCCCGCATTGTTAGCGGCCAGGTTTTGCCACTTGAACGATGTATGCGCGAAGAAAACCTTCGTCCCGTCCTTAAGAATCATCGGCCAGAACATCGGAACGAGTTGGCCCTGGCAGATCGAGTTTGTTGAAACGAATGCAGTCTTGGCGGCCTGGCCTCGCATGAAGTGACTAGCCTTCCAGAACCAGCCCATCACGTAGTCGAACGACTTCCAATAGGCTGAGACGCTCTGGAAGAGCGCGCACAGGTCCTCCTTTTGCGAGACGGACTGCGAGCTTAGGCCAGCGTACGGCGGGTTGCCGCAGATGTAGGTCTCGCCGCCTTCGTTCTCGAAGTCGATCTCCGTCTGATCGAGCGGCGTCTCGAACAAGTCATCCGCCGTCACTTTCACGCCCGTGCCGGTGGGCGGGCAGATCGAGAGCCAGTCCAGCCGCAGCGCGTTACCGCACACGATCCAGTTCTCCGCCGACAGCGGCAGGAACTCCGCCAGCGCGTCCTTCTGCCCGCGGTACAGCACGTCGCACTGGAACTCCGCGATGATCAGCGCCAGCCGCGCGATCTCGGCCGGGAAGGCGCGCAGCTCGATGCCGCGGAAGTTGGTCAGCGGGATCTCGCTGCGCAGGTGGGTTTCGCCGCGCCGGCGGTTGATCTGCGCCTCGATCTCGCGCATCTGCTTGTAGGCGATGACCAGGAAGTTGCCGCTGCCGCAGGCGGGGTCGAAGACGCGGATGCGCGCCAGGCGCTTGCGCAGGTTCAGCAGCTTGATCTTGTGGTCGCCCGCGGCCTCGAGCTGCGCGCGCAGGTCGTCGAGGAACAGCGGGTTCAGCACCTTCAGGATGTTGGGCACGCTGGTGTAGTGCATGCCCAGCTCGCCGCGCTCGTCTTCGTCGGCCACGGCCTGGATCATGCTGCCGAAGATGTCGGGGTTGATCTGCTTCCAGTTCAGCGTGCCGGCGTGCAGCAGGTAGGTGCGCGCCATGCGCGTGAAGCGCGGCACCTCGGCGCTGCCCGAGAACAAGCCGCCGTTGACGTAAGGGAAGGCGTCGGCCCAGCGCGGCAGGCTGGCCTGAGCCAGCTTCACGCGCTCGCCGATCTTCACGTTCATGGCGCGGAAGATTTCGGACAGCACCCGGTGCGTGTTGCCGGCGTCGCGCTCGCTCATCTGCTCCACGGTGCGCGTGAACAGGCCGTCGCCGTTGAAGATGTCGGTGTCCTCGGCGAAGAAGCAGAAGATCAGCCGGGCCATGAAGTGGTTCATGTCGCCGCGGCGTTCGGCGGTGGCCCAGCCGGGGTTCTCGCGCAGCAGCTCGAAGTACAGCTTGTTCAGGCGGCCGGTGGCGCGCACGTCGATCGGGTTGTCCTTGATCTCCTTGACGGTGGAGATGCCGGCCAGCGGCAGGAAGAAGCCGAAGTGATCGGGGAAGCCCGGGTAGTCGCAGGCGATGGTTTCGCCCGCGCCCAGCTCTTCGGCCTCGAGCGTCTGGCCGTCGGTGGCGAGGATGAACTTGCACCTGCCCTTGGCGGTGGCCGGGCTGCCGCGCAGCGCTTGCAGGCCGGCGCCGGTGGCGCCGGGCTGGCACACGGCGATGTGGATGTTGTTGCGCTGGAGCACGCCGCCGGGCACGTCGGAGGCGTTGTTGTTGCCGGCGCGCAGGCGCTTGAGCGCGGTGTCCTTGTTGCCGAAAGCGGCCAGGAAAGCGAAGGCGAACTCGGCCGCGTCGAAGGGCTGGAGCGCAAGGTCGGAGAGGGCTTGTTCGATCTCTACGGCGTTCATGGGCGTGCGGGCGCTGCTCGGGCGCCGCGGCATGGTAGCGCCCGGGTTGCACGCCCCGACGCGGGGAACGTGGAGGTTCAGCTCAGCACGCCGCACGGCAGTCTGGCCGCAAGCGCAACGGGCCGGCCAGCCCTGCTCGAGTCACCTCGCTCGATCGCCTGGCACCGGCCTTGGCGATCGGCCTCGTGCGTGATCCGTGTGCAAGCGCTCGCTGGACGGCACGGTGCCGCGGCTGAAACGATCGATGGCGTCGGCGAACTTGCGACCGCCCGCGCCGCCCGAGCGCGCCAGCGCGGCGGCGGTCGTCTGCCGGCCGTGCCAACCCGCGCGGGGTCGAGCGCAAGGTGAGCACCACGAACGTCCGCCATCGCGGCAAACCCCTGCGCCAGGACCCTCAGCCCACACCCGTGCTTCGCATCCGAACAGTGTGGCAGTTGGCCGCACACGGCGACCCGGCAAGGCTGCGGCCGGCGCGCGAGCACACGCCCAAACCCGCGGCTGGCGCGGCGCATCCGCGCGAACGCGGGCGCACCGCCCCGCGGGCGCTTCAGCCCGGCGCGTAGCCCTCTTCGCTCAGCGCGCGCTCGAAGTCGGCCGCAGGCAGCGCCGATTCGATGCGCAGCTGGTGCGTGGGCAGGTCGATCTGCAGCTTGGCCGCCGCGTCCACGCGCTGCACCACCGCGGTGACGGTCTTCACGCAATGCCCGCAGGTCATGTCGGGCAGGGTCAGTTCGATCATTTCGTCCTCCTGCGGGCCGATTGTCCCGCGTCAGCCCAAGAGCATGCCCGGGCCCCTACAGTGCGGCCATGACCCAGAACAACAGCCTGACCCTGCCGATCGAAGGCATGACCTGCGCCTCGTGCAGCACGCGCGTGGAGCGCGCGCTGCAGCGCGTGCCCGGGGTGCTGCAGGCCAGCGTGAACCTG
>Ga0116167_1004723_pt1 | contig 9846 bp, 7 predicted proteins | sample AD_JPNMR3_MetaG_FD_89794 | JGI IMG/M metagenome (GOLD analysis project Ga0116167, IMG submission 89794) | Active sludge microbial communities of municipal wastewater-treating anaerobic digesters from Japan - AD_JPNMR3_MetaG | ecosystem: Engineered > Bioreactor > Anaerobic > Digestate | place... | reverse complement strand
GCTGTCGAAAGGAGGTCGATCATGTCTATCCACCCAACCCGGCCGCGCGGGCTTGCAGCCCTGCTGACGCCGATCGCGGCGGCCACGCTGGCGCTGGCCGCGCAGGCCCAGACCTTCGGCACGCCGCTGAACCTTTCCAACTCGGCTGCGCCCAGCGGCGCCGGCCAAGTGGCGGTGGCCGCTGCCGACGTCTACACGGTCTGGCTCGACACCCCGGCGAACAACAAGAAGCAGACTCGCTTCGCGCATTCCTCCAACGGCGGGGCCAGCTTCGGCAGCCCGGTGAACGTGCTCGTTGCCCGCACCGGGGGGTATGGCCCGCAGGTGGCGGCGGACGGGGCCTATGTCTACGTGGCGCGCGACGCGCAGACGAAGCCGAACGGCCCGACGCAGGTGTACTTCAGCGCCTCCGGCAACCACGGCATGTCCTTCGGCCCGGAGATCCAGCTGACCTCCTCGCCAGGCAACGGCGCCACGCTCGCGGCCGTCGCAGCCGCCGGCAGCAGCGTCCACGTGCTGTGGTTCGTGCCGGGCGCCACTTGGCGGCTGTTCGTGTCCACTTCCGGCAACGGCGGCGCGAGTTTCACCCCGGCGGTCGAGGTCTCCGGCACGGTCGGGTTTGGGCAGGGCAGCTCGATGCGCGTGCTCGGCACGAGCGTCCATGTCGCCTGGTCGCAGTGGGTCGGCGGATTCGCCGAGGTCTACTACATCCGTTCGACCGACGGCGGCGCGAGCTTCAGCGCGCCGCTCAACCTGTCGAACACCGCCGGCCAGAACAGCGTCTTTGCGCAACTCGCGCTCGCCGGCTCCAACGTCTACCTGGGGTACCGGGAAACCGAGTACCGCCTGATCCGATCGACGGACGGCGGGGCGAGCTTCGGCACGCCGGTGGATGTGTCGTCGGGCCACGTCAGTAACCAGGGCCTGTACGGCCCCCCGGGGCTGGCGGCGAGCGGCGACGTGTTGCACTACATCTGGCATGAGGACGTGGGCCCGCAGGGCAACTACGACGTCTTCCATCGCAGTTCGGTGGACGACGGCGCGAACTTCGGCGCGACGACCAACCTGTCGGCCAGCGCGCCGGCGTCGTTCGGCCTGGTCGCTGCCGAGGGGCCGAACGCCTACGTCCTGTGGACCGAACAGAACGGCGCGATCCTCGTGCGGCAATCCGTCGACAGCGGCGCCAGTTTTGCCGCCGCGGTCAACGTCGCGGCCAGCGGCGGTGCAGACTTCGTCGCCGCCGCGCCGGCCGGCGTCCACGTCGGCTGGCACGACGGCACGCCGGGCGAGGTGTTCTATCGCTTCGGTTCGACACCGTGACAGATGAACCCGGCCCCTCGGCCGGGTTGCCGCGCGCCGCGCGCGGTGCCTGGCTCAGGCCGCCAGAAAACGCTCGACCAGCGCGTACTGCTCGGGCGTGTTCAGCGTGGGTGCGTGGCCGCAGCCGGCGATCTGCACCACCAGTGCGCGCGGGCCGCGGTTGCGCATCGCCTCGGCCACGCTCGGCAGCAGCAGGTCGGAATGTTCGCCGCGCAGGCACAGCACCGGCAGGTCCAGGCTGTCCCAGGCTTCCCACTGGTCGTAGTCGTCGGGGTGATGGGTGAACTGCAACACCATCGCCGGGTCGTAGTGCGCGGTCACGCGGCCGTCGGGCAGGCGGCGCGTGGAGGTCTCGGTCAAGCGCCGCCATTGCGCATCGCTCATCGCCCCAAAAGGCTTGTAGACGCTGCGGAAGTAGGCCTCGAGCTCGCTCACCGTGGCGAAGGCCGGCGGCTTGCCGGCGTAGGCGCGGATGCGTTCGACCGCGGCTGAAGCCAGCTGCGGCCCGATGTCGTTGAGCACCAGGCGGCGGATGCGCCCGCGCAACGGGCCGGCCGCGGCCTTCAGGCCGATGGCGCCGCCCATCGAGGTGCCGAGCCAGTGCACCTGCTCCAGCCCCAGCTGGTCCAGCAGCGAGGCCGCCAGCTGCGCATAAAAGGCCAGGTTGTATTCCTGCTCGGGCGCCGGGCTCCATTGGCTCAGGCCGCGCCCGAGGGTGTCGGGGCAGATCACGCGGTAGGCCTTGGCCAGGTGCGCGGCGATGTCGTCCATGTCGCGCCCGGTGCGCGCCAGGCCGTGCCAGGCGATGACCGTCTCGGCATGGCCCGCGCCCCACTCGGTGTAGTGCAGTTCGCGGCCGAGGCAGCCGAGGTAGTTGGAAGTGAAGCTCATGACCGGCTCCGCAAAGCGCCCACACGCAGCCGGCCGACCACACCGGCCGGGAAGTAGTAGACCGACAGCACGAACAGCACGCCCAGCCACAGCAGCCAGCGGTCGGGCGAGACCAGCTGCGACAGCACCGGCACGCCTTCGAGCGCGCCGGCGCTGAAGCGCAGCAGGTCCTGCAGGTAGTTCTGCGCCAGCACGAACAGCACCGCGCCGACGACCGCGCCGTACATCGTGCCCATGCCGCCGATGACGACGATGAGCAGGATGTCGAGCATGATCTCGAAGCTCAGCGTGGTGTCGGGCCCGGTGTAGCGCAGCCAGATCGCCAGCAGCGCGCCGGCCACGGTGGCGAACAGCGCCGACAGCACGTTGCTCAGCGTGCGGTAGGTGACGGTGCGGTAGCCGATGGCCTCGGCGCGGAAGTCGTTCTCGCGGATCGCCTGCAGCACGCGGCCGAAGGGGCTGTTGACGAAACGCAGCAGCAGCAGGAACAGCGCGGCGACGACGACGAACAGCAGGTAGTAGCTGAAGATCTTGCCGTCGATCAGCACGCCGAAGACTTCGGTCTCGAAGGGTTCGAACGAAGGGCTGAAGAGCTGCGGGTTCTTGAAGGTCAAGCCGTCTTCGCCGCCGGTAAGGTCGCTCAGCTGCGAGGCCAGCGTCTGGAAGGCCGCGGCCACGGCCAGCGTGATCATCGCGTAGAAGATCGCCTTGACGCGCAGGCTGAACAGGCCGATCACCAGTGACAGCGCGAGCGACAACGCCAGCGCCACGCCCAGGCCCACGCCTACCGCCGCAAAACCTTCTCCCATGCGTGTGCTGGCGATGGCGATGCCATAGGCGCCGATGCCGAAGAACATCGTGTGCGCGAAGCTGACGATGCCGGTGTAGCCCAGCAGCAGGTCGTAGCTGGCCACCAGCAGGATGAACACCAGCATCTTCGCCGCCACGCCCAGCGCCTTGCTGCCCGGGAACAGGAAGGGGGCGAAGGCCAGCGCGATGGCGATGGCGATCAACGCGAGCGCCAGCCAGCGGCTGCGCGGGTAGTCGTGCGACAGCAGGCGGCTCAGCATGGGGTGCGGTCCTTTTCGTGCACTGCCTCGGCGTGCCGGGCATGGCGCGAGCCGAGGACGGCGGGTGCCCTTGCCGTCCCCCGCCAGCGGCCTGCGGCCGCCGGCTCCTCCTTTACTTCCGGGCAAGGGCACCCGCCATCCTCGGCAAGCCGCCGCAGGGGTGTTCGGCCGTCGAATACCCGGACGGTGGCAGGCCATGGGTGGTGGGCACCCTCCCACGGAAGTAAAGGAGGAGGGACGGTCGAAGACCGGCCCGGGGGACATGGAGTGGGAGGGTGCCCGCCACCCATGGCACGCGCGGTGGTCGAAGGCATTGGGCAGCGCCCGCGCATGGCGTCCGACAGCTGCATCGGCTTCATCGGTTGGTCACCGGATACAGCCCCTGCGGCCGCCACAGCAGGATCGCGACCATCAGCCCGATGTTGGAGAACAGCGCCACCTTGGGCGCCAGGTAGCCGGTGTAGTTGGCCATCAGCCCGACCAGCAATGCGCCGACGAAGCAGCCGAAGGTGCTGCCCAGCCCGCCAATGATGATGACGATGAAGATCAGCACGTTGACCTGCGCGCCGATCTGCGGCGTCACCGACTGCTGGTACAGCCCCCACATCACGCCGCCCAGGCCGGCCAGCGCCGAACCCGCGGCGAACACGACTACGAACAGGCGCCGGATGCGGTAGCCCAGGCTTTCGACCATCTCGCGGTCCTGCACGCCGGCGCGGATCAGCAGGCCGACCTTGGTGCGGTTCAGCGCGAACAGCAGCAGCGCGAACACCACCAGGCCGATGGCCACCGCGAGCACGCGGTACTTCTCGATCGAGGCGTCGCCGATGACGAAACTGCCGCGCAACGCGGCGGGCAGCGGCAGCGGGATCTGCAGCGGGCCCCAGATGACCTTGATCAGCTCCTCGCCGACGATCATGCCGCCCATCGTGATCAGGATCTGCTTCAGGTGCAGCCCGTAAACCGGGCGCACGATCACGCGCTCGAAGGCCAGGCCCAGCGCGCCGGCTGCGGCCATGGCGATGAGCATCGCGGCGAAAACCGCGGCCAGGTTGCTCATCAGCGATTCGCTGGCGGTCCAGTCGGCCATGCCGCCCATGACGCTGGTGGCGACGAAGGCGCCGAGCGCGATGAACACGCCGTGGCCGAAGTTGAGCACGTCCATCAGGCCGAAGATCAGCGTCAGGCCCGAGGCGATGACGAAGATGATCAGCCCCATCGCCAGCCCGGCGACGCTGAGCGTGAGCCAGGTGGACGACGAGCCGATCAGCGGCCAGGCGGCGAGCAGCACCGCGCCCAGCAGCAGCAGCGGCTTGAAGTCGAACTCGGCTTTCGGTACCTGGAGCCCCTCGGTCGGGGAGTACCCCGCCCGGTCCCCCGAGGGGGTGAGCTCGGAGGCGGAGCGTCCAGCGGACGCTTCGCCCGAGAGAACGGCCGGCTTGGGAGCGGCCCGGCGCTCGGCCCGCCGCGCTTGCGTGCTCATTGATGCGCTCCCAGTGAAAGCCCCAGCAACCGGTGCTGCAGCGTCTCGTCCTCGGCCAGCTGCGCCATCGCGCCGGCGTGCACGATGCGGCCGTTGTCCATCACCGCGACGCCGTCGCCCAGCGCCTTGGCCATCTGGAAGTTCTGCTCGACCAGCAGGATGGTGGTGTTCTGCGCCTTCAACTGGCGCAAGGCGTCGATCAGGTTGTGGATGATCGACGGCGCCAGGCCCTTGCTGGGTTCGTCGATCAGCAGCAGTTCGCGCGGCTCGACGATGGCCCGGGCCACGGCCAGCATCTGCTTCTGCCCGCCCGACAGCTTGCCGGCCGGGTACAGCCAGAACTTCTTCAGCGCCGGGAACAGGCCGAAGATCCATTCCAGCCTTGCCGAATCCAGCTCGGCCGCGCGGCGCGCGCTGCGTGCGGCCAGCACCATGTTGTCCTGCACCGTCAGGTCGGTGAAGATGCCCATCGCCTCGGGCACGTAGGCGATGCCGAGTTGCGCGATGTCGGGCGTGGCGAGTTGTGCCGAGCCGGCCGGTCGGCCGGCTTCGAGTTTCGGGCCGCCGATCTGCCGCCCCCTGAAGCGCACCGCGCCGCTCGAGGTGGCCCACAAGCCCATGATCGTGCGCAGCGTGGTCGACTTGCCGGCACCGTTGCGGCCCAGCAGCATCGTCACCTGCCCGGCCGGCACCTGCAGGTCGACGCCGTGCAGGATGTGGTAGGCGCCGATGTGCGTGTGCACGCCCTGCAGTTCGAGCACGGCGCTCATACCGCCTCCTCCGGCACCACGCCCAGGTAGGCCTGCTGCACGACTGCAGACGCGATCACGCTCGCCGGCTCGCCGTCGGCGACGAGCTGGCCGTTGTGCAGCACGACGATGCGGTCGGCGAGTTCGCTGACCACGTCCATCTTGTGCTCGACCAGCAGGATCAAGCGGTCGCGGCGCGCCTTCAGCTCGCGAATCAGGTCCAGGATCACCGGCACCTCGTCCACGCTCATGCCGGCGGTGGGCTCGTCGAACATGTAGACCTTGGGGTCCAGCGCCATCAGCAGCGCGACTTCGAGCTTGCGCTGGTCGCCGTGCGGCAGGCTGGCCGCGGTGGCGTCCCGCTTGTCGTCCAGGCGCACCGAATCGAGGATGCGCCGTGCCTCGGCTATCCAGGCCTTGCGGTCGAGCCACACGCTGAACAGGTCGAGCCCGCCGTGGCGGCCGGCCTCGCGTGCCTGCACGGCCAGGCGCACGTTCTCCTGCACGCTCAGGTTCGGAAAGAGCTGGGTCAGCTGGAAGGCCCGCCCCAGGCCGCGATGCGTGCGCAGCGGCGCCGGCAGCCGGGTGATGTCCTCGCCGTTCAGCAGCACCTGCCCTTGCGTCGCCCGCAGTTGGCCGGAGATCAGATTGAAGTAGGTCGTCTTGCCCGCGCCGTTCGGGCCGACGATGGCCGTCAGCGTGCCCGGCGCAAAGGCACAGGACACATGGTCGACAGCCACGTGGCCGCCGAAGCGGATGGTGAGGTCGCGGGTTTCGAGCACGGCGAGGCCTTGGCCCGGCCTTCAGGCCGGGCTCGTCGATCTGACTGGAGCCCCCTCGCGGAGGGGGCTGGGGGGAGCAGAACGTCAGCGGAGGATCCGCAACAAGCGCGTCAGCGCTTGTTGCGGATCGGCACGTCCATCTCGGAAGCCTTGATCACCCGCGTCAGCTCCGGCACGCCCCAGGCGAAGGCCGGGTCGGCCTTGATCCTGAAGGCGAACATGTCCTGCATCGCCTGGTGGTCTTCCTTGCGGAAGGTCATCTTGCCCTTGGGCGTCTCGAAGCTCATGCCTTCCATCGCCGCGATCAGCTTGGCGGTAGCGGTGTCGGCGCCGGTCTTCTTCAGCGCCTCGACCACCGCGATGCCCGCGGCCATGCCGCCGGCGGTGAAGAAGTCGGGCGGTGCCTTGAACTCCTTGTAGTGGCGCGCCACCAGCCATTCGTTGACCGGGTTTTGCGGGATGCCGAAGTAGTAGTACAGCGCGCCTTCCATGCCGGGGAACTGCTTGAACGCGACCATGGCCGGCAGGATGTTGCCGCCGGTGGCCATCTCGATGCCGTAGCGCTTTTTCAGGTCCAGGTCGGCGATCTTGCCGAACGGCGCGGGCGCGCCCGACCAGGTGACCGAGATCACCTTGCGCCCGGGCTGGTCCTTCAGCTTGTCGACGATGCGCTGCAGGCCGGGCGTGAAGTCGGTGGTGCCCAGCGGCAGGTACTCCTCGTGCACGATCTTGGCCTTCTTCAGCGCGTCCTTGAAGGCCTTGACACCGTCGCGGCCGAAGGCGTTGTCGTTGGCCAGCGTGGCGATGCTGGTGCCCACCGCGTCCAGCGCCACGGCGTTGCCGATCGCGTCCTGGCTCGAGTTGCGCCCGGTGCGGAAGATGTACTTGTTCCACTTGTCGCCGGTGATCGAATCGGCCACGGCCGGCTCCACCAGCAGGATCTTCTTGTACTCCTCGGCCACCGGCAGCATGGCCAGCGCCACCGGGCTGGCGGTGGGGCCGACGGCGATGTCGGCCTTGTCGTCGGCGTAGGCCTGCGCCAGCAGCGTCTTGCCGACGTCGGGCTTGCCCTGGTCGTCCTTTTCGATCACCACCAGCTTCTTGCCGTTGACGGTCATGGTGCCGCCGGTGGCGTACTCGAGGCCGAGGTTGAAGCCGACGATGGTCTGCTTGGCGTAGGCCTCGAGCGGGCCGGTCTTGCTGGCGATCAATGCGATCTTCACCTCGTTCTGCGCCGACGACGCGTCGAAGGGCAGCGCCGCAAGCGTGGTGGCCAGCGCGGCGGTGGCCAGCCAGGAAATGGTCGTTCGGCTCACGGTGGCTATCTCCTTCGGGCGATGGGCATGCGGCGCCGTCGTGGCCGCAGGCACATGCAATGCAATGGGCGTGCCAGGCCGGCCGAAGTTCGCTCGCTCGCGCCAGCGGCAAGGCAAACTCACTGCGCTGCCGGGATCTGCGCCCGCTTCGCGGCAGGCACTGTCAGGCTGCAACCCCCGGCGACGCGTCCAAGATCCGGACACACCGATGGTCCGATGCGATTCACCTGTCCACAAACCGGACACTGCGCGGCCACCACAGCCCGCCGCAGCCTCAGGCGCGGTGTGGGTCCGCTTTGCAGGCTGCGGCCGCCGCCAGCTTCTGGTACAGCGTGGCGCGCGAGATGCCCAGCAGCCGCGCCGCCGCCAGCTTGTTGCCCCCGGTGCGCTGCAGCGCGTCATGGATGCAACGTGCCTGCAGCTCGGCCACCGCCTGCGGCAGTGAAGCCGGCGTGCCGGCCGCGTCGGGTGCCGCGTCGGGTGCCGTCGACGGCGCGCACGGCACCGCGGCTTCGGCCGGCGGTACGCCCGGCGGCGCCGCGTGCGCGGGCTCACGCAGCAGCGGCGCGAAATGCGCGGCGCCCAGGCTGGCGTCGTCGGTCATCAGCGTGGCCTGCTCGAGCGCATTGCGCAGCTCGCGGATATTGCCCGGCCAGGCATGCCGCGCCAGCAGCTCGAGTGCGTCGGCGTTCAGGCTCTTGTGCGGCAGGCCGCTGCGCCGCGAGATGTCTTCGGCCAGCGCCTCGACCAGCGCTTCCAGGTCGTCCAGCCGCTCGCGCAGCGGCGGCAGCCGGATCGGCAGCACGTTGAGCCGGTAGTACAGGTCGGCGCGGAAGCTGCCCGCCGCCACCATCGCCGCCAGGTCGCGGCTGGTGGCGGCGATCACGCGTACGTCGATGGGCTGCACCTGGTTGCTGCCCAGCGGTTCGACTTCCTGCTCCTGCAGCACACGCAGCAGCTTGCTTTGCAGCGCCAGCGGCATGTCGCCGATCTCGTCCAGCAGCAGCGTGCCGCCGTGCGCGCACATGAACTTGCCGTCGCGCCCCTTGCGCTCGGCACCGGTGTAGGCGCCCGGGGCGACGCCGAAAAATTCGGCTTCGAGCAGACTTTCGGGCACCGCCGCGATGTTGACCGCCACGAAGGGCCGCGCCGCGCGCGCGCTGGCGGCGTGGATGCCGTGCGCCAGCAGTTCCTTGCCGGTGCCGGTCTCGCCCAGCAGCAGCACGGTGGAATCGGTCTGCGCGACGCGGCGCGCGACGCGCTTGACCTCCATCGCCGCAGCGCTCGAGCCGATGAAACTGGCGATGCGATGCCGCGGCCGGCGTTGCGCGGCCAGTTGCTGGCGTGCGCTGTCGAGTTCGCGCTGCAAGCGCGCGAACTTGCTCATCAACGGCTGCAGGGTCGATTCGGGCCGATCGAGCAGCACCATGCCGAGCGCGCCGATGACCTCGCCGCTGTCGTCGCGCAGCGGCAGCCGGCTGACGAGGAAGGTACCGGCCGGGTTGCTCAGCAGGTCCACCAGGATCGGCTTGCCGGTGTCGATGACCTGGGTCATCAAGGTGTTGGGCACCACCTCGTCGACGCGCCTGCCGACGAAGTCATCGGCGCTGTCGAAGCCCAACCGCGGCAGGAACTGCTTGTAGCTGTCGCTGATCCAGACGATGCGGTGCTGGCGATCGACCAGCAGCGATCCCATCGCGCTGCCGGCGAAGGCGTCGAACATGCTCTTGGCCGCGAGTTCAAGCATGCGCTGGTCGCACAGTGGGTTCATCGGCGCCGCACTTGGTGACAAAAGCGCGCGACTGTAGGCCGCTTGGCCGGCACTGTCCACAAACCATACATCGCGCGCGGCCAGGCAGCACCCGGCACCGGCTTGTGTTCGGTTGCAAGGACCCGGGGAGCTGCTTGCGGCGCATCGCGGCTGCCCACGAAAGGCCGCTGTCGTGATCGCCGCCCGGCGCGAGTTCGGTGCATTGGGGGTGTTCGATGCGAACACCGCGAGCGCCGCGGCAAAGCCGGGCCCGGGCAGGACGCGACGCGCCTGTGAGGCGCCGAGGAGCGCAGGGCGCATGGCCAGCGCGCTGCAGCGCGCCTCGTCCTCCGACTTCGTCGCGACTGTTTGAACGCAGCGCGCGAAGCGCGCGAAGTGAGTTGGCGACGAGGCCATGGGACCGAGCACCGCAGGGCAGTCGGCGAAGCCGACCGCCTCAGCGAAGCGTCGTGGCCTGCCCGGGC
>Ga0116167_1004702_pt1 | contig 9882 bp, 9 predicted proteins | sample AD_JPNMR3_MetaG_FD_89794 | JGI IMG/M metagenome (GOLD analysis project Ga0116167, IMG submission 89794) | Active sludge microbial communities of municipal wastewater-treating anaerobic digesters from Japan - AD_JPNMR3_MetaG | ecosystem: Engineered > Bioreactor > Anaerobic > Digestate | place... | reverse complement strand
GAGGGGTAAATATAAAAACTAATTTGGGTTAGGTTATTTTTGACAAGATGTATCATATTATAGTTAGATTATATTTGATTTGATTCGCCAAATTTAAATAGACCTCATTTTTTTGTATAATATAGATATGGCACCGTAGCTCAGTTGGTTAGAGCGGGCGTTTCATAAGCGTCAGGTCGGAGGTTCGATCCCTCCCGGTGCCATAAAATCTTAAGGGGAAAATAAAAATCCGAGAGGTTTAAGATGAACGATGTTTTTTTAACGAAAGAAGGTTATCAAAAAATACAAGAAGAATTAAACAATTTATATAAAGAAAAACAAGAGATAAATCAGGAGATTCAAGAAACGAGAGAACAGGGAGACTTGAGAGAAAACGCCGGATATCAGTACGCCAAAGAAAAACAGCTAAAGATATTAAGAAGAATATCGGAACTTGAAACGATGATAAGAAAAGCCAGAATAGTAAACGAAAACGAAATAAACAAAGACGAAATAAGAATGGGAGCAAAGATAAAAATAATGGATTTAAAATCGGGAGACGAAAAAAATTATTGCATAGTTTCGGTGGCCGAATCGGACCCGTTAAATGGAAAAATTTCAATAAACTCTCCTCTGGCTCAAGGGTTGTTAGGAGCTAAAATAGATGAGATAAGAAAAATAAGCTTGCCAAACGGCGAAAAAGAATTTAAAATATTAAGTATAGAGTACTGATAAGGAGGAAAAGATGGCTTTCTGGGGACAAAAAGACGATAAAAATCCTCAACAACCTCAACAATCCCAAAACCAACAACCGATTTCTCAAAATAACATTTCCAAATATAACTCTCTGGAAGAGGCATATAACGAACTTTTAAATTCTAAGCTTAAATCTCCGGCCATAGACCTTGCGATTAAAATGAGCGATATGATTTTAGAATATGCCATAAAAGAAAGAGCCAGCGACATACATATAGAAGGCCAGGGTCAAAACCTGAGGGTAAGATTTAGAATAGACGGAATACTTCACGACGTGTTAAACGTTCAAAAAAACCCGCAGATTCCGTTGACTCAAAGAATAAGGGTCCTTGCGGGATTTGATCCGGAACCGCCATCTTCTTATAGAAACGAGGAAGGCAGATTCCAAAAAATAATAAACAACAGAGCCATTCAGGTTAGAGTATCTTCTTTTCCTACGATAAACGGCGAAAAATTGGTGCTTAGAGTTTTAGATAAAGGACAGTTGGGTCTGGATATAGAACAATTGGGCATGGACGCGGATACCATATCCTTGATTAAAAAGATAATAAGAAATCCGTACGGTATCTTTTTTGTAACCGGCGCAACAGGTTCCGGAAAAACTACAACCCTTTATGCAATGCTTAAAAACATAAACGCGCCTTCCATAAACATAATAACTCTGGAAGACCCGGTGGAATACAGGCTTGAAGGAATAAACCAATCTCAGATAAACGTAAAATCGGGGTTTACATGGTCCGAAGGGCTTAGAACGATATTGAGGCAAGACCCTGATGTAATAATGATAGGAGAGATAAGAGACTATGAAACGGCGGAGATATCGTTAAGAGCCGCTTTAACCGGCCATTTGTTGTTTACAACCATACATACCATAAACGCACCAAGCACTATAGAAAGGCTTTTTGAAATGGGAATTCCTCCTTTTTTAATGGCTTCATCCATGATAGGGGCGATGTCTCAAAGGCTTGTTAGAAAGGTATGTCCCAAATGCTCCAAAAAAGCCGCGGCCCCAAGCGAGGCGAGCGTAAACGAATTCATAAAGAATATGGATCCGTTTGAAGGTAAAATAGTCAAAGACCTTCTCCTTCAACCCAACGCCGATTATAGAGTCGCAAACGAAGGGGGATGCCCCGAATGCAGAGGAACGGGGTATATGGGAAGAACGGGCATATTCGAGCTTATGCTTATGAATGAAGACATAAGAAAAGAAGTTTTAAACCATTCTCCCACCGACGTTATTAAAAAAGCCGCCATACAAAGCGGCAAGATGAGAACGCTTTTGATGGACGGCATACATAAAGCGAGAGCCGGCCATACCACGCTTGCGGAAGTGATAAGAGTCACGGCTACTATGGTTTAAGTTTTTTCTAACGCAAATAATGAAAAATCTGGCTATTTTAAAATTCGGAGGCTTTTCAGTTTCCAATTCCGACAAAATCAGTTTCGTTTCAAATAGAATAAAATCTTTTTTAAGTAAATACAAAAAACTGATAGTCGTGCTTTCCGCTCCGGCCGATATAACGGACGATCTTTTGAAAATATCTAAAAAATTTTCGTCCGACCCCAGAAGCTTAGATATGCTTTTATCCTCGGGCGAAAACATAAGCATATCTCTTATGAATATGGCGTTAAACGCAAACAATTTAAAATCCATAGCTTTAAATCAATACCAGGCCGAAATAAAAACAACCCCAACCCACGGCAATTCAAAAATATTATCCGTAAACAAGAAAAAAATTATCGGCCTTTTAAAAATATACGATGTTATAATACTTCCGGGTTTTGTGGGAATAGACAAAAATTTAAACATAACCACGCTCGGAAGGGGAGGTTCGGATTATACCGCGGTTTATATTTCGAAAATATTCGATTCTCCTTGTTATCTTTTAAGCGATATAAAAGGGGTTTATTCTTCAAACCCTTCAAAAATAGAGTACGCAAAAAAATTAAAAGAAATATCGTATAAAGAACTCTTTGAGATTTCAAAAGTGGACTTTGAAATTAGACAAACAAAAGCCATACGATACGCCATGAAGCAAAACGTAAGGCTCTATTTAGGCTCGAGCATGGAAAACGCAAAACCCACGTTAATAAGAAACTATACTCAAAATTTTAAACCGGAAATCAAATATATTTCTTTGGCTCGAAACGAAAACGACATAAAAATATCCATGATAGGAGAAAAAATAATATTGAGAAAGGATTTGATAAATAAGACTAAAAAATATCCATTTAAAAAAATATTTTTAAACCGAAACAAAATAACTCTTTTATTTCAAAAATGCGACGAAAAAGACTTGATAAAAAAACTTTATAAAGATTTCATCCTAAAATAAAAAAACTATCCCAAAAATTTTCCATTATTTTCAAAGAGGTTTCCGTTTAAATAAGCCAAAGCTCCTCTCAAAAAAACCGCTTTTGTCTTGCCGTAAAGCTTTAATCCTTCAAATACTGAATAATCCGATTTATGAAAAAGCTCTTCGGCTCTCACCATAAAACTTTCATCGGGATCGAAAACAAAGATATCCGCATAGTATCCTTTTTTTATCTCTCCTTTTTTGGAAATCGAAAATATTTTCGCCGGATTAAAAGCGGTTAATTCCATAAGACGGAATAAACTTAGCTTTCCTTTTTTAACCCCTAAAGTATAGAGGAAAGGAAACATTATCTGGGAGGACGCTACGCCCATCGGTATTCTGGTAACATCTTTTTTATTGATTATTTTATCGCTAATATTAAAAGCGCAGGAGTCGGTCGCAAAAACGTCGAACTGCGATATTTCGGAAAGCATATTTTTTTGGTTTTTGCGGCTTCTTACTGGAGGAGTAAATGTATACAAAAAGTTGTCCTTTTTTTTATAAATCTCTTCGTTTAATCCCAGATACTGAGGGCAGGTTTCGGCATAGACCTCAAAACCTTTATTTTTATATTCCATTATCGTATTTAAGGATTTCGCCGAAGAGACATGAACGAAATAAATCTTTGCGTTAAATTTTTCGTTTAATTTTAGAATCTTTGAAACCGCATAATTTTCCGAAAATTCGTCTCTTATTACGTTGTGAAATTCTATTTTTTTATAATTTTTTTTATTTTTAACAATGTTATAGTTTATCAAAGAATCGTCTTCGGCGTGAACGCAAACCACGATATCGTTTTTTGCCGCGATATCCAGTATATGAGCTATCTTTTCTTCGGGGCTCATAAGACCGCGATTTTTGTATGTGGTGAATATCTTTACGGAATTTATTCCTTTCTCTTTTATTTTTAAAAGCCTTGTTTCCAAATCCTCGAAATTTTCGAATCCCTTTAAAACGGCGTGAAGGCTATAATCGCATAAAGAATTTTCGGCTTCTTTTATTCTGGAGTCTATATCTTTTATCGGATTTTTTTCTTCTCCGTTAGTAAAATCTATAAATGTAGTTATGCCTCCGGCTATACAGGCTTTTGAACCGGAAACGAAATCGTCCGAGTTATATTTCCCGTTTCCTAACTTAAGCTTAAAATGAGTATGGGAATCTATAAGACCGGGAAAAGCGGTAAGCCCTTTAAAATCCATCGTTTGAGCTTCAATTTTAGGCTCGGAGCCGGGATGAAAAATTTCTTCTATTATTTCGTTTTTTATTAAAATGGAAGACTTAACGGTTTTTTGAGATTTTAAATCTAAAATTCTTAGGTTTTTTAATAATATCTTTTTCACTTTTCTTTACTGGAAAACAATACGGAAAAACTTACTATAGTAGCGGAGATAACCACAAAGGAATAAAGAACTATAAAACCCCAGAGTTCCTGCAAGGTTGTAACCGTTTTTACGGTTCTATTAAAAAAATAAACCGAAAAACCTATGGCGCAAAGCCAGAAAGATAAAAAAATAACTTTTACCGTAAAACCTATCATAATAAGATTTTACAAAATTAAAAAACTTTATTGTAAAGCTCTCGATTTTTTGAAAAAATTTTTTCCGCTTTGGCGATATCCGTCTCGATTTGTTTTATTAACGCTTTCATGTCTAAAAATTTCATTTCGTTTCTAATCTTTTCGACAAAAAAAACTTCCAGTGTTTCTCCGTATATATCCCTATCGAAATTTAATATATGAACTTCGGCCATAAGCCTCATTCCAAGCGTCTTTAAAGTCGGCCTTACCCCTATGCTCGCTACGGCTTTATAATATTTATTTTCAATTTTAACGATTACGGCGAATATGCCTTTCGGAAGAATTTTTATGGGATTGACTTCTAAATTTGCCGTGGGATATCCCATTTTCCTGCCTATGCCGGCGCCTTTTATTACAACCCCGGATATCGAATAGTTTCTGCCCAAGCAAAAGTTGGCTTCTTTTATCCTTCCCAAGTGAAGGAACTGCCTTATCAAAGAAGACGAAATTTTATGATGTTTGTATTTTACGAATTGAAGTACTTTGCATTTAAGACCGTTTATTTTAGATATTTCTCTAAGCCAGGCGTAATTGGCTTCCCTGTTTTTGCCTATCGAAAAATCTTTGCCTACGACTATAAATTTAGGGTCGTATTTTTTTATTATGAAATCCGCAAAAAATTCAAGAGCGGTTTTTTGTGAAAGTTTCTCGTTAAAATTAAGTTTTACTACTTCCTCCACTCCTAAAGATTTTAAAATTTTTTCTCTTTCTTTAGGGGTAGTAATAATATTGTCTTTCCAATTTTTATGAATATAAAGTTTGGGGGGGATTGGGAAATATATTACCACGGATTTTAAATCGTTTTTAAGGCAATAACCCGTCAATTCTTTGATTATCTTTTGATGCCCTAAATGAACTCCGTCGTAACTTCCTATAGTAACAGCGCATTTCATTTTAGCAATTTTATAATTGCGGAGTACTCCATCTTTTCTATATCTTTGTCTTTTACGGCGTCTTTTACCGAATATTCTCCGATATTAAGCCTTCTCAACTCCGAAAGAGTTCCGCCGCATCCCAACAAAACTCCCATCTGATGAGCTATGGATCTTATATAAGTACCGCTTGAACATTTTATTTTAAAACCCAAATTCTCTCCTCGAATCCTCCAATCTAACCAGTTGACATTTACGACCCTGTTAATAGAAGGAACGGATTTGTTTTGTCTTGCCAGCTTGTACAAAGTCTGTCCTTTATATTTCACGGCCGAATAGGGGGGAACTTGCTGAATTATATTCCCGCTTAACAAATCTATTGCGGATTTTACCGATTTTTCCATTATTTCGACTTTTATTTGTTTCAATATCTTTCCGTCAGTATCCCATGTATCGGTTTCCGTTCCGAATTTTATGTTCCCTTCGTATACCTTGTCCAGTTTTTGAAATTTATCCTGCATTTTAGTGGACTTGCCTACAAGTATTATCAAAAGACCGGTGGCTAAAGGATCCAATGTCCCGGTATGTCCCACTCTTTTTATTTTAAGTTTTTTTCTTATTATATCCACCACATCGTGAGAAGTCAACTTAGGGGATTTGTCTATAAACAATACTCCGTAAGGTTCCGCGCGAAGATTTTTTATCATAAATATTTTTCGATCTCGTCTAAAATTCTTTTTTTAAGCTCTTTTATATCCGTTTTTTGTTTGGAAATCTTGAAACCGCTTGCGTTCTTATGCCCGCCCCCGCCGAATGCCGAAGCCACTTTGGAAACGTCGATTTTACCTTTAGAACGGAATGTTACGCTGTATTTTTCATCGTCTTCTTTTAAAAGTATCGAAACCTTTATGTCCTCTATCATCATCGGATAATTGACTATGCTTTCGGTATGCTCGAAACCAGCCTTAAATTCTTTAAAATCCGCCTGCGATAATACCATTAACGCCACTTTCCCCGGAAAAATTTCCATATTTTCCAAAGCTCTTCCCAATAGCTTTATGTTCTGATATGTGGCTTTTAAAAAGAAGTTATCGTTTAGCTTGGAAAAATTAAATTTATGTTTTAAAAGTTCAGAGACTATTAGATGCGTTTTATCGTTTGTTTGAGGATAATGAAATCTTCCGGTATCGGTCACTATTCCCGAGTATAAAAGCATCGCTATGTTTTTGTCTATCTTAAAATTTAATTGTTTAAATAATCTGAATATTATTTCCGAAGTCGACGGAGATTTAAAATCCAGTATATTAAGATCCGCATACCTTTTGGCGGTTCTATGATGATCTATGCTGATTTTATTTTTAAATTCTATTTTAGTAACTTCGGACCCCGCCCTATCCGGGGTGGAACACTCAAAAAAAATGGCCGTATCGTATTTTCTTTCGGTTATTTTGTTTTTTATTTTCTCGCTATAAGGAAGTACGGAAAGGTTTTGGGGAAGTTTATCGTGAGAATAAAGATAAACCCGTTTTTTCAATTTCTTAAGATAAGAATAAATAGAGAGCATGCTTCCGACGGCGTCCGCATCGGGGTTTAAATGTATGGTAAGGAAGAAAGTTTTGCTTCGATTTACGATTTTGTTGAATTTATTTATTTCCTTCGCCGGAAGTTTCATCTTTTTTCTCCGAAGAAATTTTTTTAAGTATCTCTTCTATCTTTTGGGCTTTTTGCGGGGTGGAGTCGAATTTAAAGTATATGTTCGGAACATATTTTGTTTTTATTCTTTTTCTTATTATGGATTTTATTTCAAAAGATAAAGAATTTAGTTTTTCCAGAAGAAGATTTATTTTTTTTTCCTTAGATTTCTCGTCGCTTTCGAATATGGAGAAATATACGTTAAGGATTTTTCCTTCGTCTAAAAGTTCGGTATCCGTTATGGTAAAAAAAGCTATTTCTTTTATGTCTTCTCTGTTTGCCAATGCCATATTTATTTCGTTTAAAAATACCGATTTAAGCCTGTCATCTCTCCAATTCATTTATTCTCCTTATTCTTTCTTCTTTTACGTAAGCGGCTATAATGTCTCCTTCCTGGAAATTTTTAAACCCTTCGATTAATATCCCGCATTCATGCCCTTTTTCCATTTCCTTTACGTCTTCCTTTACTTTTTTTAGTCCGGAAATCTTTCCTTCCCCGACGACTTCGCCGTTTCTTATTATTTTTACCATGGAGTTACGAGCGACTTTTCCTTCTATGACCATGGATCCGGCCACCTTACCGACGGATATATCGAATATCTTCTTAATCTCCGCTTTGCCTATCTCCACTTCCACAATCTCCGGTTCCAGCATTCCGTTCAAAGCCGCTTTCATATCCTCGAAGAGTTCGTATATTATCCTGTATATCCTTATTTCTACGCCGTTTTCTTTGGCTCTCTCTTTTATCTCATCCGAAGCTTTTATATTAAAACCGAATATTATTCCGTTTGAAGCCTTTGCCAGAGCTATATCGGATTCGTTTACGTCTCCTATTCCGGTATGAAGTATATGTATGGCTACCTCGGAGTTTGCGAATTTCTCAAGGCTATCTCTTATGGCCTGAAGAGAACCGTAAACGTCAGTCTTTAATATTATGTTTAATTTTTTGATAAGATTCTGTTCTATCTGAGATTTTAATGAAAGCAAAGATATGTTTTTTTGGTGAAGTATGTTATCTTTTCTTATCTGTTTTCTGTTCTCGGCTATTTCTCTCGCTTTCTTTTCGCTTTCCACTATTTTTAAAACGTCTCCGGGAACCGGTATTTCCTCGTTTATTCCCAAAAGTTCCGCGGGCATTGAAGGAAGCAATTCTTTAAGCCTCTGGCCTCTATCGTCCACAAGCGCTTTTACTTTACCGAAGGTTGTTCCTACCACGAAACTGTCTCCGATTTTTATGGTGCCTTTCGTACAGATAACGGTGGAAACTATTCCTCTCTTGGAGTCTTTTTTCGCTTCTACTATTACGCCCAACCCCTTCGCCTCATAGTTCGCCTTAAGCTCCATTATCTCCGCCTGCAATAAAACTATTTCCAGCAATTTGTCTATATTGGTTTTTTTCTTCGCCGATATCTCCACCATAGGAACTTTACCGCCCCAGTCCTCCGGGATCAAATCATGGGCGGAAAGCTGCTGTTTTATGTTATTGGGATTTGCCTGCGGAAGGTCTATTTTGTTTATGGCTACGATTATCGGAACGTTTGCGGCTTTCGCGTGATTTATGGCTTCTATGGTTTGAGGCATAACTCCGTCAACCGCGGATACCACAAGTATTACGATATCGGTTATTTTTACTCCCTGGGCTCTCATCGCGGTAAAAGCTTCGTGGCCCGGGGTATCTAAAACGGTTATGTTTCCTTTCGGAGTCCTTATCATGTATGCGCCTATATGTTGAGTTATCTGCCCCGCCTCGGTATCTACGACATTGGATTGCCTTAAAGCGTCGAGAAGCGTCGTTTTTCCGTGATCCACATGCCCCATTATAGTTATTACGGGGGATCGCGGTTTTAATTTTGACGGATCGTCTTTTTCATCTTCGTCGGCTATAACCGTATCTTCGAAAGCCGGAATAAATTCAAGTTCGTAACCGTAATCTAAACTTACGACTGCCGCCACATCTTCTTCCAATTTTTGAGTTATGGAAGCGAATATTCCCATGCTCATAAGTTTTTTTATCAAATCTACGGCCTTTATACCCAATTTCTCGGCCAGATCTCTAACCGTAAGAGTGGTCGATACTTTAAGTTTTTTATACTCGACTCCTTCCTTTTTTTCTATCTTTATTTTTTCTTCTTTTTTGGGTTCTTCCGATTTTTGCTGGGTTTTGGGCTTTTCTTCGGTTTTTTCTTCTTTTTTGGTTTTATCTTCCTTCTTCTTATCTTGATGTTTTGCCGATTTGGTTTCTTTTATTTCATACGTCACGAAATTGGCTTCTTCGGTTTTCTGCTCTATCTCTTCTGATTTTACATGCCGTTCTTCGACTTTGGTCTGAGTATCTTTAACTTTAGTCTTATGTTCTTCGGTTTTTTTATTTTCTATATCTTTATCTTTCTGTTTTATAACCTCAGGTTCTTTCAAAGAGGGTTCCTGTTGTTTTGTTTTATGAACCGCAGAAGTTTTTTGAGTTTGTTTAATTTGCTTATCTGAGGTGGTTTTTTTTGCGGTCTTTGTTTCTTCCTTAACGGGTTCAATCTTTTGTTCGCTATCTTTTTCGGTCGTTTTCTCTTCGGCTTTTTCTTGTTTTTTAACCTCTTCTTCTTTCTGCTTCTTTTTAGCCAAAAAAGCTTTTAATTTATCCTTATCGACCTTTACT
>Ga0116167_1004699_pt1 | contig 9884 bp, 6 predicted proteins | sample AD_JPNMR3_MetaG_FD_89794 | JGI IMG/M metagenome (GOLD analysis project Ga0116167, IMG submission 89794) | Active sludge microbial communities of municipal wastewater-treating anaerobic digesters from Japan - AD_JPNMR3_MetaG | ecosystem: Engineered > Bioreactor > Anaerobic > Digestate | place... | reverse complement strand
GATTGGCTCCGGGCTGACGGGTGTAATCTATATCCTGGATGAGCCGAGCATCGGCCTGCACCTTAGAGACAACGCCCGCCTGCTGCAGACCCTGAAGGCGCTGCGCGATTTGGGCAATACTGTGATTGTGGTGGAGCATGACGAGGGCACCATTCGCAGCGCCGATCACATCGTTGATATCGGCCCCGGGGCCGGTGCCCACGGCGGCAGTATCGTGGCGCAAGGCAAGATTGAGGATATCATCTCTTCTCCCCGCTCCATCACCGGGGATTACCTGGCCGGCCGGCGCAGCATTGCTGTTCCTGAGAAAAGGCGCACTCCCGGAGAACGCTGGCTGTGGGTCAGGGGTGCTTCGGAACATAACTTGAAAAATATCGATGTCGGTTTTCCCCTAGGGCTGTTTATCTGTGTCTCCGGGGTTTCCGGTTCGGGTAAAAGCACCCTGGTCAATGAAATCCTGGCCCGGGCCCTGGCCCGCCACCTGCACCGCGCCCGGGAAATGCCCGGAGCACACCGTGCTATTGAGGGTCTAAAGCATCTGGACAAGGTTATTGAAATAGATCAGTCACCGATTGGACGAACGCCCCGTTCCAATCCGGCCACCTATACCGGCCTCTTTGACGGCGTGCGCGAGCTCTTTGCCCGGACGGCTGAAGCCCGCAAAAGGGGCTACCGCCCCGGCCGGTTCAGCTTTAATGTCAAGGGCGGCCGCTGCGAAGCCTGCCGGGGGGACGGCATCTTGCGCATTGAGATGCATTTTTTACCCGATGTGTATGTGCCCTGTGAAGTCTGCCGCGGCCGCCGCTATAACCGGGAAACGCTGGAAGTGCGCTACAAAGGGCTTAACATTGCCGATGTCCTGGATCTGACCGTGGAAGAGGCCTTAAGCTTTTTCGAGGCGATCCCTAAACTGCAGCGCAAACTGCAGTTGTTAAACGATGTGGGGCTGGGCTATATGCGCCTGGGCCAGCCTGCCACCACCCTGTCAGGCGGCGAGGCCCAGCGGGTCAAGCTGGCCACAGAGCTGTCGCGGCGCACCAACGGGAGGACGATGTACATTTTGGATGAGCCGACCACGGGGCTGCACCTGGAGGATATCAACAAGTTGCTGCTAATCCTGGAGCGCCTGGTTGAGGCCGGCAATACGGTTGTGGTGATCGAGCATAACCTGGATGTGCTGAAGCGGGCAGATTACCTGATTGACCTGGGGCCGGAAGGGGGCGACGGAGGAGGAGAGGTGGTGGCCTGCGGTACTCCTGAAGAAGTGGCCTGCTGCCCCGTATCCCATACCGGGCACTGGCTGAAACAAGCACTGGGTTTGGGCGTGGCTGTGGCAGACTGAAATTTTCAGCTTGACCGGAATAAATTATTCTTACCATCTTACCATCCTCTGCTTCCAGCAGCGTGGCCGCGGATCTTACTGGCGGCAAAGGCGGCTGATGGTATGCCGGATCACATTGGAACCTATGGAGATGGAGCGGGGAAGCCTTTCGGATAAAGGGATTAAGGGGTGTAGCGTTTTAGTGATCCCTGAACAGCTTTTAGAAAAAGTAAAGCAGATCCCTGCCTCTCCCGGCGTCTATCTCTTTAAAGACGCGGTGGGCCGGGTGATCTATGTGGGAAAAGCGGTATCCCTGCGCCAGCGGGTCCGCTCATACCTGGCCGATGCGGCAACTCTTCCACCGAAGTTGAAAGCCTTGCAGTCCCAGATGCGCGATATCGATTATATCGTTACCGGCTCAGAGGTTGAGGCGCTCATTCTGGAGTGTAACCTGATCAAGGAATACCGGCCCCGCTACAATGTATACCTGCGTGATGATAAGGACTACCCCTGCTTGCGCCTTACCGGGGAGCTCTACCCCCGGCTGGAATACCTGCGCCTTTCGCAAAAAGAGGGGCGGCGGGGCGCCAGGCGGGTAGAGGCCAATAAAAAAAAGTTTGGCGAAAGATTTTTCGGTCCCTACACCAATGCCGGCGCGGTGCATGAGACGATGCGCCTGCTGGGGAAAATTTTTCCCTTGCGCCGCTGCCGCCAGCCGCTAACCGGCGAACCGTCTCCTCACCGCCCCTGCCTGAATTATCAGATGAAACGCTGCCTGGCTCCGTGCCGGGGCTCCCAGGCCGTATCCCCTGAAGAATATGAGGCCCAGGTAAAACAGGTGGCCCTCTTCCTGGAGGGGCGCCAGACGGAGTTGGAGCGCGATCTGGAACAAAAAATGCAGGCTGCGGCAGAGCGCGAGCGTTATGAAGAGGCAGCCCGGATCAGGGATCAGTTGCTGGCCCTGCGCCAGGTTGCCGCCAGGCAACAGATCGTATTTAACCTGAAAAAAACGACGGATCAGGATGTCCTGGCCCTGGTCAGAGAGGGGAAAGAGGCAGCAGTGCACCTTTTTGTCATCAGGGAAGGCAAGCTGCTCAACCAGGAACATTTCAGGCTGGCCGGCGCCGCCGGGGAAAGTGACGACGATGCCCTGGCTGCATTTATTAAATCTTATTACAGCAGGGGAGGGCGCCCCCCCAAAGAAATAATTCTATCGCACCCTGCGAGCGAGAAAGAGCTATTGCAGCAATGGCTTAAACGTACTGCCGGCTACAGGGTAAACATAATCGTTCCGACCCGGGGCGATCGTAAAAAGCTTCTGGATCTGGCCATACGCAACGGCAACTTAAAGTTGCGGGAAGAGCTGCAGCGAACCTGGCAGCGGGAGCAACTGCCCCTGGCGGAGCTGGCCGAGCTGGCCGGTTTGAAAGAGGAGCCGGCGCGCATTGAAGGTTATGATATATCGCACCTGCAGGGAAATGAGGCGGTAGGCTCCATGGTTGTATTCGAACAGGGCCGCCCGCATAAAGAGAGTTACCGCCACTTTCATTTGCGGCGCACGCCGCCCGGAGACGACTACGCCGCTTTGCAAGAAGTATTGCGTCGCAGGGCCGGGCATAATGAGTGGCCGTTACCGGACCTGATCCTGGTTGACGGGGGTAAAGGCCAGTTGAAAGCAGCCCGGGAAGCGCTGGATCAGGCCGGGCTGCAGGCGCTGCCTGTAATTTCTCTGGCTAAAAATCCGGAGCAAATCTTTCTGGAAGGCGCCGCTCTACCGGTAATTCTTCCGGCCCACAGCACCCTGCTGCAACTATTACAGCGCATTCGGGATGAGGCGCACCGTTTTGCCCTGGACTATCACCGCCGCCTGCGGCAGCAAGGCAGCACCTTTTCCGCCCTGGAGCGCATTCCCGGCATAGGCCCGAAACGCAAGAGCGCTTTATTGCAACATTTTGGCAGCCTGGAAGCGCTGCTGTGCGCCTCTCCGGAACAAATTGAAGCTGTCCCCGGTTTCAGTAAAGCTCTCGCCCAGACCCTTTACCAGCATCTGCATGGCGGCAGTGTTTAGTAAATGTATAGTATTTATGGTCCGCCATGCTCTTTATGGTAACGGATTTAAAAGGGTTATGCTATAATCGGAATACAGAATAATGGCCCACGGAATTCATTTTAAATGAAGGCCTCTCTCAAATGTTTTTTTCGAACATAGCCGGTGGGGCCAGGCTATAACCAGGAATAAGAACCCGGAATCTAGGCCGGTTTTCCGAGATTTCTCCTGTTTCCTGAATTCTGGATTCTGCTACCCAAAACAAAATATACTTTTTAGGAGCACCAGCCATGCCCTATAAACTAATTGCCCTCGACCTTGACGGCACGCTTTTAGATCGCAACTTAAAAATATCCCCCCGGAATAAAGAGGCGCTTAGAGAAGCGGCCAAACGGGGAGTTATGGTCACTGTGGCCACGGGGCGAATGTACCGCACCAGTATACCTTACGTGCGCGAACTAAAGCTGAATACAGATTGGCCGATGATCAATTATCATGGGGCGCTGATAAAAACTACGGAAAGCAAAAAAGTACTGCACTATCAGCCTGTAGATCTCGATCTGGCCGTAGCGATTTCCGCTTACGCTGAAGCGGAAGGGTATCACGTCAATGTGTTTATCGCCGACTGCCTTTACGTTGCCGAGGAAAACGAATTTTCTCGCTACTATCAAAGTATTGCCGATGTTGAACTTGAGGCGGTGGGTAAGCTTTCGCATTATTTAAAGCAACGGGGCGAGGCGCCGGCCAAGTTGACCATTATCAACTGGGACGACCGGCTCAACCGGATGGAAGATTTTTTAAAGGAATGTTACGGGGATAAAATAATGGCACTGCAGTCGCTTCCCTATTTTCTTGAAGTTACGGACAGGCGCGCTACCAAGGGCCAGGCGTTGCACTGGCTGGCCACTCGCCTGGGTGTTCTGCCGGAAGAAATAATGGCCTTTGGCGACAGTTATAATGATCTTGATATGATTAAGTATGCCGGCCTGGGCGTAGCTATGGCCAATGCCCGGCCGGAAGTACGCCAGGCAGCGGATCTGATTACCGCTTCCAATGATGAAGACGGGGTAGCCCGGGTCATCGAAGAATATGTCTTAGGATCAGGATAACCGGTAATGTGACAGAAAAATATATTTTTTCTTGACGTATTTTCAGGCTTGTGATAACTTGAACTAGAGCCGGATTTTTCTATATTTTTTAGCTGGAGGTAGCATAATGCAACTTTCAACCAAGGCACGCTATGCGGCTCGGGCGATGATGGAGCTGGCTCTATCCTACGGCCAGGGGCCGATGTTGCTTAAAAATATTGCCCAAAGACAGAATATTTCTGAAAAATACCTGGAGCAACTGATGGCCCCCTTGCGGGCTTCCGGCCTTATTTACACCATGCGCGGCAACAAGGGCGGCTATGTTCTGGGCCGTGACCCCAAGGAGATAACCCTCTATGACGTGATTAGCATAGTTGAAGGGTCTCTGGCCCCGGTTCCGTGCGTAGATAAAGTAGAAATGTGTGAAAGGTGGGAGAACTGCGCTACCCGTAAGGTTTGGGTTCGCTTAAAAGATTGCCTGACCGCCGAACTCAAGGCCATCAGTCTGGCTGACCTGGCTGCGTCTCAGGAACAGATGGGCAATCCAACGGCGTAGAACCTTAAAAACATATCCTCCTCCTTCGGGTTTGATGCGGGGGCGGTGCAGTGGCACAGCCCTTTTTGCATAAATCCCGGCAGGATTAATATGCTTAATACAGAATTACTATTGAGAGCCACCTGTGTTTGCCGATAACAAAGAGGTGACCTCTGGTGGAAGCACAACCAACCATTCATATAGTATTAATAACCGGTATGTCAGGCGCGGGCAAAAGCCATGCCATCAACTGTTTTGAAGATTTGGGATACTTTTGCGTGGATAACTTGCCGCCCACCCTTCTTCCGAAATTCGCCGAGTTGTGTGCCCAGTTGGAAGGCCGCTTAAATAAAGTTGCTCTGGTCAGCGATTTGCGCGGCGGAGAATTCTTTAATAACTTGTTTGAGGCGCTGCAAGAATTGGACAGCAACCGCATCGACTACGAGATCCTCTTTCTCGAAGCCGATGATGAGGTATTAATCCGGAGGTTTAAGGAAACCAGGCGCCGCCATCCCCTTGCTGACTTGAGCCTGCGGGAAGCCATAGATAAAGAGCGGCAAATGCTGGCCGAGCTGCGCGGCAAGGCCGACCGGGTTATCGATACCTCCTCCCTGTCTCCCCGGGAATTAAAGGAAACTATCGCCAACCTGTATGAGCCCGAGCAGCGGGAAAAAAGCATGTTCATCACCATCATCTCTTTTGGCTTCAAATACGGCCTGCCCCTGGATGCAGACCTGGTTTTTGATGTCCGTTTTCTGCCGAACCCCCATTATGTTCAGCATCTACGCAGCCTGACCGGCCAGGATCCCCAGGTTAAAGATTATATCTGGCGCTGGATGGTTACGCACAAGTATTTGCAGAAGGTGCATGATCTACTGGAATTTTCAATACCCTACTATATCCGGGAAGGCAAGTCAAACCTGGTTATAGCCGTAGGGTGTACCGGAGGCAAGCATCGTTCCGTGGCCCTGGCGGAGGAAATTGGCCGCCTCCTCGGCGATCGCTACCGGGTCAACTGTAAACACCGGGATATGCATAAGGCGTAACCGCCACCAGCGTGGGAGGATTAAGCTGTTGCTAAGCCGGAAAAATAAAGTTAGCAGCATGGTGCAATGGCTCTACCCCGGCTTGAAAGTAAAAAGATGGCTGTTGCTGTCGGCCTGCGGCCTGGCAGCCATGCTGGTAGGATTCGCCCTGCTTATGGGTCCTGGTTTGCAGAGCCTTACCGAAAAAATCTATGCGCCGTTGCTGATTCATCTCCAGAATAGACTTTACCAAACTTTGCTCCTCTGTGCCGGCCTTTTGATGTTGTTATTTGGCCTGCAAAAAACCGCCGCTGCGGTAAAGGAAGTCCTGGCCCGCCATCAAACGAGGCCGCTTATTGACGTCCTCTTTACCAGGCGCTTCCTGGAAAAGGGGCCCCGCATTGTCGTTATCGGCGGAGGCACCGGGCTGTCGATCTTACTGAAGGGCTTAAAAGAATACACCTGCAACCTTACCGCCGTAGTTACTGTGACCGATGACGGCGGCAGCTCAGGGCGCCTGCGGGGGGAACTGGGTATCCTCCCTCCGGGGGACATCCGTTCCTGCTTGCTGGCCCTCGCCGATACCGAACCGCTCATGGAAAAGCTGTTTCAGCATCGCTTCACCGGCGGCACCGGCCTGGAGGGACACAGCTTCGGCAACCTGTTTATTGCGGCCATGACCGAAATGTTCGGCTTCCAGGAGGCGGTTAAGCTGTTTGGCCAGGTTCTGGCTATCCGCGGACAGGTGTTCCCGGTAACCCTGGAGATGGTTCAGCTTGTATCCGAGGATCTTGAAGGCCGCCGCTTTTGCGGGCAATCTATAGTTTACCAGGGAAAAGGCCCCTTAAGGCGGGTTTTCCTCGATCCTCCCTCGGTAAAACCGCTTCCTGAAGTTCTGGCGGCCATTGGGGCAGCGGATGCAGTAGTTCTCGGCCCGGGAAGCCTTTTCACCAGCGTTATACCCAACCTGCTGGTGGAAGGAGTAGTTGAAGCCATCCGGAATTCACGTGCCATGGTTTTTTATGTCTGTAATGTTATGACCCAGCCGGGAGAAACTACAGGGTTTACCGCCGCCGACCATGTGCAGGCGCTGCTGGATCATGGGATGACGGGGTTGATTGATTGCATTATCGTAAATTCGGATTTGGCTGTGCCCCGGGACAAACTGGAACCTTTTTTGCAAAAAGGTTCGGTACCGGTCCGCCCTGACTATAAACGGCTGCAGCAGCAGGCCAGCCGCTTAATCAACGGCTCTTTTATTAATCATAATATGCCCACCCGCCATCATGGAGAGCGCCTGGCCCAGGTTATTGTGGAGCAAACCCTGGCGTATGCCGGGAGACGGAGGACCAAAGCTGCCATGAGTCAGTTTAAAACCGTTTAACATCCATATTCGCCGCCAACTGGAACGGCTGGCGAAAGAACATCGTTACCGGTGAATCTTCAGAAATAAGTGGCTGGAATTGCGGCCGTAAAGACCGGGGGTGTTGGTATGTCCTTTGCCCGGCAGGTAAAAGAGGAATTGGCCCGTTATGTGGAAAAGCGTAGCTGCTGTAGCTCCTGGGAGTTGACGGCATTTCTGCTCTTGAAGGGCTACCTCTCGATCCGCGAAGGCAAACAAACCCTGGTGGTGCAGACTGACTATAACTATATCGCCCGCCGCCTGTTCAGCCTGTTAAAGGCAGCAGGGATTGAATCACCGGTAGTAGTCCTGCGGCAGGAGCATAGGCCGGGGATAAACCGCTACCTGGTGCTGGTGGCCGGGTCTGACCGGGTTGAAGCGCTGCTGCTTAATCTAGGCCTTAAAGAATCCGGGCAGGCCAATCATCTTTCGCGGGATGCTCAAATAACCCCGCAGAAACATTGTTGCCGAAGGGCTTTTCTGAGGGGGGCTTTTTTGGCCGCAGGGTCTGTCAGCGTATCCAGACGATCCGGCTATCATCTGGAAATTAATTGCAGCTACGAGGAAGATGCTGCCTCCTTACGGGATTGCCTGGTCTTCTTTGCCCTTAAACCGTTTCTTCGCCGGCGCCGCAGCAGCTACTCTCTCTACTTTAAAGATGCGGAGGCTATCGCCGACTTTTTGCGTATTGTCGGGGCAAGCAACTCCCTGCTTAACCTGGAAAATATCCGGGTAATAAAAAGTATGCGCAACCAGGTAAACAGGCTGGTAAATTGTGACACGGCCAATGTTCAAAAAATAGTGAACTCAGCCCAGCAACAGCTACAGCAAATTGAGATCATCGAAAACTTTATCGGTTTAAACAACTTGCCGCACTCCTTGCGACAGGCAGCACAGCTGCGATGCCGCTTTCCCGAAGCTTCGCTAAAAGAGTTGGGGTTGATGCTTAATCCTCCAGTAGGAAAATCGGGAATGAACCACCGCTTCAGACAGTTGGAGCGAATTGCCGCTGAATGCCATAAACGGGAAAACAATTTTCGGGGGCCTGTTGAATAATATAATCTTAAAGGGCTATTGAAACACACCGGTATTCACTTGGGTGATGACAGTTGCAGGAATTATGCAGAAGAATGTCGAAATAAGTGACCGGGATGTGAATTATGATGAAATTAGATTTTCAGCTTAAATTGGAACAAACACAAAAATTAATTATTACACCGGAACTGAAGCTGGCTATTACCCTGCTGCAGTACTCGGCTTTAGAGCTGGTTGATTACATCCAGGAAGAGCTGCTCAATAACCCGGTCCTGGAAATACGCGACCCTGAGGATGAAGCTAAAGACAACGAAATAAGGCAGGAGCTGCCGGAGGTCCGTTCGGACAGCCAGCCGGAGGACGGCGGTTTTTCCTGGGAAGAGTATTTCCGGGATGTTGACTGGTCCGCCGTGGAAAAAAACGCCTTCCAGTCCACGGAGGAATCGCCTTCCATTGAAAATTATGCCGGAGAAACCGGCTCCATGCTGGAAGACCTTCTATGTCAGCTGCGCCTGATGAGGCTGCCGCCCCGTGAATATAGCATGGCCGCTTTTCTCGTCGGCAATCTCGACCAAAATGGATATTTACACGGCGATTTGGACGAACTGGCCCAATCCCTGGGGGTAACGGAACAAGAGCTGACCGAGGTCCTGCTTACGGTGGTCCAGCGTCTTGAGCCGGTCGGGATCGGCAGCCGCAATCTTCAAGAATGCCTTTTACTCCAGCTTAAGAATTTTGAAAATCCGCCGGAGCTGGCCGTCCAAATTGTTAAATACTTTCTTCCGGCTGCCGCTGACGGACGTTTCCGCCATATCGCCTCCCGCCTGAACTGTGATATTAAAGAGGTGCAAAAGGCTGTTGATTTTATTCGCACTTTAAATCCCAAGCCGGGTAGCATCTACGGTGCAGGAGACGAACCGCGCTATATTATTCCCGATATTATTGTGGAAAAGGTAGTCCAGGAGTACGTGGTTATCGTCAACGATTCGGCTACTCCGCAGTTGACGATCAGCCCTTTTTACCAGAAACTGCTGCAGTCCGGAAACAGCGATGAAGCTCTATCTTCTTATATTAAAGGCAGATTCGATAAAGCGCTCTGGCTTATCCGCAGCATTGAGCAGCGCCGTTTAACCTTGTATAAAGTGGCCCAGCAAATTGTGGAAATCCAGCAACCTTTTTTGGAGCACGGCATTAAGCAGTTAAAACCCCTGACCTTGCGGGAAGTAGCACAGCGTGTAGGAGTACATGAATCAACGGTAAGCCGCGCCACCAACAATAAGTATCTTCAGACACCCCGGGGCCTTTTCCCCATGAAATTTTTCTTTTCCAGCGGGCTTACCGGCGAATGCGGCGAAGGTTTTTCCTCGCACTGCATTAAAACTCTCCTGCGTGAAATGATTGACCGGGAAGACAGCCAAAATCCCAGAAGCG
>Ga0116167_1004695_pt1 | contig 9890 bp, 7 predicted proteins | sample AD_JPNMR3_MetaG_FD_89794 | JGI IMG/M metagenome (GOLD analysis project Ga0116167, IMG submission 89794) | Active sludge microbial communities of municipal wastewater-treating anaerobic digesters from Japan - AD_JPNMR3_MetaG | ecosystem: Engineered > Bioreactor > Anaerobic > Digestate | place... | reverse complement strand
GCTTGGCATGTAGCCCGCCGGTGGCGAAGCACCCGTAGGCCGATGCCAGCTCCAAGGGGGTTACCTCCGATGTGCCGATCGCCAGCGACAGGTTCCGCTCCAACGGGCTCCGGATCCCCATCCGCTGGGCATAGGCGATCACCTTGTCGACGCCCACCATCTGAAGCATGCGAATGGCGGGGATGTTCATCGACTGCTCCACGGCCTGGCGCATCGTCACCGGGCCGCGGAACTTCCCGTCGAGGTTTTTCGGCGCCCACACCTTATCGCCGTCCGGGAAGGAGATGGGGGTATCCTGCAGGATGGTGTTCGGGGTGTAGCCGTTATCAATCGCCGCCGTATAGACGAACGGTTTGAACGCCGAGCCAGGCTGCCGGCCGCGCCCCTGGGCCGCGCGGTTATACATGCCACCCTTTGGATCTCGGTAATCCAGACTGCCCACCATCACCTTGATATGGCCGGTATGTGGGTCGACCGCGACCACGGCGCCCTGCCCAACCTTCTTACCCTCACGCCGGGCACGCTGTACTTCCCTGATGAGGGCCTTCTCGGCGGCCTCCTGCATCTGAAGATTCAGCGTCGTCTCAACGCGCAGCCCGCCGCGATACACCTCATCCGGTCCCCACTTATCCACGAGTTGCTTGAGCACGTAATCGACAAAGTGGGGGGCGCGCTTTACCCTGGCGCGGCCATATTGAATGCCGACCAGCCGGACCTCCTCCGTCTTGGCCTTGGCTGCCTCCTCCTCGGTGATGTAGCCCAGCTCCGCCATGCGGGTGAGCACGACGTTGCGCCGCCTGATGGCCGCTTCTTTGTCGTCATAGGGCGACCAACCAGAGGGCTTTTTCGGGAGTCCGGCGATCAGGGCGCATTCGGCGAGGGTAAGCTTTGAGGGCGGCTTGCCGAAATAGGTGCGCGCTGCGGCTTTCACACCGTAGGCGCCGCTGCCGTAGTACACCTGATTGAGGTAGCGCTCCAGGATCTCCTCTTTCGAGAGCCGGCGCTCAATCTCACGCGCCAGAAGGATCTCTTGCAGTTTGCGCGACACGGTCCGGCGATGGCTGAGGTAAATGTTACGCGCGAGCTGCTGCGTCAGCGTGCTTCCGCCCTGGACCACGCGCCCGCCGCGCACGTTCTCCACCAACGCGCGCAGGATGCCTCGGAAATCGATCCCGGAATGCATGTAGAAGCGCGAGTCCTCGATGGCGATGGTGGCATCCTGCAACTGCTTGGGGATCTCGGTGATCGGCACCGGCTCGCGGTTCTCCTCGTACACTTGAGCGAGGAGCGCCCCATCCGAGGAGTAGATCAGCGTCGCTTCCTTGGGAACCCAGGCATCGATATCTTCGTGGGTGGGGAGCACCTTCGAGACACTGTAGAAGGTGGCAGCCAGAAGCCCCAGCGTTCCCGCCATGAGGAGGAGGATGCAGATCTTGATAATATTCCAGGTAACGCGAAGCCTTCTACTTCGAATTCTGCGCATGCTTTATCCTTGAGCCCTGCTGAATTGGTTCTTGAGCCGGCCCGCCACGGGCCGCCATCAGGGCCAGTCTGGCCCCGCACTCTAATCCTTTAGAGTGTTCCGGGCGCACTGTGGTTCATTTCATGCCCAAGCTCCCTCTCCAATTATACCCGAAACGGAGCGGGGCTTGCAAGGAAAAGCCAGGGCGAGCAGGCAGACAGGGATCAGGGATGCGCGCTTGGCTGAGGGCCTTTCGCCTGCATGATGGGAGCGGAGGGTGGCTCGGCCACGGGCACCTCCACCGGGATCATCAGCTTCTGGCCCGGCACCAGCCGCGAGTTGGAGAGGCCGTTCGCGCGGCGGATGGCATGGACGGCCCTCGGTAGGTACTCATGGGAACCGCAGTGATTGCGCGCGAGACTCCAGAGCGTATCACCGCGCTCGACAGTGACCGGCACGAGCAGTGTCGTGGTGCGCGACCTCCGGTGAAGCCCAATGGCAAAGAGGACAAGGAGCAAGACGGCCACGAGCAGGCTCAGGACGACAAACCGGTGGCGTGACGAGCGGATCTCCACCCAGGCCGCCTCGCCATAGGGCCCGGGAACGGCCTCAAGCAACCGGAGTTCGCTGTGCCTCATAGTCACCCCTCACCACGCGTCGAGAGCTTCGCGCGGCCTCCGATGTCGGTAATGACCGGCAGATAACGGGGTTTGCTCGCTGTTACATACCCACCTGGGGCTTGTTCTAAACACGCCTGTGCGGGCGCCGTTGCCCCTGCGGCAACGGCGCCCGGGAGAGCGGCGCGCGGCGACGGGATATCCGGGCCACCATCACCCTTCCACCGTCTCTGACTGAGGCACGATCGTAGGCGTCTCCTCGATCATGCGGCGAACCTCTCTCTCTTGCTCCGGCGTGGGCACGGTGGGCTTTCCATCGCCTTCCGCGCGGCTCCGGTATTCACGCCACATCTCCAGCCCCTTGTGAATGCCATCGCGCACGCTGGCGAGCGTCACCAGGGGCCGAGCGACCGCCTCTTCCACGACAGACGTCGTGGTATCCACGCGAGCCGCGACACGCTCTGCGAGATCCTCGCCCAGATCGAGAATCCGCTCCATCGTCTGGGTGAGGTCGCGCGATACCTCATCGAACCGGCGGGTCACATCGGAGGTGATTCGCTCCGCACGCTGCGTGAACTCCTCCGATATTCGCTCCGCACGCTGCGACATATCGTTCGCGAGCATCTCGGCGCGCGCCGATATCGCCTCGGCTCGCTGCGTGAAATCCGCCGCCAGATGCTCTGCGCGCTCGGAGATCGCCTCGGCGCGCTGGCCCACATGGCTGGTGACATCCTTCACCATCCTCAACGTGGCGCTTGCCTCGTTGAAAACGGGCTGCGCCTGCTGGCGGAGCTGGCGAAGCTGGTTGCGCACCATGAAAACAAGGAAGACCAACCCGCCCAGGAGCACCAGGTTGACGAGCGCGATGACGATCAATGCAACCGTTCCCCAATCCGCAAGCGTCATCTTGCAGCCTCCTCTTCCGCTTCCGCGGTTTCGCGTTCATGTCACTCGATTCAGGAAGGATGTACCCGACGCTTGCGCCCCGGAAACGGTTCCGGAACCCCTTGAACACACACGGTCTGCGGGCGCAGGAACTCGCGATGCACCGCGCCGAAATGGGGAGTGATGGATACGCCGCTACCACAGGCGGTGATTGGAGGTTCCACGGATGAAGGTGCTCTCTCTTGCCCGGTTCGTGTTGCTCGTGCTGCTCTTCGGCCCCCTCTTGCCGGCGCCCGCCAATGCACAACCGACTCTCTTGATTCCCAATGCCGGCTTTGAGGACGGCGATAACGATCTGCCCGGCTGGTCCTTTAACCCGGGCGAAGGGGGCGAGGGCGATTGGTCGTGGGAAACGCGGCGCGTCCACTCCGGCAAGCGCTCTCTCCGCCTGCGCAAGAGCAACGTCGCCGGTTATTCGATGCTGGTGAGCGACTATCTTCCGGTAGAGGCGGGCAAGGAGTATGAGGTGCGCGCCTGGGTTCAAGTGGAGGGGCGTCCGCGCGCCAACGTCTACTTCATGGTCAGCCAGTACACCGCCGATTCGCCCGAGATGTGCCTCCCGAACGCCTTCAGCACGCCCCGCCCGCTCTATACGGGCGACGGCTGGAAGCAGCTTCGCGTCCGCTTTCCCGTCCGCCCAGGGAGCGCGCGCATCCGTATCCATGCTCTCATAAGCCAGGCGCCAGCCGCGGTCCTCTGGGACGATTTCGAGCTGGGGCCGGCCACCGAGGAGGTCTATGCGCCTCGCTACGAGAAGCCCCGGCCGGAGGAGCTGCCCCCACTGGAAAAGGCGCGCGAGCGCCTGCAGCACCGGAAACGCGCCGTCGCGGAGGGGAAGGTGATCGACGGGCGTGCCCGCCTCTTCTTCGATGGCAAGCCCACGGAGCCCGCGTTCTACGTCGCTCCCTTCCATAACCAATGGAATGCCCAGATCGCTGACTTCCGCGACGCCGGAGTGCGCGTCTACCTGCTGCCGCTCACGCTTGGACGAGGTGTTTACAGCGACCGTGGTCCCTGGATCGGCGCTGGCAAGATGGACTTCAGCGAGGTGGACGAGCTCCTCTGGCGGATTCTGCGCGTGGATCCCGATGGCTACATCCTCTTCTATCTAGCCACCGACCCGTACCGCGAGTGGGGCGAGGAGCACCCGACCGAGGTCTGCACCGATCAGGATGGCCGGAAGGCCGTCGTCCAGATGCACCCGAAGGATTGGGGGCGCGAGCCGGATCCCAAGGCGCGCGAGCGTTACGCCCCCTCTCTCGTCTCTTCCGTGCTGCGCCGCGATACCATTGAGGCGATCCGTGGTTTGATCCGACATGTGAACGCCAGCCTCCCGGGTAAGGCGGTCGCCGGCTACCACATCGCCGGCCTCAACGATGGCCAGTTCTTCCAGTGGGCCCGGCACAACCCGAAGGACCTCCACCTGGCGGATTACAGCGAGGCCTCGCGCAAGGCATTCCGCGACTGGCTCCGCCGCTTCTACGGCAACGATCTCGCCGCTTTCCGCCGGGCGTGGGACCGCCAGGATCTCACCTTCGAAACGGCGGAGATCCCCTCGGGCGAGCGCCGTCTAGCGCCCGGCTTCTTCCTGATGCTCCCTCGCGATCAGGATATCGCCGACTACAACCGCTTCTACAGCGAGGGAACGGTTGAGACGATTCACGCCTACGCCCGCGTGGTCAAGGAGGAGACGCGGGGGCAGGCGCTGGTGAGCACCTACTGGGAGGACGCGTGCGCCAATGTGGACAGCCACCTGGCCACCGGGCGCATGCTCCAATCGCCCGATATCGACTTTCTGGCGGGGCCGGCGGCCTACGGCGTGCGCATGGCGGGCGAAGTCGGCCAGTGCCACTCCACCTGGGGATCGGTGGGCCTGCACGGGCGGATCAAGCTCACCGAGCAGGATTGGCGCTCGTGGCTTTCCGAGTGGCGCGACCCGTACTATGACTACAGCGTGGGTCGGGCGGAGAACGCCGCCGATCACAACGCCATGGTGCGCCGCGAGTGCGGCATGATGCTCGCCTACGGGCATGGCACCTGGTGGTACGACATGTCCGGCGGCTGGTTCCGTGACGACCAGATCATGCGCGGGATCGCCGAGGCGCGCGCCGCCTTCTCCCGCGACCTAAAGCTCTCGGGCCGGCCGCGTGCCGACGTTGCCGTCTTCGTCGACGAGCGCAGTTTCGATTTCCTCCGCTACCGGGCGGCGGGGCCCTTCCGGTATGAGGGGATCGTCCGGCAGCTCTACCAGCTCAACCAGTCGGGGGTGCCCTATCACCTCTACCTGCAGCTGGATCTCTGCAACAAGTCGCTACCGGAGTACCGCCTCTATCTCTTCCTCAACGCCCACCACCTCTCACCCGCTGAAAAGGCGGCGATCAAGGCGCTGCGCCGGGCGGGCAAGACGCTTGCCTTCGTGCATGCCCCCGGGGTGGTCGGCGAGGCCGATCAGGCGGCGGCGATCACGGAAATCACCGGCATCCGGGTGCGTTCGGCGGGCGGCGAGACGCGCCTGACCGCAAATGTGGCGCCCACGGCGGGGCCTCTCAATCCCGGCGATGCCATCTCCAGCGCTGCGCTCATGGGTCCGGCGTTTGTCGTCCAGGATGAGAAGGCGCGAGCGGTGGGCACCTATCCGGAAGGCGGGACGGCTGTGGCTGCACGCGACTTCGGCACGTGGAAGTCGCTCTTCTTTGGGCCTATTGGCATGACGGATAGCTTCCTCAACGCCCTGGCTCGGTGGGCCGGCGCCTGGGTTGCCGCGCCCGCGGGCGATGCCGTCTATGCCAGCCAGTACTTCCTGACCATCCATGCCCTGGTCGATGGGGAGAAGAAGCTGACGCTGGCCACTCCCAGCCGCGTCGAAGACCTCACCACCGGCAAGATCGTCTCTGAACGCACGCAGAACCTCTCCTTCCCGATGCGCCGGGGGGAGACGCGCTGGTTCGCGCTCACGCCGCGGTGACGCGGGATGGGAGAGCCAGGAGAGAGTAGGAGAGGGCCAGGATGCTCCCGATGAGGGGGCGCCTGGCCCTCCGGCTTAGAACGGCCAGTCCGGACGCGGGAGTGGCAGGCGGAACGCGGCCTCCAAAGCCTCGAGCAACTCGGGAGGGCCGCTGAGATCGTCGGTCGTGGCCAGGCCGGTGGCCGGAACGACGCCGAGCCACATCCGGGTGAAGGCGTTCACCGAGGCCTGGAGCACCGGGAGCGACGGATCGTGCCCCCGCCTGGCGCTGGATTCGGGACCGAGAGTGACCACGTATTCGCCGCCAACTCCCCGCCAGGGGGCATCCTCATCGAGCAGCTGCTCGATCGGGTCGTGGAGAGAGAGGTTGAAGCGGAGGTCGCACCACGGCAGGCGCGTGCGCGCCAGGCACCCGGGGAGGTCGAGAATGCGCGCCTGCCACCAGGCGCTCGCCCATGCGTTGCTCTCGAACTCCCCACCCTTACTGGTCTGCCGGCGCTGGAAAGGACGGTCCAGAAGATCCTGCAGCTGTATCCCGGGCGGATCGCACAGGCGCACCAGACGGACCTGGTCGCCCAGACTCTGGATAAGCGCCATCAGCTCCAGAAACTCCTCGAGCGTGCGATAGGCCATCCAGACCACGCAATAGGGGCCATGCTCGGCGTTGTCCGCTCTGCACCAGATGTGGTGCCCCAGCGCGCCAGTGCGCGGATCGCGGTATCCCAGCCCGAAGCAGTTTTCGGGGTCCATATCCATGCGCGTCATCTCGGGATGGGTGAGGTTGCACGCTCCGTGGCGCCTCCTCCGGGCCAGGCGCGCTGCATGCACCTCCTCCCAATCGTCCGGCGTGATCCGGCAGGGGACGCGCGGCGATACCGGCACTCGCAAGTGCGCCGGGTCGAAGGCGTAGAATATCTCGTAGGTGCCGGTGCCAAAGCCGAGCTTGTTGTAGAAGCCCTGCTCGAACATGCCCAGCGCGGTGACCAGGGCGCCATCCAGGGCATCCGCGGCCACCAGGCGCGCGGCGAGCCGGCCCGCGAGCTTCTGCCTCCGGGCGATGTAGCTCGTGGTGACGCCGATGACGCAGGCAAAGGGGAGATCCTCGTCCAGGTAGCGGAGCGAGCCAGGGGTGCTGAGGACCAGGCATTCGGCGGTGCCATCGATCTCCGCCACCAACGCGCGGCTGGCGCGGACGTAGCGGTCCATCGCCTCCTCGCGGCCCTTCTTCAGCCACCCGACTTCCCGCCAGATGCGGTGAGTGGCTTCGCGGTCTCTCTCGGGATCGTATGCTCGAAATGGCGGCTTGAGCTGCACGGATTCCTCCAGGCGCCAGGTGGGCGCACGCTAGGTGGGTTCGCCAAAGGGAGCCCAGGCACCTGCCCCTGTTGGAGAGAGGCCGGCCCAGGCCCTATTCTGCACTGGCTTCTTCCCGCGCCACGGCTTGCGCGGTGAGCGGTGCCTCCTCTCGCTTCATCGGGAATGCGTGCCGGTGGCGGGGGGACAGAGCGCGAAAGGCACCGGCGCAGTGGCCGGTGCCCTTCACGACGCGTTTGCGTTGGATTCCGGTTCTGGGCACTCTCAGGCCGTGAGCGGCCCGAAGTTTGAACCCTTAGAACCCGCCCATGCCTCCTGGAGGTCCGGCAGGCGCCGGCTTCGGCTTCTCGGGCTCCTCGGCGATGACCGCCTCGGTGGTCAGGAGCATGCTGGCGATGGACGCCGCGTTCTCCAGCGCGGAGCGGGTCACCTTCGCCGGGTCAACGATGCCGCTCTGGACCATGTTCACGAACTCGCCGGTCGCGGCGTTGTAGCCCCAACCGCGGTCCATGCCCTTGACGCGCTCCACAATCACGGAGCCTTCCTGCCCCGCGTTGTAGGCGATCATGCGCGCCGGCTCCTCAAGCGCCTTGAGCACGATGTTCGCGCCCACGCGCAGGTCGCCGTCGATCTTGCTGGCCAGTTCGCTGATCGCGGGGATGACGTTGAGGTAGGTGACGCCGCCGCCGGGCACGATGCCCTCCTCGACCGCTGCGCGCGTGGCGCTAAGCGCGTCCTCGATGGGCCTTCTTCTCCTTGAGCTCGGTCTCGGTGGCTGCGCCCACCTGCACCACGGCGACACCGCCCGAGAGCTTCGCCAGGCGCTCCTGGAGCTTCTCGCGGTCGTAATCGCTGGTCGTCTCCTCGATCTGCTTCTTGATCTGGCTGATGCGCCCCTGGATTGCCTGAGCGGTGCCCTTGCCCTCGATGATCGTGGTGGTCTCCTTGGTGACGACGACGCGCTTAGCCTGGCCGAGCATCGAGAGGTCGAGGTTCTCCAGCTTGATCCCCAGGTCCTCGGAGATGAACTGGCCGGCGGTGAGGACGGCCATATCCTCGAGCATCGCCTTGCGGCGGTCGCCGAAGCCGGGGGCCTTGACGGCGACAGCCATCATCGTGCCGCGCAGCTTGTTGACGACGAGCGTGGCGAGCGCCTCGCCCTCGACATCCTCGGCGACGATGAGCAGCGGGCGGCGCATCTGGACGACGCGCTCCAGCACCGGGATGAGGTCCGCGACCGCGGAGATCTTCTTCTCGAAGAGAAGAATGAACGGCTCATCCAGGACCGCCTCCATGCGCTCGGCATCGGTGACCATGTAGGGGGAGATGTAGCCCTTATCGAACTGCATTCCCTCCACGAGCTCCAGGCGGGTCTCGGCGCTCTTGCTCTCCTCGACGGTGATCACGCCATCCTTGCCGACCTTCTCCATCGCCTCGGCGATCAGGTCTCCGATGCTGGTGTCGTTGGCGGAGATCGACGCCACCTTGGCGATGACATCCTTCTCCTCGACCGGAGTGGCCGTCTTGCGGATCTCTTCGACCGCCACCTGCACCGCCTGCTCGATGCCCTTCTTGACCACCATCGGGTTGGAGCCCGCGGCGACGACTTTCAGGCCCTCGCGCACGATCGCCTGGGCAAGCACCGTAGCCGTCGTGGTGCCATCGCCTGCAACGTCGTTCGTCTTCGAGGCCACTTCGCGCACCAGCTGGGCGCCCATATTCTCAAAACGATCCTCGATCTCAATCTCTTTGGCGATGGTCACGCCGTCGTTAATAACGGTGGGCGAGCCAAACTTCTTCTCGAGGACCACGTTGCGGCCACGGGGGCCCAGCGTCACCTTGACGGCATCCGCCAGCGTGTTCACGCCCCGCTCTAGCGCGCGACGAGCTTCCTCGTCAAAACGCAGGTCTTTAGCTGCCATATCGCAAACCTCCCAGTTTCAATACTCGCCGGACCCAAAACCCGGCGCAACGAGAAGCGAATTCAGGTGCCAGGATTCGGCCCTCTCCGAGGTGCCGGGAACCCGGAGCGTGGTGCCTACTCGATGACAGCCAGCACGTCCCGCTCGCTGAGGATCAGGTAATCCTCACCGTCAACGCTGATCTCGGTGCCGCCGTACTTCGAGAAGACGACCTTATCGCCCGCCTTGATCTCCATCTCGATGCGCTTGCCGGACTCGGTGAGCTTGCCGGGACCAACGGCGATCACCTCCGCCTGCTGCGGCTTTTCCTTCGCAGTGTCCGGAAGCACAATCCCACCCTTGGTCACCTCTTCGGCCGTCGATGCCTTCACAATGATGTGGTCTCCGAGCGGTTTGAGCATCAGCCAACACCTCCGAAATGGTTTCTCTTTAGCACTCGCCCCATGCGAGTGCTAATATCGGCACTATTTTACCGAGGGGTCGGCTCTTTGTCAAGCCCCTCTCGTCGCCTGTTGTTGCTCAGGGAAAATGTCACAGTTAACTGCTCAGGGAAAATGTCACTCCGTACGGTGAACCGTGGAGTATGGAGTGTGTTATTTTGAACAAGAGACAGCAGGACCGGGTTGAGGTGATCACCCGGTTCATGGATGGGAAGCTAGACGTCT
>Ga0116167_1004692_pt1 | contig 9897 bp, 10 predicted proteins | sample AD_JPNMR3_MetaG_FD_89794 | JGI IMG/M metagenome (GOLD analysis project Ga0116167, IMG submission 89794) | Active sludge microbial communities of municipal wastewater-treating anaerobic digesters from Japan - AD_JPNMR3_MetaG | ecosystem: Engineered > Bioreactor > Anaerobic > Digestate | place... | reverse complement strand
GTCATTTATTTGCAGTTATAAATGTAGTAAATATTCTCTGCATAACCGTAAATGAATTACGGCTATGAGGAGAAGATCTATTCCTTTTCTCCAAAGGTATGTGTAATAACAAAAGCAACTACAGGTAGTGAAAAACATAAGGATAATAACTGTCCAAGAGCGAAAAAAGGATTGCTTTCAACATTGATAACAGCACTAGCTATAGTTTCAATTGCTTTAATTATAACTCAAAATACACTATATCAATCTAGAAATGTAAGTTTTCTTTTCATTATTTATATTTATGTTGATTATTTTTATATTTTTATTACGACCTTTATTATTTTCAAATAATATATTTCTCGTCTTCTTTATTCAAACATACTTCTTTACCGTCTTTGTTATACACAAACCCCTGCCATATATGCATCTGTTTATATTCTTTTCCTGTAAATGTTTTTTCAGTAGTAAATCATTTTTTACAAACAAATTTTAGCTTTATATCTCCATAATAAGGAGTTTTATTCTGATGGTCATCTTCTGCCTGTTCTGTTGGTTTGTTTTTAGTCCAATCATTAGCATTTTTTATTCATCTATCTCAGCGTTTCTTTATATCAAATACTGGTTGTTTTTTCCATAATTCCTTCCCTCCAGGATTTTTTTCTGTTCAATAAGATATAAACTTTTCTTTTTCTTTTAAGTTATCTGTTTGAATATTTTTATTAAATAATGTTAATAGTTCTTCTTTATTAGTGATATTATTAAATGGATCTTCTTTGTGTGCACCTGGTGCACCCCCTTTGGTCGTTTTTTGCACCCCCTTTGTGTCATTTTTTGCATTACCTGTAGATAAAGGTTGTGTATTTGGTGCTATACCTTTATTAATTATTTTCTCTTTGTAATATTGCATATTGAGATCTCATAAGTTTGCCACTTTATATACATTGGTATATTGTTTGCCGCCTTTAGTATCAATTTGCTTTTTTCCAGCGTCGATTATTCATTTGTGATCTAATAGATATTTAATCGATTTATCTAATCTTCTGACGCTTATACCACATTGTTGTGCTAATTTAGATCGTGACATATAGCATTCACCATTTTCTCCAGCAATTCTTTTTATTTGAATATATACATCTCTATCACATTGTGTTGAATGATTCAGAATATAATTTGGAACAATCGTGAAGAATTCCTTATCACCGCTTGCATCTTCAAATTTTATATTGTTCATATTGCTGTTTTATATATTAAGAACGACCAGCCCATTGGGGAACAGCTAATGGTATTGCTACCATTAGTTGAACCACAATGAGTTGGTCGTATAATATTTAGTGATTATATTTGTGGTTCTTTGTTCCCCAGATTTTTAATCTACATATATTCTATCGGAATTTTTTTAAAAAGTCAATATCATTAACTATCTATGGCTGCTCACATCTCTTGTATACCCTTAACTGCCTTATGTATTCGTGAAACTATTTTAATTATATCTTTCATAGTTTTTTTAACTTCGAATGTTTTGATCTTTCCGGTAAACTTTACGACATCATCGTTAGTTTCAGTTTCAATTCATATCAGTTTAATTGATTTTGGCAGTTTCTTATATTTAAGATATACGAGTAGAGCATAAAAGTCAAGTTGTCCTAATTTATCAGCCATTTTTTGTGTATATTTTTTCCCAGTTTTGTATTCATATATTTTTAATTCTTTTGGATCAAAACTATCAAGGTATCCTAACAAGTTGATATTTTTGTTAAGTTTAGCTTTAATTTCAAATTCTTTTTCTGGATAAGTTGGTATCAATTTAGCTATAGATTTAACATCATTATCAGCTTCTCCACCATTTTTCAAATATTCTGCCAGATCTTTACCTTTTTTCATTCACTTAGTATAAGGTGCCTCTAAACCTAATACATAGATTTCGTAATATAGGTTAGGATTTTTCTCTCAGATATTGAGTTGGCTTCAACTTAAATAATCTCGTCTTTTAATTGCCATTGTGTCCAATCTTATTTTCTATCATTTGGACCAATTCTTCTTTCTGATCATCGGTATATTTATCTGAAGTAATTATCTTGGAAATTGACTCTTCAAGCGTCGTTGTGTTGTTGGTCTTCTCAATTGCTTGCTTAGCTTTTTCAAAGTTGCTTGTAGAAGGCGTTTTAACCCCCTTATTTTCCCCTACAAGCCTTGTATTAGTCTTATCGCTATCTTTGGTATCATCTATGCCGAATAAGCCATTTAAAGCGTATTTACGTGCATATGAACTACTGGCACCAGTAATTTGACTTCCATCCATGCCTTTTTTATCTTCCTCTTCTCTGGCATAAGCTACAGCTTTTATCGATTCGCCTTCAAAATTCTCTAATTTAGCTATTGATTTAACATAATATCTTGATCCAATATTTATAATTTCATCTTCTAGAATTAAATTAGTTTTTGTTTCTTCTAATAGTTGTTTGACAGCTTTTAATATGTCTTCGCAGCTGCGATAGGCATATTTTCCGAAATTATTATATTGTGTTTTTGGGGCATTCAACTTTTGTTGAATTATGTGTAATGCTTCTTGTATTTTCATATTTATTTTTTAATTTTTATTAAATTAAAATGGTATTTCGTTAGTGTCTTCTCTTTTTTCTCTTATATATATTTTATAATCAGGTTGATTATCTCTAGATTTAAAGAAGTTGCGAAATGCGATTAAGTTGATTTTTTCTGGAATATTACCCTCGTCATCCATTAAGCTCTTTGTATCAATAGAAATGGTATAATATCTTGTTTGGTTTTGGTTATGTCCTACTTTACTTCACATTGCTCCAACACTTTGTTGTTCTTTTTCTTGTTTTTGTTCCATAATAATTATTTTATTTTGATTAAGATATATTCGCCGACCTTTGTATATTTTTTATTTTTTATTATTCTATTAAGCTTAATATGTAAATTTTGTCTTGATGTTCCGTATTTTTTGATTAAATCATTCATATTAATGCCTAATAATTTATTATTGATTTTGCAGTTCTTATTTATATATGTCTCAACTTCTTGTCACGTTACTTTTTTTTTATTTTTCATTGTTTTTAATTTATTTATTTTTAACTTCGTGGACTAGACGAATTATTCTAACAATGACCATTATTGTTAGAATAGCTAAATTAACTAATAATCATCCAGATGATTTATATACTCCACTAGCACATTCTCCATATGGCAGATTTTTGAGTGCGAGTATATTCAGTATAATTAGCACAAATATCATTTTTATAGTTTAATTTATTATTTTTTGTTTTTTGCTTTTCGACCTTTATTTAATCAAATTGTATCAAATCAATTTTATTTTGTCAAGTGTTTTTTTAGTTTTTTTCCACAAGATATTAAAAACGCCCATTTTACCTAAGCAAAATAGGCGTTATTATATTATAAATAATTGGTATTTTTATTATTTAATTCTTTTATGGCAATTTTTTAAGCCAGTTATGTTTGAGAAAATCATATATAACATAAAGCAAGGCTCCTATCGTATAGCCATTGAAAATATTATATCCCATAATCGTTGGATATTTCACCTCCAATCCTGCAATTATTACTCCCAACAAAAATATAACTACCACTTTCACTGCCTTTTTAATGGAGATTAACAATGATTGTAATTTTGTCATATGTTTTTCTTAGTTTTTATTAAATGACCTTTATTGGATGGTGGATAACATTAAACCACCACCCAATAAAAGCCACTTATTTTTAACGTTACTCATTATCATACTTGACTTGTTTAATTTTTAGTGTATAATAGAGTTAATAATAAAATTATTATATGCTAACAGTTATTGTATTAATAATTTTTCTATATTTATTTTTGACAGATCCATCTAATAGATAATTATTTTAAAAATTGTGATAATAATCCAGTAGTAGGCAATTTTGCTTTTTCTAATCCGCTTGCTATTTGTTTCATTCCAGCACCTGCTTTAGCACTTCCTGTTACCATTCTTGCGCCTAATAAAGCTAATCCTCGAGGATTTTCTGTAGTTAATGTTTCTAACATAATTACACCATCTAACAAACCAATAGGATTTTGTCTTTGTGCTATTGGTATTCGTCTTAAGACGGCGTTTCTAATAGGGATAATTTCACTCATAGCTTTATTTAATTCGGCAACTTTTCCAGAGCCACTTGCTTTTTCAATGGCTTTTTTTATTTTTGAATATAATAAATTGTATACTTTTTCTTTAGCTACAGAATCAATATCTGGCTTGCCATATTGCCAAGCACCTTGTGCACCAGCACCTATCTTCAAATCATTAGCTGTTAACAAATCTATTTTGGCTTTTCCATCTGTAACATAAACTAATTCATCAAACATCTCTTGAAAAGCATTTTTTATTTTGAGACTTTCTCCGAAATTTTTTGTTTTCATTTTATTCAAATCATTTCCGACATCTTGTAATATTTTATTCAAATCTACTTTGCCATCTGATTCTTTTAAGATAGTTCGTAATTCGTTTCTATATTTATTTAATTGATCATTAGATTTCACTAATGTTTGAGTAAGATTTCCTCCTAAATTATATTTATCTATATTTTCTATTTTAAAGCCATCAGCAACATCTGCCTTGCTTGGCTTAATTGTACTTAATTGTATTTTAGATCCTAATGACTTTAAACCTTCTGTTAATCCAGATAAAAATAGACTGGTAGCACTAGTAATACCTGCCCGTGTTAATGCTTGTTTAGCTTGTTGTGGTGTTTGACCTATATCATTCTGCGCTAATGTAATCAATCCTGTTGCTCCTGCTTCAATTAATGCTTTTCCAGCTTTAGTCATACCAGCCGTTTTTTTGCTAATTAAACTACTGGGAATTAAAAATTCACCTACTTTTTCTCCTCCATAACCAATTTTTTCAGCAATTGTTTTAGGCGCTAAAGCTTCTTTTGCTTTAGTATAAAGTGGACTTTCTGCTATTTGCTCTAATCCTCCCATAATACCTCTATTCTGGATTTTTTGAGCTAACTCTCTAGCTTCTGCAATTTTTCCTTGTTTAAGTAATTGATCATACAAATCAGCTTGTTCTTTTTTCTTTTGTTCTTCGCTACGAGCAAAAATTGCAGCTCCTGTGCCACCTATAATAGTCCCAAGATTTTGAATTCCACTTAATAAAGTAGATCCAGCACCTTTAAGACCACCCAAAACTAACCCAGTTGCAATATCTTGTGGTTGCTGAATTTGTTTAGCTGGTGTAGTGGGTGTAGTTATTTGACCACCAGTTATCTGTCTAAATGCTTCTTCGATATCTTGTTGAGTTGGTTGATTTTGAAACTCGACTTCATGCCCAGTATCAAATTTAACTTTGTATGCCATATTATTTATTTATTAGTTAAGGAGTTTTTATGATAGTATAACTATTACCAGATGAAACTGTACCTACAACATTATTTTGTTTATTTGTATTTATTTGACGACCAGATAATAATTGTTCGTTCTTATATGTTTCAATATCACTTTGAATTTGTTTTTCTAATTGTTTTAATTTATACATAACTGTATCTTGTGTATCATAAACTGTTGGTAAAATTTGTTTGTATTTATATTCATCTTCTTTTCTTAATACGCCTCCTTCTAATGCCTTACCAACAATTTGTCTTACTCTATTTATATCTGCTAATACTTTTTTAGCTGGAGATCAAGGATTTAAGGCTTGTAAACCAGAAATTGGACCAATATATTGTTTATTGGCTATTATAGAATCAGAAAGATTTTTTATATTCTCTAATGCTATTTCTTTTTCTGTTATTTCTTTAATGGCAGTATCTGATAAAGGTTTACCGAATGCTGTAAATCCCATTGACTTTAGTATAGGAGCTATTCTTCCTTTTTCTGATGGAGTTAATTGATTAAATAAACTGGGATTTTCTAATACAACGTTTGCTAAATTATAACTATCATTATCTGCTCCAATAGTTGCAGCTTTAATTTTTCTATTTGCATCTCTTGTTTGATATTCATCAAATGTCAATGGTTCTCGTCCAAGTTTCTTTTCTTGTTCAGCATAAAAATTATATTCTCCAATAATACCAGGTCCATACTTTTCAGAAATGCTTTCTTCTTTTGGAGCTCCTTGATAAATTACTTTACCTGTTTTTGGATCGATTAAAGTTTCTCCAGCACCAATTGTTATTGGTTTATATTCAGTTTCTTTTGGTTTATAATATTCACTTGCTGCTTTAGCCATTTCGGCTTTTACTTGTCTCTGTGCTTGAAGTAATTCAAGTTGTTTTTGAAGAGGTTGGGCTTGGATTGCCGCTTGTCTAAGAAGTTTTTCTTGTTGTCCTCTTACCAATGAAAGTGGAATACCACGACCCTGACCTTCTAAACCTGCTACACCTAAATCTGCTCCAGTTATTATATTAGAGAGTTGTTTTTGAAGTGCTTCTTCTTCTGGGGTTATTCCTATACTTTCCAAATACATTTTGAAATATTTATCTGCTTCACTTTCTACTGGTGTAGTTGTTGGTATAGTTTGTTGTTGCGGTATTTGTAATTGTGAAAGTCCCTGAGATAAATTTTGTAATCCCGACATTAGAGAAGATAAATCTGGTGTGCTTGGAGGATTACTTGGAGGATTATTAGATACATTTTGAATGGCATTTGTATTAATAGTATTAGCAGTCGGATTATATGTTGGTTTAGAAAGTGTCGTTGACTTTACTTCTGCTATATTATTCTTCGTAGATGGTTTTAATGTCTGTAATCAAGGTGTTGTTGTATTTAGATTTATTCCAGCTTGTGTTGTTGGTGTATATAAATTTAAAGCATTATTTAATGAATTATATGCTGAAGCAATTGGTCTTATTGCAGATCCCATTAAAGTCGATCCTAATGATTTTTTTAATAAATTTGTGAAATAATCTGGCATATTTGTTTTTTAATTTTTATGTTTCTGTTATATATAAGTTTGGGTTATCGACTGTTTTATCGATCAATGTATCGACCCTAACTTTTGTTGTTTTAGAGCTATGTTCTTTTTTAAGTAATTTATACATATCATCGTAAAGTGCTTTATAAATTTGTGATCTTCCTATTTCTCCTTGCATGGCTCAATAGTTCATAACTGCTTCGTAAACTGGTAGCATTTGAAAGTCTTCTGGTAATACTGGTACTTGTCCTATGACATAACTTGCTCCTGTTATTGTTGATCCAATATAGTTTCTATCAATTGTAAGATGAGTTGTATCTATAAAACCACTAATTTTATATCAAATTCTATCTGTTGTTTTTAGATATCTACCCACCATATCGGCTGTAAATGTTGTTCCTGATCCTACAACGGATGTTGTGGCTGTTGTAATAGATATTGTGCCAGTATCATAATCATCTGTATCTAAATCTGTCACTCTTTGTTTATAAGTAATTACAATGTCATAATCAGAAGTTGATGGTATAGGTCATAAGTAAATTCTTCTATCAAAGACATAATAATAAAGTGGATAAGAACATTGATAAGTTATGCCCAAAGCATCAAAATCATCTTTACTCGTAAGTTCTGTTGCTTGGTGAAGACGATTATTAATATTAATATAAAATGTGTACAGCTTGTCTACATCTTGTGGTAAATCAACATAGTTCTGTCCTGATATTGTTTTCAATGTTGCTGTCTTTTCGAGAAAAGGTCATTCGTGGCTTGAAGTGATTTTTCTAATACTTTGGTTAATCAAAGTATTACCAAGTGTAAGATTAGTTGTACTTGTGTTATTTGTTAGCGATCCATATAATTCTCTTAATTCTGTATATGTTAACATATTTTTATTTAATTATTTGATTAAACTATGCATTAATGGTTTCGTATTCTACTTCGACAGACGATATTCAAGGTGCTGAAGTATGAACTGTTCCGCTTGATCATTCACATTTTAAAGATAACGATTCAAATTCTGGCAAAGGATTACCATTAATATCGTGTTCATATTGCATTATAAGTGTTTCTGATGTAATTTCTTGAATGTCTTTAGCTATAGTTACATAGCTATTACCCCTGTCGTAGTACAGTTTAACTGTTATTTTATCTGCTGTCGCTATGTTTTTATTACCAAATATTATCTTTACTCTTTTCACTCTGCCTTTTTTTCTGGTTCCGAAATCTGGTTCAACAGAAGTTGTTTGAAAGTAAGCCGAATAATCGTAGTTCGCTGAGAAAGATTGAAGCCCACCAGCGGTTGTTGTTCCCGACGACATAAGTATTGTGCCTGAACTATCTGATAAAGCACCGGATGTTGTTCCACCACCTTTCCCTATTATATTTAGTGTTGCTGGAAGTCCTAAATTATTTCCATAAGCATACATTTTACCACTTGAATTTCATCTGATCTGATTTGAAGCTACATTTACACCACCCCTAACTGGTGCTGTATCATTGAAAAATATGACTGGTTCAAAACCTGTTCCTGTAAATAATTGTATTTTACCTGTATTAGAAAGCCCTGTATCATATTTTCTACCAGAAGTGAAACAACCAATCTTGCCTTGATAAGTAAATGCTTCTGTTACTAAATTATCATTTAAGTCCATTATGTATGTCGGATCAAGAGATAAGTAATCTCAAAAGAATACTTTGGCGTTAGATGAATAAGCAGTTCCTGATAAATTTTCATCTGCAAAGATAAGCAAGAAATCCTTATATTTCTGAAATGCTTTTATATAATAAGTTCCTGGAATAGTGAGAACAGAATTATAAAACTTTCCATCATCATCACCTGCATATTTGCCATCAAAGGCGTGTAATCTTGGTCCATCACCAATATAAAGTAAGTCATCATCTCCAACTATCATTGGATGCGGATACTGATAAGAACCAGGAAAAACACTTAATGGAGTTGCTGGTCTTGTTTTCATAAAATCGTCATAAAATTCAGCATTACCTAATCTTGCCCACATTCCAACACCCCAACTAAATTTAGTTGTTGAATTTCAAGAATAAAATACTCTTGGATAAGCAGGATCAGTCCCGCCACTACTTGAAACCTTAGAACTATAAACAACTACGTCACTGAGTGACGTAACGTCTGCACTATTATAAGTTACTGTGTGTGGAAATGTAGCATCGTTTGTTATTGCCGTAGCAGATGTTTCAACTAATTTTTTAGTGCTTGTTATTCCATATTCTAAATTACCTCTTGAACTAACAAATGGCACCATCTTTTTAATAACAGAATCGACTACCGAATTATTTGTTAAATTAGCAGGTAAATATCCAGGCATAATATAACCAATAACTCTATATGGATTTATAGCTTGAACTGAATTAAAACTTTTACCAATAGGTTTGTTTGATGATTCTATACCATATTGTTCGTTAAGACCTTGTATTCAATCTGTTTTATCTCAAATTATTTTATTATTTGTTATTTGTGCCATAATAGTTATTTATAATGACCTCTTGCGAGATTTTTTAAGTAAAGAGTTACTTGTACTCCTGTTAAATTTGTGAGTACACCAGTAAACTTCAAAGCCAATCTGTCATTTGGTTTTAATTGCCTATTTGGTGATAAATCTTTGCCTTGTTTTGAAACTACCGTGTTAGCTGTTGATTTCATATCAAAGGTTGAAGCAAGGATTGAAACACCTGAAGCGACTGCTTGACCGTCTGTTAGTTTAACTATGTCCATCGTTACTGCTCCTGCGTCTGTTCCAGCAACTATATGACTTTCTGCTACTCATAAAACTTCACAAGGATGTCTGGCTATGAAGAAAGGCAAATCAGAAGCCCCAAAACTTTTGGTGATTGTTGAAGACTTCGCATCAAAATCTATCTCTATTGTATAATCTGAAAGGAATTGATTATACGAAGCAGTTATGAAAAATCCATCTTTAGCATCCATAAGTATAGAATTGACTGTTCTTTCTTCTAATTCTTTTATTTGTTT
>Ga0116167_1004691_pt1 | contig 9898 bp, 9 predicted proteins | sample AD_JPNMR3_MetaG_FD_89794 | JGI IMG/M metagenome (GOLD analysis project Ga0116167, IMG submission 89794) | Active sludge microbial communities of municipal wastewater-treating anaerobic digesters from Japan - AD_JPNMR3_MetaG | ecosystem: Engineered > Bioreactor > Anaerobic > Digestate | place... | reverse complement strand
GGTGACGGTGCCGCGCTCCTGCCCCACGGTGGACAGATGGTGGCCCACGCCGCCCGGCTGGTCCATCGGCAGTTCGGTCGGGAACGGGCCGCTGCCCACGCGCGTGGTGTAGGCCTTGGTGATGCCCAGCACGTAGTGCAGCATCGATGGCCCGACCCCCGATCCGGCCGCCGCGTTGCCCGCCACGCAGTTGCTCGACGTGACGTACGGATAGGTGCCGTGATCGACGTCGAGCAAGGTGCCCTGCGCGCCTTCGAACAGCAGGTTCGCGCCTTCGAGGTGCGCACGGTGCAATGCGTAGCCCACGTCGGCCAGCAGCGGGCGCAGCTGCTCGGCGGCGCGCAGCGAGGCGTCGAGCATGGCCTGGCAGTCGAGCCGCTCGGCCTTCAGATAGCCGCCGAGCGCGAAGTTGTGCAGCTCGACCAGCTCGCGCAGCTTGTCGGCAAAGCGCTGCGGATGCTTCAGGTCCTGTGCCCGCAGCGCCCGCCGCGCCACCTTGTCTTCGTAGGCAGGCCCGATGCCCTTGCCGGTGGTGCCGATCTTGCCGCTGCCGCTGCTTTCGCGCAGGCCCTCGCGCGCCAGGTCGACGGCGACGTGGAACGGCAAAATGAGCGGGCACGATTCGCTGATGAACAGCCGCGGGCGCACCTGCAGCCCGGCCTCTTCGAGCCGGCCGATCTCCTGCAGCAGGTGCTGCGGGTCGACGACCACGCCATTGCCGATGTAGCAGGCCACGCCGTCGCGCATCACCCCCGACGGCACCAGCTGCAAGGCGGTCTTGCGCCCCTTGATCACCAGCGTGTGCCCGGCGTTGTGGCCGCCCTGGAAGCGCACCACGCCCTGGGCGTGGTCGGTCAGCCAGTCGACCATCTTGCCCTTGCCTTCGTCGCCCCACTGGGTGCCGACGACGACGACGTTGCGGCCGCGTGCACCGCCTTGGCCCGGTTGCGTATTCAAGTCTGATCCTTCTCGCTGCAAGCAGGCCTGCGCGCGGCTACAGCGCGCGCAGTTCCCAATGATCGCCGATCGCCACCAGTTCGCGGTCGCAGTCGAACTCCTGGGCCTCGTGCGCGTGGCCCGGCAATGCGCACACCACGGTCTCGCCCGCGTCGCGCAGCCGGCGCACCTCGGCGCGCAGTTGCGCATCCTCGCTCCATGGGGCCCGCACCGCAGCGTGGCGCGCAGTGGGCGGCGCGACTTCGGCCAGCAGCTTCAGGTCCAGGCTGAAGCCCACCGCCGGGCGGCGCCGGCCGAACACCGCACCCACCTCGTCATAGCGCCCACCGCGCGCCAGTGCCTGGCTGCAACCGGCGCCGAAGACCGCAAAGCGGGTGCCGCTGTAATACGCATAGCCGCTCATGTCCGACAGATCGAAGCCCAGCCGCACCTGCGGATGGTCGCGCTTCAGGTGCGTGGCGAGCCACTGCAACTCGTCCAGCGCGGTGGTGATCAGCGCACGCTGCGGCAGCCGCTGGCGCGCGGCGTCCAGCACTTCCTCGCCGCCGTACAGGGTCAGCAGGTGGTGCAGCGCCTGCCTTGTCGCCTGGGGCAGCGGCTGCGCCAAGGCCTCGAGCAGCGCCGCGTCCTTGTTCGACAGCGCGGCCACCACCTGCTCGAGCTGCGCGGCCGCGATCGGCAGGCCGGCGAGCACGCCGCGCACGATGCGCGCATCGGCCAGGTCGATCACCAGGCCGTCGATTCGCGCCACGCGCAACGCATCCAGCGCCAGCTGCTGCACCTCGAGATCGGCTTCCAGCCCGGCGTGGCCGAAGATCTCCGCACCGAACTGCAGCGGCTCGCGCGAGGCCAGGGCGCTGGGGCGCGCGTGCAGCACCGGGCCGCAGTAGCTCAGCCGGGTCACGCCGTCGCGGTTGAGCAGGTGCGCGTCGATGCGCGCCGCCTGCGGCGTGGTGTCGGCGCGCAGACCCAGCGAACGCCCGCTGAGCTGATCGACCAGCTTGAAGGTGCGCAAATCCAGCTCATGGCCGGTGCCCGACAGCAGCGAATCGAGGTGCTCGAGCAGCGGCGGGATGATCAGCTCGAAGCCGTAGCTGCGCGCTCGGTCGAGCAAGGCGCGGCGCAGTTCCTCGATGCGGCGCGCCTGCGCGGGAAGGACATCGGCGATGTGCTCCGGCAGCAGCCACGCAGACGACATGAATCAACCCGGAAATGGCAAACGGGCATTGTAGCCAGCGGCCCACCGTGCGCGATGCCGTGGCCGATGCTCACGCGGCCGGCGCAAGTCAGTTCCAGAAGACCAGCAGCAGCACCACGCCGACGAGCATGCTGCTCAAGCCGACGAAACGGATCTGGCCATCGCTCAGCCGCGTCGCGCGCTCGAACATCGAGCGCCAGCGTGCCGGGCTCAGGAAGGGCAGCAGGCCCTCGAACACCAGCATCAGGGCGACCGCGCCGAGCAGCAGATCCGTCATGGGCCGGGCGTGTGCGCTCGCGCGGCTATTTCGCTTCGGCCGATCCGCTGCCGCGCATCGCGCGGAAGAACTCGCTGCTCGGGTCGACCACCATCAGGTCCGAACGCGAGCGCCAGCTGGTGCGGTAGGCTTCCAGGCTGCGGTAGAACTTGGCGAAGGCCGGATCGCGGCCGAAGGACTCGGCGTACAGCGCCGTGGCCTTGGCGTCGCCGGCGCCCTTGATCTTCTGCGCGTCGCGATAGGCCTCGGCGACGATCACCTCGCGCTGGCGGTCGGCCTCGGCGCGGATGCGTTCGCCATCGGCCTGCCCGGTGGAGCGCAACTCGTTGGCCACGCGCTTGCGTTCGGACTCCATGCGCTTGAACACCGAGTCGGTGATGTCCGCGACGAAGTCCACGCGCTTGATGCGCACGTCCACCACTTCGATGCCGAAGGCCTTGGCCTCGTCGGTCAGCCGCGCCAGCACCTCGCGCATAACCTCGTCGCGCTCGACCGACAGCACGCCGGAGACGTTGCGCCGCGTCACCTCTTCGTTGAAGGCCGCCTGCACCACCGGGCCCAGGCGGTTTTCCAGGTTGCGGAAGTCGGTGCCGTTGTTGCGGATGAACTGGCGCGGCTCCTTGATGCGCCACTTGACCAGCCAGTCGATGATCAGGCTCTTCTTCTCGGCGGTGAAGATCGGCCGGCTCTCCGAGTTGTCCAGCGTCTGGATGCGCTTGTCCAGGAACACCACGTTCTGGAACGGCGGCGGCAGCTTGAACTTCAGCCCCGGTTCGGTGATGACCGACTTGATCTCGCCGAGCGCGAACACCACGGCCACCTGGCGCTGGTCGACGATGAACATGGTCGACGCCGCGATCATCAGCGCGATCAGCGCAGCCGCGGCGAGCATTCCGATTCGATTCATGCGGGTGCCCTTCGTCAGCGCACTTCGCGCTCGCGGCTGCGCGCGCCGTCACGCGACCTGGAGTCCACCGGCGCCGCCACCGGCACCTCGGCCGGCGCCGGCGCCGGCGCAGCCGCCGCGGCCGCGGCGCCGGCCTGCTGCATCAGCTTGTCCAGCGGCAGGTACAGCAGGTTCGAGCCGGCGCGGCTGTCGACCAGCACCTTGCTGACGTTGGAGAACACCTGCTGCAGGGTGTCGATGTACATGCGCTCGCGCGTGACCTGCGGCGCCTTCTTGTATTCGTCGACCACCGAGCGGAAGCGCTCGGCGTCGCCTTCGGCCATGTTCACCACACGCGCGCGGTAGCCCTCGGCCTCCTCGCGCAGCCGCGAAGCCGTGCCCTGGGCGCGCGGGATCACGTCGCTGGCGTAGGCCTCGCCTTCGTTCTTGAAGCGGTCGCGGTCGGCCGTGGCCTTGACCGCGTCGTTGAAGGCCGCCACCACCTGGTCGGGCACCGCCACGGTCTGCACGTTGACGTTGACCACCTGGATGCCGGTGTGCAGCCGGTCCAGCTGCGACTGCACCGAGCTCAGCAGATCGGCGGCGAGCTGGTCGCGCGCGCGGTACAGCACCGCATCGACGTTGGCGCGCCCGACCACTTCGCGCACCGCCGATTCGCTGGCCTGCACCACCGCCTCGTCGGGGTTGCGGTTCTCGAACAGGAAGGCGCGCGCGTCCTTCAGCCGGTACTGCACGGTGAAGCGGATGTCGATGATGTTCTCGTCCTGCGTCAGCATCGACGAATCGCGCAGCCCGGTGGCCGGCACCGGCGTGTTGCGCCCGATCTCCACCGAACGCAGCTGCGTCACCGGCACGGTTTCGTGCGCCTGGAACGGGTATGGAAAGCGCCACTGGATGCCGGCGTCCACGGTGTAGGCGTAGCGGCCGAACGAGGTCACCACCGCCTGCTGGCCTTCCTGCACGATGAACACGCCGCTGCCCAGCCACACCAGGGCGACCACGCCGGCGATCAGGCCGATGCCGATGCCCGCGCTCTTCAGGTTCGGCTGGAACGGCGGCCCGCCCTCGGGCGGCTGCTCGCCGCCGCGCTGCGGCCTGCCGCCGAGCTTGCCGCCGAACATGCCGCTGAGCTTGCGGTTGAAGTCGCGCCACAGTTCGTCCAGGTCGGGCGGCCCGTCGTTGCGGCCGCCGGCCAGCACCAGCGTGTCGCCGAAGTGCTGCCGTGTACGCGGCCGGTGCAGCAGCCCGCGCAGGAGCGCCAACGCGGCACGGGCGGCGCCGCGCACGCTGGTGGCGTGCCGGTCGGGAGGGATGTCAGGCATGGCGTGGAGCAAGGGACGGGGTTGAAGCGCCGGCGCCGGCAGCAAGCGGCTGCACATCGAGCGGCCAGGGCGGCATGGCCGGTGCAGCGCCGTTGGCGTGTGCGCCCGCCGCAGCGGCGAGCACGTCGCGCAGGGCCGCCAGCCCGCCGCCGTCGCGCGCGCTGACGAACACACGCTGCACGCGCGTGCCATCGGCGCGCGCGATGCAGTCCACCGGCTGGCGCGGCCGGCGCGAAGGTTCGAGCAGGTCGCACTTGTTGTAGACCAGCAGCTGCGGCACCTGGCCGGCACCGATCTCGGCGAGCACGCGCTCGACCTCGGCACATTGTTCGAGCAGGTTGGGGCTCGAGGCATCGACCACATGCAGCAGCAGGTCGGCTTCGGCCGCCTCCTGCAGCGTGGCGCGGAAGGCCTCGACCAGCTTGTGCGGCAGGTCGCGAATGAAGCCGACGGTGTCCGACAGCGACACCGAGCCGGCCTGCTCGCCCAGCCACAGCGCGCGCGTGGTGGTGTCCAGCGTCGCGAACAGCTGATCGGCCGCGTAGGCACGCGCCTTGACCAGCGCATTGAACAAGGTGGACTTGCCGGCATTGGTGTAGCCGACCAGCGAGATGCGCAAGGTGCCGCGCTTCTCGCGCGCCTTGCGCTGCGTGCTGCGCTGGCGCTTGACCTTGTCCAGCCGCGCCGACACCGACTTGATGCGCTCGCCGATCATGCGCCGGTCGAGTTCGATCTGCGCCTCGCCCGGCCCGCCGCGCAGGCCGATGCCGCCGCTTTGGCGTTCCAGGTGCGACCAGCGCCGCACCAGCCGGGTGGCGAGGTACTGCAGCCGCGCCAGTTCCACCTGCAGCTTGCCTTCGTGGCTGCGCGCGCGCTCGGCAAAGATGTCCAGGATCAGCCCGGTGCGGTCGGCCACCGGCACACCGAGGTGGCGCTCGAGGTTGCGTTGTTGCGCCGGGCTGAGCGCCTGGTCGAAGATCACGCCGTGCGCGGCGTTGTCCTGCACCAGCGACTTGATCTCGTCGGCCTTGCCCGAGCCGACGAACAGCGCCGCATCGGCCGCCTTGCGCCTGGCGAGCACGCGCGCCACCGGCTCGTCGCCGGCCGATCGCGCCAGCAACGCCAGCTCGTCCAGCGTCGCATCGAAGCCGGGGTCGCCGCCGATATCCACGCCGACGAGCACGGCACGGGTGGCCGCGCCCGCACGCGGCGCCGTCGGTGGGAAAGAAGGGTTCAAAGCCGAGGTGGCCTACGCCGGAAGTGGCGCGCGCGGCGCGCGCGCTTCAGGCGTTGTCGCCAGGCTCGCTGGCGTGGAAGTTCACCGCGCGCCCGGGCACCACGGTGGAAATGGCGTGCTTGTAGACCATCTGGGTCACGGTGTTGCGCAACAGCACCACGTACTGGTCGAACGACTCGATGTGGCCTTGCAGCTTGATGCCGTTGACGAGATAGATCGACACCGGCACATGCTCTTTGCGCAGCAGGTTCAAGAACGGGTCCTGCAGCAACTGCCCTTTATTGCTCACGATATGCTCCGTGATGAAGTTATTCGACGGCCGACCTTATCACACGCACCCCGCCCGCATTGCGCGGTGCAGCATGCCCCGGCACCGCATATGCGTGCGGGCATGACATCTTCAAGATCCGCGCTCGGTGAAAGGGTTCCGCGACGAGCGCATCTGCACCTTCAAGGGCGTGCCCACCAGCTTGAAATGCTCGCGAAAGCGCCCTTCCAGGTAGCGCTTGTAGGCCTCGGTCACGTGCTCCAGCGAATTGCCGTGGATGACGACGATCGGCGGGTTCATGCCGCCTTGGTGCGCATAGCGCAATTTGGGACGGAACGCCCCGGCGCGCTTGGGCGCCTGGTGCTGCACCGCCTCGAGCAGCAGCCTTGTGAGCACCGGCGTGGGCAGCTTCTTCACCGCCGACGCGTGCGCGTCGGCGATCGCCTTCCACAGCGGCGCCAGGCCCTGCCGTTTGATGGCCGAGATGCGCTGCACCGGCGCGAACTTCAGGAACGCCAGCCGCTGCACGATCGAGCGTTCGAGCATCTCGCGCTGGTAGCTGTCGATCGCGTCCCACTTGTTCACCGCCAGCACCACGGCGCGGCCGGACTCGAGGATGTAGCCGGCGATGTGCGCATCCTGGTCGCTCACGCCTTGGGTCGCGTCCAGCAGCAGCAGCACGACGTTGGCGTCGGCGATGGCCTGCAGCGTCTTGACCACCGAGAACTTCTCGATGCTCTCGAACACCCGGCCCTTGCGCCGCAAGCCCGCCGTGTCGATCAGCTCGAAGCGCCGGCCCTGGTGCTCGAAGGGCACGTGGATCGCGTCGCGCGTGGTGCCTGGATGGTCGTAGGCCACCAGCCGCTCTTCGCCCAGCCAGGTGTTGATCAAGGTGGACTTGCCGACGTTGGGCCGGCCGGCCACCGCCAGGCGGATCGGCTTGTCGACCCCGTCCTCGGGCGCCACCGCCTCGACCGGCGGCAGGCCCTCGAAGGCCGTCTCGAGCAGATCGCGGATGCCTTGGCCGTGTGCGGCCGAGATCGGCTGCGGCTCGCCCATGCCGAGTTCGTGGAACTCGGCCAGCCGCGGCGACTGGCTCATGCCTTCGGCCTTGTTCACCGCCAGCAGCACGCGCCGCGCGTTGCTGCGCAGGTAGCGCGCGATATCGTGCTCCTGCGCACTCAGGCCGGCGCGCGCATCGAGCACGAACACCACCACGTCGGCTTCGGCCACCGCCTGGCGGGCCTGCTTGGCCATCTCGCGCAGCATGCCGTCGCTGGTGTCGGGTTCGAAGCCGCCGGTGTCGACGACGATGAACTCGCGCCCTTCGAAGCTGGCGTCGCCGTAGTGGCGGTCGCGCGTCAGGCCGGCGAAGTCGGCCACGATCGCGTCGCGGCTCCTGGTGAGCCGGTTGAACAGCGTGGACTTGCCCACATTGGGCCGCCCGACGATGGCCAGCACCGGCTTCATATGCGCTTGCCCGCCGCCGTGTTATTCGGGCCTGAACGCGAACAGGCCGCCATTGCGCGTGACCACCAGCAGCGTATTGCCCTGCAGCGCCGGGCGGCCGACCACCTGCGAGCCATCGGTGGCCAGGCGCAGCAGCGTCTGGCCGTCCTTGCGGTCGAGGAAGTGCACGTAGCCTTCGAAGTCGCCGAACACCACCGCGGGGCCGACGCTGGCCGGGGCGCTCAGCCGGCGCAAGGTCAGACGTTCGCTGGTCCAGGCCGTCTCGCCGTTCGCGGTCTTCATCGCCAGGATGCGATCGCTGGCGTCGGCACCCACCACCAGTTCATCGTCGCCGCCGACGGCGTTGATGCCGCCGGTGTTGCGCACCCACAGCAGCCGCCCGGCCTCGGCATCGGCACAGCCCACCGCCACCTGGAACGAGCGCACGCACAGCCGGTTGCCCAGGCGCAGCGCCGGGCCGACCAGATCGGCCAGCCGCTCGACCTCGTTGGTGCCGCGCGGCGAGCCGACCGACACCTCCCACACGATGCTGCCGCGCGTCGGATCGATGCCGGTCATGCGCGAGCCCTGCCCCGCCACCAGCGTGTCCTTGACCGCCGTGAGCACGCCGCTGTGCAGCAGCGTCAGCGCCTCGCCCGGGCGCTGCAGCGACCAGATCTTGCGCCCGTCCAGCGCGTCGAAGGCATGCACCGCGCGATCCACGCCCATCACGAACACGCGCTCGCCGGCCACCAGCGGCGCGGTGCTGACACGCGAGTTCAACTGCGCGCGCCAGGCAACGCGCTCGCCGTCGAACACCACCAGCCGGTTGTCGGCCGTGACCACCGCGTGAAAGCGCCCGTCGCTGCCCACGCCGGCCGACAGCGGTGCGCCGGTTTCGGCGCGCCAGCGCTGCGCGCCGCTTTGTGCATCGAGCGCCAGCACGCTGCCGTTGTTGCCGGCGACCACGAACTGGCCGTCGCGCGCCACCACGCCGAGCGGGAAGTGCACGCCGTCGAGCTTGGCCGACCAGACCAGCCGGCCGGCGATCTTGGCCGTCACCGGCTCGAGCGGGGTGGGTTTGGGTTTGTCGGCGGCGCAGCCGGCGAGCAGCGCCAGCGCCGCACACAGCAGCGGCAGCGCCGGCCAGCCGCGCAGGCCGCGGCCCAGCGCGCCGATCATTGCGCCGCCTCGGACGCCTTGGCGGCGGCGCCGGGCGCGGCGCCCAGCGCCGTCAGCTTGGCATCGACCAGGCGCCGGTACTCGACCTTGTCGTCCATCGCCTGCCACGCCGTGTGGTAGGCGCTGCGCGCCTCGGCCGGCTTGCCCTGCGCCAGCAGCACGTCGCCGCGGCGGTCGGCGACCAGCGCGGCAAAGGCCGGCGCCTTGGCCGCGTCGAGCTGCTGCAGCGCGGCGTCGTAGTCCTTGGCCTGCAGCAGCAACCCCGCCAGCCGCAGCCGCGCGACGGTCTGGTACTCGGCCTCGGCGGCGTGCTGCGCCACCCAGTCCAGGCTGGCCTTGGCGGCATCGCTTTGCCCCCGGGCGAACTGCACGCTGGCCGCCAGCAGCCCGCCTTGTTCGGCATAGACGGTGCGCGGGTAACGCTCCTTGATGTCGGCAAAGATCTGGCCGCTGCGCTGGGCGTCGCCGGCCTGCGCCGCGCGATCGAGCTCGTCGTACATCGCCGCCGCCTTGGCCGCCTGCTCGCGCTGCCACCACTTCCAGCCGTTGAGGCCGGCAAAGACGGCCAGCGCCGCGACCAGCGCCCAGGTAATCAGGTTGCCGTAGGTCTTCCAGAACGACTTCAGCGCGTCGAGCTGCTCCTGCTCCTGCAGGTCAAGGGGTTGGGCCATGGGGTGTTTCTACGGCGGCGCGGGCGCGAAGGGGCGGATTATGCGGTGCGCAGTTCGTGCGCCCAGGCGGCGGCATCGGCCAGCGCGCGCGTGCGCTGCGCCAAGGCGGCGTCGCGCAGCGGCTTGATCGACACCTCGCGGCGCGCCAGCTCGTCGGCGCCGAAGATCAAGGCGTGGCGCGCGCCGCTGGCATCGGCGCGCTTGAACTGCGCCTTCATGCTGCCCGGGCCGTCCTTGCCGGCGGCGTGCAGCAGCACCGACACGCCGGCCGCGCGCAGCGCCTCGGCCAGCGCGGTGGCCTGCGGCAGCGCCGCGGCGTCGGGGATGACGGCGTAGGCGTCCGGCGGCGCCGGCGGCGGCGCGCTGCAGATCTCGGCCGCCACCACCCTGGCCGTGACGGCGACCGGCGCGGTCACCGTGGGCGGTGGGG
>Ga0116167_1004677_pt1 | contig 9921 bp, 9 predicted proteins | sample AD_JPNMR3_MetaG_FD_89794 | JGI IMG/M metagenome (GOLD analysis project Ga0116167, IMG submission 89794) | Active sludge microbial communities of municipal wastewater-treating anaerobic digesters from Japan - AD_JPNMR3_MetaG | ecosystem: Engineered > Bioreactor > Anaerobic > Digestate | place... | reverse complement strand
GAATTTAAAGATAACCTTACGGCCCTGATGGACCTTGAAATTGGTGGGGTCGATGGGGTGTTGATGGACCGAATTGTGGCAAACGATAATATTCAGCGGTCGGGCAAGGCTTTTCGCATCATTCTTCCCGGTCTTGCTGAAGAAGAATTCGGCATAGGGTTCCGCAAGCAAGATGTAGCCCTGCGGGATGCGGTAGAACAGGCCTTGCTTGCTATGGAAAAGGATGGAAAGCTAGCTGAGATTACCACGGCGTGGTTTGGGGAAGATATTTCGATTCTGGGAAAATAAACCCTTATAAAGTGTTTACTTGTTTTCAAATAAATGCTGGGGCCCCTGAAAGGGGGGCCTTGTATCGTGGAGTGAGGTGATTGTGGTTCCCCTACTCAAAACTATGCTCGAAGGAACCGGGGTTTCCCTGGCTATTTTTTCCCTTACCCTGGTATTTTCTATACCCCTTGCGCTGCCGGTGGCCCTTGCTCGCCGTTCTCATAATTTTCTTATTCGAGGTCCGGTAAGTTTCTATGTGCTTATCATGCGGGGAACACCCCTTATTTTGCAACTGCTCTTTGTCTATTTTGCGCCCTATTATCTCTTTCGTCTTTCCTATGATCGCTTTACCGCGGTGATTATCGCCTTTTCCATAAATTATGCGGCCTATTTTGCAGAAATTTATCGGGGTGGCATTGATGCCATCCCCCGGGGCCAATGGGAGGCTGCCCGGAGTCTTGGTTTGACATCTGGTCAGACCTTTTTCAAAGTTATCCTGCCTCAGGTGGTACGTCGTATTCTTCCAGCGATGGGAAATGAGGTTATTACCCTTGTAAAAGATACCGCCCTGGCTCAAACTATTGGGGTAGCCGAATTGTTTCGGGTCGCCCAGAATGCCTCTGCTCGCCAGTTTTCCACGGTTCCTATTTTTATTGCTGGTTTTTTTTATTTTGGGATGAATTGGATTGTCACGGTACTTTTTGAATGGGCCGAAAAAAAACTGGGATATTACAAACTGTAAGAAAATAAAAAAAGGTACTAAAAAGGTCAAAGGGATGTTTTATTATTTTTGATGTTTTTTTCTGGTTCCCATAGCAACAAGAGGGCAATCGTTGTATAGTACATTTTAGGGTTAAGGTCATGGCTGACATCATTATTCGGCTGGATGTAATTGTTTTTTTCCCTCTTTCTTATGCTTTTTATTTTATGTTCCACCTTCAGAACATTAGGTGCCCGAAATCTCAGGGAAAAACTTTATCTCCTTCTTGTTGTGGCGGTGGCCTGGATGCTTCTTCTGGAAATTCCCTACATTCTTGTAAATGGCAACCCCCACTGGGCCTGGCTTAATGTGGTGGATAACACGGTGTATCACATGACCCAGAGTATTCCGCTGGTTCTCTATGTGCTCTTAATGGATTTTTTTGTGTTTCAAGACAAGAAACGTCTGAAAATGCTTCTCGGCTACTGGAGTCCCTTTCTCGTTGTGGTTATGGCCCTTCCACTCATCAATCTTTTTGTTCCCCTCTTTTTCGTTATTGATGAACAGGGCTTCTATCAACGACGGTTGTTGCTCCCCCTCATGTTTGGGCTAAACTATGTGCCCCTGGGGGCGGTGTTTTATTTGCTCTGGGTGCACCGACATCGTATCGAGCGGCAGTTTTTGGCCGTCCTGTTCCTGGTGCCGGTACCGGCCCTCCTGGCCAGTGTGTTTCAGTTTCTGGTACCGGGCCTTACCCTTACCTGGCCTTTCGTGAGCCTGGGAGTCCTGGGGCTTGGCCTTTCGTTGCAGCATAAACGGCTTACGGAGGATTATCTTACGGGGGCCTACAACCGGCAATATCTGGATGAGTACCTTCATGGTAAGGTGCAAAATTGTAAGCCCGGGAAAACCTTTTCGGCCTTTCTCTTATCGATGTGGATAATTTTAAAAAGATAAACGATGAATTTGGTCACAAAATAGGTGATGAGGCCCTGATAGAAAGTGTCCGTATTTTTCGGTCCGCGGTGCGGCAGACCGATATTATCGCCCGCTACGGGGGAGATGAATTTGTTATCGTGTTTGATATATCCGACATGGTTAGTTTACAGAACCTGGCTGCCAGGATACAGCTTGCGGCGGATCGTTTTAACGCGAGTTCCGGCCATTTTTATAACCTTACGTTTAGTATAGGGATGGGGGTCTTCGATCCCCTGGTGGATAAAAATCTCGATACCTTTATAAAGCGGATCGATTTTGATATGTACACCGTAAAACGACGGAAGAAGACCAGCATGTATATGTTTTAACCCTTTTGTGATGATTAATGCCTCTTTGACCTTTTTCAGTTCCCTCGTTATAATCCCCCTTCTAGGAGTAAACAATGGAAGTACGTGTGCGCTATGCCCCTTCTCCTACGGGGCTCCAGCATATTGGAGGGGTGCGGACGGCCCTCTTTAATTACCTTTTTGCCCGTTCACAGGGGGGAAAATTCATCCTTCGTCTGGAAGATACGGACCGCACCCGCTTTGATGAGGCCTTTGTTCAAAATCTCTATGATACCTTTGCATGGCTTGGGATCCACTGGGATGAAGGTCCCGATGTGGGCGGACCCTTTGGTCCCTATGTGCAATCGGAGCGCTTTGCCCTGTATAAAGAATACGCCGAACAATTAGTGACCCTGGGCAAGGCCTATTACTGTTTTTGTTCGGAAGAACGGCTTGAGCGAATTCGTAAGGAGCGGGAAGAATCCCATTCCAGCGAAAGCGGCTACGATCGGCACTGCCGGTCCCTGGATCCGGCAGAGGCCCAGCGCCGCGCCCGGGCCGGGGAACCCCATGTGATCCGTCTTAAGATTCCCCTGGGAGAGGTTACCCGCTTCCATGACCACCTCCTGGGCGACATCGAATGGAAAAACGATGACGTAAACCCCGACCCGGTGCTCCTTAAATCCGACGGCTTTCCTACCTACCATCTGGCGAATGTGGTAGATGATCACCTTATGGGAATAACCCATGTTTTACGGGCCCAGGAGTGGATTCCCTCCACTCCCCTCCATGTCATCATGTATCGGGCCTTTGGCTGGGAACACCCTGAGTACTGCCATTTACCCATGGTGATGGGCCAGGATGGGAAAAAACTCAGTAAACGTCATGGCGCTACCAGTATCGATGAATTCCGTCGCCAGGGGTATCTGCCTGAGGCGCTCATCAATTATGTGGCCCTCCTTGGGGCAAGCTATGAAGAAGGAAAGGACCTGTACACCCTGGAAGAACTGGCCCGTTCCTTTAGTCTGGATAAATTGAACAAGGCCCCTGCCACCTTCGATTATAAAAAACTGGAATGGTATAACGGTCAGTATATTCGGATGAAGGGCGATGAAGACCTGGCCCGGGAAAGCCTTCCCTTTGCAAAAGAGAGCGGCCTTTTCGGTGAACCTGGCAAGGAACCCACCGAGGGCCAGTGGCAGCGTTATGTGGCCGCCATGCCCCTGGTAAAAGAGCGGGCCAATTACCTTCCCGAAATACCTCAGAAGTTGGGGTACCTCTTTGCGGAGCCGCCCCTTCCGGCGAAGGAGGAATTTGTTCCTAAAAAAGGGGACCTGGCTACCGCGGTGGCCATGCTGGAACGGCTTCGTTCCCTCTTGCCCCAGATGGTGAGTCAGAGCGAGGCCGAATCGGAAGAGATGGTAAAGGTCTACTGCGAAAAAGAACAGATCAAGATGGGCGATTTAATGATGCCCCTCCGGGTTGCCATTACGGGAAGCCGGGTAAGCCCGCCCCTCTTTGGGTCCATGCGTCTCCTGGGATTGGAGGTCTGCTCTCAGCGGCTGGAACGCTCCCTTTCATACCTAAAAGCATAGTATTATGGGGAACTCAAAAGAGGTAGCGGAGAGCCGGAGAACGGTAAGGGCTCAGACGAAAGGATGGCCCGAAAAGGGCCTTATTGCGCCTGGAGAAAAGAAAAATGGAAATTCCCTGGGCCTATTTCTGCGATGTTCTCTGTTACCCCTTGTTGGTGGACCTGTAATCCGACTAAGTGATGAGGCAAAAGCCCTTGTTCGGCGGTTTCCCTTGGTGCTTCTTATGCTGGTAGCTTTTTACCAGCCCTTGAGGGGGCAGGGCCTCTCGGTGGCTCTGGAAGGGGAACTGAAGAAAAACGGGGCCCTTACCCGTTTTACCATGATGCCCCAGGGGCTGAGTCTGTTACCCCTTTTCCCCGATGCTTTGAGCATCGCCCGGGATCACGAAAGACTGAGGGCCCACGCCCGCCAGGAGGCCCTCTTTTACTATCCCCCCGGGACAATGCCTCCTGTTATCACGCCTTCCCAGGCGCTTTTTTTGATGGACCAGGCAGGCAGTCTTTCAAATCTCTCCTACCGGGATGCGAAAAAAGGGATAATCCGCCTCTTCAAAAAAGTGTCGGAGCAACCCTTCCCCGAGAGGTCCAGTTCCTTTGAACGAAAATTCCAGGTGGAAGATGTGGATTTTGGAACGATTCTTTTTCATGCCTCCCTTCGCTTTATGAGCCATGACGGAATCCACCTTCGGATGGAAAACCTCTCGCCCCTCCGTTTTTTGTGGTTCCCCGCGGTTCCAGAAAAACAGGCCCTCATCGATTTATTTTATTTGCCCTCTGAAACGGGGGTCTACATTTATACGGTGTGGAGTGTCCGGGCAATCCTTTTTCTGCCTATCGAACACCTTGTGGCGCCACCCCTGTATTATCGGGCTATGGCGCTGAAAGAATGGTTTCAAAAACACATGGAGAGTGTAGGACGATGAAGATTCGAGTCATAGAGCTTCCCCTGGATTTTGGGGCAAGTCGTCGGGGCAGTGACATGGGGCCCTCGGCGATTCGTCTTGCCGGTTTGCGGCAGGCCATTCAAGAACTCGGTCATACCTGTGAAGAGGCCTTCCCCGGCATTTCGGTCCCTGCCCAGGAGTTCCTGGAAGTAGGGGATCCCCAGCTTAAATACCTGGCACCCATAGCGGAGGCCTGTGAAGAACTGGCCCTCCGGGTAGAACAGGCGGTTCTGGATGGCTATTTCCCCCTGGTATTGGGGGGAGATCATTCGATTGCGATTGGAACCCTGGCGGGGCTGGGAGCGGCTTATCAAAAGCAGGGGCTTCGGTGGGGTACCCTGTGGGTAGATGCCCACGGAGACTTTAACACCCCCGAGACAAGTCCTTCGGGGAACATCCATGGTATGTCCCTGGCTATCGCCTGTGGCTATGGACACCCCGATCTGGTGCATCTTCACGGGGCCTTTCGTAAACTTGATCCGGCCCATGTAGCCCTTGTGGGAGTGCGGGACCTTGATCCGGGCGAAAAACTCAACATGAAAAAGGCGGGGCTTACCGTGTTCACCATGACCGATGTGGATCGCCTGGGAATGGCCGAAACGGTACGCCGTTTGGTTTCCTTCTTTCGGGAACGGGTGGATCGGCTCCATGTGAGCGTGGACATGGATGTGATGGATCCCATGGTGGCGCCGGGGGTGGGAATTCCCCTGGCGGGGGGCTTTACCTACCGGGAGGTATTGCTCCTTGCGGAGGAACTGGCCGCTTCTGGGCTTCTCGCTTCTGCGGAGTTGGTGGAAGTAAACCCGGTGCTGGATGTACGAAACCAGACGGCCCACATGGCGGTGGAGATTGCCCGGCGACTGTTGGGGGGCAGGGTGTATTAATGAAAAAGACCTTGGTCTCCTGGTTTTGTTACATTAACAAAAGAGCCTTGCCCTGTTGCAATTATCAAAAAAAATTATAATACTGGGGATATCATCGTATGTGGAGGATGTTATGAAGCGAAGTTTCATGATAGGTCTGGTGGTGCTCATCCTTATGGCAAGTCCCTTGGCCTTGTTTGCGGCTGGACCCGGTGGTATGACCGGTCTGGGGGTCTACGGTAGTTTTGGGTCCACCGGCGGTATTTCCAGTGGAGGCGTAGGTCTTTCCCTGAAATTTTCGAGTTTCCCCGTCATAGGTTTAAAGTATGATTTTACCGCAAGCCGCTTTAATACTTCGATCGATTATTACGTGATTGATGCGGAAGGTTTAGGATCCAATTTTAGTTATTTCCTTGGGGTCGGGGGCTATTTTGGCATTGCCGGTGGAAATCAAGCGCAGTTTGATTTTGGACTCCGGATGCCCCTGGGTCTTCAGTTCTGGCCGATTAAAAAGTTTGAAATTTTCCTTTCTCCCCTCTTAGCAGTTCCCCTTTATCCTACGCCGAATGTGGGATTTGGGGTTGAACTGGGTGCCCGTATTCGATTCTAACGTTACCTTTTGTAAGGCATACAAGCTGCAGAAAGGGGGCATCATGGGCTGGCGGAACCTGGAACGGACCTGTTTGCTGGATTGTGGTTTTTTTTCAGTTTTTCAGGTCCTCCGCCAGCGGGAAAATCAGCCGCCAGCCCCCTTTTATCTGCTCGATGCCCCCGATTGGGCAGGGGTTATCCCCGTGGTGACCACCGAAAGGGGGCGGAGCCTGGTGATGGTCCGACAGTTTCGCCATGGTCTGGCAAAACGGTGTATCGAATTCCCGGGGGGTATTATCAGCCCCGGCGAAGATCCGGTAAAGGCCATAACCCGGGAACTCCTGGAAGAAACAGGATACATGCCTGAACTGGTAGTTCCTATTGGGAGTTTATCCCCTAATCCTGCCTTTATGACCAATTCTTTTCATGCCTTTATTGCAGAGGATTGTAAAAAAGTTGCCGAACCACGTCTCGATGAACACGAGGACATTGAAGTAGTCCTGGTTCCCGAAGAAGAGGCTATCAACCTTGTCGGTGGAGAAGATATGGGGCACGCCCTTATGGTGGCGGCCCTTTTTTTGTATTACCGCTATATGGGAAAATGTATGTAATAGAATCCCTAAAAAACTCCATATGGGATTTTTAGGTTTTAATCTCGGGCAAGAACGTTCTAAATTTACCCTCAGAGTATATGTGATGTGGCTAACTAAGGTGTGGCAGCATATTACAAGTATGGGGGTAAGGTATGCGGGCCTCTTATCTAAAAAAGATGATTCTGGGGTATGCCATTTTAATGATGGTTTCCGCTACGGTAGGATCGGATGATTTTGTTGTTTCTGTGACACCCCTTCTTTCAATTCCTGTGGGTCCCTCTATTGAAGGTGAAAATTTACAACTCTTTTCTGTAGGGGGAGGGGTGGGGATAAAGGGAGATTTCATCCCTTCCTTTGCTCCTTTCTTGTATGGGAGACTTTCAGGAGAAATGTGGCTTAGCCCTTTGAATAAGGCAGATAGTAGCCTGACTTTTATTTTTGGAGGGGGCAACGGTGGCCTTTATTATAACATCCTTCCATGGCTTGCAGTAAAAATGGGAGGCGGTGGGGGAATGTACCTTGCCCTTTCTGATTTTGGGATGGTACGGAATCCCTACGCAGAAGGAGGTCTAGAACTTGATTTTCGTTTAGGCCCTGCCCTTACCCTGCGGTTGGGAGGAACGTACAAATATTTGTTTACCCCCACTGTTCCTTTGTACGAAGGTTTTACTGCGCAGGTGGGGATCTCCTATGATTTAAAGGGTTCTAAAAAAGGAAGGGACCTCCAGATAGATCATACCTTAAAACCTGTTTTTCCTCTTTTTTATTCCCATTACGATAAAAACCCTATAGGAGAAATCATCCTCATAAACAAGGAAACGCTTCCCTTGGAAAAAGTAAAAGTCTCCTTTTATGTAAAACAGTACATGGATACCCCTCGTTCGTGTTCAGAGATAAAGATGCTACCGGCGGGAGGAAAGGAAAGGCTACCACTCTTTGCACTCTTTAACGATTCTATTTTTAAGGTTACGGAAGGTACAAAGGTCGCAGGGGAAATCATAGTGGAATACCTGTATATAGGTAGTGAAAGAAAAATAGCTCTTCCTGTGACGGTGCAAATCTATAATCGCAATGCGCTTACCTGGGATGATGACCGAAAGGTGGCTGCGTTTATTACCGCTAAAGATCCCGTGGTGCAACGTTTTGCCAAGAATGTGATTGCCAGTACTCAGAAAGAAGTTTTTCCTATTATCTCTGAAAATTTTAGAAATGCTTTTGCCCTTTTTCAGGCCCTATCGGCCCATAATATGAGTTATTCGGTGGATCCCCAAACACCGTATCATGCCTATTCGAATACCGAAGAAAAAATAGATTACTTGCAATTTCCTGTTCAAACGTTAGCCTATCGGGCAGGCGATTGTGATGATCTCTCGGTATTGTATGCATCGCTTCTTGAATCAGTAGGAATTCCCACCGCCCTTATTACCATTCCAGGTCATATATATGTGGCTTTTGATTGTGGCCTGTCTCCGGAAAAGGCAGAAAAACTTTTTGATATTCAAAATGACGTACTCATTCGTGATAATACGGTATGGATTCCTGTAGAAATCACTCTCATAAAGGAAGGTTTTGTACGTTCCTGGCGCATAGGGCTACAAGAGTGGGCGGAAGCAAAACAAGCGGGTACTGAGGGGTTCTATCTCGTACGGGATGCATGGAAAATATATGAACCGATAGGCTTCTTAGAAGGAAGCACGGCTATTCCCTTCCCTTCCTCCGAGGAGGTTGTAGAAAAATGTAAAAAGGAAGTTTTAAGGTTTTTCGAGATGTACGTAAAAGAAAGGGTCCTTGTTATCCAGAAAGAAGGGGAGCGGTCAAAGCTGCAAGCAGAACAAATTGCTAATCGCAAGGGAATTGTGTATGCCCAATTTGGGTTCCTGGATAAAGCGATAGAACAATTTAAATTAGCATCTCAAAAGGGAAACTATCCGCCGGCTCTGACGAATTTAGGAAATGTTATGTATTTAAAAGGGGATATGGAAGGGGCTTTACAGCAATACCAGGCGGCTCTCAGGGTAATGCCCGATTCTGTTCCTGCCTTGCTGGGGGCTGCTCGGTGTTTTTACAGTTTAGGGGCCCTTTCTCAGACAAATGAAATTATTTCAAAAATAAAAAAAATAAATCCCAATCTATCGCTTTCTGTTGAGTTAGCGGATGCGACGGTACCTAAGATTCGTGCTTCGGAATCTTTTAATGCTATGGAGGGGCAACTATGGGACGAATAAAATATTGGTCCTTGGTGGTTGGTTTGGAAGTATGGGGCGCGCTCATTCTGTTAGGATCCTGTATGGACAGCGCGGTGGATATTGTAAAGGCCGCCACGATAGAGGTGATGAAAGCCCATGATCGGTATCTCAAAGTTTTAAAGATATCTCCTGATGCGAATGAGCAAGGGGTAAATCCGGGATGTCGTATTCGAGTTGTTTTTGATAGACCCCTTGATATGGAATCGGTATCATCTTCTACGGTGGAAGTAACTAAAGGAAATTATGAAGCGGTTATCTGGAGTGGGACCTTCGATGTAAAGACCAATACCCTTGATATTAAGCCCCAGAGTCTTCTGACTGAAGCGTCCTCCTATTATGTAACCCTGAGGGGAATAAAAGGGACCGATGGAAGTTCCTTGCTCAGTGAAATATCCTGGTCTTTTACAACCGGGGTGGGCCCTTCGGGTCAAGTCAAGGTAAAAAGCAGTAACCTAGAGAGCACAGATGGCTTTACGAACACTACGGGAGTGCAGATTACTATTAGTAGCCCAAACAGCCTGGCTCAGGAATTTACGGTAGCGGGGACGGCGGATGCTCTGAGTAATCCTGAAACTAATGCCGCTTCCTGGACATGGAAACAAATAACTGAAACATGGAATTTTACCTTAGCAGGACAGGAAGAAGGGCGCCAGTATGTGTATGTGATCCTGCGACGCCCTGAACCGCTTCAGTATAGTGCAATACTTATTGGAGATATTGTATATGATAAGACAGCGCCTTCAGCGCCCACGGTAAGTGGGATCACGCCGACCAATAATAAGAAGCCTACCTGGACATGGTCGAGCGGTGGGGGAGGGGGCAGTGGAGTATATCGATATCAATTGGACTCCACCAGCG
>Ga0116167_1004664_pt1 | contig 9940 bp, 8 predicted proteins | sample AD_JPNMR3_MetaG_FD_89794 | JGI IMG/M metagenome (GOLD analysis project Ga0116167, IMG submission 89794) | Active sludge microbial communities of municipal wastewater-treating anaerobic digesters from Japan - AD_JPNMR3_MetaG | ecosystem: Engineered > Bioreactor > Anaerobic > Digestate | place... | reverse complement strand
GGCCTTCCTCGCCGGGGTGCTCACCCACGACCCCGGGATGTATCCCAAGCGGCTCATCCTCGACGACGCCCGCTCTCTGGGTATCGAGATCCTCGGCCTGGACGTCAACGCCAGCAAAAGTTGGTATGCCGTGGAGCGCCTGCCGCACCCCCTGCCGGGTCGTCCGCCGCACCCCCTGCCGAGTCGAGGTATTTCGCCATCGTCTGCTGACGGCGGAATACCTCGACCCGGCAGGGAACCCGGCAAAGAGTGGGACCCGGATCTGCCTGATGGGCGGGGGTACGGCATCCGAGTGTCCCTCACCGACGTCAAAGGCATCACCGAGGCCGAAGTGACCCGGATCGTCGCCGGCCAGCCGTTCACCGACCTGGCCGACCTCGCCCACCGGGCCCAGGTCAGCCGCCCCATCATGGAGCGGCTGGTGCTTGCCGGTGGCCTGGACTCGGTCTACGGCATCTCGACCGCCACGGGCGCCGGGGCCGACCGGTCCTTCGGCGCGGGCGGGCTCGGCGTCCGAGAGCGGGTGACCCGCCGCGACCTGCTCCTGCACGTCGCCGAGCTCGACCGGTGGGTGCGCTCGGGCGGCAGCGGTCAGGGCAAGGCGCTCCGGGGTGGCCGCTCCCGGTTCACCCGTCGCCCGGCGACGATGTCGGCGACCGGCCCGGGCGGCGAAGCGGCCGGTGCTCCGGTGACCGACACCCGGGCCCTGGCCGCCGCCCACCCCCGGCGCGAGGTAGCGGTCCTCGTCCAGCAGCCCGGGGTGCCCGCCGGCCCCGGCACCATCCGGGCCTTCGACGTCGCCGCGCTTGCGGCTGCCCAGTCCCAGGCGGCGGCACCCGTGCACGTGAGCGACCGGCATACCCAGATGGTCCTGCCCCTCGGCGACACGCCCACCCTCACCCGCGGCAGCGGTCTGCCCGAGCTCTCCGGCCCCGAGCGGGTGCGCGCCGAGTTGGAGATCCTCGGGCTGGACGCCAGCGCCCACGTCGTCGCCCACTACGAGCCGATGCTCGAGGCGCTCGGGGTGACCCGCTCCCGCGACCTGTTGAGCGCCCGCAACCGCAGCGAGGTGTGGGTCGCCGGGGTCAAGGTCGCCACCCAGACCCCACCGATCCGCTCCGGTCGGCGGGTCGTCTTCCTCACCCTCGATGACGGCACCGGCCCGTCCGACTCGACGTTCTTCGAGGACGTCCAGGGCCCGTATGCCGCCACGGTGTTCCACTCGTGGCTGCTCCTCGTGCGCGGAGTCGTCCGACGCACCGGCGCCCGAGGCATCTCGCTGCGCGCCACCGGAGCCTGGGAACTGTCCGGGCTCTGGGAGGCGTTCGCCACCGGTGGGCGCCCACGGCTGCTCGACGCACTCGCCGCTGCCGACGCCGCCGCCCATGACCGCGCGGCTGCCGCTGCGGCCGCCTACGCCCTCCCGTATGCCGTCCCCCGCGGCACCGGGTGGGCCGAGCCGGCCGCCGATGCTGCCGCAGCCGCTGCGGACGGCAGCCCGGTCGGGGATCGGGACGACACGGCATACGCCGATCGGGAGCGGGCTGCACGCCTGGACCACGCCGCGTCCCTTGTCGGCGGTCGACCGGCCAGCCGGGCCGGTGGCATGGGCGGGGGGTCACCCACGAGCCCGGTCGGGGCGCCTGGGGCACCGCGCCAGGTCCTCGTGCACGCCTCGGGCTTCAAACAATCGCCGTATGCCGACACCCGACCACCGGGTGAGGACGTCAAGTCCGCCCGACACCTGGCTGGCGCTGTCGACCATGCCGGCCTCACTGACCAGGTCACCCCCGACGCCTTCGACGCCCTCGACGCGGCGGGTCAGGGGAGCGGGGCCGGGCGACCGCCGCGCAAACTCTGGCACTCCAGCCCTGGCAGCAGTGGGCACTAGGGTGGATGCGTGTCCGAGGAGCAGCAGCGTCGAGCCCGCCGCGCCGCCACCGGCGTGCGCACCGCGGCTCTGTGGGCCGCCGTCAAAGACCTCGTCACCGAGCGCGCGGCCGCCCTCGGCCGTCCGTTGCGGGTGCTCGACCTCGGCGGCGGCACCGGCGAATTGGCCGTCCCGCTTGCCGAGTTGGGCCCCGACCTGGTCGCCGACGTCACCGTCGTCGACCCCAGCCCCGACGCGCTCGCGGCCCTGGGCCGGCGGGCCGCCGAGTCCGGCGTCCAGGCCCGGGTCCACGGCAGCCAGGGAGACGCCGACACCCTCGCCGACCTGCTGCCCGAGCGGGCCTTCGACTTGGTCTGCTGCCATGGCGTTCTTGAGGTCGTCGATGACCCCACCGCCACCTTGCGAGTCCTTGCCGACGCCCTCGCCGACGACGGCCACCTCTCGTTGCTCGTCGCCGGCCGGCTGGCCACCGTCTGGGCCCGGGCCCTGGCCGGGGAGTTCGGCCAGGCCCACACCGCTCTCACCAGCCCCGACGGCCGCTGGGGTGCTCACGACCCGTTGCCGCGCCGCTTCGACCTGGCCCAGCTGCGCGCCCTCGTCGAATCAGCCGGGCTGCAGGTCGAGCACTGGCACGGCGTGCGCCTGCTCGCCGACCTGGTGCCGTCGACATCCATCGACACCGACGCCGAGCGGGCCGCCCTCGTCGCCCTCGAGGAGGCGCTCGCCGGGCACCCGGCATACCCCTTCCTCGGTGAGCTCGGTGCGGCCCTGCACCTGCTCGCCCGCCGGGGCTGATCCCGGCCTGGGAGCCGGCCGATGAGCCGCCGCCAGTTCCGCCCGCCGCCGCGCACCGGCGACGGCCCTCCCGACGACACCGGGTGCACCGTCCTGCACGTCGACATGGACGCGTTCTATGCCTCCGCGTCGCTCATCGACCGGCCCGAGCTGCGCGGCACGCCGGTCATCATCGGCGGCGGCGGCCGCTCGGTCGTCCTCTCGGCCACCTACGAAGCGCGCGCCTTCGGGGTCACCTCCGCGATGCCGATGACCCGCGCGCGGCGCTTGTGCCCCCAGGCCACCGTCATCGCCCCCAACCATGACCGGTATGCCGCGATCTCCGATGCCGTCATGGCTACCTTCGCGTCGGTGACCGACCGCTACGAGCCGCTCTCGTTGGACGAGGCGTTCCTCGACATCGCCGGGGCGGTCCGGCGCCTTGGCCCGCCGACGAGCATCGCCCAGTGGCTGCGCGACACCATTGCCGACGAGCAAAGCATCACCTGCTCGGTCGGCGTGGCCTCGACGAAGTTCGTCGCCAAGCTTGCCTCCGGCCTGGCCAAGCCCGACGGGCTGCTTGTCGTCCCGCAGGACGATGTCCTGGCCTTCCTGCACCAGTTGCCGATGGGTGCGCTCTGGGGCGTGGGGGACCGCACCGAGGAAGCCCTGCAACGGCTGGGGCTGCACACCGTCGCCGACCTCGCCCACACGCCGGTGGACACCCTGCGCCGCGCCCTGGGTGATGCCACCGGCACCCATCTGCACGCGCTGGCCTGGGGCCGCGACGAGCGCCGGGTCCTCCCTCAGCAGCGGGAGAAGAGCGTCGGCTCCGACGAGACCTTCGCCCAGGACATCGACGATCCGGTGCTCATCCACCGCGAGTTGCTGCGCTTGGCCGATCGGACCGCAGCCCGGGTGCGTTCAGCCGGCCTGATGGGACGCACCGTCACCCTCAAGGTGCGGTTCGCCGACTTCACGACGATCACCCGCAGCCGCACCCTGCGCGACCCCACCGACGTGTCCCGAGAGATCTATGCCGCCGCGACGGCGCTGTTCGACGCCCTCGGCCTGCAGCGCGCCCGGATCCGCCTGGTCGGCGTGCGAATGGAGGGGTTGGTCGAGAGCGAGCGGGCCGCCGTCCAACCCCGGCTGGACGACCCGGACTTCGGCTGGCGCGACGCCGACCGCGCCGTCGACCGGGCCAGTGCCCGGTTCGGGGCAGGCGCGGTGCGGCCCGCGGCGCTCGTCCGGGGGGAGTCGGTCGCCCACCCGGGGAGTATGCCGCGAGGGGGCGAATAGCGCTCGAAGCGTCGGCCCGGGCCAACCGGCAGGTGCTCCGGCTACCACAACCCCGGATCCGGACCTATCCTGATGTCCTGACCCGGAACCACGGGTCGGATGGCATCGTTGTCCGGATGATGGCCGGGTTTGGCCTCGGAAACGCTGGAAGCCCTGGGAGGGGTGGGTCATGGCACTGTCGGAGCGGGAGCAGAAGCTTCTCGAACAGATGGAGCAGGCGCTCTACGCCGAGGACCCTCGCTTTGCCACGCGCATTCGCAGCCATGGCGACCGGGGCACCAAGCGACGCATGCTCGTCGGCATCCTCGCCGTCCTCGCCGGCCTCGGGCTGGTGTTCCTCGGCGTCCTGGGTCAGGCGATCTGGCTCGGTGCGGTCGGTTTCGCGGTCATGGTCGCCGGTGGCGTCTGGGCGTTCGCGCCAGCCCGCAAGACCGGCCCGGTCGGTCTCGTCCAGGGCGACGGCTCCACGGCTGCTCGGACCGCCAAGGCCCGCAAGTCGGGGCAGGGCTTCATGAACATGCTCGAAGAGCGCTGGGAGCGTCGCGACCGCGACCAGTGGTGAACGCCAGCTCCGAGCAGCGGCCCGACAGGTGAACGCTGGCTGCGCGATCGCTCAGCCGGGGCCGAGGACGATGAGCCCGATGATCCACGTCAGCAGGATGGCCAGGCCGGCCAGCAACTCGATGCCCATCGAGTGCAACACGGCGACCAGCGCCGCCTTGGTCGACGTCCACGCCGCAGAGCGATCCTGACGAGGGGTCAACTCAACGAGGAAGATCCCCAGGACGAACCCGACGAGGGCGCCGACGACGGGGATGACGAAGAAGCCGACGATCCCCAGGAGCACCGCGAGCAGCATCGTGGAGGTGCCCACGCCCTCACGGCGCATCTTGCGCCCAGGCAGGAGGTATTGCGTGACGACGCCCGCGGCATACAGGACGACTGCGACCCAGAAGACCACCCAGGCGCCGGGCGCGGGGTGGGCATACGCCCACAACAAGGTCGCCGCGACGGTAAGCAGCAACCCCGGGACGACCGGGACGACAATGCCGACCAACCCGACAACCATCAGCAGCCCCGTGACGATCGTGAGGCTGACCGGGTCGGCGAAGCTCACCGCAGGCCGGTGCTCTCGTCCGCGGTCTCGGTCAACAGCTCAGTCTCGTCGTGGATCTCAACGGCCTGATCGGCCAACTGGGGAAGGTGCTGGCGTCCGTGGTGGGCGCAGAAATACAGCTCCCCGCCGGAATGTAGGCGGGCGCGAATGTAGGCCCGTGCGCCGCAGCGGTCGCAGCGATCTGCGGCGCTCAAGCGGTGGACCAAGGTGGCGTTCACGTCTGCCTTCTCATCTCTCTCGTGCGGGCCGACAGGTGCCGACCCGGTGTTGCTGATTCGACGTGCAGGGACAGCAACGCTTGCTGGTTGCTGAATCCCCCCACGTCAGTCCCAACAGTCAAGCACGCCGGTTCGTTCCCGCGCGGTATTGATACCCATCTGAGACACGCCCGCGCGCCCCGGACCCGGCTGTCGGACGCCTCGACTACCCTGCGTGTGGCACGCCGTCGCCGAACATCAACGCACCGCAGAGAGGACATCCAGTGGCCACCCGCAGCACGACCGGCCGCACCGCCGCGAGTGGCTCCGGCGCGGGCGGAGGGGACTACACCGCCCGCCACCTTCAGGTGCTCGAAGGCCTGGAAGCGGTCCGCAAACGCCCAGGGATGTATATCGGTTCCACCGACCAGCGCGGGTTGATGCACTGCCTCTGGGAGATCATCGACAACGCAGTCGACGAAGCGCTGGCCGGCGTCGGCGACCGTATCGAGATCATCCTCGGTGGCGACGGGTCGATCGAGGTCCGCGACAACGGCCGCGGCATTCCCGTGGACACCGAGCCCCGGTCCGGGCTCTCGGGTGTCGAGTTGGTCTTCACCAAGCTGCACGCGGGGGGCAAGTTCGGCGGCGGTTCGTATGCCGCCTCCGGTGGCCTGCACGGCGTGGGCGCATCCGTCGTCAACGCCCTGTCCTCGCGGCTGGACGTCGAGGTCGACCGGGGTGGCAAGACCTATGCGATGAGCTTCCGCCGCGGTGAGCCCGGCGTATTCGCCGACCCGCCGGGTCCGCACAGCCCGGAGGCGCCGTTCACGGCATACGAGACGGGGTCGGAGCTGCGCGTCGTCGGGAAGGCGCCCCGGGGCGCCACCGGCAGCCGGATCCGCTTCTGGCCGGACCTGCAGATCTTCCTCAAGGAGGCCCGCCTCGACGACGACCTGTTGGCCGCTCGCGCCCGACAGACCTCGTTCCTCGTGCCCGGGCTGGCCTTGGTCGTGCGCGACGAGCGGGGAGCACCGGACACTCCTGGCGCCCAGGGCACCCACGAGCAGGTCTTCCAACACCTCGGCGGCATCTCGGAGTTCGCCGAGTTCCTCGCTCCCGACCCGCCGCTCACTGCGGTCTGGCGCCTCCAGGGCACCGGGAACTTCACCGAAACCGTGCCGGTGCTCGACGAGCGCGGCCATATGAGCCCGACCGAGGTCGAGCGGGAGTGCTCCGTCGACATCGCGATGCGGTGGGGCACCGGCTACGACTCGCGGGTCAGCTCCTTCGTCAACATCATCGCCACGCCCAAGGGCGGCACCCATGTGGCGGGTTTCGAGCAGTCCCTGCTCAAGGTGTTCCGCCGTCAACTGGAGCTCAACGCCCGCCGGCTCAAGGTCGGCACCGACAAGGTCGAGAAGGACGACATCCTCGCCGGGTTGACCGCAGTCGTCACCGTCCGGCTGGCCGAGCCGCAGTTCGAGGGTCAGACCAAGGAGGTCCTCGGCACCGCGGCGGTCCGAGCCGTGGTCGCCAAGGTGCTTGAGCAGGAGCTCAACGCCCGCCTCACCTCGACCAAGCGCGACGACAAGGCTCATGCGGCGCTGTTGTTGGAGAAGGTCGTCTCCGAGATGAAGGCGCGGATCAGTGCGCGCCAGCACAAGGAGACCCAGCGTCGCAAGACCGCCTTGGAGTCTTCCACCCTGCCGGCCAAACTCGCTGACTGCCGCACCCACGACGTGCTGCGGTCCGAGTTGTTCATCGTCGAGGGCGACAGCGCCCTCGGCACCGCCAAGTTGGCGCGTTCCTCGGATTACCAAGCGCTGCTGCCGATCCGAGGCAAGATCCTCAACGTCCAGAAGGCCTCGGTCGCCGACGTCCTGAAGAACACCGAGTGCGCGGCGATCATCCAGGTCATCGGGGCCGGGTCGGGGCGGTCCTTCGATCTCGAGGCGGCCCGCTACGGCAAGGTCATCATCATGAGCGACGCCGATGTCGACGGTGCTCACATCCGCACCCTGCTGCTCACCTTGTTCTTCAAATACATGCGCCCGCTCGTGGCCGCCGGACGGGTGTATGCCGCGATGCCACCGCTGCATCGCCTCGAAGTCATCGGCGGCCCAGGGCGCAAGAACGAATACGTCTACACCTACAACGAGGCGCAGATGCGCTCGACGCGGGCGGCGCTGGAACGCAAGGGGCGCAAGGTCAAGGAGCCGCCCCAGCGCTACAAGGGGCTCGGTGAGATGGACGCCGACCAGTTGGCCGACACAACCATGGACCCGCGCTTCCGGACGCTGCGTCGGGTCACCCTCGGCGAGGCCGAGGAGGCCGCCCGGATCGCCGAAGGTGTCTTCGACCTGCTCATGGGCAACGACGTGGCGCCGCGCAAGGACTTCATCGTCGAGTCGGCCAAGACCCTCGACCGCGAACGCATCGATGCCTGACCTACCTGGGATCACGCGGCCACGCACCGACCGGCGAGCGCCGGGACGGAACGTCGGCGCCGCATCAGACGTCTACCATGGGCCGGACCCGACCTGAGTCGGCGGGTGAGCAGCATCGACAGGGGGAGTGAGCATGAGCACGACGATCGACCCGGGACCACCGCCGGGAGCGCAGGCGGCATACCCCACCAGTGCGTCGACCACCCCGCGACCGGGCGTCACGGCGATCCCGCCGGAGGATCTCGCCTGGGCGCGCTCGACCGTCGCCACCATCTCACGCTCGTTCCAGGAGCGCGTCGTCGGCCAGGTGCGACTGCACGAGACCCTGCTGCTCGGGCTGCTCACCGGCGGCCACATCCTGCTCGAATCGGTGCCCGGCCTGGCCAAGACGACCGCGGCAGCCACCCTCGCGCGCACCGTCGGCGGCTCGTTCAAACGAATCCAGTGCACTCCCGACCTGCTCCCCAGCGACATCGTGGGCACCCAGGTCTACGACGTGCGCACCACCCAGTTCGAGACCCGGCTGGGTCCGGTCCACGCCAACCTCGTCCTGCTTGACGAGATCAACCGCAGCTCCGCCAAGACCCAGTCGGCGATGCTCGAAGCCATGCAGGAGCGGCAGACCTCGATCGGGGGTCAGGTCTACCCGCTGCCTGAGCCGTTCCTCGTCCTGGCCACCCAGAACCCCATCGAGCAGGAAGGCACCTACGTCCTGCCCGAGGCGCAACTGGACCGCTTCATGCTCAAGGACGTCCTGGATTACCCGACCCTCGACGAAGAGGCCGAGGTGGTCCGGCGGATCGACGCCGGCATCTATCTCGCCGAGCAGACCCCCGCGGTCAGCCTCGCCGACGTGCGCCGACTGCAGGCGTTGACCCGTGCGGTCTACCTCGATGACACCGTCATCCGGTATGCCGTGGGGCTGGCTTGCGTCACCCGGCACGCCGAGCGGTACCTCGACCCGGCGCTGGCCCGGTACGTCGAGTTCGGTGCGAGCCCCCGGGCGTCGATCGCCTTCGCCCAGGCCGCCCGTGCGCGGGCCCTGTTGGCCGGCCGCGACCATGCCGTGCCCGACGACGTCCAGGCCCTGGCCCATCGAGTGCTCCGCCACCGGATCATCCTTGGCTTCGAGGCCGTCGCCGACGATGTCCCGGTCGAGCGGGTCATCGACGCCATCATCACCGCGGTCCGCACCCCCTGACCGGGCCGACCGGCATACCTGCGCTAGCCGCCCCGACCAGACGAGAGCACCCGTGGCCGCCCTGCTCACCCGAGTGAAGAGCAAACTCTTCATAGTCGCGCACCGGCGCACGTGGGGCTTGCTCGACGGGGAGTATGCCTCGGTCTTCCGAGGGCGCAGCCTCGACTACGACGACCTGCGCGAATACATCCCCGGCGACGAGATCCGCGACATCGACTGGAAGGCGACCGCTCGGCACGGGGCCCCGCTGGTCAAACGCTACGTCGCCACCCGTAAGCAGACCGTCCTGCTGCTGGTCGACACCGGTCGCTCGATGGCGGCCATGGCGCCGTCGGGCGAGCCGAAGAAGGACATCGCGATCCAGATCGCCGGCATGCTCGGCTATCTCGCCGTCCGCCACGGCGACCTGGTCGGCCTCATCAGCGGCGACGGTGAGAGCACCAGGATGCTCGAGCCGGCTGCGGGGGAGGCCAACCTCGAGCGTCTGCTGCGGGTCATCGATCGCGCGAGCACGCTTGAGGCTCCGCCCAGCCGGTTCTCTGCGCAACTGCACTACCTCGCCGAGCACGTCCGGCGACGGATGCTCATCGTGGCAGTGACCGACGATGGCGGCCTGGGCTCTGACGACGACCCGTTGTTGCGGCGACTGCACGCTCAACACGAGGTGCTCTGGGTGGTTGTGGCCGACGCCGACCCGACGCGTTTCGACCCGCGCGCCGATGCCTCCGAGGTCACCGACGGCAGCGCTCTCCCAGGGGCGGTGCGGGGCGGCGAACGTCTCCAGGCGGCATACCAGCAGGCTCTCGCGGGCCGACGCGAGGCGACCGATCAGCGGCTGCGGCGGCTCGGGATCGCGCGCGCTCGCGTGGGTGGCACGTCGGAGGTCGTGGGCAGCATGTTCGCGCTCCTGGAGAGGCAGCGCCGCCGTGCACGTTGACGACCCGTTCTACCCGCCGATGACCTACCACTGGGTCTGGACGCTGCTCGCCTGGGTGGCGATCTTGGCCG
>Ga0116167_1004657_pt1 | contig 9957 bp, 8 predicted proteins | sample AD_JPNMR3_MetaG_FD_89794 | JGI IMG/M metagenome (GOLD analysis project Ga0116167, IMG submission 89794) | Active sludge microbial communities of municipal wastewater-treating anaerobic digesters from Japan - AD_JPNMR3_MetaG | ecosystem: Engineered > Bioreactor > Anaerobic > Digestate | place... | reverse complement strand
TAAATGGCTTATATACCATTGTATCTGTGCCTCTTTTCCAAAGTATTGGATAATTACTATATTTAGTTTCTGATTGTTTTGTTGTAGTCCATTCTTCTATATTGCCATTAATACAAATTCCCCTTTTAGATGGATAATCATTTGGTGCATAATAAGATAAATTATAATCTTTGCCTCTTAAAAAGAATTTATTAGTATCTACCCAAGCACCATACATTGGACGCATCTCACAAGTAATAGATGATTGAAATACAAAAGATGAATTATATATATCAATACTTTTATAGCCGTTAAAAAAGTAATAATTAGTATCTTTTCTCCATACGCCTCCTATTACATTTGTGGAGGTTTCTGTATCAGTTGATATTTCTGTTTCTGTATCAGTTGATATTTGATATTTATAAAGTTTTGAGCTTCTAACAAACAATACTTCATCTTCATCAATAATACTAATTGGAGTATAATCACAACGAATAGGTATTATTTTTTTAGGCACTAAAGCTTTAATTTTAATATCTTCCGCAACTTTCCAATCTACCTGTATTTCATCTAATTTGTCATATATTTCGTGATTAATAGTTTCAATACCTTGAACTTTATTCCATATGCCTTCTACTAATTTATGTAATTGTTGCCAGTATACTAACATTTAAACCTTAAAACCCCCCATTGCGTATATCCCCAAACTTCATCATTACATAAAGTATTACCAATTATTTCATTACTACCCATTAGTAATGGATTTTGTAAAAATATTATTTTTTTTATTTCATTTTCTACAAATATTCCAATTCCACCAAATCCTATATACCAACCTGTATCTGTTTTAACTAATGTAGTTTTCTTTCTGAGAAATTCAACAAAATGTTCATGAGGGGGAAAGTAATTTTGAAGACTAACAGTTATAGGAGCTTCAATAAAATACTCCCAATAAGAACTTATGCCACCTATTCCAGTTCTTGTCCATCTTACAACTGGTAAGGTATTAAATACCCAACCATCTATTTCTGTTTCAGATACAAATGTTCCATTTGTTGTATAGCTTCTTTCAACTGTTTTAGGTTCGCTACTGGGACGAAGGTTCATAAATACTAACTTTAAATAATTATCAAAATATGTTCCAATAAATTGGTAGTTATCTTTTTGAAAATCTACTTTTATTTGACCTCCTAATGGAGACCAAAGTATAATGTCGTACCCTATATCTGCTGTAAAGTCATACAAAACTACACAAGGTTTATCAGTATTTAAAATATTAACTGGATAATACCAAGTACTAAAACCAGAAGGCTGTCTCCAACCTTCAGCAGGGTATGGATAATACTCCCAAGCCGTATGATATTCTACTTTATAATCATACTCTATAAATGGATTTAATTGGGATATTCTATCATAAAGCAGTTTATTCTGATTTTCTATTGTATCCCATCCACCCCCTATTGGTTCAGTGCCAACTGTATATAGCTTAGCCTTAATTGTATTTATTAAGGTTTTAATATAGTTATCAATCCACATTAAATAGGTGTATCCTCCAATGTAGCCGTTGCAACATTTCCGTCATCGCCATAAGTAAATGACCATTTTCTTTTAACACTACCATTATCTTTTTCTATATTAACTACAAAATCGTCTTCATCATAGGTGATGGTAGCATTATGAGATTTATCGCCTACAGCTGTATAGCCTATTAACTTATCACCAGAATATTGAAATGTAATAGTCATCGGCAAAATCTCTTCTAAAAAAAGTAATTCTAACAATGTATCAACTGACTGTCCCGAAAGTTTAGATAAAGCAATGTCAGCAGTAGCAGAGATTTTAGCATTATTAATAGAACCGTCAGGATGGTCAATTGGGGTAGCTGTTCTGTGTGCAGTTAAATCTTGTGATGGCTTTTGTGGTCTAATATCTGTTATGTCTGTTTGTAAGATTTCTGTTGCTTCTGCTGCAACAAATACTTCAGCTAATCCCACTTCTCCTTCTGGAACTTCTGTTGTATCTGGATAATATTTTATTTCATATTTATAAATCTTTCTATTGGTTACATTTTGAAAACCTTCTTCTTCTGTAACAGGGTCAATAAACCATCTTGAGGCTAATTCATCTTCAACTTCTGATGCTTTAGCTGTTATTAAATCAGTTCTATCTGATGCTCCTGCTGGGTCTATATCAACATTAGTATCTGTAGGTAAATAAGCCACCTTATAATTAAAATAACCATCTCCAGCACTAACTGTTACACTCATTGATGCTGGGTCTGTTGCATTTACTGTTAGGTTATCTCCAGTAAAGAAGTTCTCATATGTTATAATGTCTTCTAAAATAAAATATATACTTTCATAAATATAATCCTGTAGTAAATTTAAATCTTCTTTAATAACCTTTTCGTTATCGTATATTATCCTTTTTTTCATACTTCATCTCCCCCAATCCAATATTTTGCCTTACATCCAGCAGTTCTCCATCTTTCAACTAATTCTTTTATTTTAGCAAGACTTATTCTATCATAATAAGATGATTTATTTGGTATCCAACTTTCTTTAAAACTTCTCGGTCCGCCAGTTCTTGTAAAGCCTATATAACTTTGTCCCATTACAAAGCCATATTTACTTTGCAATGGTATTTCTAACCTAAATTCTGTTCTGTTAAGGTTTATATGTTCATTTAAATCAAACCACTCATAAATCTTTGCCTGTAAGGTTATTCCTATTTTTTCTAAAAATAAATTTATCACTTCAAGGATAGATTTTTTAGTAACACCACAACCTTTATAAACTTTTAAAAGTCTTTCTCTGTATACCGCATCTGTCTCTCCTATATTTCTTTCTAAGCCAAAGTCTGTTCCCCATCTGTTTAAATCGTTTCCAGTTGCAGTTTTTATTGTATAAGCATTAGGTAGGTTGCTATATTCTGTTTCTTTAGCATTAAAATAACTCCAAAATACATCTAAGATAGCTTTTAGTGCTCCTGTTATGCCTTGAAATGGTCTATGTAAAAAGTATTTATAATCTATCATTCTATTATCACCACGCTAAATGCTCTTGCTATTTCATTTGGTAGTAATTGAATATCTGTTGTTGGTTCTATAATCTCAACTTTTAAAACTTTATTATCTCTTCCACAAGTTGTCGCTCCAATAATTGCAGATTGATAAATTGTCCCTCCAGCTTTTATATTAGTTATATATTCTCTTATATCAGCCTCTATGTCAGTTTTAGTTTGAGTTTTATCAATATATTGTCCAAATAATATTTTTAATTTTATATTTATATTTCTTATCTCAGCTCTCAATATATTTAACTTAATACCACAAGCCCTCCAGTTTTCAAGCTCTGTTTTTAAATTCTTTAATACCTCCCAGCTTGCAGTTCCAGAACCATCATCAACATATATATCAATTTCTCCTTCTCTCACTGCTGAACTATATACTTTAAAGCAGTCAACTATTAATTCTCCGCTTACTAACTTTAACTTTAATGTGTGCCAACCAAGTGGTGTTTTTTGTTCCCGTAAATCAATTACTTTTTGTCTTGATTGAGCATTCTCTGTAGTTTTTAAAAATCCATCAATATAAACCTCAATATAAGAATTATCTGTAGTTCCACCAACTTTAGGAATGATTTTTTCTCCATAATAAGTATATTCTAAATAATCTCCAACCTGTGTAGTTTTGTAAGCATCGCCATAATAAAATTCAGTATCTTCTATAGATGTCCAATTTCCTGTCTTGGAAACATTCTCATCATCAGAATTATAAAGTATCCAACCTTTAGGTTTTTCTTTTTTATATATGGATTTAACTCCTGAAACTAAACTGCTTCCATAATCTAAAGCACTATTTGTTGCTCGTGATAAGTTCTGTAAATACTGCATACCTTTATTTCTTAAAATATCATCTGTATCTGCATCTACTCCGCCAGTGGTAGCATTTGTATTATACACTTGGTCTATTCCCGTGATAGAAGTTAATAAATATCTTATTGTATTAGGTTCTACATTAAATCTTGTTCCACGACCTACAGCCTGTATTGGAGCAGTAACTGTTGCTTCACCTTCTAACATAACCACATCCTCAGTGGTCTTAAAATTTATTCCTAAAAAATATTCTGGGTTACAACCAACTAAGGTTTCTGCAGGTATATTAATTGCTTTACCCGGAACAAACCTTTTAAATGTTACTTCCCCTTTAGCAAATGAACCTTCATTTATAGCAATATCATAATCAGCACATTTTCTGGCCAAATATATTCCACTTGCTGTTACCCAAAATGCTTGGTCTTTAAAATATGTTATTAAACTATCTAAATAAGCTAATCCTTTTGCCATCAACAATGTAATTGTATCTGACAATCCACCTGGATAAAAATCCAAATGTAAGTTTATTAGAGATAGCTTATCGTTTATTTCTGTTTGTATAGCAGTTTTATATTCTGCAATTGTCATACAGTCCACCTCACCTCATACCCATTAATATTGATATTTGCTTCTATGTTAGAACCTTGAACATCAATAATTACATCGGCTCCCTCTATTCTTTCATCTTGTTCTATGCAATCTTTTATATCGTTAGCAAGTTTCATATGAACATCTCTACTATAAACCTGTCCTATTATTTCTGCAGAACCATTACCGTAATCCAAATAATACCAATGACTTCCTTTTGGTGTATCTAATCTATAAGCTAATTCTCTTGGAACAGAGTTTTCCATTATCATTATTTCGTCATTGTCAATTACTATATCTGCTCCTGTAAATGCTATGTCTGCCATTGTATCCCCCAATTATCAGACTCTTTAAAGTTTTCTCCTGTATCCTCTTCAATCTCATTTACTATTTCGTTAATTCTGCCTTCCGCAAGAGTTCCTGTAAAATTGCCTATATCGGGTATAGGTCCGCCAACCCACCAAGCCCTTGCAGTATATCCTTTAAAAATGTTTTCAATATGAGTTTCTGATGTATATTCCGAGTTTATCTGTTTAAAAGAATTAATACAAGGCACTTCTAAGTTGATGGATATATTCCATATTTTATGCTCCCAAAATGTTTTTACTGGTTTGTATTCCCAAGCATCCTCGCTGTGTGGTATATCATACCAATAATGGTCTTTATACAAATTTACAGACTTAACACTACCAGCAAACTTAGGCACTGCTATACTATTGGTTTGTATTAACACTCTTCTTATGGTTCTATGCATAGTCCTTTCATAAGCAGAACAACTTGGTTTAGTGTAGTCTTTCATTTCATCACAGCATAATTTTCTGGTTGTATTAAATTTTACCTTCCAATAGTCATCCCATCTCTCTGTTTGATTAATATTTTCTACCCTAACCCAAGACCCCCTGCTTACACTTGGTTCGTCTTCGTCAAATCTTTCTTCTTTTCTTTGTATTCCGACCGCATTGTTTCCAATAGGATTATATGGAGTTTTTACTTCATCAATATCACCAAGCTCTGGAGCAATAAATCTTATAAAACTTGACCCCATATATCCTTGTATTCTATCTTTGTGATAAAATTCTATATTTCCAGAAGGTTCTATCCTTGTCCAACTTCCCGCATTCTTTATAAATTGGTCTCCATATTGGGGTAACTCATGTGTCATAGGAACAGGACATTTCTCTCCCCATCCTTGTAAACCAGCTAAAGCACAATTAGCTTCTCCATATTTAAAAATCACTAATACTTCGTCTCCCAATCTTGGAACCTTAACAACACCTTCATTATCAGAAGCTCCAATGGAATATATTTTTATCCATTTCGTTTCTCTTGGCTGTGCCGCCAAAGTTAAATGGTGTGGTAAAATACATTTAATCATCATATTTTTAGCATCTACCGAGCTTACAATTCCTATCTCAGGGAATCTGTAAGACTCAAGCTCATCAGAAATAATTTGTTTAACAACTTCTTTAAAAATAACACTATCATCATTTCTATTAAAATGTCTTATTCTGTCTCTATTCGCTAACTTCAATTGTTTCTCCTTCCATAACTCTATCTGCATTTAAAGTCATTACATATCCACCATCTTTAGATTGTGTATGAGTTATCTCTCGTATCCAGTAATACTGGTCAAATATTCCACAACCTTTTAAAAGAATACAAACAGATTCTTTTATAAAAGGTATTCCAAATTGTGAATCTAATGTAACTGTTTTCAGTTTTCTTTGCTCTTCATTAAGTCGTTGTTGAGCCAAAAATTTTGCAAGTCCTGGTTTAACTGCATAATCATTAACTACCAATAGTTTTCTTTTTTGAAATACCCCTATTTCTGTTTCAGGGATTATATAATCATAACTTGCTATTCCAGTATTCTGTGCTTGTTTATTTTCGTCATAAGCACTTACAATTACTTCACCCACTACAGAATTAGGCATATTCAACTTACCCTCTATATTACTTATATTTTTTCCTAATTCAAATTCAAATAAATATATATCATAATCTTCATATACTCCAAAATACCAAGTTCCATCAATATCTACATATGTATCTAAGCCAGCTATAGAAGCAATATCTATAGCTATATCCCAATATGATTTTTCATCAACTTCAAAAGCAGGATATGCTTCAAATTTGTATGCTTCTGGTAAATTAAGCCTTAATGGCATATGAGACAGCTCTGCAAGTTTTCTTATAATGTTTTCAATAGTCATTCCTGCTCCGCTTGAATTATCCCCAAATCTTGCCGTCAATTTACTATCTATTAAAAATTGTGTTGCATCCCTTGCAGTTAAAGTAATAGTATTACCAGAATCTTTAGATATATTTAATGTTTTTGTATCTACCCAACCTCTGAATAATGGTTCTAATTTTTTATATCTTTCGCCTATATAACTTATATCTTGTCCTAACATATCTGGCGTATCTGCATAATATCCCATTTGAATAAATACTTCATCTTTACCATAATTTAATACATTATTGTTCTGTCCATCATTATTGTCAATTTTAATTTCACAATTATTAGGTTCTTGGTGTCCATTAAGCGTTACGGATACTTCATTAACTGCATTTGTTACTTCAATTCCATTTAGAGATACATATAAAGCAGGTTTTATTAAGTTATATCCTCTTACTATCATGGTTGATACCACTCGCCTTCTTTACACCATTCTATACATTTTTGGGAAATTTCTATTGATGGCTTTCTTATCTCTAAATATATTTTACAATTTTTATATGTTTTTAAACGATCTTGCAGACCTTTATTAAAAATATAGCCATATTCTCCCGCTTGCAATAAAGATCCTTGCCACCTAGCTGTTATATTTCTTCCACCTACTGGTGGATATAATGTTATTGTAACACAGGGAGTAGTCATATATCTACTAAGTTCTTCATACCAAAAATCCTGCAAACATTCAGGAGGCAAATTAGTAATACAATGTAGTAATCTTTTTCTATCTTCTACATTTATTGTCCCGTTACTTAAGAGCTCTGATGCTTTTTCTTCCGCCGCTAAGCTTAGAATTTGTGAGAGAATAAGTAATGTCGTTGCTACTATTAATTGTAATTCTGGCAACCACGAGTTGTGAAATGGATATTCCAAACTATAATCCCTGAAATATTGTTCTTTTGTTTGGCTTATCCAATAATTAACAAAGTCATTTGTATTAACATCTGGACCTGATGTCGTATCTTTTTTTATCTTGTTTACATATCCACTATATATTATAGGATTATTTATGTTACATAAAAGCCGTATTTCCGAACACGGTTGGTCTGCACAAGGGTCATTTGGATTTGTTGGTATGCCCCCATCTCCACCTCCACCTGGAGGAGGTATTATACCATATTCAGGTGGGACTATTGGTATTATTTTTGCTGGCTTATATTGCATATATGTTGGTATATATTCTTCAACAGTTATACTGTAATCAACCCTACATTCTCTTAGAATATTTGCAGTAAAACTTTTTATAACTACACTCCAACAGTGTCCCAAATAAACCAAACTTACTGGTAATCCATTTTTAAGTAGCATTTCTATCGCTTCCATTTGTTCGTGAGCTGTCATTGCTGTTGTTGAGGTCAAATAACCATCCCAAGACCAGACTCTATCTTGTGTTCCCATCATTTGTTTAATGTTCCCGTCTCTATATGGAACACCTAAATTAACAACTTGATATTCATAAGTATGGTTTATTTTGCCATCAGCACTATTCATAAATATAAATATACCAAGTTCTACTACAGGTTTAATAAATAAATAAGCATTATCTCTCAAGTAGTTATCAAATATATTTATTTTTGCCATTAAGGTTTAACTGCCTTTTTAAAAGTTGTTCGTGGCTTTGGCGTTACTACAACATCAACTACAAAATCTGTCTCCTCAATTCTCTTTGCTACTTCAGGATATCGCTTTTTAAATTCCGCTTTTTCTGCTTCCCTTGCAGCTTCGTATTGAACTAATTGATATCGTGTTGTAATCACAGGAAATTGTCTTGTTTTTGCAGTTAGTTTGGTTACTGCGTTAATTTGCTCTGCCCTCATTTTTTGCAAATGATTATCTATAGATTTTATCACAGTTATAGCTCCCGCAATTATAGCTATATAGGGAACAGCTTTTGAAATACCCCCTGCAACCTTTCCAAGAATTGAACCTGCACCAGCCCCAGTTACGGCAGTGGTTGGTTTTATCAACATTCCATTAGCCATTTGCATCATGCCCGCTCCTTGAATACCTTTTAATGCTGTATTAGTTGCTCCTCCCGCCATTGCAAGATTTAATCCTGTTTGTGCTCCAGTTGCTACAGCCATATTCCAAGACATAAGGCTTAATTGAGTATTAAGTTCTTTTAAGGATGCTGATAGTGATAATACTGCTCCAATCTGTGCAAAAAGTTTTTTTGTAAGATTAACAACAACAGCTCCCGCTGCAATTAATCCACCAACAAAAATAACATTAAATACTACTGGAACTTTTTGTTCAAGCCAACTTAAAGCAGATTGAATTCCTTTTATAGCATCTAATAATGTTTCTATAAAGGCAACTGCAGATGAGCTTCTTAAAATACTATCAATAAATTGCATCCAGATATTATGAGTTAATTGTGTGGCTTCAGCTATTTTACTTATTGGCATATTTAATGCTTCTGCATTTATCCTCCAAGCTTCATAACTACTGCCAACCTGTTGAGTTATCTGTTTTATTTGTGGTAGAGCTTTCGTTAAGATTAAAGATACTCCTGTTCCAAAACCTGGAAACATTTTCTCAAAAAACTGTCCCCTTTCAAACTCGCTCATTGTATCTGTCATCGTTTTTATTTGTTCTAAGGCTTTCACTAATCCTTTAGAAGCTAATTTATCTATATTAATACCCATTGATTGCCAATCTTCCCTCATTTGGTCTGTTGGTGCTAAAATTGACTTCACAAGAGCAGATACTCCTATACCAGCAAAAGGTCCTAACCCAGCAATATTCACTCCTCCTATAATACCCATTATTTCATCAAGGTTTGAACCCATCATACTCATAGCTGGAACACCTTGCATCATCATTATACTAAACCACCTGCCAAACTCTTCGCCAGTTTGAGCTGACAATACTGTCATTTTGCCCAAAATGTCATTAAAGTCTGCAGCCTCGCCTGATACAAGTTTTAATCCAGTAAGAACTGGCACTATTTCGTTTGCTGATTGTCCAAATATTTGTCCATATTGCAGTAATTTTGGTGATATATTTTCAAGTTCTCTTCTAAATGGACTCCTTTCTATTATTTGCAAGGTTGTTCCTACTTGTTGTAAGCTTGCACCCATTTGTGCCATTCCAAATGGAGCACCACCAAATTGAGTCATTCCAAAAACTTCTGCAAGCCTAAATGCCTTTGTCTCTTGAACCATCATACTCACATTTCTCAACACTTCTGTCATAAGAACAGATATGCCTTTCAGTTGTTGTTTGGTATTTACTAATTCAGTTGTCCAATGTTGTAATTCATCTCCAACTCCAGC
>Ga0116167_1004652_pt1 | contig 9961 bp, 8 predicted proteins | sample AD_JPNMR3_MetaG_FD_89794 | JGI IMG/M metagenome (GOLD analysis project Ga0116167, IMG submission 89794) | Active sludge microbial communities of municipal wastewater-treating anaerobic digesters from Japan - AD_JPNMR3_MetaG | ecosystem: Engineered > Bioreactor > Anaerobic > Digestate | place... | reverse complement strand
CCGCTCAAGGGGCTGCTGGTGCTGCTGGGCGTCATCGTCGTCATCGGCGCCTTCGTCTGGCTGTGCCTGACGGTCGGCACGCGCCAGTTCTGGGCCGCGTTCGTGTTCCTGCTGTGCTGGGCCAGCGTCGAGCACATGGCGTTCGACAAGCTCGCCCACTGCGTGGTCGGCGGCCTGGCCGGGCTGATGCTCGCCTGGTCGGAGCACCTGCTGCCGGGCTGGCTCGGCGACTCGGGCAAGCTGGTCTTCTTCGGCATCATCCTGGTGGCCGTGTACGCGATCATCATGGGCTGGGTGCCGGTGCTGATCAATTTCGCGTTCATGCTGTTCCTGACCATCGGCACCATCCCGGCGGTGCAGCAGGGGCTGGACTTCCCCGGCGCCTTCACGGCGATGGTGCTGGGCATGGTGTTCTTCCCGGCCCTGGTCTGGGCGGGCATGCGCGTGATGGCGATGCGAGCCACGGCGCAACCCCAGACCTGACGCATCGGGCGCTCGCGTGTCGTCGCCTGCCGCGCGCCGCAGCGCGCGCGGCGCTGCGGCCAGCGCCGGCAGCGCGTCGCACCTCAGCCCATGCTGCCGAGGATCGCACCGCCGTCCACGTCGACGATGGTGCCCGTGACATAGCTCGCGGCCTCGCTGGCCAGAAACAGTGCGACGTCGGCCACGTCGTCGGCGCGGCCCCAGCGGCGCAGGGGCACCGCGCGGCGCACCGCCTCGACCCTCGTCGCATCGCCGCTGGTCGCCTTGTCCATGCCGGCGCTGCCTTCGATCGGGCCGGGCGACAGGCCATTGACGCGCACGCCCTCGGGTCCCCACTCGACGGCCAGGCACTTGACCAGCATCTCGAGGCCGGCCTTGGCCGCGCAGGCATGGGCCTGCATCGGCAGCGCACGCCGCCCCTGCGGCGCCGTGATCGCGAGCAGCGAGGCGCCCGGGCGGCGCAGCAGCGGGTAGGCGAGGCGAAACACCGTGAAGCTGCCGACGAGGTCGATCTCGACGACGGTGCGAAAGCCCTTCGGCGAGATCGCCGCGGCCGGCGCGAAGAAGTTGCCTGCCTGCGCGGCGACGACGATGTCCAGCGCACCGAAGGCCTCGACCGTGCGCGCCAGCGCCGCGCCCACCTGGTCGGCGTCGCGCACGTCCATCGGCAGCCCGAGGGCCTCGGCGCCGAGCGCGCGCAACTGCGCCGCCGCGTCGGCGCAGCGCGCCTCGTCGCGGCTGGCCACGGCGACGCGCGCGCCTTGCTGCGCGTAGCGCCTGGCAATCGAGAGGTTGAAGCCGCGCGTGCCACCCGCGACGAAGGCCACCTTGCCCGCGAGCACGCCGCCGGCGAAGGTGGTGGCTGCGGGCCCGCTCATCCGCGCGGCATGCCGAGGCCGCGCTCGGCGATCAGGTTGAGCTGGATCTCGTTGGTGCCGGCGTAGATCGTGTCGGCGCGGCTGGCCAGCCACACGGCGCGCAGCACCTGGGCGTCGCGGTCGTCGTCGATCAGGTCGACGGCCGAGCCGAGCACGTCGGCGGCCAGGCGGCCGAAATCACGGCGCCAGTTCGACCAGGCGTACTTGGCGATCAGCGCCTCGCGCGCCGGCGTGCCGCCCTGGCGGCTGCCGGCGTCGGCAAGCACGCGCAGCGCGTTGCAACGCAGGCCCTCGAGCGCCAGCGCCGCCTGCGCGATGCGCTGGCGCATCACGGGGTCGCGTGCGCTGCGGTTGCGGCGCGCGACGGTGACCAGCGAGTGCAGCTCGCGCTCGAACTGCGCCTGCTGGCCGAGCGTGGACTCGCCGCGCTCGAAGGTCAGCAGGGTCAGCGCCGTCTTCCAGCCGTCGCCGGGCGCGCCGACGTGCAGCGAGCCCTCGGTGCGCGCGCCGTCGAAGAACACCTCGTTGAACTCGGAGGCCCCCGTCATCTGGCGGATCGGGCGGATCGTCACGCCCGGCTGGTCGAGCGGCACCAGCAGCAGCACCAGCCCGTGGTGGCGCTGCGAGCCGGGCTCGCAGCGCGCCACGACGAAGATCCAGTCCGATTCGTGCGCCCACGAGGTCCAGACCTTCTGGCCGTCGATCACCCACTCGTCGCCTTCGCGCCGCGCGCGCGTCTGCACGTTGGCCAGGTCCGAGCCGGCGTTCGGCTCGGAGTAGCCCTGCGCCCAGTACGCGGTGCCGGCGCGGATGCCGGGCAGGAAGCGCTGTTGGTGTTCGCGCGTGCCCAGGGCGATCAGCGTCGGCGCGAGCAGCGTCTCGCCGATGTGGCCGATGCGCCCGGGGCCCCCGGCACGCACGTATTCCTCGTGGAAGATGACCTGCTGCGTGAGCGGCAGTTCGCGCCCGCCGTGCGCCGCCGGCCAGCCGATGCCGATCCACCCGCCCTGCCCGAGGCGCTGCTCCCAGCGCTTGGCCAACGCCGGGTCGTAGCCCGGATAGCCGAACCCGGCAACGCCGCGCAGGGGCTCGAACTCGTCGCGCAGGTTCTCGCGCATCCAGGCCGCCACGTCGGCGCGGAAGGTCTCGTCGGCTGCGCTCACGTCGCCACCCCTTGCCTGCTCCATTGCCAGCATCTTGCGTTTCGAGCGCCGCGGCCTCGCGGCGGCCGGGCGCGCGCGTTCATGTGCCCTTGCCGTCGAGCCACAGGCCGGCGGCACGCTCGCGCCAGTGCGCCGGCGTGCCCAGCCACGCGCGCGCGGCCTGCGCGCGCTTGAAATACAGCTGCGGGTCGTACTCCCAGGTGTAACCGACGCCGCCGTGCAGCTGGATCGCCTCCTGCGTGCAGAACTGCGCCGCCTCGTCGGCCTGGCAGCGCGCCATGGCCGCCAGGCGCAGCAGCCGGAACTTGTCGGGGCTGGCGTCGATGCCGCGCGCCGCGCCGAGCACCGCCGAGCGCGCCAGCTCGACCTTGACCATCATCTCGGCGCAGCGGTGCTTGAGCGCCTGGAACGACGCCAGCGGCCGGCCGAACTGCACGCGCTGCGCCAGGTAGGCCACCGTCAGGTCCAGACATTGCTGCGCGACGCCGACCTGCTCGGCCGCGAGCGCGACGTTGGCGACCTGGCGCGTCAGCTCCAGCGCGCGTGCGGCGCTGCGGCCGCGGCACAGCACGTTCGCCTCCGGCACCTCGACCTGCTCGAACTGCACGCGCGCGAGCGGGCGCGTCGCGTCGTGCGCCGGGACGGGGCGCCGCTGCAGGCGCGGCGCATCCAGCGGCACCAGCACCAGCATCTCGCCGTCCCAGCTCGCCGCCTGCAACAGCAGCAGCGTCGCGCTCGAGGCTGCGGGCACCGCGGGCAGCGTGCCGTCGAGGCGCCAGCCGCCGCCCGACATGCTCGTGGCCCACACGCGCGGCGCGCTCACCAGGCCGATGTCCAGCGTCGCCACGCTGGTGCCGCCGACGATGCCGGGCAGCCAGCGCGCCGAGGCCTCGTCGCTGTCGACGAGCAGGAAGGTGGTGCCGGCGAGCACGGCGCTTTCGAGCCAGGGCACGCAGGCCAGCCGCCGGCCCAGGGCTTCGGCCACGAGCACGATCTCGGTGATGCCCACGCCCAGGCCGCCGTAGGCCTCGGGGATGTGGATGCCACAGGCGCCCAGGTCGGCCAGCTTGCGCCACAGCGCGCCGTCGAAGCCGCCGAGCTCGAACGCCGCGTGGCGCATCGCGGCGGCGCCGCATTCGCTCGCCAGCAGGTCGTCGACCGCGGCCGCGATCTGCCGCTGTTCCTCGGTGAGGGTCAGATCCATGGCCGCATCGATGCGATCTTCAGGTGCCGTAAACCTTCTGCGCCGCACGCCCTTCGGCGATCAGGCGATCGACCACCGCGCCGAGCTCGGCCGGCAACCAGCGCGCGCCCTTGTCGACGATGCGGCCCGTGTGCCAGCCTTCGGCGATCGACAGCTCGCCGCCCTTGGCCTCGAAGCAGCGCCCGCTGACATGCGCCGATTGTGCGCTGGCCAGCCAGACCACGATCGAGGCCACGTTCAGCGGGTCCCAGACGTCGAAGCCGCTGGCAGGCTTCTTCACCATGTCGGGCATCGCGCCCTCGGTCATCGCGGTGCGCGCGGCCGGCGCCAGGCAGTTGACGGTGATGCCGTAGCGCGCCAGCTCGGCCGCCTGCACCAGCGTCAGCGCGGCGATGCCACCCTTGGCGGCGACGTAATTGCTCTGGCCGATCGAGCCTTGCAGCCCGGCGCCCGAACTGGTGTTGACGATGCGTGCGTCGACCGGCTGGCCGGCCTTCTTCTGGTCGCGCCAGCGCCGCCCGAGCACGTTCGCGAGGCAGAAGTGGCCGCGCAGGTGCACGCGCATCACCGTGTCCCAGTCGTCCTCGGTGAGCGAGAGGAACATGCGGTCGCGCAGCACGCCGGCGTTGTTGATGACGACCTGCACGTCGCCGAACGCCGCCACCGCCGCGGCGACGATGGCCTCGGCGCCGGCCAGCGTCGTGATGTCGCCGTCGTCGGCGAGCGCGCGGCCGCCCGCGGCGCGCACCTCGGCCGCCACGGCTTCGGCGGCATCGCGCCGGATGTCGTTGACCACGACGCTGGCGCCTTCGGCGGCCAGTGCCAGCGCGTAGGCGCGGCCCAGGCCGCCGCCGGCGCCGGTGATGATGGCGGTGCGGCCGTTGCAGATTCCACTCATGGTGTCAGTTGCGCTTCACTCAGGGTCACAGGGTCACAGGTTCGGGCGGCGCTCGTTCCACGGCGCCGCCTGCTCGAGCTGCGCGGCCAGCGCCAGCAGGCGCGCCTCGGCACCGAAGGCGGCCGCGAACTGCACGCCGACCGGCAGGCCGGCGGCGTTCCAGTGCAGGGGCACCGACATCGCCGGGGTGCCGCTGATGTTGAACATCGACGTGAAGGCCGACGCCGCCATCGCCGCCTTGACGTAGTCGTCCCAGGGCTGGTCGAGCGACAGCACGCCCAGCCGGGGCGTCGGCGCCGCGGTGGTCGGCGACAGCAGCAGGTCGTAGCTGCCGAAGAACAGGTCGAAGGCGCGGCCGGCCTGGTCGCAGGCCATGCGCGCCGAAGCGATCTGCGCCCCCGTGGTGGCGCGCGCCGCCTGCAGCGTGCGCCAGTCGATGGGCTCGAATTCGTCCTCGCGCGCGCTGCGCCCGAGCGCCTTCTCGCGCGCCATCACGGCCACCAGCATGCCGGTGCCCATCATCTGGCCCATGCCGCCGTACATCGACGCCACGAGATCCGCAGGCAGCAGCGGCTGCGGCGCCGACTCGACGACGTGGCCGAGCGACTCGCACAGCCGCGCCGCCTTGCGCACCGCTTCGAGGCAGTCGGCGTGCACCGGGACGCGGAACAGGTTGTCCTCGAGCAGCGCGATGCGCAGGCGCCGCGGCGGCCGCGCCAGGGCCGGCAGCACCGGGCCGATCGGCGGGCCGATGCGCGTGCCCGGCTCGGGGCCCTGCGTCAGCTCGAGCAGCAGCGCGCTGTCGCGCACCGAGCGGCTGAGGACGTGATGGGCCGAAAGACCCATCGAGGCGTCGAGCACGTCCGGGCCCGGCGGCACGCGGCTGCGGCTGGGCTTGAGGCCGAACAGCCCGCAGGCCGAGGCCGGAATGCGGATCGAGCCGCCGCCGTCGGTGCCGTGCGCGACCGCGATGACCCCGGCGGCGACGAGCGCGGCCGAGCCGCCCGACGAGCCGCCGGTGCTGTACTCGAGGTTCCACGGGTTGCGCGTGAGGCCGAACAGCCGCGACTCGGTGGTCGCGGTCTGGCCGAACTCGGGCGTGGTGGTCTTGGCGAAGATGTTGAGGCCGGCCGCGCGGTGGCGCTGCACGACGGTGGAGTCGTGATCCTGCACCGCGTCGCGGAAGAAGGCGCAGCCGTTCGTCGTGACGGTGCCCTTCATCGCCACCGCGAGGTCCTTGAGCGCGAACGGCACCCCCAGCAGCGGCGCCTTGCGCGCGCGGCTCTCGCGCTCGGCGCGCCCCAGCGCCGACCAGGACTTGGCAAGCTCGCGCGCCTGCTCGAAGTCGCGCTCGGCGATGGCGTTGATGGCGCTCGTCGCCTCGACGCGCTCGAGCGCCGCGTCGAGCGCCTCGAGCGGCGTGATGCGCCCGCGCCGGATCTCGGCGGCCAGTGCGGTGGCATCCAGGCGCCGGATCTCGGACGACGGCCCGGACGGTGCGGCGGACGACGCCGCGCTCGACGGCGCACCCGCTGCACGCGCGAGCGCAGCCGATGCGCTCATGGCGCCCGCTGCGGCAGCGCCGATGAAGGCGCGTCGGTCGATCGACATGCTCACATCCTCTCGAGGATCGTGACGTTGGCCTGCCCGCCGCCTTCGCACATCGTCTGCAGCCCGTAGCGGCCGCCGCGGCGTTCGAGTTCGTGCAGCAAGGTGGTCATCAGTTTGGTGCCGGTGGCGCCCAGCGGATGGCCGAGCGCGATCGCGCCGCCGTTGACGTTGGTGCGCTCGTAAGGGTAGCCGGTCTCCTTCAGCCAGGCCATCACCACCGACGCGAAGGCCTCGTTGATCTCGACCAGGTCGATGTCCTCGAGCCGCAGGCCCGACTTCCTGAGCGCGTGCTCGGTGGCGGGGATCGGCGCCGTGAGGTGCCAGATCGGGTCGTCGCCGCGCACCGACAGGTGCACGATGCGCGCGCGCGGCTTCAGGCGGTAGCGGCGCAGCGCGGTCTCGGAGACGACCAGCACCGCCGACGCGGCATCGCAGGTGCAGCTCGACACCGCGGCCGTGATCTTCGGGTACGCGGGGTCCACCGGCTGCAGCGCGGCCATCTTCTCGAGCGTCGTCTCGCGTGCGGTCTCGTCCATCGCGAAGTCGCCGTAGGGGACGATCTCGCGATCGAAGCGGCCGGCGGCGATCGCGCGCAGCGCGCGGTCGTGGCTTTCCTTGGCGAACACCTCCATCGCCTCGCGGCTGATGCCCCAGTGGTCGGCGATGCGCTGCGCGGCGTAGAACTGGTTGACCGGCGCGTCGCCGAAGCGCGCACGCCAGCCCTTGCTCTCGGCGAACGGCGTCGTGAAGCCCAGCGGCTGGCCGGCCAGCATCGCCGACGAGATCGGGATGCTCGACATCGTCTGCACGCCGCCGGCGAGCACCACGTCCTGCGTGCCGCTCATCACCGCCTGCGCGGCGAAGTGCACCGCCTGCTGCGAGCTGCCGCACTGGCGGTCGACGGTCGTGCCGGGCACATTCAGCGGCATGCCGGCGGCGAGCCAGGCGGTGCGCGCGATGTCGCCGGCGAGCGCGCCGATGGTGTCGACGCAGCCGAAGATCACGTCGTCGTATTCGGCCGGCGGGATGTCGTTGCGGTCGACGAGGGCCTTGATCACGTGCGCGCCGAGGTCGGCGCCATGCACGTGCGCGAGCGCGCCCTTGCGCTTGCCGGTCGGCGAGCGCAGCGCGTCGACGATGAAGGCTTCCATCATGATCGTGTGTCCTTCCGAGTGCGGTGCTCAGCCGCTCGCCAGCGTGGCCGCGGGGCCGAGCAGCGCGTCGTCGCCCGCCAGCGCCGCGGCGAGCCGCGACTTGTGAAAACCCCGGTCGCCCCAGGCGGCATCGAGCGCCCAGGCGCGCTTCATGAACAGCTGCAGATCGACCTCCCACGTATAGCCCATCGCGCCGTGCACCTGGATGCCCTTGCGCGCGGCGATCCAGGCCGCGTCGGCCGCGGCGAGCTTGGCGTGGGAGGCGAGCGCGGCGCGGTTCGCGTCGCCGCGCGCCAGCGCGAGCGCGGCGCGGTACAGCACCGGGCGCGCGAACTCGATGCGGGTCGCGACGTCGGCCAGATGGTGCTTGACGGCCTGGAACGAGCCGATCGGCTTGCCGAACTGCTTGCGCTGCGCGACGTAGTCGACCGAAAGATCGAGCATGCGCTGCGCCAGCCCGACGAGCTGGCCGGCGGCGCTGACCGCCGCGCGGTCGAGCGTCTCGTCCCACAGCGGCTGTGCCTGCGCGCCGTCGAGCACCCGCGTCGCGGCGCCTGTCGTGGCCGAGACGCCGGCCAGCTGGCGCGACGCGTCGATGCTGCGCAGCGCCGAGACTTGCAGCGCGCCCGGCTCGATCGCGTGCAGTTCGAGGCCGCCGGCCGCGGGCTGCGCCCACAGCACGAGGTCGGCCGCGCGCGCATCGGCCACCCACGGGTTGACCGGATGGGCCAGCGCGATCGAGGCGCTGCCCGCGGCGATGCGCGGCAGCCAGCGCGCGGCCAGCGCATGCGCTGCATCCAGCCGCGACAGCATGGCCGCGGCCAGGTACGCGGTGTCGGCCAGCGCGTCGGGGATCGCGTAGTAGCCCAGCTCCTGCGTCATCGGCGCCCAGTCGATGTCGCCGAGGCCGAGGCCACCGTACGCCTCGGGCACCGACATCGTGCTCAGGCCCTGCTCGGCCATCTTGGAACGCAGGCGGCGCCAGCCTGCGTCGCCGCTGTCGGCGATCTCGCGCAGCAGCTCGGGCGTGGCCTCGGTCATCAGGAAGCGGCTGACCGAATCGCGCAGCGCGGTCTGGTCTTCGTCGAACGTGAAGTCCACGGGCCGTTCCCTCCTCAGGACTTCGGCAGCCCGAGCATGCGCTCGGCGATGATGTTGCGCTGGATCTCGTTGGTGCCGGCGTAGATGGGCCCGGCCTGCGCGAACAGGAAGCCTTCGAGCCAGTCGTGCACCTCGGGGTCGTCGGCGAGCTCGCCGCGCGCACCCAGGATGCGCATCGCGGTCTCGTGCATCAGCAGGTCGAGCTCGCTCCAGAAGATCTTGTTCGTGCTCGCCTCGGCGCCGACCTTGGCGCCCTTGGCGAGGCGGCACACGGTGTGGTAGCTGGCGAGGTTGTAGGCCTCGGCGTCCATCCAGGACTTCAGCACCGCGTCGCGGATCGCCGGGTCGCGGTCGGCCTGTTCGCGGTGGCGGCGGTACAGCTGCACCAGCCGCTGCGCGGTGCGCTGAAAGCGCGCCGGCGAGCGCAGCAGCAGGCCGCGCTCGAAGCCGGCCGTGGCCATCGCGACGTTCCAGCCCTGCCCTTCGTCGCCGATGCGGTTGGCGGTGCTGACGCGCACGTCGTCGAAGAACACCTCGGCGAACGCCTGCTTGCCGTTGAGCGCCTTGATCGGGCGGATCGTGATGCCCGGCGCGTCCAGCGGCACCAGCAGGTACGTGAGGCCGTGGTGACGGCTGGACTGCGGGTCGCTGCGAAAGAGACCGAACAGCCAGTTGGCGAACAGCGCACGCGTCGACCAGGTCTTCTGGCCGTTGAGCACGTAGCTGTCGCCGCCTTCGGCGCGCAGGGCGCGGCTCGAGATCGCCGCCATGTCCGAGCCGGCGTTGGGTTCGCTCCAGCCCTGTGCCCACATGTCGTCGCAGCGCGCCATGCGCGGCAGGAAGCGCGCCTTCTGCTCGGGCGTGCCGAACTCCATCAGCGTCGGCCCCAGCAGCAGGATGCCGTTCTGGTTGACGCGCATCGGCGCGTCCGCGGCGTGGTATTCCTCCTCGAAGATCAGCCACTCGATCAGGTCGGCGCCGCGCCCGCCCAGCGCCTTGGGCCAGATCACGCTGCTCCAGCCGCCTGCGGCCAGCGTCGCCTCCCAGGCGCGGTGCTGCTCGAAGCCCTCGCGCGTGTCGTAGCTGGGCAGCGGCGCCGCGGGCACGTGCGCGCGCAACCACGCGCGCGCCTCGGCACGGAAGGCGCGTTGTTCGGCAGTGAACTCGAGATCCATCGTGCGGCAACCCCGCGATCAGAACTTGGCGTCGCGCTTGGCGACGAAGGCGCGCCGCGTCTCGGCCGAATCGGGGCTCATGTACGCCTGCAGCGTGAAGCCCTGCTCCCAGCGGTACTTGGCCTCGAGGTTGCCGTCCTCGACGCCGGTGAGCGCTTCCTTGGCGATGCGGATCATCGCCGGGCTCTTGGCGGCGATCTTCGCGGCCACCGCCAGCGCCTCGTCGCGCAGCTGCGCACGCGGCACGACGCGCTCGACGGCGCCCAGGCGCAGCGCCTCGGCGGCGCCGATCAT
>Ga0116167_1004645_pt1 | contig 9973 bp, 3 predicted proteins | sample AD_JPNMR3_MetaG_FD_89794 | JGI IMG/M metagenome (GOLD analysis project Ga0116167, IMG submission 89794) | Active sludge microbial communities of municipal wastewater-treating anaerobic digesters from Japan - AD_JPNMR3_MetaG | ecosystem: Engineered > Bioreactor > Anaerobic > Digestate | place... | reverse complement strand
TTTTCTGAAGCTTCTTTTATAATTTTTAGCTTCTCTTCCGTTGTAAATTTTCTCTTTTTCATGTCCATAAAAGTATAGTTTTTTTTCTATACTTTAGTCTGATTTTCTAGGGGGCTAATCCACTGATATTGTATGCTGGAACACCTCCATCTGGAATTATTCTAAGCCAGCCATCTGAGCCATTATGACACCGAATAGCGTACCCGTTGTAATTAGAGGTATCCCATTTAATGCTCAATGGAGATGGACGTAAGGTAAGAAAGATTGTTGTATCGACTCGGCAACCATTACTATCATTCAGAATAAAAGTATGTGGCTTAAATAATTTTAAATTACTAAATATAAAGTTTGACGAATTTGAATCATTCTCTAAAAGTAACAAATGAGTTCCTGTACCTCCGCTGGGAGTAAACGTTAAAGTGGCATGATTGGTGTCGGCATAGCAAGGAATCGGATAGCCATTGTAAATACCACTATCTACATTAAATTTCAACTGGCTAGGGCGTGTTATATTGACTGAATGTGCATTACTTTCACAAAGCAAACTATCCCGTACTTTAAGAATGTATGATCCCTCTCTTAAATTGGTAATTTTAATTGGACTTGAATAAGACTGCCAATTTTCACTCTCTTGAGAACAATTCAAACAATATTGATAACCACCGTTACCACCACTTATATGGTTAATTTCAATAGCACCAGAAGCTGAATCATACGGGCAACGAAGAGCTGATACATTTATATTCGCAGTAATCGAATCTTTGTTGGGAACACTAACGCTAATAGTATCGGTAGAACATCCCTGAGAAGTTTGGCCATAAATATTGTACCTACCAGCTTTAAGACCAGAAAAAATAATAGTATCCCTGCCTGAGATATAAAGGTTAGTAGTATCGTTTTGACCGAGAAGGTATATGTTATTGTATTTTCTTACGCCGAACAGTATAACCTTTCCATCCTCCTCTCCTGGACAGCTAATTGGAATGGTATCAAAACTCGAATTAAACTCAGGTATCGCAGGATTTGTAAGAATAATAGTAGAATCCACGCTATAACAACTTCCTTTTTTTGCCTTAATTCTATATACTCCTGCACCTAAGGAATCGAAAGTAGGGGTACTTATATCTTGTAATAAGCTATCAACAGCTTTGTACAGTATAATTGCGTCAGCATTATTGGCAGTCACCATAATGCTACCATCTTCCCCGCCAAAACAGGTGGGATCTTTTGTATTTGTAATTTCAACAAGAGGAGGACTGTATTGTAATGTAATAGACTGCTTATTTGAAATGCAGCCATTACCATCATAAACATAAACAATATTATTTCCTGAATCAACATTCGTATATATATAACTACTCATATCGGTTGTTGTAATAAATTGATTATTTAGATAATAATTGTAGCTTCTTGTAGTCTGATTCGTAACACTTGCTGTAATACTTCCAGGAAAACTGCTGCAAACAGGGGGGACAAAGGACGATATTATGATAGATGGGGAAGTAAAAGAATCTACCTGAAAACTTTTAAGTTTTTGGCAACCGTTATAATCAGTAACATCAACTTTATACATCCCCGACATTAAATTACTTAAGTTAATTACATTATTATTAATTAATTCATTACGCTTATAATAAATTTTTATTTCTCTTTTATATAGTGATGATAAGTCTTTATTATGGATTTGAACTTTCCACCAACCTGCGAGATTAGAGGTGGCAGAAAATTCATTTTTATCAGTATAGCTAATAGTGTTGTTATTGTGAATAACAGTAAAATTAGTGTTGAAGGGATTAGTTAATCCATAAAATCTATATTCTAAATAATTAATTGAATTTTCTGGGATATAAAAAGAATCGACATAATTTTGTGGATTAGCATTATATGAATAAATATTTTCAATAACTTTATAAACAGATACCTTGTATGGCGTTGCACCATTTGATATTGTTATTCTCGCAGAACCATTATGTTGTGGGAGAGGACAGGAATTTCTAATATTATCAATTAAGAAATCGTATGAATGATAATCATTGTGCTGGATTGTACTAACAGTATCTTTATAATTTGCTATTGTAGTTTTTATTCTAAAAGAATTACAACCTCTTAAATCTATTTCTCCATTTGCCATACCTTGATTTATTGGAAATGTATCATTTGGTGGTAATATTGTAATTAGAACTTTATTTAGTTGTTGTATCTTTCCTATTTCTGTTTGAATGCTATCTATTACTAAACTACCACAAGAGTTATGACTATAAATTTGTTGAATATTATGTCCTACAAATGTAAAAGACCTTATTATTGTATCAGAAACTGCATAACTGCCATAGGTATTTGTATTAGGAGGAAATATCTTGTAATAAATGGATATCTCAAAGTCTTTTCCAAAATAATCATTTATCTTTTCTTCAGGAATAAGATCTGCCATTCGAAAACTAAAGCTACTTACCGTATATTCATTTTTAATTATTATTGTATGTTGGCATGAAATTTCAACAATAATCTTTTCTGAGAAATCTTGAGTATTATACATATTTTGAAAGCTAAAATTTATTACATCGAATGGTTTAACTATACTGTATAAAGTCGAATACATAAGCTGCATTCTTCGATACAATTTATACAAAAAGCCATTAAAATTATATCTACCAGTTGGTACAATCGCTTTTTTACAGGTTTCATAATTATAGGTTTCATAATTATTATTTAGGCATCTAATTAATGAAGGAAAATTATCATATGTAAAATAGTAACTATTATTATTTTGTATTGTATAGTTAATACTAAAAAAGCCATCATTAGGACAATTATTATATGGCCATTCGGTTGGATTATTTGAGATTGGATCAGAAGCAAAATCTATAATAGTATTATTGCTATTATTAGTTACTACCCAGTAGTACTGACATTTTACTGACACATAATGACTCATAAAAAAACAGAGAATTATTATGATTCTAAATCTCATAGACTTACTTTTTTGAATTTTATTTAATAAAAAAATTGTTTTTATTTTAATGATCAATATTTTACTTCTATCGTTGCCACCACACCCTTTTTATTTTGAAAATAATAAACATAATTTGTTCCCTGACTAACCTGATCATCGGTATATTCATTATCTTTTGCCTTAAGTGTTATAAGACGCTTTACATTGCCTTTTTCAATTTTTCTCATGATAGTTAGTTCATCATGGAAATTATTTGAAATTTTCCATCGGAGAATAATTTGCTGTTTGTCATAACTTTTAATTGCTTCTAACTGTTCAATTATATCATTCTTTTGAAAGAAAGTATTCCTGGCGAGTATTTTCAGCTTTTCTGAAGGAATCGATTCATTCCCTGCACTATCAACCGCCAATATTTGATAAGTAAAATAACAGGGAGCCTGCCAGCAGGTGTCGGTAAAGCTATTTTTACCTCCAACAGGCATCACTCCACAAACCCTCCATAACGAATCCTGGTCAGCCAATCGATAGGCCACATATTGGCGAACATCAGCGCTACTACTTGGAATAAAGTGAAGGGTGATGATTCCATTTTCAACACGATATTCACTTATCACTGGAGGTTGAGGGGGTATCAGGTCAGGCTTAAGAACGGATAAGATAATCGAAAAATCGGAGGGATTATAGTGCTTGTCCAAAGCCTTGATCCTGTAATAAACCCTGGGGGTAAGTGAATGAAGCCCAACATAGTCATAAAACAAGGTATCGGTAACAATATCTTTCGAAATTTGTATAAAATCTTCATTTGGATAGTTCGCTCTGAAAACCTGGTACCCCAATATATCGGATTCTTGATTTTTTGTCCACTGTAATATTACCTTTCCGGTTGTATCGATATTGGCTCTAAGGCCAGCAGGAGGATTGGGAGGAATACTGTCTTCGATGGACACAAAATATGGTAAGGACTCGCTAACATTGCCATTTTGGTCAATAGCTTTTACTATATAATAGTTGGAATACAATGGTGATGTGTCGGAGAAAGAGGTATCGAATGGGGAAAGCAATGTACGATTAAGCGGGGTGGAAATAGTTTGTCGGCTAAAACCACGATAAATCTGATAACCCTTAAGCTGGTTCCTTTGCTGTGCTGAAAAATTCCATTTTATCGTAACCGATGTTCTATCAATATATGCCCCAGTGATTACAGGACGATCCTGCAACCTTGCAATAGCTATAAACGAAAGTGTATCGGAAGGGGGACTTATTTCCTCAAATAAATTTACTCCCCGTATGCGATAATAATAACGCTTGTTATAATCTGGCAAAGAGTCCAGACGAATGTAATAATCCTCTTCATCTTGCTTTTGTGAGATGTTAAAATAAGGCTGTTCGTTGATACGTTCGAAGTGCCTACCATCTGAGGAACGCTCAACTATATAGTAGAGAAAAACTTGCTCAAAATGTTTTCTATCCCATTTCAAAGTTATCATCCGGTCATCTGCCTGAGCAGAAAGAAGAATAGGACGTGGCAAAGGCTGCCAATCGTCGAGACCAACATACACATACCCCGTATCAATTCGTTCGAGTGTATCAGGGACCAATGGTATAATTCGATAAACATACTTTTCACCGGGATTAACAATACTATCAGCGTAAAATAAACCGGATGCAGTAGCTGCAAGAATTGATTGCCCTGCTGCAAACAAACAAAACGTAAAGCGACTTTGTAGTTCATTAACCCTATTCATCAGGGTCTGCGACGTAGTTTGAACCTCTACTACAAACGATTCACCATACAAAGCCTGAGCCACAATAGCTAGTCTGTCGCTGGAATCAATTACCTTTTCAAATTGTTCTTTAGGCCAAGGTTTTATAATACCCAATTCCTTTCTTGTAGTTTTGGGATTATCTATAAATTGCCCATTACGGTATAGGGTATAGCGTTCTAACATGTATCCGTATTGATTAAGATAATGCCAGCTTGTTGCTGTGGTAGGCGACCATCTTAACAAAACATGGCTTTGTTTAGGTCTTGCTATTATATGAATAGTACTCTGCGACCAACATACAACATTACAAATGATTAATATATTACTGATACAGAATAGGCGTTTTGCAATCATGCTTCTATAATTGAAAAGGGTTTTTTATTATTATTTGAAATTGACTATTTGGTGCATTTTTCCCTGGCAAGTGGTAAAATACATTGATTTTATAGTTTCCTTTATAATAAAAAACTGTTTTGCATTGCAAAACATTTTTCATTTTATCGTTTAAATTATTCCAATAATACTTGACAATCAATTCTCTAAGAGAATGATAATCTAAATCCATGTAATTTGCTAAATCATATACCAATCCTTTGTTTCCTCCTTTAGTGTAGTCGAAATTAAGATTATTTATACTAGTTTCATCAAGCAGCAAGTATCTATTCAGTTGCATAATATATATAGCCTTCACAGGCGGAATTCCATATGGATCATTAATAGTCAAAGTTGAATTAATTGGATAATCTCGATATACATATTTGTAAAAATTCTCTTCATACCATTTATTATCACTCAAATCAGCTTCGAAGTAAAATAGAGGTTTAAAATCATCTGTAGCACCTAAAATTTCATATTTATCAAATCCTTCATTTATGGTAAATTCTGGAAGTAGGTATGCAACATTTACCCGTGTAGACATAAACCAGCAATTTTTATTATCAATATTTGCAAACTTTTCTTTCACTGTTTTAAATTCACTGGTTCTGAAATGCATGGATAAAATAATTTTATCTTTAGCAGTTCGAATAACACCTTCAGCAGTTCTGGTAGTTACGTCAATCTGAGAGGAACCGGCATTATTAAGACGTTCAGTATTTTGTCTAACATTAGCATCGAGACGTTCAGAGATATTTTTAGGACGCCTTATCAGTTCAAATTTCATAATCTGACCGGTAGGCAAATTATTGGGGCGCGTAAAAGTGAGGACATTATTCTCAAAATTATAGGAAACATCAAATTCAAACGACTGGCCTGTACTCAGTACCGTAAAACGCCCCTTGCTTATCATATAAGGATTTTCAAAAAGATAATCCTGCCCCTGACGCAATTGGACATACCCTTCCGTAGATTCGTTGATGTAGTAATTCAGTTGATTAATCAGCGGATAACTATACGTAATGTTATTGTTTGGAATATAATCGGGTGCTTTACCAGTAGTAAAGGATACCGTCTGTTCTTCGAAAAGAGGCACTCCATCTTCCCGAACAACTTCCCATTGATAATTTCGATACTCTTCAAAAACAACCTTTACTTTTAAACTAAGCTTTTTGCTACCAGGCAGAATATCTGATGGTAGCAGCACAAGTGTTTTTTTATCCTCGCTCCAGCGGGAACTTGCCTGCAAAATATTACTTCCATCATACAGATTAAAATAATCGAGTTTTATGCGATAGGTGTGCTTTTTATTGTCAATATCCACCATTTCAAATGGACTATCGATGGTATAATTGAACACCACCTGTGGAGAGGTAAAAACATCTACCTCTGTTGCGTTTTCTTCGGGAGTAAGTTTTGCAATAACATTAATATTATCCAAAGGACTTCCTCCCACAATCTCACATTTTTCTCCAAGGGTAAAACTAAAATCGAAATGACCCTTTACCAGCCCATCCAATACACTGAAGTAACCCCCTACAGCTCCTTGCATGTACAAAGGATTAGGCATTTGTGCCTGAAGAATGGTGGCCATTCCCCCTTCGGCGATAGTTGCTTTTTTTTCAAATTTGAAAATTTTAACACGTATACCTATTTTTCCTTGTAAATAGGCATATGCCTGTCCATTGGCGTACCACCCATTGATACCAATGACAGAATTGCTTCCTGCACATCGAATATTTCCATAATTTTTTAGAGCTACATCAAATCCAATACCAGCATCGAGTTTACCATAAAACATTAAATAGGTTATATCCCCCGTATTCATTTGCAGTCGAGACCCAAAAGCAATACCGCTACAATTGCTTATATTGTTTAAATCATCCATATAGGTTGCATATTGGGGATTACGCAATATATCTGAAATCTGGGTTGGAGGAGGTGGACTTTCAAGAATTTTCGTACCCATCATAAAGTAACTCGAAGTTTGCAAAAGATTGGCCATAGTAATACCTACAGGAGCATTGGGCTTACCAATGTATATGTACCAATCGTCGGAGCTGAAATACATTTCTGCTTCACCTGCCAGATTATTGGGCCCCGTACCTCTAATTACGCCACCAACACTCATGTAAACACTTAAATTTCCATACAGGGTTTGATTACTAATGTCGTAATTGATATTTACGCGAGCCATTATTGAGGACCTACTAGCACCCGAGGACGAACTACCTGTCGATCCACCACTACCCATGGTAAGTGCTCCTTTTTTAATATCGTCTGCAGCTATTGTTACGGGAGGTGTAATAAAATAGCCATTACCATTGAAGTTAATATATTTTATACCCATCTTGTTATTGAAGGCAATCTCAAGTGTTATATCACTATTAAAAATTTCTTTCGAAGGACTTGTACCCAATACCACCATTGCCTTCATACCGAGGAATATCGAATCATTGGGTCTATATATTAGACCACTGTTAGTAATACCCAAACCAATCTGGCCTGCACTTGTAGTTCCCATCTGTTTCATATGATAATATGCTCCCCCGCCAAAGCCATAAATTGCCAGTCCTGGAAATATAGGAATGCCAGTCGACACTGTCGCTAGAGCATCAAAATACCAATATTTATATGTTGTTGACTTACCAAACATAGCATTAGCACTAAATTCAATGCCCGCTTGTCCAATTGTAAAACCGGCATATACATTTCCCTGAAATCCTTTCCCAAACACGGGATCATCCTTGAAAAATTGTAAAGTACCTTTAAATTTAAATGCGCTTAACGACGCATCCAGCGTCATCATCCCAATTTCAAGATTCTTATACTTCCAAAAGTCACGCTGAGCCTCATAAACATGCTCGGCATATACTTTTATGATACCACCAGCCGATATTCCTCCTTCACTTTCACTCAATAACCCTAAACGAATTTTAACTCCAAGGGTGGCAGCATTTTCATTGAAGGCTACAAAAATACTATCAATTTGAAGGGGAAAGTTGGCCATTGACTGTCGAGCCTTAGCAGAACCTAATGAAAAAATTCCTCCTTTAATATTGGGCTTTTCTGTTTGTAGTTCAAGATTCTCAAATTTAATTGCAACAAGGGATAGGTTGGATTCTTTGTTCTCCGAACGTTTAGAACCCGAAATATCGGCATTGACTGTAAGTGACCCATTTAAACGCGCGTATGGCTTGAATTTACCATTGCTAACCTCTATTGTAATTGTGGAATTAGGATCGAGTTGCATATCAGCGGCCCAAAGATTAAAAGATTGTTTTTGGGTGGTAGTAACTGAAAATACATAGTTTCCATCAACACCAATTAATGCTCGATATAATAAAACTGAATCAAGCATCGGAATTTGCAGTTTGCCTTTGAACGAGGCAGAAGCCAATGAACTCATCTCCAGTTGTAAATCAAAGCGATCTACCGAGAAACTCCAGCCATTCATGTCACCTTCATTGAGCAGCAACAAGCCATCGGCCCCTAATATGCCACTTACACCCAGATCATCAATGAACAGATTAGAAGCATATAGTGCTGTTCGTGTTCCAGATGTATTTGAGCTATTTTTCTTTGAAAATTCTGGTGGTAGTCGCATGATAAAACTGCGTAGGAATATACCCTGCCACAAGTTTTTCTGATTCTCGGGAAAAAAATTGTTGTAACTCTTGGGTAGTTCAGCACCCGTTGGATTGACAAAATCGCTCAGGTCAAGTGTTGCATCCTGTATCTCGAAACCAAAACCAGGCAATGATTTCAGCTGAAACGATGGAAGTGAAATACTTACCATTAGGTCGTGCCAATCGGTTAAAGTAACACTGAACTGCGTGGTGATTTTATCTGACAAAACTTGTCCTGTAACCGGGTTTTCACGCACAAAAGTTTCAGAGGAAAGTTCAAGCTGGGCATTTATCGTCATGCTTTTAAATCCCTTGCAGCCAAAGATTACATTACTACCATTTGTTCCGCCGAGAATCTCCAATTGAATATCTTGTCCCAGTTTTATTTTTACTGATTTTATAAGGGTAAGTACTATATCTCCTGCTAAACCGCCCTCTTCATCCAAGGCAATGTTATGTGCTACAAATCCAAGTGTATCCCCCGATTGTGGTACGGTAAAAAGCATGTATGCCGATAACAATGAACTTTGTTTATTTACTTCATCCCTATCTAACAATATGGCATATTCTAGTTCTTTACCCTCTGCCACTAAACCAATAGGATAGCTAACCTCCTGGCTTGCATTAATATCATCAATATAACGTTTCTCTGCAATAACAAGGTTAGATACATGCTTTGCTCTTTCAAAATCATTGCTACTTTCTTCCGACTGTAAAATGAAAGTTTTAAATACAGTCAAAAAGATTATTATTAAAATTTGCCTCATGAACTGCAGGTTACTTTTTACTTTTTTTCTGCATACAAAATATAAAAAATTCATTCTCAAGTCAATAGGTAGATAAAAAATTTTTGTATACCATATTAGGTAACCAAATACTTAAATAGTCTATTATAAAGAATTTATAAGCGATTTGATAATTACATAATATCTAATAAAAATAAGTGCTCTCTACTTAAAATATATTGAGTCTAATTACATATTAGGAAATTATCCTCTATCATGAATTTTGAATATTTTTCTATAAAAAATTATCCATTGAGAATTATAAGCTACTTTTTTACTATCTTGTTGGATGTCAGGCCTATTGCAACCACATTTACATACAAGAAGATAATGATTTATTTTCCGAAAAAATATTAACCCTATTGACTTTTATCTATCTGCATTGTAACTTGCATCACAAAAAACTTGAATTAATACCTTCATGGACGGCCATAACTTATCCAGGCAAGTGTCGAGGCTGGTGAC
>Ga0116167_1004642_pt1 | contig 9978 bp, 7 predicted proteins | sample AD_JPNMR3_MetaG_FD_89794 | JGI IMG/M metagenome (GOLD analysis project Ga0116167, IMG submission 89794) | Active sludge microbial communities of municipal wastewater-treating anaerobic digesters from Japan - AD_JPNMR3_MetaG | ecosystem: Engineered > Bioreactor > Anaerobic > Digestate | place... | reverse complement strand
GATAGAACTAAAAAATATTACAAAATTGTAATAATAATTTTTGATTTAATACTCATCAATGCTTCGTATGTGCTTGCATTTCTCGTGAGATATAATTGGAAGTTGCCATCTTTTAACTTTGAGCCTTATATCCAATCAGCTCCGTTTATTACAATTGCTGCTTTAGTATATTTCGACATTTTTAAATTATTGAAATTCTACAGAAAATCCTTACAGGAGATAGCTTTCTCAATTTTAAAGTCCATTTTTTTACTTAGTATTACTACAGTTACCATTACATATTTCCTACGTGGTTTTTCTTTTCCGCGGCTGATATTAATTATTGCACCCATTTTTCAGTTTATTTTGCTCGTAATCTGGAACGGAGTAGTTTTATCAATCCAAAAAAAGCTTACACGTAACACTAACCTTATGGTAATCGGGGAACGTGAAGAGTTGAAGTCTGTGCTCGATAAAGTAGAGCATAGTTTAAGAAAGGCCAGACTTCATATAGAGTGCATCATTCCGTCCGATGAAATCGACAAGGCGTTCAAGCGTCTGAAGGATGTGGATGAAGTATTCATCAGTGATAATGTTTCAGATGAAGCTAAGATGAAAATCATTACTGAGTGTCTGTCACAAAAAAAAGTAGTGTATATTGTACCGAGATTGTTTGAAATATCCCTTTCGAGCGCCAGAATGGTCCAGTTTGAGGACATGCCTGCTTTTATGGTGGACAGGCTGGGGTTGACGGTAGAGCAGCGGTTCTTTAAGAGGTTGTTCGATTTAGTGCTGTCTGTTCTTGGGATTATAGTGACATCGCCGGTAATGCTTCTGGCTGCTATTCTGGTCAGGTTCACATCAAAAGGCCCGGTAATATACAAACAGACACGTATTACAGCCGGCAACAGGGAATTTGATGTATTAAAATTCAGAACTATGTACGAGCATGCCGAGGATGAAACAGGACCAGTTCTGTCCAGTGCCGACGATCCGAGGATAACGAAAGTGGGCAGGATATTGAGAAATCTCAGACTGGATGAGCTGCCGCAGCTTTTCAACGTGCTGAAGGGTGATATGAGCTTTGTTGGACCGAGGCCGGAGCGGCCGTTCTTTGTGGAACAGTTCAGCAAAGAAATACCCGAATATACGTACCGGTACCTTGTGAAGGCCGGTATTACCGGGTATGCTCAGATTTATGGCAAGTATGACACATCGGCTGAGGATAAACTAAAATATGATCTGCTATATATCAGGGATTACAGTCTGATGCTGGATATTAAGCTGATACTGCAGACATTGAAGGTGTTCAGGGGAAGCAAGGCAGTTTACCAGGGCAATGGTCATATGGAAAGCAAGGCGGTTCACAAGGGCAATGGACATCATACAGGCAGTAAATCTGCTCATCCCAGAGATATAAATATGCCATTGTAAACCGCCCGGTAAAATTATAAAAAGCGGGGATAGTCCTTCATTCACCACTTTGGATCAAATGGGTAAGGGCAGTGGAAGGCGGCCAGCTTGGCGCGGATCTCCACGATACAGCCGCAGTGCGCGCAGGTAGTGCCGTACTGAAGGCTTGCACACGTTTTGCAGTGTGCAAGCCTTTTGTGATATTCCTCCTCGGAGACTACCTTTATATCTTTGATCCTCAGCGTTTCTCCAAACAGCTTCTTTATTTCTTCGGGGCTGAGTCTGACTGACGCTGAGCAGCCCTTGCATAATGGTTCGTTCATGTGAATTACTCCTGATATTGCTTGATTTTATGCCGTTGCTTCTTACTCCTGACCATCTGAATTACCAGCCCTGTATTACTTGATCTTCCAACAGGGGATCATTTGATCTTGAGCGCCGTTACTGACATCGGAGCCAGTTTTGCTTCCAGGATACCGTTCGCGACCGGAATTTCACCCAGCGTGGCAGGCTTTACATTGTCAGGGGCATCGAATGTGTTGTGGGCATTAATCGCGCTGCCTGCCAGAACAGTGCAGGATGCTGTTTTATATTGACGCAGGCCGGAACCTCTGATTTCGATCCTTATATCCTGACTGTTTTCCGGATCAAGGTTACATAACGTCACCAGTATCTCATCTGAATCGGGCGACATCGATGATGATACGCTGATAGCCGGAATATTTTCGCCATTGAAACCGTATTCCGGCGCAGTTCCGGAAATGCCGGTCTGAAGCAGCTTGCCTTCCATGTGATCCTTGTACATGTCAAATACATGATATGTGGGCGTCAGTACCATTTTTTCGCCTTCAGTCAGTATGACCGACTGCAGAACGTTGACCAATTGTGCTATGTTTGCCATGCGTACGCGGTCGCAATACGTATTGAATATATTGAGATTGATGCCCGCGACAAGCGCATCCCTGACAGTGTTCTGCTGGTACAGGAAGCCTGGGTTCGTACCGGGTTCCACATTGTACCAGGTGCCCCATTCATCTACGATCAGCGCTACGCGTTTCTCCGGATCATATTTGTCCATTATCGTGGAGTGCTTCCTGATCAATTCGTCCATGCGAAGGGTATTACGAAGCGTGCTGAACCATTCGGCCTCGTCGAACTCTGTTGAGGAGCCCTTGTCGGACCAGTTGCCCGTAGGAATCGTATAGTAGTGCAGGCTCAGGCCGTCCATGAACTTGCATGCTTCACGCATGAGGACTTCGGTCCAGTGGGTGTCGCCTTCACTTGGGCCGCAGGCTATTTTGAATATTTTATTGCTGCCGTAATTCCTTACATATGTGGCATAACGCCTGTATACGTCGGCGTAGTACTCAGGCCTCATATTACCGCCGCAGCCCCAGTTTTCGTTACCCACGCCGAAAAATTTCAGCTTCCAAGGTTCAGCGCGGCCGTTCTGCTTCCTGAGCTCAGACATAGGCGATACGCCGTCGAAGGTTATATATTCGACCCACTGCTGCATCTCGTAAACTGTTCCGCTCCCTACATTTCCGTTTATATACGGCTCTGCGCCGATCATCTCGCAGAATCTCATGAACTCATGGGTGCCGAAGCTGTTGTCCTCGACGACACCGCCCCAGTGAGTATTGATCATTTTTGGACGTTTTTCATAAGGCCCGATACCATCCATCCAGTGGTATTCATCCGCAAAGCAGCCTCCCGGCCATCTGAGAACCGGTATTCGAAGCTTTTTCAATGCTTCGGCCACATCGTTCCTGATCCCGTCGGTATTCGGTATGGGAGAATCCTTTCCGACCCAGATGCCTCCGTAGATACATCTGCCCAAATGCTCTGAAAAGTGCCCGTAAATGTTTTTGCTGATCGTTCCCGGCGAGTTGTCGGTATTGATGTACAGATTGGTCATAATCCCACTCCTTGGCTAAAATATTTTGAGGTGTATTGGTATGATAACATATTATCAGTAAAAAACAGGACATGCAATATATGACGGGTTATTGATGGTATGACATGTTCACCGGAACAGATCCGGATTTTAAAACAAGTCTGTCTGAAGGCTGTTGTTTATGATAGAATAACACTATTATATTACATGATTAAATGAAGAAGGGTTAATTTTTTGTGATGAAAGATTATTTCGAAGTGCTCGACATAGGGGAAGACACCGGTGAACAGGCCATAAAGGATGCTTACAGGCTGATGCTGAGCAAATACCCCGCGAGCAAATATCCTGAGAAGAACAGGGAAACTGAAGAAGCCTACGAAATGCTGTGCAATCCCGCGGTTAAAAGTGCCTGTTTGGAGTTCCACAGGATGGAACGGCCGTCGAAGGAGGCATACAGGCTCGCAAGTGATGCGATAACCGAGGGAAGATTTGCGGAAGCGGCGAAAATATTGGAAAAAGCAATTCTGAAAGAGAAACATACGATACATCTGAACTATCTTTTGGGCATAGCTTATCTGAGCCTGGAAAAGCCATCAAAAGCGGCTAAGGCGCTGGAACCTGTCAGCAATATATATCCTTGTGATGTCATGATCAACACTCTTTTCATAAAAGCGTGCCTTGATTCGCGTAAATTCAGGAAGGCTGTAATGCGGGCAGAGTAATGTCTTGTCACAAACGGTGATGAATTTGTACTGGTCCATTTGCTGGCGGAAGGGTATATGCAGCTTGGGAAATATGGTGAAGCAACAGAGCTGCTGATCAATGCTTATAATAATGCTGTGTTTGCGGACAGACTGCACAATATATGTACGAAACTGACATATGTCTATTTTCTCGACGGAAAGATCAATAAATGCCTGGAATGGCTGGACAAGCTCACAATCCTTCCGGCGGACGATGAGGAAAAAGAGGATTCGGCTGAAGTGGTCATCGATATGCTATATCATTTTATTGAAATGTATATGTTTTTCGAGGCCGGACAATGCGCCGACGCAGTTCTGAAGCTAACGCCGGGCAGAGAGGATGTCGCGGAGATCAAAAGAGGTCTGGATGATCTGCTGAGAATAGAACCGGAAATCGAAAGCTTTGATGATGATGAATTCATTCCGGACATTTTGAAAATCTATACCGCCAACGTGATATTCAGCAATTGGACGCAAGAGCTGCCGGAGGAGCAGCAGACAGCCTATTCCGTGCTTCTGGAATATCAGATACTGAATGGATACGGCGATTTGCTTATGGCTCTTCGCTACATGAAAAACAAGTATCCTCTGCTGTATGGACTGAAGGCCGACTTCTTTGATGCTTTGCAGGATACAAGGGAGAGGAAGAAGCTGACGAACAGGAACAAAGCACTGTTTTACCAGTATCAGGGGATTATAGCGGAGCTGATGGATGAGCTCGATTATGGATATGATAACGATGATGAAGATGGTGAAGACTATTGGGATGAAGACTTCGACCGGTATGCGGATTATGAATGGGATGAAGACGAGGAAGACTGCTGGGAAGAAGATGAGGATGATGACTGGGACGCAGAAGATTATTGGGATGATGAGAACTATGACACGGATACAGACGGGGACGATGAGCAGGATGAGGACGACAGTTGATATTGCCATAACGAGATGACGGATATACTTCACAAGTCATGATATGGACCGATTAGAGGTGGATCGATGAAACTTCCTGCAGCGTTTAAAGAAAAAATGCTGAAGCTGCTCGGCGAAACAGAATACGGCGAACTGGCGGCGGCATTGACCGGGCAGAGAGAATACGGGCTGAGAGTGAATACATTAAAAATATCCACGGAGCAGTTCAAGAAAGTGTCGCCATTTGAACTGGAGGCTGTCCCATGGACTGAGGACGGCTTTTACATATCGGGTGACGCTGCGCCCGGCAAGCACCCGTATTACCATGCGGGTATGTATTATATACAGGAACCGAGCGCCATGCTTCCCGGGCAGGTGCTTGGAGCTGAGCCGGGTGAGAGGATACTGGATATCTGCGCCGCGCCCGGCGGTAAGACGGTACAGATAGCGGCTGCCATGAAGGGGCGGGGACTGTTGGTATCAAATGATATAAATGTCGAGCGTGTAAAGGCGCTGGTAAAAAATATTGAGCTCTGCGGCATCAGGAACGCCGTTGTTCTCAATGAGTCGCCTGAAAGGCTGGCACAGAGCTTTGCCGGCTTTTTTGACAGGATACTGATCGATGCGCCCTGTTCAGGAGAGGGCATGTTTAGAAAAGACGAGACAGCGGTAAAAAGCTGGGAGAGCTTTAAGTGTGAACGCTGCACGCAGCTTCAGGAACCGATACTGCACTATGCCGACAGGATGCTGAAGTCCGGAGGGACTCTTGTATATTCGACCTGTACCTTTTCGCCCGAAGAAAATGAACAGATGATAATGAAATTTATATCTTCCCATGAAGGATATGAACTCGCAGAGATACCGAAGGTGGCGGGCATCGAAGGAGGAAGGCCCGAATGGGCTGACCCGGATAATGTATTCGATGCCGCTGTCTGCCGTGATATGATATCAAGGGCGGCAAGGCTTTGGCCGCATAAGCTCAGGGGAGAGGGACATTTTGTCGCTAAGCTGGTCAAGAAAGGGAAGACCGCCGGTACATCACAGGAGATGTGTGAATATACGGCGGAGAGGTATTCAGAAGCTTTTTGCCCTATCGATGACGAAAAGGTGAGAAGCGTCCCCAAGGCTGAAGATGTGAGAAGCGTCCCCGAAGTTAATAAGGTGAGAAGCGTCCCCATTTATGAAGATACACTGGCGTACGGTGATTTGCCGGAAGAGTTTCACAGGTTTGTCGATGAGAACCTGAATTACTTACCGGTGGGAGTGTTTTTGCTGAAGGGACACAGCCTGTATCATCTGCCGGAACCGTCTCCGAGGCTGGCTGGCCTAAAGACTGTGAAATTCGGATGGTTTCTTGGCACTTTCGAGAACGGCAGGTTCGAACCGTCGCATTCAATGGTAACTTCGCTGGATAAGAGTGCGTTTAAGAGAACAGCAGACCTGAGTGCGGATTCGAGAGAAATCAGAAGCTATCTCAAGGGAGAAACACTGATGATTGATGGAGAAAAGGGATTGACGGCCGTATGTGTTGACGGTATTACTCTCGGATGGGCAAAACAGACGGGAGACATGCTGAAGAACATGTACCCGAAGGGCTGGAGAAAGTTGACATAGCGGTTCAGGGCAGAACCGGCAATACTATGGAACCGGTAATATTATGATAACGGATACCCCGGTGCCCGGACCAGGATTCACCGGCAATTGCGGAATATGGTGCGACTGCGCAAAAAGATGGTGGAGGTTGAGCCATGAAATGAAAAACACTCAGAGGTTGGACAAGCTCCTTTCCAATTTCGGCTTTGGCAGCAGGAGCGACACTAAAAAGCTGGTCAGAGATGGCCTTGTGACAGTCGATGGAAGCATTGCCAACGATGCCTCCGTTCATGTAGACCCGGAAAAAAGCGTTATTGTGGTGAATGGAAAAAAGCTGAATTACAGAAAGTTCGTTTATCTGATGATGAACAAGCCGGCAGGCGTGATTTCCGCTACCTTTGACGCGAAGCTGAAAACTGTTGTCGATTTGCTGCCTGATGAATATGCATGCTTTAACCTCTTTCCCGCCGGAAGGCTGGACATTGATACGGAAGGTATGCTGCTCCTGACGAACGACGGGCAATTGGCTCACGATATGCTGTCGCCGAAAAAGCATGTGGACAAGCGGTATTATGCTCTCATAGATGGCCTTGTCACGGATGAGGATGTAAAAGCTTTCTCCGGAGGAGTTATCCTGGATGATGGATATAGGACGATGCCGTCTGAGCTGTATATTATAAGGTCAGGTCTTCGCTCCGAAATAGAGCTTGTACTGCATGAAGGAAAGTTTCATCAGGTAAAGAGGATGTTCGAAGCGGTCGGGAAAAGGGTTAAATATCTGAAAAGGATACAAATTGGCGGACTGAAGCTGGACGAATCATTGGGCCCGGGTGAATTCAGGGAACTTTCGCCGGAAGAAGTGGAACTCCTCAGACCCGCGCCTTAGAGCCATTTAAAAATAATCTGTATGCCGTTACCAGACGGCATTATAAACCTTTGCTCCGGGTTCCTTGCCCTGAACTTGTCCGGCACCGCTCCAACTGTATCCACACATCTGGATCGTTAAGGGAAGTTTCACAGGCAGGCGTTTGATAACACTGGCAATATCACCGCTGTATACCGGGACCCCACTGAAAACGGCTGAGTGCGAACTCTATAATATCATCGTCTGTATATTCTATGTCCGGATCGATACCGTCTCCCTGGATGTTGACACCGGCAGGTGTGAACCACTGGAGTATAGTCGCTTTTACGGCATACCCGCGTCTGAGGGGCAATGTAAATTGACCGATACCCTTCCCGAATGTTTCAGTGCCGATCAATTCTACATTGTCCAGATTGTCGTTCAGCGCTGCGATCATATTTTCAGAAGAACTGGCGGTGTCTCCGTTCTGGAGTATGATGATCTTATCATATTTCAGCGGCTGATCCCTGTTTGAACGGTATACATGGTCGAACCAGCGGAAATGGTCTGTTGCGACGATCCTGCCCTTTGGAAGGAACATGCTTGATATGTTTACCATAACATCTATATCGCCGCCCCTGTTGCCCTGAAGGTCTATTATAATGTTTGGCCTGCTTTTGAGCTTATCAATATTCTTCTCCATGAATTCCAGCGTATATTTTGTGAAATTCGTAAGCCTGAGATAGACAGTCCTGTCATCAAGTATGCTGATCGCGGACTGCGCGGCCTCCTGTTTTTCGTACTGGCGCGTTTTCTGAAGGCTTGAAGGAGTATACAGGTAAGTGTATTTGTCTCCTTTTTCGGCACGTATCCTTTCCGTCGTCACAGCGATGACCACATTGTCAAAGTTGCTGAAATAACCGCCTCTGAGATCTTCACCGAGGTATTTGCCGTAGATCGCATCCAGAGTCTCGGTGTAAATATAGCTGCTGGTTATAAAGTGCTTGAACGCGAGATAATCATAGTTCAAATACAGATATAACGCCGTCAATGCAACGAATGCCGCTAAAATGCATGATACGATGCGATATCTTTTTTTATACCGCTTTAACAGCTCTTCGGCAGTAAATGTTTTCTTTTCTCGTTTTCTCATACGGTTAGTCCTTAACATAGCGCTTTATTTTTCTTGTCGTCGTCTTTGCAAACTCTTCGTAACGTATGTTGAAATCCTTCACATATTTGTATGTTACAAGGCTCTTGTTAACTTCCTTGACCTCTTTGCGGATAATGTCATATATCTCTTCTTCAGTCGGCTTGCGGCCTTCGAACAGCGTTTCGATTACTTCCATCTCAGGAACGATTGTCGCGGATACGACTACGTCGCCGAAAACCGGATCGTCCTTCCCGAACACGATGCACTCCTTTATGTATAAGCTTTTGGTGAGCAGCGTCTCTATTTCTTCAGGATAAATGTTCTTTCCGTTTTTCGTTACTATCACATTTTTCTTTCTTCCTGTTATGTGGATAAATCCGTCCGCATCGATATAGCCAAGGTCCCCTGTGCTGAACCAGCCGTCCTTCATTACTCTTTGTGTGCTTTCCGGATCTTCGTAATATCCCAGCATGACGTTCGGGCCTTTGACTGTTATTTCGCCTATACCATCCGGGTCGGCGTCATCGATCCTCACTTCAATGCCGGGAAGAGGCAGACCTGCCGCGTCATCTTTAAAGTCGACGTCTCTGTTCAATGTGACTATCGGGCTGCATTCCGTCAGGCCATAACCCTGCACGAAATGGATCCCGAGACTTCTGAAACCCTTTGCCACCTCAGGGTCGATACCGGCCGCGCCGCTGATAAATATCCTGATTTTACCTCCGAAACTGTTGTGTACCGGTGCGAACAGCTTCTTTGTGATATCGATCCCGAGCTTCTTCAGGATTTCGCTGAGCTTTATACCGAATTTGAGTTTTTTCAGTGTTTTTGGGTTTTTGGACGCCTGATCCCATATTCTTTTGTAGATCGCTTCATATATAAGAGGCACTCCCAGCATTACTGTGGCCTGCGCTTCCTGCAGATTTTTCTGTATATGCCTCAGACCTTCGCAGTAAGCAATTGCTGCTCCGCGGTAAAGCGGGCATAAAAAGCCGCAGGTGTTTTCATAGGTGTGATGGAGTGGAAGGACCGAAAGGAATATGTCGTCGGGTACTATATTGAGCATGGAGCTCATTGCCATCAGGTTCTCCGCGATATTTCTGTGGCAGAGCATGACTGCCTTCGACTTGTCCGTGGTAGCCGACGTGAAGAGCAGGATGCTCATCGCTTCTGTGTCTAACTGAGCATCTATGAAGTCTCTGCATCCTTCGGCGATTTTTTTCCTGCCGGCGCCGATCAGCGCTTTAAGCTCTTTGAATCCGTTGTTTTCACTGATGCCGCCATCCACCGCTTCATCCATTATTATATAATGCTTTACGAAATCACTTCATTTGAAAAAGTAATTTCCACTTCAAAATCAATGACAGTGGAATTAACTTTTGCAAATTCGATGAAATGATGAATGTAGAAATAACTTTTGCAAAATGTATGTTTTCTGCAATAGCTG
>Ga0116167_1004613_pt1 | contig 10036 bp, 9 predicted proteins | sample AD_JPNMR3_MetaG_FD_89794 | JGI IMG/M metagenome (GOLD analysis project Ga0116167, IMG submission 89794) | Active sludge microbial communities of municipal wastewater-treating anaerobic digesters from Japan - AD_JPNMR3_MetaG | ecosystem: Engineered > Bioreactor > Anaerobic > Digestate | place... | reverse complement strand
GGACACAACTCAGCTATCACCGTGTCCCGCGGGGAACAGGTTGCAGCCGGTGAAAGGATCGCCTTGTCCGGGAGTTCGGGGATTTCCACTGGTCCTCACGTTCATTTTGAGGTGAGGGCGGGCGGCAAGCCTCAGGATCCAATGGGTTATCTGCCCTAAAAGCGCCATGTTGAAACAGGAGATGTTCTATGTTATCTACAGCAGTCAGCGATCACCAAGGCCGAGTATTCAGAAATGATAATCTGCATGCGGCGGCGCGCACAGGCAATACCCTCGTGGAGCTGTTAGAGTCTGACGTAATCCCGATGCCGGAAGGCGGAAGTTTGATGCGCCTTCCTAGTCGGAGGCCTGTAGGCATTGATGCGACATCAGGCCAATTCGTCAGTGCTGGACTTGAAGAGGCGGTAGCAGCAGTCCTTCCTCAGGGCTACACTCGCACGTTTCTTCCCGCATACATAGGATTGGAGGGGGCGCCACAACTTCCGCTCTTCGGTTATTCTGCTGTGGCTTTTGCCGGTGATCAGTTGATGGTAGCTGCAATCAGGACTGATGAGCGAGACACGTGGGATCCGATCCATTACAACCTTCCAGAGCTCGCAGAGGATATTGAGAGGCGACTGAGACAATTCCCCGAAAACCGCATACTTGCGCAGCTCGCCAGATGTGCAACAGAATACCAATGCTTCACTGCCCAGAACGTATTCTACGGGCGTTGGGAAGGCGGCATCCCTGTCTCGCCCACGTGTAATGCCAATTGCCTAGGGTGCATATCACTCCAGGCGTCAGAGTGCTGTCCCTCCCCTCAGCAACGGATAGATTTCGTCCCCACAGTCTCTGAGATTGTTGAAGTGGCGTTGCCCCATCTGGAGAAAGCTGTCGGGGGGATAATCAGCTTTGGCCAGGGATGTGAGGGCGAGCCCACTCGCCAGTGGCCGACGATCGTCGAGGCATGCCGGGAATTGCGTCAGCGGACGGATGCGGGTACGATCAATGTGAATACGAATGCCGGTGATGTGCACGCCATCGAGGCGATATGTGATGCAGGGGTTGACTCGCTCCGCGTGAGCCTTGCCAGTGCCCGCCCTGATTATTATGGCAGATACCATAGGCCTCGTGGTTGGTGCCTTGCAGATGTTGAAAGCTCGATTATTGCTGCCCGAAGCCGCAGTTTGTTCGTATCGCTCAACTACCTGGTATTTCCTGGGTTTTTTGACCAGGAACCCGAGGTTGACGCGTTATGCGATCTCATAGAACGTTGTGATATCCAGATGCTCCAGCTTCGAAACCTCAACATCGACCCAGACATCTACGCCGACGTCATGCTCACGGAAAATGTCGATTCCGATTCGTTTTATCCTGCGGGAGTGGATGAAGCCATCGCCCATATCAGAGATTGCTTCCCCAGCCTAGCAATTGGCAATTTCACCATGCCAATTCAAAGGAAATAGCCTGTCAGGACATCCCACATCATGTGCCTGGACGCGTCTGACCTTGTTTGACCAAATTGGTCAGTTGCCGGTTTGTATAGCTACAAGAGGCCTTTAGGCATGTTGCTCTTTTGGACAGACAAGTGTATCATGGTACTAAAAGGTCAACAATGGTCAGATCAACGGGAGGACGCGATGGGCAGTCTATCGGATTACATTGAGAGTTATTTAAAACTGCTGCTTGACACGGGCCCTCATGGCTTTGTGGAAGTGCAAAGACGGGAGCTTGCTGAGAGATTCAGGTGCGCTCCGTCGCAGATCAATTACGTGTTGTCCACACGCTTTACCGTTGAGCGCGGATATGTTGTAGAAACCAGACGCGGCGGAGGCGGCTACATCAGAATCTTCAAGCTTGACGACGAACCTGAAACGAGTGGCATTCAGATGGTGTACGAGTCCGTAGGAGATGCTATTGACCGTAAGGCAGCGGAAGACCTGATCGCTAGGCTTGTTGATATGGGCGCCCTCGATTGCAAAGACGCGGCCTGTGTTCGAGCCGCAGTCTTCGATCAGGAAAGCGATGAAGACCCTGAACTTGAGGGGATCATACGGGCGCGGGTGCTCCGTGCCGTGCTTATGCTGATGCTGACACGGCCGCCGATGGAGTAGAACAGGGAGGGTAAGCAATGATTTGCCAGGTGTGTCGTGAGAAACCAGCGACTGTGCATGTAACAAAGGTCGTGAATAATGTCCGCACTGAACTCCACCTCTGCCAGCAATGTGCCAGGGAGCGTGGGGAACTGCACGTGCTGAGCACGCCCAGTTTTGCTATTTCCAACCTACTCGCCGGGCTTCTTCAGGGTGACCTGGGCCACGAGGTGCATGTTGGGATTCCCGATGGCGCCGGCAGAAAGTGCAGAACGTGTGGGCGCGATTATTCTGAGTTCGTGAATAGCGGGTTTCTTGGGTGTGCGGATTGCTATTCTGAGTTTGCGCCGCTGCTTAACCCTCTTTTGGGACGCATTCACGGACATGTACGCCACACAGGAAAGGCGCCCAGAAGAGCAGGGAAGGCTGTGCGTTTTCGCAGAGAAATAGATGACCTCCGCAGGAGGCTGCAGCAGTACGTTGAGGCGGAAGAATACGAGAAGGCGGCCATAGTCCGCGACGAGATTCGCAGGCTAGAGAAGGCTGCGGCTGAGGTCGAGATCGATGGCACGGGCGGCGACGCGGAAGCCAAAGAAAAGGGAGGCAGTGGGGATGGCGGCGAAGAGACCGTATGAGAAGAATCGCGCAGTATGGATGGCCGGGGATGGTCCAGATGCGGATATCGTGGTATCTAGCCGGGTGAGGCTCGCGCGGAATCTGCGCGGCGTACCCTTTCCACAGCAGGCCAATGATGAGCAGATGAAATCCGTTCTTGAGCAGGTAATGGGGGCTGTCAGGGCAACTCCGTCCATTGGGCCCACTGAGATACTGGCCTTACAGGAACTGCTTCCTATAGAAAGACAGCTTGCGGTGGAGGAGCATTTGACTTCGCCGCAACATATACAGGACCCAAAAAACAAGGCGATCGTCCTCAATCGGGACAAATCGGTTAGCATAATGGTGAACGAAGAAGACCACATGAGGATACAGACGATATTGCCCGGGTTCCAGCTTGAAGAGGCTCTCAGGTTAGCTTCGGTTACTGACGACGCGGTGGAGGAGACGATCGATTACGCGTTCGACGAGAATCTGGGATATTTGTGTGCTTGTCCCACTAATGTCGGGACAGGGTTACGGGCTTCGGTAATGGTGCATTTGCCTGCCCTTGCTTTGGTGGGCATGGTGGGGCAGGTATTGGGAGCGGTATCTAAGGTCGGGGTTGCGGTGAGAGGCGCCTACGGTGAAGGCACCGAAGCTATCGGGAACATGTTCCAGGTTAGCAACCAGGTTACGATGGGTCGAGCGGAAGAGGAGATAGTTGCGCACCTCAAGGCTGTATGCGGGCAGCTTGCTGACAGCGAGCGCAACGCCAGAAAGGCTATAATGTCGGACGCTAGGAATCAACTGGAGGACAGGGTCTGGAGATCCTATGGATTGCTGACCAATGCCAGGATCATCAGCTCAGATGAAGCACTTAAGCTCATCTCCGACGTGAAGCTCGGGGCTGATCTCGGGATCATCCCGGACCTTCCGCAATCCTGTTTTACGGTGTTATCAGTCGATATCATGCCCGCGCATGTGCAGGACTTCGTGGGCAAAGAGCTCACTGCTTGGGAAAGAGATATGTGTCGGGCAACACTTATCAGAGAGCGTTTAGGGATGAACAAGGAGGAACATTAGATGTTCGGATCTTTTACAGAGAGAGCGCAAAGAGTGCTCTACCTGTCACAAGAGGAAGCTCGCAAACTCGGCCACAGCTTTGTGGGCACCGAGCACATTCTCCTGGCGTTGACTTGTGAAAGCCAGGGCGTGGCCGGGCGCGCTCTGCATAACATGGGGGTAGAGCCGGAAGCGGTGCGAGACGAAGTTGAGAGCATTATAGGCCGCGGCGAGCCTGGCCAGGCGGAGATGGTTGGGCTCAGCCCGAGGGCAAAGCGCGTCCTGGAGCTTTCCATAGATGAAGCCAGGCTGATGGGCCACGGTTATGTAGGAACTGAGCACCTTCTACTCGGCCTCCTCAGGGAGGGCGAAGGTGTCGCTGCACAGGTCTTGGAGAACCTCGGGGTCGATTTGGACCGTGCCAGAGCAGAGATTCTCGACTTGCTTGGTGGGGGAGTCTCTGGATCGTCCCAACGGCAGGAAGCTCAGGGGCAGGCAGGGGCCAAGCTTCAGAGAAGGAAAGGGACACCTACGCTCGAGCAGTATGGGCGCGACCTGACTGCAATGGCAAACGAAGGCAAGCTTGACCCCGTCATCGGGCGTGAAACCGAGATTTCCAGGGTTATTCAGGTCCTTTCTCGCAGAACGAAGAATAATCCGGTCCTCATAGGGGATCCAGGGGTAGGCAAGACAGCCATAGTTGAAGGGCTTGCGCTCAAACTGAACCGGGGCGATGTTCCGGAACTCCTCAAAGAGAAGAGAGTGATCCAGCTCGACATGGGTTCTTTGGTTGCCGGAACTAAGTACCGTGGAGAGTTTGAGGAAAGGCTCAAGAAGGTAATAGACGAGATAATTGCCTCGGGCGACGTCATTCTTTTCATAGATGAGCTGCACACGGTGGTAGGAGCGGGTGCCGCTGAGGGTGCTATAGACGCCGCCAACATTCTAAAGCCTGCGCTTGCCCGTGGCGAGATGCAGTGCGTTGGGGCGACAACGATTGATGAGTACAGAAAATACATCGAAAAAGATGCTGCGCTCGAGCGGAGATTTCAGCCGATCCAGGTGGGCGAGCCCAGTGTGGAGGAGACAGTTGAAATCCTCGACGGCCTTCGTGATAGGTATGAGGCTCACCACAGGGTGAAGATAACAGACGGGGCTTTGAGGGCGGCGGCGGTCTTGTCTGACAGGTACATCACCGACCGGTTTCTGCCCGACAAAGCTATAGATCTGGTGGACGAGGCTGGATCGATGGTTCGTCTGGCAGCGCATGTAGCTCCTCCCGACATCAAGAGGCTCGAAGATGACCTCGAGCGAGTCAGGACGGAGAAGGAGGCAGCCATACAGAACGAGGAATTCGAGAAAGCGGCCGAGCTGCGTGACCATGAGCAGAGTATCCGAGACACCATAGAGGAGCAGCGCAAGCAGTGGCAGAATCAAAGATACCTGGAGGGTGCCGTGGTTACGGAAAACCAGATTGCAGAGATCGTGGCTTCATGGACAGGCATTCCAGTAATGCAGCTCGAGGAGAGCGAGGCCGAGCGCCTGCTGAAGCTGGAGGATATCCTCCATAAGCGGGTGATATCTCAAGATGAAGCAGTCACCGCGGTGGCCAGGGCAGTCAGGCGTGCCCATGCAGGGCTGAAGGATCTGCGGCGTCCCGTAGGGTCTTTCCTCTTTTTGGGGCCTACAGGTGTCGGAAAAACCGAACTGGCCCGGGCGTTGGCTGAGGCGCTATTTGGAGACGAAGATGCCATGATACGCCTTGATATGTCTGAGTATATGGAAAGGCATACTGTGTCGCGGCTCATAGGCGCCCCTCCGGGATATGTCGGGTATGAAGAGGCGGGGCAGCTCACTGAGAAAGTGCGGAGGCGTCCGTATTCAGTGGTGCTGTTTGACGAGATAGAAAAGGCCCACCCGGAAGTCTTCAACATCCTTCTTCAGGTGCTCGAAGACGGAAGGCTCACCGATGGACAGGGCAGGACAGTCGATTTCAGGAACACTGTGCTGATAATGACGTCAAATGTAGGAGCGACCCAGATACACCGCGATACGGTGTTGGGATTCAGAACGGAAGAGGACGAGAAGAATTCCTATGAACGAATGCGCGACAAGGTTCTTTCCGAGCTGAAACGCACGTTCAGGCCTGAGTTTCTCAACCGCGTTGATGAGGTCATAGTCTTCCACGCGTTGGGGCGCAAGGACATGGAGGAGATCGTCGATCTGATGTTGGGAGACCTCAAAGCCCATCTGGAGCCAAGGGGCATACACCTGACTTTCACTGATGGGGCAAAGTCGCTCCTGGTTGAAGAGGGCTATAATCCAGACTATGGCGCAAGGCCGCTCAGACGAGTGATTCAGAGGATGGTGGAGGACCGACTGTCAGATGAGATCCTAGAAGGAAACATAAGGGATGGGCAGAGCGTAGAGGTGAACGAGGCCGAAGGGAAGCTCGTCTTTAAGGCATTGGAGCTACAGCGGGAGTGAACCTCGCGAGCCTCGATGTTTTGAGAAAGAGGAGTCTGTATGAAGGGCGCGAAAGTGGCGTTCGTATGCCAGGAATGCGGCTATGAGTCTGCGAGATGGATGGGCAAGTGCCCGGCGTGTGACAGCTGGAACAGTTTCGTCGAGGAGCGCCGACCCGATGTTAGGGTATCGCGGCCCATATCGAGCGTAGGGGCCGGGTGGGGAGGATCGGGCGCGGTTGCCGCGCCGGTTCCTATAGGACAGATATCTGCTAGCGGCGAAAAGCGCCTTTCCACAGGGATTGGCGAATTCGACCGCGTGCTCGGCGGGGGTGTGGTAGCTGGTTCGGTGGTGCTTATCGGCGGAGACCCCGGGATCGGCAAGTCCACCATACTGCTTCAGGCGGCCCAGAGCATAGCTGCGTCCAAAGGTGTCGTTCTTTATGTGACGGGCGAAGAATCAGTTGAGCAGGTTGGCCTTAGAGCCGCAAGGCTCGGTGCCGGGTCAGATTCGCTTTTGGTGCTGGCGGAGACTGATGTGCGCGCGGTAGTGGAAGCAATGGTCACGATCGACCCGGTTCTCGTTGTGATAGATTCGATTCAGACCATGGAAGATGTGGAGCTGGGCTCGTCTCCCGGAAGCATAGGGCAGGTGCGCGAATGCACGAACCGGCTGATGCGGGCTGCCAAGGAAAGAGGGGTCCCTGTATTTCTAGTGGGCCATGTGACCAAATCCGGAGCCATTGCAGGTCCTAAGGCGCTCGAACACGTTGTCGATACGGTCTTGTATTTTGAAGGTGAAGGCAACCATGCTCACAGGATAATTCGAGCTGCCAAGAACAGATATGGTTCCACCAATGAAGTGGGGATATTTGTTATGACAGACCGGGGGCTCGCGGAGGTCGAGAATCCCTCTGAGGCACTGTTGTCGGAGCGGCCAGGGGGTGCGGCCGGCTCTGTCGTCGTTGCCAGCGTTGAAGGGACACGTCCGTTGCTCGTCGAAGTCCAAGCATTGGTGGCGCGTTCTGTTACAGGAACGCCGCGCAGGACTACTACGGGTGTCGATTACAACAGGACTGCGATCATCATCGCGGTGCTTGACAGGCGTGCGGGATTCGCCATAGGCACGGAGGATATCTACGTAAATGTGGCAGGAGGAGTCACGCTGACAGAGCCTGCCGCAGATCTTGGAATTGCGGCCGCCATCGTGTCGAGCTTTAGGAACATCCCTGCAGCTCCAAAGACAGCGGTCTTCGGCGAAGTCGGATTGGCCGGAGAGTTGCGCGGCGTTAGCCAGGCTGACATGAGAGTCAATGAGGCCAAGAGGCTCGGCTTCAAACGATGCGTTCTTCCGAGCCATAATGTGAAGAGCATGACCAGACGGCAATTGGCAGGATCCGGGGTGGAGATAGTAGGGGCTTCCACTCTTAGAGAGGCATTGGAGGCGGTATTTGCGGTGGTGGATGGCTGATGTCGGAGAGAATGCGCAAGATATTTCAGATGGTGGCGCCCGGAACGGCTCTATATGACGGACTGGAGAACATCCTTCGTGCGAGGACTGGGGGGCTAATTGTTGTAGGCGATACGCCTGAGATGATGAAGCTAGTTAATGGGGGCTTTAGGCTTGATGCGGAGTTTACCCCGGCGGCCGTGTATGAATTGGCCAAGATGGATGGGGCTATAATCCTTTCGGAAGACGCCGAACGGATCATGTACGCCAATGCCACCCTCACTCCGGATCCGGACATACCATCGAGGGAAACGGGCCTTCGCCACAGCACGGCGGAGCGGGTATCGAAAATGACTGGGCAGTTAGTCATCGCCATTTCCCAAAGGCGGTCGGTGATTACGGTCTACTACGGACACACCAGATATGTTATGCGGGATATAGGTGTTGTGCTGGCCAAGGCCAATCAGGCATTGCAGACTATGGCCAACTACCGTGATTCATTGGTCAAGGCGCTCACGAACCTGACTGCTCTCGAATTCATAGAGGAAGTCACATTGGTTGACGTTGCCAGAGTAGTTCAGAGATACGAGCTTATGAGGCGGGTTGGCGAAGAGGTATCTGGCTATATTGCCGAACTTGGCACTGAGGGCAGATTGGTGAAAATCCAGGCTGACGAGGTCATGAGCGGAATGGCTGAGGAGGTTCTTTTCGTAGCTATGGACTACATGCCCGATGGAGGGCAGGTTGAGGCCGAAAAGCTGATGAATGAGATTGCCGGTTGGGCAGTAGACGAAGTTTTGGATCTGGCCACCTTGTCGAGGGCCCTGACTCAAAATCCGTCTGCAACTCCTGAGTCATCGATGTTGCCAAGGGGATACCGGGCGTTGTCGAAGATATCTCGGTTGCCACTGTCTGTCATCGGAAACGTAGTTGAAGGGTTTGGATCGCTGAAAGCCATAAGGAACGCCACCGTCGAGGAACTTGATGAGATCGAAGGGATCGGCGAAGTGCGAGCGAGGGCAGTACGGGAAGGACTAGCCCGTCTCCGCGATCAGGTAGTGCGTGATTTGGTTATCTAGATGCGGAAAATCTGCCCTGCGAATAGGCGACGGGGCAGCGATACCGCTCCCCCTCAATTACGTCAGATTGAACAGGCCCAGCATGCGCAAGCGGTCGTGTTCTTTCATCATTATTTCGTCAAGATCAAGTCCTGTTATGGCGCATAGGGCTGCAATGTAGAATAACATTTGTCCTAATTCGGTTTCAAGGGCTTCCCTGCATTCTGGGCAGAGCTCGCCGCTGATGTGCGAGTTGATCATGCGTTTCAGGTCCGCCAGGGTCGCATTCTCCGGAAATTTCTGCTTCTGTGCGGAAACTTCCAGACAACCACAGGAAGTCACCGATTTTGCGACTGCACGGTTGACTCTGGCCCCGGCTTCCTGAAGTTTTGACATTACGTCGAGGACGCTTCTATGACGGACAAGATATTCGGAGACCGTCTCTTGAAACTCGCCGCATGATAGGTCGGCCAAGGCGATTCACCTCCAAATGCGGAAAACACAGGTGATATGGCCGCTGAAAATTCATCTTGATTATACGTTTGGGCAATTGTATTGTCAATCCGCTTCTCCGTGTGGCTGGATTATTTGTCTGCAAAGGGCTGTGCCTTTTTCACGGGGATGGCTGGTGGTTGAGGGATCTATGCGGCGGAATTGACTGCTTTGCCAGGCAATGGTACAATTCAGAGAAGGCGCTCCGAGGAAGAAGGGATGCAAGAGGTGTACAGTGTTGGTGACAAGGTGGTCTACCCTATGCATGGTGCTGGGGTGATCGAGGCTATTGAGGAGAAGGAAGTCCTCGGGGAGAAGGACTATTACTACATCATGCGCTTGCAGATGGGCGACATGAAGGTGATGGTGCCTCGCGGCAGCGCAGATGAAGTAGGCCTCAGGCCGGTTATAGATTGTGACGAGGTTCCCAAGGTTTATGAGGTGCTTAAGGCTGAAGCGACGCCGATGAGCCAGAATTGGAATCGAAGATACAGGGCGAACATGGAGAAGATGAAGACTGGGGATATCTTCATCGTTGCCGAGGTTGTCCGCAATCTTGGAATACGCGACAGGGACAAGGGGCTTTCCACAGGCGAACGCCGTATGCTGGATAATGCAAAGCAGATCCTGGCGAGCGAGCTCGCCATGGTGGAAAAGAGGCCCTTGGAAGAAGTGGCGAACGTTATCGACGAGATACTTAGCTAACAGGAGCTCCACATACTCCCCGGGAACCCAGGGGAGACTAGACTATAATGGAGGGAACAGCCCCCTCCAAATGCGAGGAGGTGAGTGTGTCAGTGCGCAACAAGATGACGCGAGTGCTCATGCTTGGGGCAG
>Ga0116167_1004606_pt1 | contig 10048 bp, 13 predicted proteins | sample AD_JPNMR3_MetaG_FD_89794 | JGI IMG/M metagenome (GOLD analysis project Ga0116167, IMG submission 89794) | Active sludge microbial communities of municipal wastewater-treating anaerobic digesters from Japan - AD_JPNMR3_MetaG | ecosystem: Engineered > Bioreactor > Anaerobic > Digestate | place... | reverse complement strand
AATTCTTCCAAAAGCAGTGAGCGAGTATTCTTATCAATTTTTTCTTTTAAAGAATTATCTTCTCGTACTGATTCTGTTAAGATACTTTTAAGTTTTTCTTTTATAAGGTTCCCTTTTTCTGAGATGAATTCGGTTAGGAAAAATGAACCACCATTCGTAAGGAATATATCAGCCCCATTACTTGAAGCAGGAGATATATCCATAGAGGTGCAAAAACATTTGTTTGATGGATATTCACACGCAATTCCAATTATAAGAGTGTTCTCTCTTTTCTGAGAGTAGTAGTTATCCAATAAATTATTTTTAAAGAAAGTATCTGAATAGTTTATAGCTGTCAAATCACACGGTCTTAATGCAAAAAGAACCTGTTTTTCGGTAGTATCCTTAACATTTATTTCTATAGTATTTTCCTTACAGGAAAAATTGAAGAGATTATCTTTCTGGGGGAAAAGGAATTCTTTAGGCGGTTTTAAGGGAAGAGTTTTTTCTAATTTCAAGTCATTTATATTTGTTATCTCTTTAAAAATGCTTCTATCTTCTTCATCTACTCCTGGTCCTATTATTTTTTGATAATCTTCCTTCAATAATTCTAAAAAACTTTTAAGTTCACTTTTTGCAAGTCTATATTGTTCCATTCTAACCTCCTAAACGAGATCCTCTCCAAGCCTGTAACTTAGGAGAGGCTGTCTTGCACTATCTGTGCTTCCTGGCGTGAATCCAAATTCAGTTGAAATTATTTCATTAATGTACTTGTAGAATATATTTAGCTTTATACCCTGAGGACAAACTCTTTCACATTCACCGCAGCCTGTGCAATTAGGGAACACATGATAAAATCTAATAAGGTGAAATAATACATTTTCAGTTAAACTCACATCTTTTTCTAAAAGTTCAACAGGTAATTTAGGTTTGTCGAACACACATCTATCTGAACAGAAACATGCAGGACAAATATTCCTGCAGGCATTGCATCTTATACATTTAGAAATTTCGTTCTCAACAATTTGTTTTAGTTCTTTTTTGTCTTTTAGTGTTTGAATAATTAATTTATGAGGTTTACTCCTCTTAATTATTCTTTCTTTAAAACTTTTTTCATTACCGACGAAGTAATAGTTGTAAAAGTAAGGTAAACCACAGTTTCCTTCAAGACATTTATCTAAAAGAACTGAATTTAAATTAATTTTGCCAGTTTCTCCATTAAGTTTTGTAAAATTTACATACTCTTCGTTTGTTTCAACCTGCCTTAATTCACCAGCCAATCTTGATAACTTCTTTAAGTCAATTACTCCATCGCACTCATACACTACAAGGACTATTCTCTCTTTATCAATCTGTTCATCTGAAATCATCTGAATAATACTTTTTGCATCGCATGGTTTAGTTGTAATTATTATTCTTCCGTTATTTTCAGCTAAACCTATTTCTCCCTGTTCAAATTTTGAAAGATAGACCGATAAGTTATTCACATTGAAATTATCAATAGTTAGAAAGTCTATATCGTTTTTATTTCTTATGAAAAGAGGAGTTTTTATTTCTGGGGTTCCAGAGTTTCTATAACTTATTATTGTATCTCCATTCTTGAATATATCTTTTAAAAGAATTTTAACATTCTCCTCGATTTTATTAATCATACTTTTTCAACTCCTTCTTTATCTTTTATCGCTGTTACTTCATTCATAAATTTATCTATCTCTTTAAGGACTGGTTCAATTTCATTGATTTTATGCCACATGACCTGTAATTTTTCTTCATTTAACCCAAAACCAGAAAGAATTTTTTTTGCTAAGAACAATCTTCTTTCAGAAATAAGGCTTCCTTCTCTATAAATACAGTCAGCAGGAGTACAACCAAGAATTAATACTCCGTTTGCCCCCTTATTTATTAGCTTTAATGCATATTCAGGATTAAATCTACCGCTACAACCTATATCAACTACACGGATATTTGGATATTTATTATTTATTTTTTCAATTAATCTTTTTCTTTCTTTAGCTCTACATAAAAAAAGATACACTAAATTTTTTCCAGCCATAATTTGTTTACCCCCTCCAATAGCGTGCTATCAAGTAAGCCTTCTAATTGAATTGCTGCTGACCTACATGCTCCCACACAGATGCCACATCCCTGACATTTTGGGTCTAAAACTTTAGCGATTTTTCGCTGTACTCCATTTACTGCAGTATCTATTTCAATTATTGCCTTCTTAGGACAGACATCTGCACAGTAGAAGCAACCCACACATCTCCTCTCATCAACTTTTGCAACCTCTTTCTTCTTTTTTGGAAAATATGGTAACAGAGCAAGAAAGACTAAAAATACAATAAAAATAATCATAACCAGAATCTGTGTCGGGACTTCTGGAAATAGTTTTTCGAATAGAAATGTTGCTTTATCCATTTCAAAAGTTTTTACCGATATTGGGAAAAGTCCAGAAATAAAGCTTAATAACCCCAATGTTATTAGTGTTAGAGAAAGTGGTGGTAGAATTCTTGGTCTTGCGATTCGAGAGAAGTGAATTATTAAAAAAACAAATATTGATGCTGGAAAAAGTAAGTGTAAGCCAAAATTTAAAAGAATCAGAGATTGAAAGTCCTTTCTTCCAATTTCAAAAAAATCTGCAATTTTATAAAGAATCGATTGAGCACCAAGGTCAAAAGAAGCTAAAAATCCAGAGCAAATTATAGCAACTGTTACAAATAAAAGCACTATCCCACTAATCCAGCCAACATTATAAGGTTTTGAGACTTTGCCGGTTATAAACATTCTTATTAAATGAAGAACACAGAGTATAAGCATACCATACGCAGAATACCTGTGAATTGTCCTTACATATAAGCCGTATGGGACTTGAGTAGAAATAAATTTTAAAGAAGTGTAACTTTCTGCAACAGTTGGAATGAAATACATTAGTAAAAATACTCCAGTAAATAATTGAATTACGAAGAATAGAAATGTCAAACCACCAAAGTAGTAAGAAGGATTTAATAAATATTCTACTTTCTTATCTTGAATTTCTTTCATTTTATGTACCACCACCTATATCAGTCAAATATATTGTGTTATCGTTAATTTCAATACCGAAATGTGTTAGACCTTTCGGAGGAGGTCCGCCTGTTACTGCACCAGTTCCGGGGTCAAATGAGCCTTCGTGACAATTACACCAGAGACGCTGGTTCTCTGGTTTCTCGTTGATCCACCTAACTGTACAGTTAAGATGAGGACATACTGCACTGTAAGCTTTAAATTCGCCCTTCCAGTTAACAAGTATTCCGTAGATGCTTTGTTTTGCCTGCCTTGGACCTGTCGAAGGTAAACTTAATAGAACTGAAAAAGATTTTCCATCTCCTTCTTTTACTTCATCTGTTTTTGCTATTTCTATGGGTTCAAATTCAGTTGTAAAAACATATCCAGTGAATTTGTATGGAGTAGCATCTGGAGAGAACAACCTCAATATAGGAGATAGTGATGTGCTAATAAATAGTAAAAAGATTAAGATAAGAATAGCTGTCAAAACCCCACTTCTTGGAATCCTGCTCATAAACTAAACCTCCAATTGCACAACAGTTAATAACAGTTTAATTTACTATAATATTCTATGTTATCTTTTTCAAGTTTTTTAATAATTTAATTCAAGATCATAATGAAAAGAGTATGGAAAAACCTTAAGTCTTTGTAAAGTTTTTCCTTTAATAACCTTTTGTCTTATCGTAATCCACTAAAAGTACATTTCCTTTTGGGTCTGTTGAGTAATCTATTGTTAGGTTCTGTATTTGGTTCTGCTTCCTTGTAGCTTTATCAATACCTATTATGACCTGTATTAATTAAACATAAACGGTTCTATAGCATTATTTTCTTTTGAGGTATCAAGTTTATCTTGAAATTCATCATCTAATAGTTCTTCAAATGTTTGTATTCCAAAAAATGAAAAGATTCGCCAAAAACTATTTTTAGGAATGGAATTATTAAAATTGTAATCTGGGTCAAGCTATACCTGAAAATCATTGTCTATCACTACATTAAATTTATATTCTTTTTCTCCCAAACCAAAATTTACTTCTGTGAGGAAGAGAGGAATTGTTGCATATTCGTTTAATTTTTTATTTTTATTAGAAGCATTATCAGAAAAAAGGAAACAATATACTCTATTTATTCCAACCAAAGTGTTTGGTTTAAACCGAAAAGCTGGTCGGAAATTACCGAAATTGTGGTCGGATATTTCCGCTGTCTTGGTCGAAATTATCCGAAATATGCATTTTTCATTCAGCAGTATTAAGAACTTCATTTATTCTCATCATAAGAAAAGTTGAAATAATTACTAATAATTTTATTAGACCATATAAAACTCCACCTATTTTGAGAATAAGCATAGTAATTGTTTCTAATGAAAAACCTTCTAAATATTCCAAAGGTATATAAATCTCTAAAAGAGAAATAATTTCTGGAATTATGCCAAGGATCAAAAAAGTTAAAGAACAAATTCTTATAAGTTTGTAAACAATAGAAAAATTATTATATTCTACTGAACATTTTTTGGAGAAATTTGTATCTAATAATCTCCACCAGCCGATAACTAAAATATTCCTAATGAAAAAGAAAGTAAATATTGAATTTCTTTTTACAATTTCATAATTTATGTTCGGAAATATTATAAGAATAACGAAAAAAGATATTGTAAAAAGGATATAGTATATATAAACCTTTTCAGTATCTGCAAATATTGACATAGATAATTTTAATAAAAGATAACAAAACATAAAAGTTAATGGAGAAAATACAAATAGGTTTAATTTAAGTAAGAATAAAATTATTTCTATAGCAATAATAGCAATAAGAAAATATAATATATTGTATTTGCTTTTAAGAAAGAATTGGTAGAAAATATTAATTCATCTCTACTTTACTTGACTATATATTGCTTACATATATCATAACAATCACCCATTGCGTTTAGTAGTTTTTCACAGTAATAGCCATCATTTAACCAAGAATCTTCTTTAAGCATTTCATTTCAACTCTTTGAAAATTAAAAGCATCACTCATAAAGATATTCTGTTTTAGAGAGGAGCTAAATCTGTTCTCTCTCTGCTTGTGGAAGGAAGAAACAAAACTAAAGTTGCACTTAGACATTTAAATTAATACTTTCTTTCCACAAAAATTTTCAAAACACTGAATTATAAAATAGAATGAACTTTATAAAAGTCAAGGAAAAAGAGTGAAAAAAAGTAAGAAAAAATAAAGAAATATGCATTAAAAAAAGAAAAAACGATAAAAGAAAATAAATCCTCCATATGTATAAGTGGGCTAACAAGAAGTATTTTGTCACTCCTAAAGACAAAAGAATATTAAAAAGCACTGTCATCCTCGATAAAAGATTTCGAGGATGTCAGTGGGTGTGCTTTCGTGGATAACAGAGACTGTGGATTCTCAGTCAAGCTGAGAATGACAAAAAAAGACAAAAAAAAGAAGAATGGATTCCCGATAGAAGATTTCGGGAATGACAACCTCGATCTTCCTGAGAGAGCGTATTTATATTTTTGCCTCGTGAGAATCTATTTTTTATTGTACTTATAAAAATTTGGCCTGGATCCTCGATAAAAGATTTCGAGGATGACAGTGGCTGTGCTTTCGAGGATGACAGTAGTGATGTCATCGTATATATTTTATTTGTATTTTATTTGTTTTTACTGGTAAGGAAACATATCTTTAACTATACTTGGTGTGTATGGTTAAAGATATGGGGAGAGGTGAGCAAGTTTACATTTGTCATTAGCCCAATGAGGCCGAGCGGAATGTTAAACCCACCTCTCCTGTTCCTTGAAGCCTGTGTCTTTAGTACATTAGGCAATTAAGCCTGTATTTTACGATGATAGGCTTAAAGGAACATCCCTATATTTATTATAACCAAATTTTGAAAAATAAGGAGAAAAAAATGAAAAGAATAAAAAGAATAAAAAGAATAATTGCAGTAGGAATTGATGTATCAAAGGATAAACTTGATGTTTCAATCTATGATGGTAAGAACCACATAACCAAAATCTATACAAACAAAGAAGAAGGTATAGAAAACCTCATAAGGGATTCTAAGGAAGCTTCAAAGAAGATTATAGATAGTGAGCTTCACTTTGTTATGGAAGCAACTGGTACCTATCACACAAAAGTATTATTTACACTTACAAATAATAATTATCCAGTTTATGTATTAAATCCTTTAATTTCAAAGAGATACAGCGAAGAACAATTAAGAAGAACCTCAACAGATAAAATAGCTTCTAAATTATTAGCAGAGTATGCCTACTCTTCCATCTCAAGTCACCTTTTAGGAATTCAAAATGAGAGATACAATATCCTTGTCTCCTCCAAGTTTGATAAATCAAATGAAGATAGATTAAACCTTAAAATCCTTCTTAGAACTTTAGAGGGTCTTAAGAAGACAAAGACAAGAATACTTAATCAGTTAGAAGCATTAAACCAGTATCCAGATCAACTTGGAATAGATGCCATAAAAAGTCTTAAGAGTATATTAGAAGAAATAGATAAAGAGATAAAGAACTTAGAGAACAAAATATCCGAAATTGTAAAGAAGGAAGAAAATAGAAATTTGTATGAGAAGCTAAAAACAATTCCCGGTATAGGTGATAGAGCTGCATCTGCTATAATAGCATACTTTGGCTCATTCTCCTCTTTTGATTCACCTAAGCAAGCTCCTTCTTATGCAGGATTAACTCCACTTATTAAGAAATCAGGTAAGAGTGTAGGTGCTAAAGAAATATACCATATCTCAAAAATTGGTAGTCCATATTTAAGGCAGATTTTATTTATGGCATCTCTTTCTGCTGCAAGGTATAACGACCAATGCCATATACTCTACGAAAGATTATTAAAAGAGGGTAAGGCTAAGAAACTGATATATGTTGCAATTTCCTGTAAACTATTAAGGCAGACATTTGGTATAATAAAGAATGGAAGAGTTTATGACCCTAACTTTGGATTAATGGATGTAGAAAAAGGAAATAACAGTAATAATAATGATAATGAATCTATCAAAGATAATAAGGTAAATATACCTTTCCCTAAAAACCCATGCCTATATAATCCACTAATAAATAAACAAGGAACATCACGATGTGTTGCCGGTTTTTAGAAATTAAGAAAATAGTAAATATTATTAAATTAGAAAAGAGATTTAATTATGCTTAAAAAACACGCAAAAATGTTTAATATTGGTATTGACAAACACAGTACAATTCCGCACTTGATGCGGAATCCAGGAAGTATTTCTTTTTCAAACAAATAAATGACGAAAAGAAGTAAACACTGGATCCCCAATCGAGTTGGGGATGACAAGTTACTATGGATCCTCGATAAAAGATTTCGAGGATGACTGTTGGTAGGTATTCGGGGATGACGTTTTCTCACAATCTATTTGCTGAATTGAATTTTTACTTTGCCTATTCTTGCTCTTCCTGTAACTGGTTTTACTATTAAAGCCATACATTTATTTAGCTTTTTTGAATACAGGACAATGTGCCCTCCACTCGATGGCGTACCATCAGCCGAGAAAGTCAATCTACTTGAGTTTCCACCAAAGTTTACAGAGCCTTCCGCTAAATTACCATATTCATCAATGTAAGAAACCGCGGTTATTCCAAAATAATCTGGGAAACCAGCACTCTCGTTAAACTTTCTTTCAATTGAACAGTTTGACTTCCCGATTCCATTACGAACAGTTTCAAATCTATAAAAATTCAGAGATGGATAAAACTCCATTTTTAGAGTTTCTCTTCTTATTACAGCTAAATACCTCATAAACTCGATGTCATTTAATAGCTGTTTTGTGTAGTTCTCGAAACTAAACTTATCAAGCGTAGAAATGGTTATGCCGAATGTTGTCCCGATGACAATCGTAATTATGCACAAACTTATTAGAAGCTCTAATTCTATGAATGCTCTCATAGGTAAGTAAAATTTAAGAATATTGAAAGATAAATCCCTAAACTTAAGAAAGGAATAAATGGAACTCTTTCTTTCATATTAAGTTTTTTGGTTAAAATTAGAATTAAGCAGATAATAGCACCAATACTAAATCCAAGAGTTATAGCCTCAAAACTATTTTTAAGCCCTAAGTTTATAGAGGCTATACTGAAAAAGAGCATATCGCCAGTCCCGATTCCATTCCCTTTAGTTATTAATATTATTATAAGAAAGAACAAAAGTGAGAAAATTATAGCCTTTAATCCATCAAAAAGGAAAGATAAACCAAATTCATAAAAGCAATAAGCTGAATTTAGGGCGGTATAAGTTATCATTAAACATAAATCCCAACCATTTATTGAGAGCTTTCTATAGTCTGTAATTGATAAATATAGCAGGATCAACCCTAAAGCAATTAAACTTATAATATTATAAATTCCTAAATTACTGAGTTGTTGAAATCTCAATTCTTTTGATCTCCTTTAATGTATTATCGGATGCATTGAATTTAATATCTGTGCAGTAATTAGAGTCCAGAACATAAATGCTTTGCATTATTTTGAATTTCCTGTAAGAACCTACTGATAGAGGGTGATCTTTTAGGGCATGATCAGTGTTTCCTCTTTCTTCTATCTTTAAGATATAAGCAACACAAACGAATTCTATCTCTGTTGATGATTTATTTATAAAGGTAAAAACAAGCACTGAATCATTTGTGCCATCGCCATTCTCGTCAATGTATAATTTTGGATTATTTTGGATGAGAGTTTTTGTATCTGTATATCCCTTTTCAATTAAGAGTTTCTGAATTATTGAAATACCTGATTCATTAAGGCAAAAAAGTTTCTCGGAGAGGACTGCCTGCGAGCAAAGCTTTGCTTTCATTGTTATTGAATCTAATAACACTACTGTAGAAATAAGGAAAATAGCAATTATTAGTAGTGCATAAGGAAGAATGAAAGATTTAAGATTGGTTTCTTTTAACGATTGTTCGTGAGACAATTTCTCCATTTGTTCCTTCAACTCTAATTTTTAAAACTATTGATCCATTTAAGTCATTTCTCTCAATTGAAAAGCTAGATATAACTTTCGGAGTTATAGCATTATAAGTTGAGTAGTTATAATCTTTCACTATCTCTTTACCAATCTTATAATATCTTACTAATTTGCCATCAAGTCTTGTAAATTGTAGGAGAGTGGAGCTTTCACCATTTATTGGTCTAAATTCAGCATCAATAAATTTTGACATTATAAGTTCTTCTCTTATCTGTTTTACTACATAGTTTAGATTCATTGAGATATTTTCATTCTCTATTTGCTTATTTACTCTTAAAATATCTTTAAACAAATAGCTACTCACTGGGATTAGAATGATTAATGCAATTGTTAGTGAAAGTAAAACCTCAAAAGTGATAAATGAAGAGAATTTTTTACTTATTTTATTACTTTTCCGACTTCTGTTATTACCCATTTTTCTTTATATTTTCTGAATATGTAAATTCTTAAATATAGAAAATCATTAGATTCATATTGTAAAGTAGATTTACTGCACATAACCCAGTAATTCTTATTTGTAAAATCTGTATTTAAAGGTATGGAGTATTGAGATGCGAAATTATCAACCGTCGTAAAAGCAGAAAATCCTTCTCCCTGTAAATTAGATATGGGCGAATTATTTGAGAAATCAAAGCTACTGAATATTTCTGAATCAGCTGAAAATGTGGAAATAATATCCATTAAAGAGGAGGCTAACCTTACCTCCTCTTCTTTAATTCTTGCCTCTCCTAATTTATTTGAATAAGTACTTTTTATCTCACCGAATGCGAGAAATACTAAAGTAATTAAACTAACACCTATTATGACCTCAGTGAGACTAAAAGAATTAAACTCACGCAATTTATTAGAAACGATTTTACGGAAGGACTATAATATCATCTGAGTCTTTTCCAGTAAGGTTCAGTTCTCCCTCTGAAACTATACTAGTTGTATCTCCGTTTGTTCCTATTCCTAAACCATCTTTATTTGGACCTTTACTCCAGAGGGTAAAGCTAGTTTTATCAGTCTTTACTTTATATTT
>Ga0116167_1004601_pt1 | contig 10055 bp, 9 predicted proteins | sample AD_JPNMR3_MetaG_FD_89794 | JGI IMG/M metagenome (GOLD analysis project Ga0116167, IMG submission 89794) | Active sludge microbial communities of municipal wastewater-treating anaerobic digesters from Japan - AD_JPNMR3_MetaG | ecosystem: Engineered > Bioreactor > Anaerobic > Digestate | place... | reverse complement strand
TCTTTAGATACTACTGCCGATATTACAGCTATACCCTTAGCCCCATTCCTTATTACATCCTTTACATTATCCTTATTTATACCACCTATAGCTATCACAGGCAGGGATGAGGCATTTACTATAGATCTAAGTCCTTCAAGTCCTATAATCTTTACGTTCTCTTTACTAGAAGTTCTGAAAATACTCTGAGCACTTATATAATCCGCCCCCTCCTTTTCAGCCAGCAATGCCTCCTCAGGAGAACTTACCGAAGCTCCAATTATAAAATTTTTGCCGGCTATTCTTCTCGCCACAGATACCGGTAAATCTTCAGTCCCAAGATGAACTCCGTCTGCCCCTACTGCCATAGCTATATCTAACCTGTCGTTTACGATGAAAAGTGCTTTATACCGTCTGGTAAGTTCTCTTATCTTAACCCCTATCCTGTACAGCTCTCTTCCACCTTTTTCTTTATCTCTGAGCTGTATCGCAGTAGCTCCTCCCTTTAAAGCCTCTTCTGCCAGGAAACTATGACTCCTACTCAGACCAACCTTTTCATCTGTAATCACATAAAGTTTCAGGTCCATATGACTATTTCTCCCTCTCTTTTTATATCTTCACCATTTATAGAGGATAGTTCATCAAAGAGATACATCCTGAAACTGCCAGGTTTATTACTTCTGGCTTCTGCCCTTCTAGCTGACAGTTTAAAGGCTATCAGACCTGTGATAGAAGATATAAATGGATCACCTCTGACACCTAGTACCGCCGAGATTATAGAGCCAGCAATACAACCAGACCCTGTTACATCCCTCAGTAATTCGCTTCCACCTCTTACTGAAATAACATCGGTCCCATTGGAGACGAAATCTTCTCTCCCGGTGGCAACAACTATTGCTCTGTACCTGGTGGCTAAAGACTTCACGATGTCCTTTAAATCAGTACCGACACCATTAACAGAATCTACACCCCTTACCATTCCAGACCCTCCAGCCAGAACTGTTATCTCTCCCCTATTCCCCTTTATCACCGTTACCCTGTATTCTTTTAAAAGATCATCTACTACATAATTTCTGAAGGGAGTTGATCCATAACCTACCGGGTCCAGAAGAACAGGGATATCATTTTTGTTAGCCACCTCCATAGCCTTTTTCATAGCAGATAAAAGCTCCGTAGAAGGAATCCCTATATTTATAAGAAGACTATTAGCAATAGAACACATATCGCCGGATTCTTCTGGGTAAAGAGCCATAACTGGGCTTGCACCAATAGCCAAAGTGGCATGAGCCTGTTCCGGCATAGCAACAAAATTAGTAATATGATGAACAAGAGGGTTTATAGATCTCAATTTATTCCACAAATCTTTCCCCTCATCTAATATCAATCCAACTCTATCTTCCACGTCTTTATCACCTCCAAAAACTGATAGTCAGTCTTATCAACCTTTAATGGTGAAATAACTATATATCCTTCTCGAAGAAGAAAGTCTTCACTATCCTGGTCGGTTTCATTCAGGGGTATACCTCCTATCCAGAAGTATAGATTTCCATAGGGGTCAAGTATCTTATGTACCCGGTTCTTATATCTCTTTCTCCCTAATCTGGTAAATTTCACCCCTTTTATCTCCCCAATGGGTATGTTAGGGACGTTTACATTTAAAAATGTCCCTTCCGGGATTCGATTAACTTTAAGAATATCTATCAGTCTCTTTACCACCGAAATAGCCCCCTCATAAAATTTCTGTTTTTCGCCATAATTCAGAGATACCGCTATTGACTGCCTTCCAGAGAATGCAGCCTCTATGCATGCTCCAACCGTTCCAGAGAATCTTATATCATCCCCTATATTTGGTTCATCATTTATCCCGGAGATTACCAGGTCTATCTCTTTTACAAGGGCATCCAGAGCTAATATGACACAGTCTGCCGGAGTCCCAGATACTGCATATGCTTCTCTTTCTCCGAGTGATAATTTCACCCTATCTACCTTTACAGGTCTATCAAAAGTTACTCCACCACTAATTCCTGATAGCTTAAATTCAGGAGCCACTACATAAATCTCTTCAGTAGGGGACAAATTAATAATCAGCTCCCTTATCCCTCTAGCATATATACCATCGTCATTTGTGATGAGTATCCTCATCCCACCTTCCAGCCATATCTTCCAAGGGTATACTATGGTACAGTGGACCAAATCCCTTACCTATATCATTTGGAGCTTCCCTGATAGCTGAAGTTACATATCTCTTTGCAATACCAATAGCGTTGTACACATCAATTTCTCTAGCTAGACAGGCAGCTATAGCAGAAGATAAGGTGCAACCTGTACCATGGGTATTTCGAGTTAATATCCTTTCATCTTCAAATGAATAGAAATTCTTTCCATCAAATAAGATATCTTTGGATTTCTCCTCTTCTAAGTGTCCTCCTTTTATAAGGACATTTTTTGCACCCATTCTATGTATCTTCTCAGCAGATTTTTTCACATCATCAATATCTTCTATCTTTTCTCCACTTATAACCTCTGCCTCCGGGATATTTGGAGTTAAAACAAATGAAAGCGGGACTATAAGTTTTATAAACCTTTCTATCGCAGATTCTTTCAGAAGTCTTGCCCCACTCTTGGCTATCATAACAGGGTCAACAACTAACTTCTCTATCCCATAGAAGTCCATTCTATCTGCTACAACATCTATTATCGCCTCACTGAACAGCATACCAATCTTAACCGCATCCACAACAATATCTTCAAATATCGCATCAATCTGGAGTGTAACAAACTCCTCAGGTAACCCATAGATAGCTTTTACACCCTGTGTATTCTGTGCAGTGATAGAAGTAACTACAGACATCCCATAGACATCAAACGTTTGAAAGGTCTTCAGATCAGCCTGAATTCCGGCACCACCAGACGAGTCTGAGCCAGCAATGGTTAAAGCCTTACCTTTATAATTCAATATAATCACTCCCTTCGCTAGTATTACCTAGATCAGGTTCAGCGGGTTGGAGCTCTTTTAAAACTCCTCTCAGCCTGCTTGCAGTTTATACTTTCGGCACCCCGGTGTTCCTCATCCTGGATATATCTCTTTAGAGATTATATATCAGTATCTTCCTCTGTCAACATCAAGCTGAACTTTGTTAACGTTCTGTGATATTGTCATAGGTAAATAGTTCTGACCTATTACCCTCCCCCGAGGTGGGAGAGGAAGGATAAAAGCATGGTGTTTTTATAATAAAAGACGAAGTTGTAGGGGCAATTCATGAATTGCCCCTACAGGATACAAATTAATCTCATATGTTTCATTTCCTTCCCCTGACATTTTCACAGACTATTGACACATCAAACTGAACTTTTACCCAACTTATCATTTAAGAACTCTTTCAATTCTCTTAAAGTGGGAAGCATAGTTGTCCCTCCTATACCGGTACAGGAAAGGGCTCCACAGGCATTGCCTATCAAAAGGCATCTCTCTATGTCATAACCATTCAGTCTTCCATACAAAAAACCAGCATTAAAAGAATCCCCAGCACCGGTAGTATCAATTACTTCTACCTTAAAACCAGGTCTATAATATCTCCTCCCGTCATCTATAGCCAGAGCCCCTTTTTCCCCAAGTTTTATAACCAGAGACTTTACATCTTTTGAGATTGCTTCAGAAATTATATCTATAGATGACTCCTCAGATTCGTATCTGCTGGAGTAGATTCTCTTAGCCTCTATTTCATTTGCAAAGAGGATATCCACCAGAGGGAAGAGTTCAAAAAGTTTATCCCAGTTCTTATCTTCAGGATCCCAGCCAGGGTCTAAAGATACAGTAATCCCCTTCCCTTTAGCATAATTAAATAATTCTTTTATATCCTTCTGCAACCTCTTCTGTAGAAAAAAAGAAGATATATGGATATGAGTTGATGAACTGCATATAAATTCCCTATCGACATCATCAATGGTAAAGTCTTTCATAATTCCGGTGTAAGTTATAAGTGCTCTATTCTCAGGATAGGTAAGAGAAACAGTAAAACCTGTATCAGCACCTTTAAGTCTTCTCACTCTTTCTATCCCCACCCTTTCTCCACTTAAAAATCTTATGATATACTCACCCAGTATATCATCTCCTATAGCCCCAATAAAATTCACTCCAACCCCAAGTCTGGAAAGACCAACGGCACATATGGCAGAAGAACTCCCCAAAGTAATCTTACCTTCAGAAGCCAGTTTTTCTTTATCTAACTCAGGAAAGCCTTCTATACCTCTCAAGATGATATCAACATTAAGTTCACCTATAATGGATACAGTCATAAAAACCTCCAGAGATTCTTTTCAGTATTTTAGTATATTTTAATACAGACTCTTGAATTTTTCTATTCTCTATGTTATAGTATACTCGTCTTATAAATAAGAGGGCCCATAGCTCAGCGGTAGAGCTGCCGGCTCATAACCGGTTGGTCCCTGGTTCAAATCCGGGTGGGCCCACCATAGGGGCGAATAGCTCAGTGGTTAGAGCGCCTGCCTTACAAGCAGGAGGTCACAGGTTCAAGCCCTGTTTCGCCCACCATTTTATATGTCTGTAGGGGGAACAATATGGTTCTATCAGATACACTTCAGGATCTTTGGGAACTTCAGCTGTTAGATATAGAGATTATGAATCTTCAAGAGAAACTTCGGAATCTGGATAGAGGAAAAGAGTTAAAAGATAGGATAGATTTTCTCTCTAATCTCTATAATAAAAAAAATGATGAAATGAGGAAAAAGGAAGTTTCTCTAAGAGAATTGGAGATAGAACTATCCTCTCTGGAGGATAGAAAAAGGAAAAATGAGGAACGTCTATACAGGGATGTTACCACTCAAAAAGAGGTGGATGGTCTAACCCAAGAGATTCAGCATATATCAGAAACAAAATCCTCTATCGAGGATAAGATCTTAGAGCTTATGGAGAGCTTAGAAGAGTTAAGGAATGAGATTCCCACCATCAAAAAAGAGATAGAAGAACTTGAGGGATCTCTAAAAATAATCGAAGATAATGCCAGAATATCGGAAAGGGAAATCCTGGAGAAGATTCAGGTATTGGAGACCAAAAGAGAGGAAAAATCCAAAGGGATAGATTCCAAACTTCTTGCAAGGTATGAAGCGATAAGAAAGAACAGACGTGGAAGAGGCATGTCAAAGGTCATTGATGGAAAGTGTTCTGAATGCGGAGTCGAACTTTCACTATCTATAGTTGAAGAAATGAAACACCAGGAAAAGATACTTACCTGTGAACATTGTGGCAGAATACTCTGCACTTAAAATATAAAAAACAAAAGCGGGGAGAGAGACTCTCCCCGCTTTCTCATTATTTCCTACTTATCTCTAAATGACTGTTTCTCTTTAAGGGCTGCATGTGCAGCTGCTAAACGAGCTATTGGAACCCTAAACGGAGAACAGCTTACATAGTTGAGCCCTATTTCATGAGCAAATGTTATAGAATCTGGATCTCCACCGTGCTCTCCACAAATCCCAATCTCCAGTTCTGGTCTGGTAGACCTCCCGTCCTTCACTGCCATTTCCATAAGTCTACCTACGCCCTTTATATCCAGAGTTTGGAATGGATCTGCCGGAAGAATACCCTTTTCCAGGTATACAAACAGGAATTTTCCTTCAGCATCATCTCTGGAATAACCAAATGTCATCTGAGTAAGATCGTTTGTTCCAAAACTGAAGAACTGAGCATACTCGGCAATTTCTCCCGCTGTAAGTGCTGCTCTCGGTACCTCTATCATTGTTCCAAACTTATAATCAACTGTAATACCTTCCTCTTCCATAACACTCTTAGCAACTGACTCAAGCTGGTCCCTTATAAGCTTAAGCTCATTTACATGCCCTACCAATGGGATCATAATTTCAGGCTTTGGATTATATCCCTCTTTCTTAAGCTCACAAGCAGCCTTAAATATAGCTCTTACCTGCATTTCATTAATCTCTGGTCTGGTGATACCGAGTCTGCATCCTCTCAGCCCTAACATTGGGTTAACCTCTTGCATTTCTTCTACACGTCTCAATAACTCTTCCTTCTCTGCCAGGGCTTTAGGGTCTTTTCCTGTTACCCTGAGTTCAACCACCTCTGCCAGTAGCTCTTCATGTCTGGGTAAGAATTCATGAAGAGGTGGATCCAAGAGACGGATAATAACTGGTAGCCCATCCATAACCTTAAGGATACCCTTGAAATCTTCTTTCTGTATAGGAAGCAGCTTATCCAGAGCACTCTTCCTCTCTTCTGAATTTCTAGCAAGGATCATCTCTCTTACTATAGGCAATCTCTCTGCCTCAAAGAACATATGCTCAGTTCTGCAGAGTCCAATACCTTGCGCCCCATACTCTTTTGCCTTCTGAGCATCTCTCGGATAATCTGCATTAGCCCAGTTCTGCAATCTCTTGAAGCTATCAGCCCAAGAAAGAAGCTTCTGAAGTTCAGGAGTGAGTTCCGGCTCGATTAGAGGAGCTTCTCCAACGATTACTTCACCAGTAGTCCCGTTTATGGTGATTATATCCCCTTCCTTTACCGTATAGCCATTTACATTAAATAATCTTTTCTCCAGGTCAATCTTTATAGACTCTGCCCCAACCACACATGGTTTTCCAATACCTCTTGCTACCACTGCAGCGTGACTGGTTGCTCCACCACGAGCAGTAAGAATCCCTTCACTTACCAGCATCCCACCAACGTCATCTGGATTTGTCTCCGGTCTTACAAGTATAACCTTTACTCCATCCTTTGCCAATTCTTTAGCACGATCAGCATCAAAGACGACCGTACCAGTAGCTGCTCCAGGAGAGGCGTTCAATCCTTTAGCGATAACTGTCACCTTAGCAGATGGATCAATCTGTCTGTGTAGTAACTGATCTATCTGATTAGGATCAACTCTGAGTATTGCCTCTTCCTTAGAGATAATTCCTTCCTCAGCCATATCAACGGCAATCTTTACTGCTGCTTGGGCTGTTCGTTTTCCGGACCTTGTCTGAAGCATCCAGAGTTTTCCACGTTCTACAGTAAACTCTATATCCTGCATATCTCTATAATAGCCTTCCAATTTCTTCGCTATCTCCACCAGCTGATCATATATGGCAGGCATCTTTTCTTTTAACTCTTCTATCTTCAATGGGGTTCTTATACCCGCAACGACATCTTCTCCCTGAGCATTGAATAAGAACTCTCCAAAAAATTTCTTCTCTCCAGTGGCGGGGTCTCTTGTAAACGCCACACCTGTACCAGAATCAAATCCCATATTTCCAAATACCATGGTAACAATATTTACTGCTGTCCCAAGACTATGTGGAATCTTATTATAATTTCTATAGTCTATGGCACGCTTGTTATTCCAGGATCTGAATACTGCACCTATAGCTAATCTTAGTTGCTCTATCGGCTCCTGAGGGAAATCACTTCCTGTTTCTCTCTTTACTATATCTTTAAAGATAGAAACAATCTCCTTCAGATGCTCAGCAGTGAGGTCTGTATCGAGTTTTGCTCCAACCTTCTCCTTATAATCTTCAAAGGCTTTATCGAAGATCTCTCCAGGGATACCCAGAACAATCTTACCAAAAAGCTGAATGAAACGTCTATAAGCATCATAGACAAAACGTTCATTCTGAGTAAGATTTATAAGCCCCTTTGCCACCTCATCATTTAATCCTAGATTGAGAACAGTGTCCATCATTCCAGGCATAGAGAACTTGGCTCCAGACCTTACCGACACAAGCAACGGATTGGATGGGTCCCCAAACTTTTTCCCTGTCCTACGCTCTATCTCTTTGAGAGCATCTAACACCTGTTCCCACATTCCTTCTGGGAACTGTTGATTATACTCATAATAGGCGTTACAAGCCTCTGTGGTGATAGTAAATCCTGGAGGTACTGGAAGCCCTGCCTGGGTCATTTGAGCTAACCCGGCGCCTTTACCTCCCAAGAGCGCCCTATCGTTAGGATCGCCCTCATCAAAAAGATAAACCCATTTCTTCATCTTTCACACTCCTTCTACAAAAAAATTTACGAGTTAAATGTCTGATTCAAACCTAATCTATTATACAAAAAAGATAAAAAAGAATCAACCCTCCATAGAGTACAGATAAACTAATAATTTGCTGCATTTGCATTTTATATCAGATTATGTTAAAATATTCAAAAATAGATAAATAGAGAAAGGAGACGAAAAGTGGGCTTTGTCCCACTTTTTATAATATGGAGACACGAGAAAACATAATTTCTCTGATAGAGAAAGAAGTAGGAAAAGTTATAGAGAATATGGGATATGAATTAATAGATGTGGAATATACTAAGGAAAGAGGAACATGGATCCTTCGCCTCTTTGTAGACAGACTGGATGGTGGTATAACCCTCAAAGAGTGTGAAGGTATAAGCCATGTAGTTAGCCTATTACTTGATGAGCTTGACCCTATCCCTTATTCATATAATCTGGAAGTCTTCTCTCCTGGATTGGATAGAATATTAAAGAAGCCAAAAGACTTTGCAAGATTTATAGGGCATAAAGCTCAGTTTAAGCTTAAGGACCCTATTAAAGGTTCCAAAAATATAAAAGCTACCATTAAAGATGTTGTAAGCAGTGCTGTGATAGTGGAAAGGGATAGAGACGTATTTTCTATCCCCTTTGAGAATATCTTGAAAGCGAGGCTAGAGGTAGAAGTATGACCGATAATCTCTTGCTAATGTTAAAACAGATAGAGAAAGAAAAGGGTATATCTATAGAGTCTCTATTCTCTTTTCTGGAAGCTGCACTACTTTCTGCCTATAGGAAACAATATGGAACTACTCAGAATGTATCTGTAATCATTGATAGAAATAATGGAGATATACATATATATGCTAAAAAGAGTGTGGTAGAAAAAGTAGAAAATAATGCTATAGAGATAGGTCTCGAAGATGCATTGAAGGTCAACCCGGAAGTAAAAGTGGGAGATGTGATAGACATAGAAATAATCCCATCCGCTAACTTTGGAAGGTTTGCCTATCAAACTGCAAAACAGGTAATCACTCAGAAGTTAGAAGAGGCAGAAAAGACTATACTCTACGAGGAATTCTCAAAAAGAATAGGGGAAATTACAAGGGGTACTATCTATAGAATAGATAAGAAAGGGGTATATCTGGATCTTGGCAGGGTAGAAGGGGTAATACCACCATATGAACAGGTAGATAGAGAAAATTATAAGGTTGGAGATAAGTTAGTTGTATATATACTTAAAGTAATTAGAAAATCACAGGGACCAGAGATAACATGTTCTAGAAGCCATCCAAACCTCGTCAAAAAACTCTTCGAGCTAGAAATACCCGAAATTCAAAACGGAATAGTGGTTATTAAAGGAATAGCCAGGGAACCGGGTATAAGGACCAAGATAGCGGTAGCATCAAAAGATAGTAAAATAGACCCCGCTGGGACATGTATAGGTGCTAAGGGAATCAGGATTCAGCCTATAGTAAGAGAATTAAAAAAAGAAAAGATAGATGTAATAGTATGGAATGAAGACCCATTAATATTTGTAGGAAATGCATTAAATCCAGCATCGGTAATAAAGGTGGAACAGACTGGGGAAAAGAGTGCAAGAGTATTGGTGGCTAAAGATCAGCTCCCATTGGCTATCGGAAAAGAAGGGCAGAATGTAAGATTGGCTGTGAAACTTACTGGATGGAAGATAGATATAAAGACAGAAGAGGAGCGCTTAGAAAAGACTGAAGAAAATAGAACGTTCGTGTATAGTTTGCAGGAAGAAGAAAAATAAAGAGGAGCTTATAAGGATAGTAAAAACCCCTGAGGGTCTAATAAAATTAGACCCTCTAAAGATGTTTCCTGGCAGGGGAGCATATATATGTGGTAAAATAGAGTGTATAAGTAATTTTGGAAAGAAGAATTATCTGGCATACGCTCTTAAAACCAGAATAGAGAAGGATAAATTAATGGATATAAAGAGAGAATTAGAGAATCTTCTGCAAAGAGGAGATGTTAAACGGTGAGAGTTTATGAATTGGCTAAAAAATTGGGGGTTAGTACCCATGAACTTCTAGAAGTATTAAAAGATCTGGGGGTAGAAAC
>Ga0116167_1004591_pt1 | contig 10070 bp, 10 predicted proteins | sample AD_JPNMR3_MetaG_FD_89794 | JGI IMG/M metagenome (GOLD analysis project Ga0116167, IMG submission 89794) | Active sludge microbial communities of municipal wastewater-treating anaerobic digesters from Japan - AD_JPNMR3_MetaG | ecosystem: Engineered > Bioreactor > Anaerobic > Digestate | place... | reverse complement strand
TGGGTTGGAGTCGAAGATTTAGCTTACCACCTTGGGGTGGCCAAGAACCCGGTTTATAGATGGATTGATGAACGGGGGCTCCCTGCTTACCGTGTGGGGCGGCTCTTTCTTTTCAAGTCATCTGAAATCGACGAGTGGGTGCGCCGAGACAAAAGACAAGAGAAGGCTCCAAAATCCTTCCAAGATAAGCCTCTTTACAAATCCCGGAAAAGTGAATTAGCACCGATAAAACATTCACGGAAGAGGGACGGGAATGAGTAGCAGTCTTCTCACACCTCTAATGGGTCAGCGGATATCCCTCCCTGGACATTTCGATGTCCCCGTGATTCTGGAGGATGCGCGACCGCTCGGCTCCGATGACACTACAGGCTACGAGTGTCGTGTCCGTCTGCCCGACGGCTCATTGGAAGAGGCCACCCTCTCTACCGAAGAGGCGACGGCGAGGGTCTATGAGATTCTGGCGGAGGCACTGGAACAAGTGTCCATGAGGGAAGCTGGGTTACCATGATAAAAGACCTCTTGGTGCAAGATGAGGGAAAGACACTTGAGTTCAAGGAGAATTGTCGATCTCTTAAAGGCATTATCCAGACGGCAGTGGCCTTTGCCAATACGGCGGGCGGGGCCATCGTCATCGGTATTCGAGACGGCACAAAGGAGATCGTCGGCATGCAAGACCCTCTTGCCGAAGAAGAAAGGCTTGCCAATACCTTTGCTGATTCGATTAGCCCTACAATGATCCCTGACATTCAGATTGTCTCGTTGCGGGGTCGTGAACTCATAGTCATCCGGGGTCCCCATCTTGTCGGCCCCTATTTTGTTCTTTCCGAAGGACCGGATAAGGGAGTCTATATCCGTCTTGGCTCCACAAACCGACAGGCTGGGCCCGAAATTGTCGCCGCCATCCGGCGTCTGGCGGCCAATGTGTTTTTCGACGAGCAGCCCTGCATGGAGGTCGACTCGGAAGCTATAGACTTCCGTGCTGCTTCCGAGTTGTTTTCTCGTGTCTCCCGGCCATTCACCCAGGCTTCACGGCGTTCCCTAGGGCTTCTGGTGGATCATGCCGGCAAGGAGTTTCCGTCACGGGGCGCAGTATTGCTGTTCGGTAAAACCAGACGCTCCATTTTTTCGGATGCCGTCATCCGTTGCGCCCGATTCCATGGACAGACTACGGCCCGATTCCTGGATCAGAAGGAAATCAATGAATATCTCCCCCATGCCATAGAGAGTGCCGTTAAGTTTATCGAGCGCCATACGCTGCAGTCTGCGGAAATCGGCCGCGTGAAAAGGAAAGACATCTATGAATATTCGCCTCTTGCGGTCCGAGAAGCTATTATTAACGCCGTAGTCCACGCCGACTATTCCATCGGCGGGATGCAAATCCGCATCGCGGTATTCGATGACCGGATTGAGATCACCAATCCCGGCATGCTGCCTTTCGGGATAACCATGGAGGCCGCCCTCTCCGGTGTTTCCCGTCTACGCAACCGGGTTATCGGCAGGGTATTTCGGGAGCTTGGTCTCATCGAACAATGGGGCTCCGGCATCGGCAGGATGATAGCGGCCTGCAACGATGCTGGAATCGCGCCGCCAAGGTTTGAGGAAATCGGCAATAGCTTCAGGGTGACGCTCTACAGCAAGCGGATAAGTCCCTCTTCAGAGAGAGAACCTCTTTGGCAGGTGCAATTGGCGGAATACCTTCAAAAACACGGGGAGGTCGGTACAGCCCAGGCATCGCGTCTGTGGAAGGTTTCAGACCGAACAGCCAGAAGCCGCCTGCAACATCTCGTCAAAAAAGGCCTTTTGACCGAAATAGGCACCGGCCCCAAAGACCCGAAACGGGTGTATGTGCTCAAAAAAGGTATCCTTTCAAACGAGGGAACCCCATGAAAGATCGTCCCATGCCTGACAACCTAAGGCTCATAGAAGACTTCTTTCCCATTCAGGCCATAAGCAATGAGGCCTCAAGGGAGAAATCGGTCCGTAAGGATAGGCTATCGAAAGGGATTGTATCCTGGCCCAAAGACGAGCGTCCCCGGGAAACGCTTCTCGAAAAAGGACCTGAAGCGGTGAGTGATGCGGCGCTTTTGGCAATCCTCTTACGCACTGGCAGAAAAGGTCAGAACGCCATCGAGCTTGCCCGGGAATTAATTGATAAATTTGGCGGCCTTGTAGGCCTGCTCTCGGCAAGGCAAGAGGATATCATACAGGTAAAAGGCATCGGCAAGGCCAAGATGGCCCAGATACTTGCGGCTATGGAGATTGTAAAAAGACAGATACGGCAGGCGATAAAAAAACATTCTGGGGGAGGCGGTTCAATGAAGAAAACAACGAAGAGGCCGGAGAACACTTCACGCCGCGCGATGTCGTCAAGCTCATGGCCAATCTGATATTTTACCCCATCGCGGACAAAATCCTGGATGCCACCTACCGCGTTTATGACGGCGCCTGCGGCACCGGCGGCATGCTCACCGTTGCGGAAGAAACCCTTCAGCAACTGGCCAAAGAACATCAAAAAGAGGTCTCCATTCATCTCTTTGGTCAGGAAATTAACCCGGAAACCTACGCCATATCTAAAGCGGATCTTTTGCTCAAGGGCGAAGGCATGGCGGCGGACAATATGAAATTCGGCTCCACCCTCTCCGGCGACGCCTTCCCCACCATGGTTTTTGACTTCATGCTTTCCAATCCGCCCTACGGCAAAAGCTGGAAGACCGACCTTGAGCGCATGGGCGGCAAGGGGCAGATGAGCGATTCACGTTTTGTGGTGCAGCACAAAGGAGAAGAGCTGTCTTTGATAACCCGCTCCAGCGACGGCCAGCTCATGTTTCTGGTGAACATGCTCTCCAAGATGAATCACGCGACAGAACTGGGCAGCCGCATTGCCGAGGTCCACAACGGCTCATCTCTTTTTACCGGAGACGCGGGCCAGGGTGAATCCAACATCCGGCGCTGGATTATCGAAAACGACTGGCTTGAAGCCATCATCGCGCTACCGCTCAACATGTTCTACAACACGGGCATTGCCACGTATATCTGGGTGCTCTCCAACCGCAAGCCCGGGCATCGCCGGGGCAAAATCCAGCTCATTGACGCGACCGGCATCTCCACGCCGCTTCGCAAAAACCTCGGCAAGAAAAACTGTGAACTTTCCGCCGACCAAATCAAACAGATTACCGATATCTTTATGCGCTTCGAGGAAAGCGAGATTTCCAAAATCTTTCCCAACGAGGCGTTCGGCTACTGGAAGATTGTCGTGGAAAGGCCGCTGAGGATTCCCGGCATCGAGCCGGACAAGGTTTACAAAGCCGCGGAGATAAAAGCGCTCAAGGCCGAACGGGGAACAAATCCCGACGCGCCGCCGGTCATCTGCAAAAAAACGGGCGATACCATCGAATACGAACCGGACCCGGATCTTCGGGACACGGAACAGGTGCCGCTTCTGGAACAGGGCGGCATCGAAGCGTTCTTCAAGCGCGAGGTTTTGCCTTACGCGCCGGATGCCTGGATTGATTACAGCAAAACCCAGATCGGCTATGAAATATTTTTTACGCGGCATTTCTACAAACCCACCCCCATGCGCACATTAGAGGAAATCCGCGCCGACATCATCGCGCTGGAGAAAGAGACGGAAGGATTGTTGGGGGAAATTATAGGAGATAAAAAATGAAAGAAATTCGCGGTGATGCCAAAAATGTGAGAATGCTTCTTAATGGTGCTAAATTTGCTATAGATTATTACCAACGCGAATATCGCTGGGAAAAGAAGCAGGTCGCCGAACTGATAGATGACCTTGCGGAAAAATTTTTAGATAGTCACAAACCGGAAAACGAGCGCAGCGCGGTCGAAAATTACAACCGGTATTTTTTGGGCTCCATCATTATCAGTGATAAAGATGGCCGCAAGTATATTATTGACGGGCAACAGCGCCTGACAACCATTACGCTTCTTCTTATCCATATATACAGAGCGCTCAAGGATAATGAGCAAAAAACTCAACTTGCTGATCTGATCTTTTCACAGAAATATGGCAAGCGGTCTTTTAATCTGGATGTAGAAGAACGTGCCGAGGTCATGGAGGCATTGTTTACCGGCAAGGATTTTAACGAAGATGGTCAATCAGAGTCTGTCCTGAACATCCTCCTTCGGTATCATGACATCGAAGAACTATTTCCAGAGGAATTGGCTGGAGAAGCATTGCCTTACTTTGCCGATTGGCTCATTGAAAACGTATATCTGGTAGAAATAACGGCTTATTCAGATGCGGATGCCTATATAATCTTTGAAACGATGAATGATCGCGGATTGTCGCTGACCCCGACGGATATGCTCAAGGGGTATTTGCTTGCAAATATTACGGACAGAGACAACAGAAACAAAGCGAGCAACATTTGGAGAAGGCATTTGGGCAAACTAAAAGAAATAGGCAAGGACGAAGATTCGGATTCGATAAAGGCCTGGCTCCGGAGCCAATATGCGCAAACGATCCGAGATCGCAAACGTGATGCCCAGCCGGGCGATTTTGATTTGATAGGCACAGAATTTCATCGTTGGGTGCGTGACCATGAAGACAAACTTGGCCTTACGAACAGTTTAAAATTTTATGGTTTCATAGAAGAAGATTTTTCTTTCTATGCGAATTGGTATTTCCGCATACGACAAGCGGCGGAAACCTTGACAAAAGGGTTTGAATCCATTCACTTTAACGCGCAAAACAACTTCACCCTTCAATATCCGGTTTTACTTGCCCCTCTGAAAGTCAAGGAAAGCGAAGAAGAAAGCATTCGCAAGCTGAAGGTCGTTTCTTCCTATCTCGACATCCTTATAACACGACGAATTTGGAATGGGCGAGCCATTGATTATTCAACCATGCAATACGCCATGTTTATATTGATGCGCGATATTCGTGGCAAAAACGCTGAAGAATTAGCGAAGATGCTCTATGAGAACTTGGTCAGGGAAGAAGAAACATTTTCATCCAATGATAGATTCCGCCTGCATGGGACAAACGGCAGGTTTATTCATCGCCTGATTGCCCGTATCACGGATTACGTGGAAACCCAATCGGGCCGTCCTTCTCGATTTCGCGAATACATCCAGCGGGGGGGCAAAAACGGTTACGAAATAGAACACATCTGGTCAAACCATCCCGAATGGCACATGGATGAATTTCCTCATGCCGCGGATTTTGACGAATATCGCAACCGCATCGGCGGACTTCTGCTCCTTCCTAAAAGCTTCAATGCCAGCTATGGCGATTTGCCGTATAGTGAAAAGCGCAAGTATTATATAATAAAGCAAAACCTTCTTGCGCAGAGCCTGCATGAAGACGCGTACACACATGATCCGGGATTCAAGAAATTTTTAGCAGAAAGCGGCATTCCTTTCAGGGCGCATGCAGAATTTAAAAAAGCTGATCTGGATGCCCGCCAAGAACTTTACATTAAACTTGCCGAGCAAATATGGAGTCCGCAGAAATTGTTGGAGAATGTCAAAGCATGAACCAGACAATGGAGCAGCAAATTTATAAAAGCGAAAGGCTGGCCTATTGGTATTTTCGTTTAAATGGATTTCTAACAACGGAAAATTTTGTTGTGCATCCGGATCGTGGTCATTTGCAACGCACGGATGCAGACATTCTGGCGGTGCGTTTTTCCCATCGTGCGGAAAATCTTGAACGTCCAATGGAAGACGACCCGAAAGTCACAGAATGTTCATCTTTTGCCAATGTCATTATCGCGGAAATAAAAACAGGCCAATGCAACTTGAACGGACCTTGGTCTAAACCTGAAGAAAGAAATATGCAAAGAGTTCTAAAAGCAATAGGCTGTGTGCCGGAAAGTGCAATAAATATCGCATGTGAAGAATTATATGAAAAAGGGTTTTGGGGCGACTCAATGGTCACAATTCGGCTTTTTGCAATTGGTGAATTTAAAAACTATAAGTTAACTATTCCATTATCGCAGCAGCTTACGTGGAGAGAAATCATTTCATTCTGTATCAATCGTTTTAAAAAATACGAAAGGGAAAAATCTTCTGTCCCGCAATGGACTGGTGATGGCAGTCAATTAAGAAGGTGTTCGTTGGAATATGATCCAGAATTGGCGATAAGACGTTTGTTTAGCTTGAGGACAGACGGTAATTCGCGCGGTTAAGAGTTGTAAAGGAGTCAATTTAAAAGGGTGATGCTATGATTTCTAATCTTAAACCCTATCCCCGTTACAAGCCCTCCGGCGTCGATTGGCTCGGCGACGTGCCAGAGCATTGGGAAGTAAAACGCTTGAAACGCATTTGTTTTTTTATATACGGAGATTCTTTGCCCGTAGAGTTAAGGCGAGTTGGTAATATTAGCGTATATGGATCTAATGGTCCTGTAGGCTACCATGATGCAGCAAATACTTTAGCCCCCTGCATAATAGTTGGACGTAAAGGTTCATTTGGCAAAGTGAGATACTCGAAAAAGCCCGTTTTTGCGATTGATACGACCTATTATATTGATAAACGTTACACAAGTAACAATTTAAACTGGCTTTATTATGCTTTGTCTTGGCTGCGGTTAGATGGTGCATCACGTGATTCTGCGGTGCCAGGTTTAGATCGTGAAGAAGCATACGCTCGGATACTTCCACTGCCGCCACATGATGAACAAAAATACATCAACAACTTTCTTAATGTGATTAGTTCAAAAATCAACCGTTTCATACGCAAGCGGCGGAGGTTGATTGAGTTGCTCAATGAATACAAGCAGGCGATTATCAATCAGTATGTGACCGGCAAAATTGATCCCCGCACCGGCAAACCCTATCCCCGTTACAAGCCCTCCGGCGTCGATTGGCTCGGCGACGTGCCGGAGCATTGGGATATAAAAAAACTGAAGCAGATTACAAGGTTCCAAAATGGCTTTGCTTTTAAACCAAGCGATTGGGAACATGAAGGGGTTCCAATAATACGCATTCAAAACTTAAATGGGTCGAGAAACTTCAACTATACAAAGAGAACTGATATACCTTCCATATTTCTGGTAAAACCAGGCGACCTCTTATTCTCATGGTCTGGCAACAGAGGCACATCATTTGGTTCCTACATTTGGGATCGGGATTTCCCTGGCTACTTAAACCAGCATATATTCAAGCTACACGGATACACTTGCAACAAGACATATTTTGTATTCCTTCTCCGATCTGTAACTAGATACATTGAAGACGAAAAAACACATGGCATCATTGGTCTTGTGCATGTAACTAAACCGGAACTTGGCTCTACAACTGTAGCGTTGCCACCAATCCTCGAGCAGGAGGAGATAGCCGAGCGACTTATGGGCGAATCTAATAGGATTGACGCCGCCCTTGCCTCCGCCCAACGCGAAATCGCCCTCATCCGCGAATTCCGCACGCGGCTGATTGCCGATGTGGTTACGGGCAAGGTGGATGTGCGCAAGGCGGCAAAAAACCTGCCGGAAGAGCCGGAAGAGGAAATCGAGCCAATGGAAGAAGAAGCCGAGCCGGAAGACACAACGGAAGTATCGGAAGACAAGGAGGCCGCCGTTGAATAAAAAATCTCCTGCCCGGCAGCGAAAAGAAGCGGTGAGAGAGCCGTCAGCCGCCTACGGCGGTCCGGGCGGCGAGGTGGCGCTTTATCGGGCTGCGGATGGAAAAATCAGCCTGGAGGTTCGTCTTGAAAAAGAGACCCTGTGGCTCACCCAGAAACAAATGGCAATGCTTTTTGACACCGAACGGAGTGTGATTACCAAGCATCTTAGAAATATATTTAATTCCGGGGAATTAGAAGAAAAAAGCAATGTGCAAAAAATGCACATTCCCGGCTCGGATAAGCCGGTTGCCTTTTACAATCTCGACGTCATCATCTCGGTGGGCTATCGTGTGAATTCCAAACGCGGCACGCAGTTTCGCATCTGGGCGACGCAGGTCTTGAGGGATCATCTCCTGAAGGGCTACACTGTGAATGCCAAAAGGCTCGAGGAACTGAAGCAGGCCATTCATGTGGTGGCGCGTGTGGCGGACAGGCGCAGATTGTCCGGCGATGAAGCCACTGCCTTGCTCAAGGTGGTGAGCGAATACAGTTTTGCCCTCAATCTTCTTGATGACTACGACCATGGCCGGCCGCCCAAAGTCACCGCTAAGCCGCAACCGACGGTTCCTGTGAGCCTTGAGGAGGCGCGGCGGATTGTGACGGTTCTGCGCGAGCGCTTCGGCGGCAGTCCTCTCTTCGGCAAAGAAAAAGATGAAAGTCTCGAAGGGTCGCTCAACGCGGTCTTTCAGACTGCCGGAGGTGAAGAGCTGTATCCCTCTAGAGAAGAAAAGGCGGCAAATCTGCTTTATTTTCTGGTCAAGAACCATCATTTTGTGGATGGCAACAAGCGAATCGGCGCGGCCATATTTTTGTGGTTCTTGGAAAAGAACGGCATCTTGACGGGCGCCGGCGGTCAAGCGCGTATAAGCCAGGAGGCATTGGTTGCCCTGACGCTGATGATCGCAGAAAGCGACCCCAAAGAAAGAAAGATGATGACACATTTGACCGTCGCGTTACTGGAGGAGAAAACAAAATCAATGGGGGGCTACGATGAGCGTTAGCGATACCTCTGAACGGGGCCTGGAAAAGCTCATCTGCCAGGCACTGACCGGCTATGATTGTGAACCGAAGGGCTCAGGTGGTGAGTTTGTTATCGCCGAACCTGCAACTGTCTACGGAGGCAGCGGCTGGGTCCCCGGCAACCCTGCGGATTTTGATCGCGACCATGCCGTTGATCTGGCAAAACTCCGGGAGTTTGTCGAAAAGACACAGCCGAAAATTGCCGCCTCTTTGCGTCTGGATGAGGATTGCCCGTCGCGGACGCAGTTCTTGCATAGGCTTCAGGGAGAAGTCGCCAAACGCGGCGTCGTGGATGTTTTGCGAAAAGGGATCGAACACGGAGCGTTTCATGTTGATTTGTTCTACGGGTCGCCCTCGCCCGGCAATGTGAAGGCGGAAAAATTGTTTGCTGACAATATCTTCAGCGTGACACGCCAGCTTCGCTACAGCAAGGACGAGACACGGCTGGCGCTGGATTTGTGTCTGTTCATCAACGGCCTGCCGGTGGCGACGTTTGAACTCAAAAACCGCCTTACCAAGCAGTCGGTGGAGGACGCGGTTTTGCAGTACAAGCGCGACCGCGATCCGAAAGAATTGTTGTTTCAATTCGGGCGGTGCATGGTGCATTTCGCGGTGGACGATCAGGAAGTCTGGATGTGCACGCATCTTTCCGGCAAGGATTCCTGGTTTCTGCCCTTTAACAAAGGGTACAACGACGGGGCGGGCAATCCGCCCAATCCTCATGGGTTAAAAACCGCCTATCTCTGGGAAGAGATTTTAACAAAAGAGAGCCTCACAGACATCATCGAAAACTACGCGCAGATTGTGGAGGACAAGGACGACAAGGGCCGCAAGAAGCGCACACAGATATTCCCGCGCTATCATCAGTTGGATGTGGTGCGCAAACTGCTTGCCGACGCCAGGGTCAACGGCGCGGGCAGGCGCTATCTGATTCAGCATTCGGCGGGAAGCGGCAAGAGCAATTCCATCGCATGGCTGGCGCATCAACTGGTGGATTTGAAAAGGGCCGAGAAACGTCTCGCAAAGGTCCGTAATTAAAATCCTCTATTTTATTTTCGTGAATTTCAATGGACCTGAGTTCTCCTTTGTATGATGCCAGGTCCAGCTCAAGGTTCTGCCATCAGGAGAGAGATTAAACCCCTGTCTCCCCTCAACAGACCAACCGGGGGTAATAGAGGGTATGCTTTATGCTGTATAAAATCTTATTGCCTACCCTTGATCCTTTTCCATGCCATACAATTGGTGTTCTCTTGTATTCCCAATAACAGGCAGTCCCCGGAAACAATCGCCAAAACGACTTGCTCAAACAACACTCCGCATAGTTTTTTGAGCAGTTCATTCTTTTCGTCCTCCCCTCATATAATATTATTGAGGGGGTATTTTACCCCTTATGGGGGTCAGTTTTAAATGACGAAAAGGGGTCAAATGTATTTTACGATTAATAATATCCGGCCCTATCCTTC
>Ga0116167_1004588_pt1 | contig 10076 bp, 9 predicted proteins | sample AD_JPNMR3_MetaG_FD_89794 | JGI IMG/M metagenome (GOLD analysis project Ga0116167, IMG submission 89794) | Active sludge microbial communities of municipal wastewater-treating anaerobic digesters from Japan - AD_JPNMR3_MetaG | ecosystem: Engineered > Bioreactor > Anaerobic > Digestate | place... | reverse complement strand
GAGCAAATTGACACCCTAAAGAACGAGTAAAATGAAAATTCTTAGTCCACGAAATAAATTTCTGTTAACACTAATAATCGCAGCGGTTACCGTTTCGTTTATTACAATCTACTTTACAAATCGTTTTGTATCGGAACTTAAGCAGGAGGAGCGTCAAAAAATTGACCTATGGGCAAATGCCGTTAAATACATCTCAAACGAAATGGGTTCGTGTGAGGATTTTTCACTGATTTTTGAGATAGTTCAAAACAACCGGACTGTACCAGTAATACTCACCGATGAAACTGGGAAAGTGATTGGTTTCCGCAATATTGAATTACCTGACATCCAGGATACTGTTTATGTTTCGAATCTTCTAAACAAAATGAGGGCTGAACACGATCCAATAACAATTGAACTGCCCGATGGATCGAAAAACTATGTATACTACTTTGATAGTATTACCTTAAAAAAACTTAATTACTATCCTTATATTCAACTTATTATAATTGCATTCTTTATAGGAATAGCGTTTTACTCCTATGGTCAGGCACGTAAATCGGAACAGAATTTAATCTGGCTCGGGATGGCAAAGGAAACAGCACATCAACTTGGAACTCCTACTTCATCGCTAATGGCTTGCTCATCGCTACTTTCTGAGAAATACCCCAACGACGAAGTGGTGACTGAACTTGAAAAAGATGTAAAAAGAATTGAAACCATAACTAGCCGATTCTCAAAGATTGGCTCATCACCAAGTCTCGATAGTATTGATATAACTAATTTGATTACCGATTCCATAAACTACCAGAGCAAAAGATGCCCAAAGACAATTGCTTTCAACTTCAGCCCCGGCATTCCAATATATGCTAAAGCAAACCATATACTTCTAGGTTGGGTTTTGGAAAATATTCTTAAAAATGCTGTAGATGCTATGCAAGGGAAAGGAGTTATTAGCGTAGAGGCAACTGTTGAAAAAAACAACGTTATTATTGACATACAGGACCAAGGTAAGGGGATTGAAAAGGGGAAGCAAAAAGAAATATTCCAGGCTGGCTACACCACAAAGGAACGCGGTTGGGGACTTGGGCTAAGTTTAGCAAAACGTATTGTTGAACAGTACCACTCAGGAAAAATCTTTGTGTTTCGTTCGGAGCTTGGGGTTGGTTCAACCTTTAGGATTATAATCAAAAAAGCCTAGGGAACAGGATCATAACCATGACCACCCCAGGGGTGGCATCGTGAAATTCTCCTAACCGACAACCATAAGCCTTTAAAAAAACCATGTTTTTTTAGCGCTTCAACACTGTAAGCGGAACAGGTAGGGGTAAACCTGCAGCTGTTAGGTAGGTATGGCGATAAAAATATTTGGTAAATCTTTATTAATAGAATAGGAATGTAGGCCAAAAGCCTAACCGCATATTTCCATAATATTTTAAGGGTTTTAACCAAATTCATTTTACTTAAGATCGGTTAACAGTTTAACAACTCCCGATTCCAATTGTTTAAAAGAAACAACCTCTGCTGAAACATAGATAAAAGCCAGGTAAACCGTTTTTCCTCTTTCCCTGAATTGGTCAAGTAAGTTTTGATTAATGCGAAAAGCCTCTCTAAGCCTTCGTTTTGCAAGATTTCTCATATATGCTTTTTTTAAATACCTCTTAGGAATTATAAATATTACTTTGTAGTGGGGGTTTTCCTCAATGCCACCGGGTATCCTTTCATCTACTTGGTATATTAACTTGATTGGATAATGGAAACGTGATAACTCCGATTTTAACAGCGAGTTAACCTCGTTTTCCAAATGGATTATATACTTTTTCCTAAGTTTTTGAGGCATACAAAAAAGGGGGGTAGCATTCCCCCCTCTATAATTTTACTTTTTCTTTGATTGCTCTTTCAAAAAGTGATCTAAGGCTTGGGTCATGCTTTTAAACGCATCGGTTGGAGCTTTAACATCGAGTCTTAAACCCGCATCTTTCACTGCTTTTGCAGTTGTATCGCCAAAGGCGCCAATTGCTATATCGTTCTGCTGAAAATCGGGGAAATTATCGAATAGCGATTTAATTCCATTAGGGCTATAGAACACAATCATATCGTAAGGGAATGGCTTAAGGTCTGACAGATCGCTGCTAACAGTTTTATAGAATATCCCTTTGGTATAATTTATCTTGGCCTTTGTTAATGCCTTTGGAATTTCTGGTTTGTGTGGATCGGAAAGTGGCAATAAAAATTTTTCGTCCTTATGCTTAAGGATTATATCCAGTAGATCTTTGAAAGTGTTATCGCCAAAAAAGATTTTACGCTTCCTGTAAACTATGTATTTCTGCAGGTAATGAGCAATTGATTCGGTTATACAGAAATACTTCATGGTTTCAGGAACTGTTATGCGAAGTTCTTCACATATCCTGAAAAAATGATCAATGCCAGTTTTACTGGTAAAAATTACAGCAGAATGATCTAGGATATTGATTTTCTGCTGACGGAACTCCTTGGAACTTACCCCCTCAACATGTATAAAAGGGCGGAAATCAAGATGAACCCCATATTTCTCCGACAATTCATTATACGGCGATTTCTCGCTCTGGGGGTCGGGTTGCGAAATAACAATCTTTTTGATTTTCAAGGCCCTATGTTTTTAAAACCAACAAAAACTTAACTCACTCTCAGCAAATACGTTACCCCTAATATTATAGGCAATTCAAGGGCACAAAGGTACAAAATGTAATACAATAATGAAACCCTATGCTTTATAAAGATTTTTACAAAGTAAAAATATCGATATAGTAAAGCGATTATAATCAACGCAATAGATATATAGATAAATACTATTCGTAAGGGCGGCATGGTATAGTTTGCTGCAAGCGATGTAGGTATAAGAAAGAGCATCAAAATTCTCAAATTCAAAGTATTGTGAAAATAGAGATAGTTAACCTGGCTTGCATTATTAGTAGCCAGCAATAAAGTTTTATGTAGTAGCCAAATCCAAATTCTGTAAAGTATAAGTGCAAGGGCGGGTAAAGCTAAAAAGAGTAAGGATCCCTGCATTGATCCTAAAAATTGCTCGAGTATAATATTAACTACAAATGTTATTGATATTATTGATAGGAAATCCAGTAAACGAGAAAGCTTAATAAAGGGCACGCTATAATCGTTAAGGGTTTTTTCAGCAATAAAATCGTAGAATAGTGATTGAATAAAAACTCTAAGATATTTTGCGTAACCTGCTATTATTGATGAAATTATCAGCATTGTAATAACCATGCTAATAAAATAAGCATTCGGAATTAAATGATTATGGTTAAGGGGTTTAGGTTCAATGGTGATGTTTGATTTAAATGAACTTGACTTAAAAACATTTGAACAAGAATCGGAAGTTAAAGGAAAATTATCGTGGATAGTATAAAGCTTTCCGGAATCGTACTTCTGGGTTAAATCCAAAAAGTTGTTGTATAAATTATTAGCATTCTGGCTCGATTGAAAGGCTGACATAAATACAGAATATTTTTGCAAAACTACCTATATTTTTTTAAAGAACGACACGATATTGCTGGCTGTTTTTGCTCCAACCTCTTCCGAAAGCTCTTCAAGGGAGGCCATTTTTATATTTTCTAATGATTTAAAGCGGGTGTAAAGCTTAATAACGCTTTTCTTTCCTACACCAGGTATTGATTCCAGTATCGATGCTTCGTTCTTTTTTTCTCTTTTCTTTCTGTGAAATGTTATTCCAAACCTATGCGCTTCATCGCGAATATTCTGAATAAGCTTAAGGGACATTGAACGTTTATCGAGGTACAAGGGAGTTGTGTCGCCGGGTCGGTAAATTTCTTCAAGTCGCTTTGCTATACCAATTATGGGAATATGCTCGATATGCAAATCTTTAAGGGTTTCATAGGCAGAACTTAGCTGTCCTTTACCACCATCAATGACAATTAAATTTGGCAAATTCTTTTTCTCTTCAATCAATCTTTTATACCTACGGTAAACAACCTCGCGCATGGAAGCAAAATCGTCAGGGCCGGTAACTGTTTTTACATTAAAATGCCTATACTCACTTTTAGCGGGTTTTCCATTCTTAAACACAACGCAGGCCGAAACCGGATTAGTACCTTGTAGGTTCGAATTATCAAAACATTCAATAACCATTGGAAGTTCCGGTAGCTGTAAATCCTTCTTTAACTGCTCAAGGTATTTTAGGGCACGGGTTTGAGGATTTGCTCGTTCCTCACTTTTAATTAATTCCTTTATGTAAGCATCAGCATTTCGTAGGCTAAGCTTTAAAAGCTTAAGCTTTTCACCCTGTTTTGGAATGTGATACTTTATATTGGACAGCTGGTATGCAGGGTTAATATTTACAAGAAAAGTAGTAGATTTTAGGTTAAGCCTCTCCTTAATCTCTAGAATTGCCTGTGAAAAAATATCATCAATAGGCTCATCAACAATATTTTTGATTTGTAAATTATACGATTGAACTACCACGCCACTGTTTACCTTTAAGTAGTTAACAACAGCAAAACCTTCGCTCTCTTGAATTGTAAAAATATCAGCAGTGTTTATTCCCTTTGAAATTACAGAACTTTTGGCCTGGAAATTTTGTAACAGTCTAAGCCTTTCCTTAAGCAATGCGGCCTGTTCAAATTTTAGCTCCTGAGCGGCTTTGGTCATTTCGGCTGTTGTTAGGCGGAGCACCTCGTTAAGGTCACCTTCAAGAATTTTTTTTATAGCATTAATGTTGCTTAAATAATCGTTTTCCTTTTGATTTCCGATACAAGGCGCTAAACAATTTCCAATCTGATACTCTAAGCAAGCTTTAAATTTTCCAGAGGCAATATTACTTTGAGTTAAGTTTAGCTCACAGGTACGAATGGGAAAAAGCTGCCGAATTAAATCAAGTAATGCTTTAAGTAAACGACCCGATGTATATGGTCCATAATATATTGATCCATCGTTCTCGTATCGACGCGTGGTTGTTACACGGGGAAAAGGCTCGTTTTTAATTACAATCCATGGGTAGGTTTTATCGTCGCGCAAAAGAATGTTATACTTGGGCTGATGTTTTTTTATAAGTATATTCTCGAGTATGAGCGCATCGGATTCTGAGTTTACTACAATATACTTTAAATCGGCCACCCTTGAAACCAACGCCCTTACTTTTGCTGAGTCATACTGGGAACGGTTAAAATAAGACGATACTCGCTTTCGAAGATTCTTGGCCTTGCCAATATAAATTATTTTGCCTGTTGAGTCGAAAAATTGGTAAACCCCAGGCAAATCGGGTAAAGATGATAAATAGGATATGCTCGAAAGGTTTTCCATTTACATCATTCCGCAAAAATGGAGGTTAAGCTAAACCTATCAACATCAAACAGTCCAGCTGGAGTTAACTTTAAATGTGGTATTACCGATAGCGACATAAATGCCATTGTCATAAATGGCGCATGGAGCTTACATCCATCGGCCTTAAGTTTTTTGTTAATCAGTGAGTACTCCTTAGCAGCATCGCTCACATCAACATTGGTCATTAAACCAAAAAACGGTAAGGCCAAACCCATTGTCTCATTTCCATCAAAGTAGCATATTCCACCCCTACTTTCAATTATATAGTCAATGGCTCGCACTATGCTGTCGTCGTTTGCACCTATAGCGACAATATGATGACTATCGTGGGCAATACTTGCTGCAATGGCTCCTTTCCGCATTCCAAAACCATGGATAAGCCCAACCCCTATATTGTTTGGGTTGTATCGACTTAGCACAACAATTTTTAGAATATCTTTATCAAAATCGTAGCCAGAACCGGGTACAGATGTTTTTAAGGTTTCGGTGATCAACTCGCCTTCAATCACCTTAATAACCTTTACCGGTTTGCCAGAAGGAAAATCTAGCTTGATTTTTTGATGATCAAAGTGATTTGGAAAGCTAAACAACGGGGGTTTAACGGCATAATCTTCCTCAAAATTGGTTACATTAACACCTTTAATATAGGTAGATAATACATTAAAGTCATTTAGGTTGTCAACAACTATAAAATCGGCCGGTTGGCCCACCTGCAACAATCCAACATTTAACCTATAGTGGTTAACGGGGTTAACCGAAGCAACCTGCAGCACATCAAAAATATCATATCCTAGCGCAATAGCTTTGCGTACATGCTTATTTATATGCCCGCCCATTAACTCATCGGGGTGACAATCGTCAGTGCAGAACATAGCCATACTTGGGTTTTGCCCAATTATTGGATGTAGGGCATCAAAATTTTTAGCGGCGCTACCCTCTCGAATCAGAACCTTCATCCCAAGTTCAATTTTTTTCTTAGCCTCTTCAAGGGTAAAACATTCGTGATCGGTAGTAATACCGGCTGAAACATATTTGGTAAGTTTTTCACCGCTCAATCCCGGAGCATGACCGTCAATGGGTTTATTCCTTGCTTTGGCTTCGCTTAGTATTGAATGAACTTCAGTATTACCATTAATAACTCCGGGAAAATTCATCATTTCGGCAAGGTGGGTAACCTCAGGTAAGTCTAGCAGTTTTGCAACCTCTCTAGAAGTAAAGGGTTCAAAACACTCATCCACGGGCGATGCAGGCACACACGATGGCGCTCCAAAAAAGAATTTTAGTTTGGATTGTCTTGCATTCTCTATCATAAAGCGTACTCCTTCAATCCCTGCTACATTTGCCACTTCGTGAGGATCGGCAACCACAGCCACAGTTCCATTTTTAATTGCAGCCTGTGCAAACCGGGTAGGCACAAGCAATGAACTTTCAATATGCACATGCGAATCGACAAATCCAGGAATTATATAAACATTTTCAGCGTCCAAGGATTCATCAATTTGGGTAATTACACCATCCTGAAAGTATATTTTAGCGTTTACAGTTCTACGACCGATAGGGTCAACCAATTTTCCCGAGATTGAATTCGAACTCTTCATAAACATCCAATTAATGTTTTACTTAAACTTTTTGTTAAATTGTTCCACGTGGAACACTTTAATGAAATATCTTAATACACTAATAATTATATACTTATGGTTTTTGAAATGTTTATGTTAAAACAAAAAATTGTTCCACGTGGAACATCACCTTCCAAAGTATACCAATAATACATTAATATCGCTAGGAGAAATTCCGGGTATTCGTTTTGCCTGAGCGATAGTTTTGGGTTTTATGCTTGTTAACTTTATCCTGGCTTCGGTGCTTAATGAGTTAAGCTGATTAAAATCAAAATCGTCGGGTATTTTAATATGTTCCAATCGATTTATTTTTTCTGCAATTATTTTTTCTTTTTCAATGTAGCCACTATACTTAATTTTTATTTCTGCGCCGTTTATGGCTTCATAATCGTATGAGTCGATATTTATTTTGAGGTGCTCAAGTGTTGGTTTAAGCGATATTTCGGGACGTAAAACAATATCGTAGAGCTTTCTTTTTTGTGTAATTTTTGCTGAATTATTTGAGGTAAGGTATTCGTTTATATCGCTAGGCGATACAGAATATTCTTTAACGAGTTGATTCAGCTCCTCAATGCTTTTAATCTTGTTTTCGAGCCGTTTTACATCGTTTTCGTCAACCATATTATACTTTGCTGCAATTGGCGTTAACCTTTCATCGGCATTGTCTTGGCGAATTAGTATGCGGTATTCGGCTCGGCTGGTAAACATTCTGTAGGGTTCATCAACACCTTTTGTTACCAAATCATCAATCAACACTCCGATGTAAGCTTCGTCTCGGCTGAGCTGAAAGTTTTCTTGGATATCATTTGCCCTTAAGTGTGCATTTGCTCCTGCAATTAAACCCTGACCTGCTGCTTCCTCGTATCCTGTTGTACCATTAATTTGTCCAGCGAAAAACAAGTTCTGAACTATTTTAGTTTCTAAAGTATGTTTTAGCTGTGTTGGATCAAAATAATCGTATTCAATTGCATAGCCAGGTCGAAGAATATGAACATTCTCAAAACCGGGAATTGATTTTAAAGCTTTGTACTGAATATCTACTGGCAGCGATGACGAAAAACCATTTAAGTACATCTCATAGGTAAAAACACCTTCGGGCTCCAAAAATAGTTGGTGTGATGTTTTTTCGGCAAAGGTGTGCACTTTGTCCTCAATGCTTGGACAGTAACGAGGTCCTATGCCCTTTATTTTACCAGTAAACAGGGGCGATTGATCAAACCCCTCTCGTAAAATATTATGTACAACCTGATTTGTGTTAACGATGTAGCAATGCTTACGTGGTAGTTTTGAAAAATAATCGGGGTTGAATGAAAATTTAGATAATTCTTGCGATTCTTGTATAGTCAGTTTACTATAATTAACGGTTCTACCATCAATTCTTACAGATGTACCTGTTTTCATTCTCCCGGTTGTGAAACCAAGTTTTACTAGACGCTCAGTTAAGCCTTGTGAGTTTAGTTCACCTATACGTCCACCGGTAAAATTGACGTTTCCAACGTGTATCTTACCGTTTAAAAAGGTTCCATTTGTTAAAACAACAGTCTTACACTTAACTGTTTGATTTGTCTTAGTAATTATACCCTCTACTCGGTTTTCGTTTACAATTAAATCAATTACTTCATCCTGCCATAAATACAGATTAGGTATCGATTCAAGATATTTTCGCCATTCAATTGAAAAGAGCATTCTGTCAGCTTGAGCGCGTGGACTCCACATGGCTGGTCCTTTGCTCTGATTAAGCATTCTGAAATGTAGGGTTGTAAGGTCAGTCACTTTTGCTGTATATCCACCAAGTGCATCAATTTCTCTAACAATCTGACCTTTTGCAATTCCACCAATAGCAGGATTACAGCTCATTTGGGCTAACTTAGTAAGATCCATTGAAACTAAAAGTGTCCGGGAGCCCATTTTTGCAGCAATAGCAGCTGCTTCACATCCTGCATGCCCACCTCCAACAACAACAACATCAAAGGCTAATTCCATTTTGAGTAGAAAATTTTTAAAGCCCAGTTCTCCTTTTCTCTAATTTCCTTCTTTTGCTCCTCTGTAGAATCGTCAAATCCTAGCAAATGTAATATTCCGTGAACAATTACCCTGTGTAATTCATTTTCGAAGGTAACATTGTAGTCCTTTGCATTAGTCTTTACGGTATCGACTGAAATAACAATATCACCAGAAATTGAATTTTCTGTACAGTAGTTGAAAGTAATTATATCAGTATAATAGTTATGAGCTAAATACTTTTTATTGATTTCAAGTATTTCAGTATCGTCAGTAAAATAGAAGTTAATATCACCAACTGATTTCTTAAACTCTTTTTCAATAATATAAATTATCCACTTTTTTATTTTGTTTTTATTGGATATCCTATTTGAGATGGATGGTGTTTTATATGAAAAAAAAATAGCCATTAAATATTAAAAGTCATTTTTACTGTTGTTCCGTTGTTCTCAAAAGCAATTTCATCAGACAACTTTTTCATAAGAAACACACCTCGGCCCGAAATGTTTTCAATGTTTTCCGGAATAGTTGGATCCGGAATTGTATTTGGATCGAAACCTTTTCCCTGGTCAGAAATTGTTATGCATACTTTAGTATCGCATATTTTTATATTTACCTTAACAACTTTTTTCTCGTCAAGTTTATTGCCATGAACAATAGCATTATTTACACCCTCGATAGCAGCAATTAATATTTTTCCATACACATCGGGTGTTAAAGTAAGTTTTTCTGTTATTTCATCAATAGTTTTTTCGATTAAACTAATTTGCTCTAGCTTGCTTGGAATTGTAATTGTTCGTTCCATGGCTTTTAGGTTGTAATTTTTTTATACTTTATTTTTTAGTAAAGGTTACGCAAAATTATGAAAAAAATGATTTTACTAAAATTTCAACCAGTCTAACGGATTTTCAGGTTCCTTCTCATTCCATATCTCAAAGTGTAAAACAAGTGTATTATCGGTTTGTTTCATTACACTTCCCAAATTATCGCCAGCATTTACAAGCTGTCCTACTTTTACACTTACTTCACTAAGATTAGAGTAAACGCTTAAATATTCACCATGCCTAATAATAATAGCCCTTCCCCCATATGGAACATTAAATATTTTTTTAACCTCTCCTCTGTGAATTGCTTGAACCG
>Ga0116167_1004581_pt1 | contig 10087 bp, 3 predicted proteins | sample AD_JPNMR3_MetaG_FD_89794 | JGI IMG/M metagenome (GOLD analysis project Ga0116167, IMG submission 89794) | Active sludge microbial communities of municipal wastewater-treating anaerobic digesters from Japan - AD_JPNMR3_MetaG | ecosystem: Engineered > Bioreactor > Anaerobic > Digestate | place... | reverse complement strand
GTTTTTCTATCGCAATTCCAGAAGGTTTTCTCGGTGCAATTGCACCTCGTTCAGGTTTAGCTATTGAATATGGAGTAACAGTTTTAAATTCTTGGGGAGTTATTGATCCTTCATATAGAGGCGAAGTATCTGTGATTTTAATAAACTTAAGCAATAATGATGTAGTATTAAAAAAGGGCAGTAAGATTGCTCAGTTAATTATAGTACCGTATGAAAAAGTAGAGTTATTCATCGATTCAGAAAAATTAGATTCAACTGATAGAGGCGAAAAAGGATTTGGTTCATCTGGAATTTATAAAGAATAGAATATAATAAATTTAGTTATTTTAAGTGGAGGTAAAAATTTGAAAAAGGTTAATGTTTTCTCTGTAATTATTATAACTTTTGTACTTGTTTTAAGTAGTTTTTCGAATGGATCAATAATTTCTGCTAATGAAAGTAAAATAGTTGAACCATCATACTATGAAGAAATTAAAAACTCTTCTAAAAAAGAAGTTATTCTGATAAGATTTAAAGGAGATAACGCTGTTTCTTATTCTAAAGCAAACCAGATTTACCTTACAAAATTTCATGATAAAAATAATAATAGTCATATAACAATAGATGAAATTTACATAAAAAGCTTAAAAAATTTACAAGATAGCTTCATAGCAAGAGTAAATGATGTAATTCCTGTAAAGTTTCTTATGTCCTATCAGCTTGTTTTTAATGGAGCTGCATTAGAAATAAGTGGATATAATATCCGTTATTTACTTAAGCAACCAGAAATAGAGAGAATATATTTTACTAAAGATGAATATTATCCTTTAAGGGATATACTAGTACAAACGATACATGCAGCGGATGTCTGGAATATGACAGATAGTAACAATCTCTCTATTAACGGAGAAGGTACTAAAATTGGAATAATTGATTCAGGTATTGATTATAATCATCCAGATTTTAGTCCTATTGGTATTGGTGATGACAAAAAAGTTATTTCAGGATATGATTGGGCAGATAACGATTCTGATCCACTTGATGATACTTTAGAAGGTCATGGTACTCATGTTGCTGGAATAGCAGCAGGTAATAATCCTGATGATGCAAGAAAAAAGGGAGTTGCTCCTCAAGCTAAACTTTATGCATACAAAGTTTTCTCATCAGAAACAGGGGCGAAAGGTGCCCCACCTCAGTTTATAATAGCGGCTCTTGAGCAATCTGTTAAGGATAAATGCACGGTTGTTAATATGTCTATAGGAAATCCTGCACCAACTCCTTCTGTTGATGAAGGTAGTCCTTACTATGAGGCTATCAAAAGCACAAGAGATGCTGGTATTGTAGTTGTTGCAGCCGCAGGTAATGATGGCTCACGACACAAGAAAAATCCTTGGCCTATTCACGCACCCGGAACTTTTGAACCAGCTATCCAAGTTGCTGCTACAACCGACAGGAGCTATCAAGTATTCAGAGCAGTTTTGCAAGATGGATTTACGCAAACCTTTAATCCATATCTTTCGCGATATACTCCACCATTTAAGAAAGAACATTCGGGATTACCAGTTGTGGATGCTGCATATGGAAGAAAGGAAGATTTTGAAAAAATTGATGTAAAGGGTAAAATTGCTCTTATTTCAAGAGGTCCAAAAGAGAATCCAGATACAGGTGATACTCCTATTACTTTTAAAGAGAAAAATTTGAATGCAAAAGAAGCAGGGGCTGTTGGATGTATTGTATATAATTATGACCCAGAGCCAATGGGTGCACTTATGTATGATGCCAATGCAGGCGAAGATCCATATTCATTTGAATTTATTCCAAATATTACCATTAGTGGCTCAGCTTCTAAAATTTTAAAAAGACTTCTTGCAAGAGGGGCAAAACTAAATTTTGACGAAAATTCTTATGTAATGATTTCAGATTATACTTCAGCTGGACCATGTGTTGATGGAGATTTAAATATATTTAAACCAGAAATTTCAGCACCAGGTACAACCATAAATTCAGCTTATCCAGGTGGTAAATATGTAGATTATCAAGGCACTTCTATGGCAACACCAGCAGTAACTGGAGTTGTTGCCCTTTTAAAGCAAAAACATCCAGAATTGGATCCTAATGAAGTAAAGGCAGTCTTAATGAATACTTCTGACATATTAAAAAATGGATTAAATGGGGAAATATTTTCATATTTTTATCAGGGCGCTGGACAAGTTAATGCTTTGAAAGCTATTCAAGCTCCATTAATTGCATATCCTCCATCTATTATGAGGTCAACTGAACAGATTGATAATAGTATTTCTGTGAATTTAAAAAATATTACAGACAAAGTTGTATCTGTTGGAATTAAAGCAGAGATTTTCAATTTATCAACCGCAAATATGCCTCTTACTGTTGAAATTGATAAAAATAATACTGATATCCAACCAACTTTGACTGAATCCTTTAATATAAAGTTTAAAGTTAATGAAGATTATTTTGATAAAAGAAAATATGAAGGAGCAATTTGGATAGATATTAAAAATAGTAAAGCTTTAAATAGTGCTACTGAAAAGCTACACATACCATTTATTATATATAATGGGAAAATTACGACAATAGATGAGCCCGTAACAAATTTAAATATCTCTAAAAATACATTGAGTATGGATGAAGAAGACAATGTTTTTATCAGTTTTACAATAAATTCAGGAAGCTATTTAAAAATTTCAACGCCATCTGAAGATACTGTAAGTTATTTAAACTATGCGAGCACATTAACTATGTATGTTGAAGACGAATATGGTAATAAGTGGGGAGATATTTATTTTGCTGAAAATATTCCAGTTGGAACATATACTTTCTATTGGGATGGGAAAAACCTTGATGGTGATGATTTTCTTCCGAACGGTAATTTTCTACTGAAAATTGAAATAAGTGGTTCAGAAATTACTGTAGATAATCAAGGTCAAGTTGTTGATAGAAAAAACCCCGTTACTGAGTCATTAAAATTGCCTGTTAAAATTACAGATTCTTCTGTTCTTGAACCACCATTGCTTTTAATTGGAGTTCAAAATAAAGCTAAAGTAGACGAAATTTTTGCTGTTAACGTTATTTTTGCTGATTGTAAAAATATAGAAGAAGTTTATATAGAGTTATCATTTTCTAAAAGCAGGCTTAAAGTATTAGATGTTTTTCCAGGAGATTTTTCTGATGAAGAAAGTTTCAAAACTAAGATTGAGAGCGGTACTCTAAAAATTGAATCAAGAAGAAATCCTGTTGTTACAACAAAAAGAAGTAAAGTTGCCACTATTAGGTTTTCTGCTCAAAGAAAGGGTTATCCTGATTTGATCGTTTCATCCTATAAATTGATTGATGTAGAAGAAAATGAAAGAAGAGCGTTTTTACGAATACCTCGCCTTGATATTTTATCTGAAGAATTTTATTTAGGAGATTTTAATGAAGATAAACTAGTTAATAATTTGGATTTTGATTTATTAGCTGGTCATTATTATTTTACTTATGAAGATCCCGATTGGGATGAGAAATTTGATCTAAATAATGATTTGGTTATAGATATAGATGATGTTATAATATTTTCAAAGTTTTATGAAATTTAATTTTGGAGGTGTGATATGAAATTAAAACGTTTTATTTCTTTATTAGTTTTATCTATGTTTTTTAGTTCATTTTTTACATTTACTTCATTTGTTTTCTCAGAGGAAACAAATCCTTTAAATATAGAGAAAATCATAGGAGTTCCTGAAAACAAAGGTGTCTTTAGAATGGCTACGCAGGACGGCTCGCAATTTTTCCCTATGTATCAACAAGGTTTAGTATTAGATTCTAAAGGTAACATTTATATTGGAGATAGTGGTGAGTCTCAAATTGAAGTATTTGACTCAGGATTCAAATCAATAAGAAATTTTGGAGAAATAGGCACAGGGAATGGTAAATTCCAATATTTAACAGCAATGTGTATAGATGAAAATGATAACATTTATACTGTAGATAGTTACAATGCATACATACAAATATTTAGTAGTGATGGTAAAGTGATAAAGAAATTTGGAGAAAAAGGAGAAGATGATAACAAACTTCTTAACCCATCAGGAATTGCCATATTGAAGAGCGGAGATCTTGTAATAACAGATTATGCAAGTGGAGTTAAGGTTTTTTCAAAGAGTGGTGAGTTTAAGCAATTATTTACAGATGACTCTCGTATTTATAATCCAACAGGAGTTACTGTTGATAATGATGGATATGTCTATATAACAATCACTGATTATCAAAGTGGATCTTCAATACTTAAGTATTCACCGGAAGGAGAATTTATTGTTACAGCGGTTTCTGCGGGTGCATCAGAGAATAAACTCGCTGGGTTTGCTACATCAGTGTGTATAAATGGAAACTATTTATATGTTACTTCTATGGGTAGTAATAATGTATTTGCACAGAAATTTGAAATTGAAAAAGATCCAAAAGCACCTCTAAAATTTATAGAGATTATTTCGAGCTATCCAAAGAGTAATGTAATTGGTGAAACAGATATTGCTCTTCCCACTTCAATATTTGCTAAAGATGGTTTAGTATACATTCTTGATGGGTTAATAAACAGGTTAATTATTCTTGATGAGGCAAAAAATCTTAAAGGATCAATACAATCACCAGTTTTACTTTATGGTTATCTTTATGGAAATCAAAAGAAGCCCAAGGGCTATATGTCAAACCCTCAAGGGGTACGTGTGGATAGTGAAGGCAGGATATTCGTTGGAGACAGCAATTATCATGATGTAGTTGTTTTTGATTCAGAGGGAGAGGAAATCAATAGATTTGGAAAATTTATTACTCAAAGAGGTATAGTACCTGGTGAACTATATAATCCGACTGATATTATTGTTGATCCAGATGGTTATGTTTATGTAAGTGACGTTGCTACAAGCGTAGTACAGGTGTTTGATCCGGATTTTGAACCAGTGATGGCTATCGAGGAAGGATTTAACAATCCTCAAGGATTAGCTTTTGATTCAGAAGGAAACCTTTTAGTTATAAGTTCAAGATCCTCAATTGTTTCAAGGATCGATATAAGCGATGTTATTGATGAAGAGGCCAGTGAAATTGATTCTTACCCACTCGAAGGAGAATGGCCAGTTGGAATCTCAGTTGATAAAGATGATAATATGTATATTGCAATGACTGGTTCAGACGAAGTTCATATTCTCGATTATGAAGGAGAATTAATTAATAGAATCGGGAGCAGAGGTGTTGAACCTGGTAATTTTGCAGTCCCACAGGGTGTATGTGTTGATGGTGAAGGTAATTTCTATGTTGCAGAAACAGAAAATGGTAGAATTCAGAAGTTTGACCAAGATGGCGAGCTAATATGGTGTTCTGAGCTTAATTGGCCAGGGCTTACGCTTATTGTTCAAGATTCAGATGGAAAATTATATGTTACTGACTGCCTACATAGTACTGTGCTTGTAATTTCAGATGAAACTGCTTCTCCTCCAACTCCACCAGGTCCAGTTCAGACAGAAGCATCATTTAAACTTGAAATAGCTACAGAAGAATTAATTGAAGGTGATAATATTATTGTAAGATTAATTGGTGATAAATTAGAGAATATTGGTTCAATTTTAGCTGGAATTAAATATCCAGAAAATCTTATTGAATTTAAGAACGGCGAGCCAGGTGAATTACTTACTGGTAAAATTAAATTTAATTGCAGTAAACCTCAAGCAGTAGAAGGATTAGTTACAATTTCTTGTGAAACAGAAAATAAAGCTGGACTAAGTGGAAATGGAGTTATTTATGAGTTAGAATTTACTAATAATACTTCTGGAGATGGAGCTTTAGAAATCGATAAACTGATTCTTAAAGATCCAAAAGGAAGAGAATTACTTCCTGGAAAGATCGAAAAATCAATTTCTTTTACAATTAAACCCAAAGATGTTACACCTCCAATTTTAGAGATTGAAGAAATACCAGCTGTTTCTTACGAAGAAAAGTTAACAATAAAAGGTAAAACCGAACCAGGAGCAGTATTAACTATAAACGAAAAAGAAGTTCCAGTTAACGAAGATGGCAGTTTCTCTGTTGAAATTGTCCTAACTATGGGAGAGAATAAAATAGAAATAATAGCAAAAGATGCTGCTGGAAATGAGTCAAAAATCGAAAAAATAGTTACTTTAAAAGAAAGGGTAATAATAAAACTACAGGTTGGCAGCAAAGTCATACTCATTAATAATAAGGCGGGAAGTTTAGATGCTCCACCTTTTATTGATAAAAATTCTGGTAGAACTTTAGTTCCTATAAGACCAGTCGTTGAAGCAATAGATGGCAATATTGATTGGAATAATGATGAAAGAAAGGTAACTATTACTAAAGATAATATAAAAATAGAACTCTGGATAGGTAAAATAACTGCTCTAGTAAATGGTAAAGAAGTAAAAATAGATCCAGACAAACCAGTTGCTCCTGTAATTGTTTCTGGAAGAACATTTTTACCATTACGATTCGTTACTGAAAATCTTGGTTTTAAGGTAGATTGGGATGCTGCTACCCAGACTATTACTTTGACTTACCCTAATCCTGATAAATAGATCAATATCAATTTAGGTTTATTTAAGCTTCTAAATTCTAAAGAACCCCTATGTTTTCAATAACATAGGGGTTCTTTTTTTTTGCTTTTACACAATTAGTAATAAGTCAAGGTATTCTCAATCATTTTACGTGTATTCCAAACAAAGCATGTAGTAGTCTCTTACTGGTTAAAGTCCAGTATATGTAAGGTTTAGCAAACAGTCTATCACTTATGTTGCAATTTATCCGGAATCCAAGGTATATTCCTCTTTTTTAAAATAAAAAAATAAACACTGAATCCCCAATTAAGTTGGGGATGACAGTGGGTGTGCTTTCGAGGATGACAGTTCCTGTGGATTCCGGATTGAAGATTTCGGGAATGACATTTACCTCTCTATCATTCTTTACTTGATACAGAAACACTTTTTGTCATTCCCGCGAAAGCGGGAATCCAGTATTAAAAGAGTCTGGATCCCCAATCAAGTTGGGGATGACAAGTTACTTGATCCTCGATAGAAGATTTCAAAGATGACATAATGTTGTCATCATATATATTTTATTTGTATTTTATTTGTATTTTATTTGTATTTTATTTGTATTTTATTTGTATTTTATTTGTATTTTATTTGTCATTTTGAAAGTGCAGTATAAAGAGAGGTTCCATCAGTTGCAAAATACAAATACGCTCCTTCAAGAAGACGGATGTGGCTTGAAATCCTTCGGATATCTTAATGCCTCTCCTTCAGGAAGAAAATGTTTAAGTATTAGAACCTTCGTTGATGGAAAGATTGCGCCTAAGGATAACGGATTCAGTGGACTGGTTTTTATCAAAGAGAAAAGATCAATCAATATAGAATCTTAATTTATGGAGTTTCATAGGTTATTGTTATAGTTTGAGTTTTTTCATCCCATGCAACTTCTGCACCTAAGTTTTCAGAAACAAATCTCAAAGGAACAACTGTTCTTCCATTAACTATCCTTGGAGGAGGGTCAACTTCCACTGGATTCCCATTAACTCTTGCCATCTTCATGTCTATCCAGAGCTCTATAACTCTGCCTTCTAACTTGTATGTCACTTTTCTTTCAGTTGGATCCCACAACACTTCTGCTAATAATGCTTCACCAATAAACCTTAGTGGAACCATGGTTCTCCCCGTAGTTTTGTCGATGAATGGTGGAACATCAAGTTTGTGGAGAACATCATTTACATATGCATTCTCATCACCTATCTTAAGTTTTATAACAATTGAAGATTTAATAGGATTAATATATACACTAACAGGAATTCCAAAATCACCACCATTCGAATTTATGTAAATCTCAGATGTGTATGATCTATCATAATCTAAATCATTGGTATCTACGGTAACATTAACATCAATTTCATTGCCAACCCATGACTCAGGCTCTACATTAATCCAATCTGCCTTTGGTGTTATAGTTCCTTTAAGAAGACCTCTTTTTGCATTTCTTAGCTTCATCATTTTTTCTGCAATAGTACCCTTGTTAAGTTTTCCAAAATCAAATGCCATGGGTTCAATTGCAAGACTGGGACAGCAGGGTGCAACCTTCATTATAACTCCTATTTTTGCATTACCTCCGTTGGATTCTATCCTTATAAGACCTTGATATGTTTTATTTACTTCCAAACTTACTGTGGAAACTGTTATCTCTACATCTGTCCTATTTGAACTAAAAGTTTGGGGGTCAATAGAAATCCAGCTATCTTCTGTAGATAAAGCACCTTCAAGCGTTCCTGTACCGCTATTTGAAATTGTAATAGTTTTCGATTCTGAGAGATCTTTTGAAATTTCGCCAAAATTTATTTCACTACTTGAGACTACAAGATGAGGGCCAAAACCAAAAATTTGTAAAGATATTTTTACAACTCTACAGTTTCCGCTATCTGCAACAATGCAAGTATCTCCTTTTATGCATATTGCAAATGGTTTAAATAATCTATCTGGCTCAATTGTGTAATCAATCTTTTCTATTGGCTTTACGTAAGTTTTCGGTCCACCATACCCTCCAAACATTGTTTTAAATTCACCATTCTCAGAAAAAACCTGCATTCTATTATTTGCACTGTCAGCTACATATATATTTCCACTATCATCAATATCTACATCTCTTGGCCAGTTAAATTGTCCCTCTTCTGTTCCTAAAGAACCAAAGGATGAAAGAAAATCAAAACCATCAGAGCGCACTTTAAAGATCTGGATTCTATGATTTCCAGAGTCTGCAACATAAAGTTTCCCATTCTTTACCTTTATACCTGTGGGGTATTTAAAATCACCTTCCTTATAACCCTCTTTTCCATACTTAAATCTAAATTTTCCTTCTTTATTAAAGACTTGTATTCTCTGATTTTGTGTATCTGCGACATAAATTTTTCCATCTTCATCTAAGCATACATCCTCAGGTGTTACAAATTGTCCACTTTCTGTTCCTTTCTCTCCAAATTTGAAAATTAATTCACCATTCTCAGAAAAAACCTGTATTCTATTGTTCAAAGAGTCAGCAACAAAAATTTTTCCCTCATTATCAACAGTTATTCTTGAAGGAGCATAAAGCATGCCATCATAAAGCCCCATTTTACTAATCTTCTTTATAGGAATACCACTTGAACCAAATTTTGCGATTACAGATTGAGCTGAGTCAGACACATAAATCTCACTATTAAGTCCTATACCTACTCCTTTTGGAAATATAAGTTGCCCTGGTTCTAAATCTTTTATCCCCCATTCCTTTATAAAGTTAAAGTTTGGGTCAAAAAGCTCAATTCTACTATTACCCGAATCAACTATATAAACCCTTCCAGTAGATGTGCCAACTATACCTTTAGGAGAAAGAAATTCCCCTTTTCCACTTCCCTTTTTCCCAAATTTATCATATCTTTTGTTTTTGTAATCCCAGAAAATCACTATACTCTTTGACTCATCTGTCACAAAAACCTTATCATTGCAAAATGCAACTCTGGATAGACTTGCAGGTTTTAGATCTGGTGGAGGATTTTTAAAAAGTGTATCAATAGCTTTTCCCTCTTTATTTACGATTAAAACTGAATTAGTAGCTTTATCGATTACATAGAAATTTTCTACTCCATCAAAAGTAATATCAACGGGAGTAAATAATTTACCTTCAACTACCATCCACTTTGTAAGAAAATCCAAATCAGCTGTAAAAATATAGATACATCTATTTTTCTCATCAGCTACATAAAGATTTCCCTTTTCATCAAGAGTCATTCCTAAAAGAACTCCAAAATCTACCGCACCAGCTTTTGTTATTTTTGTAGTAAAATTTCCATCTTTATCAAAAACTTGTATTCTTCTGTTGTCAATATCAGAAACAAATATTTTCCCCTCCCTTGAGATAGCTATACCTTGTGGTTTCTTGAAATATCCATTACCATCTCCTTCAGCACCAAAACTAAATAAAAATGTTCCTTCCTTATCAAAAACCTTTATGCAGTTATTATCAGTATCAACAACGTATAATCTCTCATCAGTACTCAATGCAAGATCGGAGGGATTATTGAAGTTAAGTT
>Ga0116167_1004572_pt1 | contig 10106 bp, 10 predicted proteins | sample AD_JPNMR3_MetaG_FD_89794 | JGI IMG/M metagenome (GOLD analysis project Ga0116167, IMG submission 89794) | Active sludge microbial communities of municipal wastewater-treating anaerobic digesters from Japan - AD_JPNMR3_MetaG | ecosystem: Engineered > Bioreactor > Anaerobic > Digestate | place... | reverse complement strand
ATTGGAGCCGGCGGGCGGACTTGAACCGCCAACCTGCTGATTACAAGTCAGCTGCTCTGCCTGTTGAGCTACACCGGCGCTGGCAAGTTAGATTATACCATAAGCTCCCCGTCTTGCACGAAAGCACGTAAACCTGCGTTATGTATTGAACGAAGTTGCTTCATCTTTCGTAGCTCTTCGACAACGTACCACGCCTTGCCTGCGCTATCAATGACCAATATTGCCCAATTCTCCCCGGGCCAAATCGCATCTCCCCAATGGGTACGGCAGCCACGATGATGGCCCAGCACATGCCTCCAAACGGTATACCATCAACCTCCAAGCTATCGAGCAGTTCAAGAACTTCAGGAGCAATGCTTTGGTTGCAAAATATCCAAATGAATTTCATCGGGAAAAGCCTCCCTTTGCCTCAACAAACCTGGGTCGTCGGCGTATTTTTTCCTCGACCAAACTGTAGACCACCGGAATCAACACCAGAGTGACCAAAGTCGAAAAGGTCAAACCGCCGATGACCGATATCGCTAACGGTCTCCATATCTCAGCGCCCTCGCCGCGGCTTATAGCCATTGGCAACATGCCAAATATAGTAGTTAGGGTTGTCATCAATATTGGACGCAAACGACGCTCCCCACCTTCCACTAAAGCATCGTGCATGGTATATCCTCTTGCGCGCAACAGGTTTACATAGTCCACAAGCACAATGGCGTTGTTGACCACTGTCCCAACCAACATGACTATACCAAGCAAAGCCTGGAGCGAAAGATATACACCCGTCAACAATAGGCCAGCAACCACGCCAGTCAACGCAAAAGGAACGCTGAACATGATGACGAAGGGATCCAAGAAGGCCTCATATTGTCCTGCCATGATCATGTAGACTAATACAACGCCTAGCAAGATCAAAAGAGTCATCTGCATGTACGTTTCCTTCATATCCTCTACGTCACCGGATATAGCAGTCCTCATGCCTGCAGGCAACTCAGTTGCGTCAAGGAGACGTTGAACATCGGCAGCCACCTGCCCTACCGATCGACCCTCCGCATCCAATTCAATGGTAACGTATCGCTGTCTATTCTTTCGATGAACCTCTGGGGGACCCAGCTCTTCATCAATACTGGCTAAATTATTCAAACGAACCATCTGTCCATCGATGGAAGGCACCAATAGCTTATTCAGCGTATCCCATGAATGCCTTTGCTCGGGCTCGAGTCTAAGCCATATCTCGTAGTTATCAGCTCCTTGCCAATAGTCCTCGTCAAGTTGAACCCCGTAATAATATGTCCTTAAGGCTTGCGCTATATCGCTCGTCCTAACGCCAGCAAGGCCAGATCTTTGTCTATCAACGTGCACCCAAACCTCAGGTCGGCTTGCCTTTTGAGTAAGTTCTACATCTACGGCTCCTGGTACCGTCTCAACCTTCTTTTTTATCATATCACCAACTTTAAGTAACTCATTGATATCATCACCGTAAAGTTCAATAACTATAGGCTTAGAGCTCCCCCCAGTCATGATTGGAGAACTTATGGAAGAACTCACCGACTCAAATCCAGGCTTAGCAGTTAAATATTGCCTCAACTGGGCAGCCACCTGAAAACCGGAACGTTTCCTTTCGCCCTTAGGTATCAACTCTACACCAACCGTACCGGTGTTGGAAGACTCACCTCTAAGCGCTCCCATACCGCTGCCCGAGCTGCCTCCATAGATATATACACTTTGTAATTCGGGGATGTTTTTTAAAGCGAAAGACATGATGTCTTTGGCCACCCTCTCGGTTTCCTCAACCCTTGTGCCTTCTGGTAATCTAAAGTTGACCCTTACGCTACCGGTGTCGGATTTTGGAACCAACTCATAACCAATACGAGTAAACCCAAAAACCGTAAAGACCATACACATCATCGCCAAGGCTATGATCTTTTTTCTGTTGTGTAAGGCCCAATTAATCGACAAGGCGTAGCGATGTTCTAGCCATGCCAAAAAGCGCTTTGAATAGCGATGTATAAATAGCTTATCTTCCCTGGTCCTAAAAGTTTTACTTCCCACCATGGGGATGAATGTCAATGAAACAACCAATGACGCTGCGATGGCCAGCGACATTACAACGGAGAGAGATGAGAAAAATATGCCCACCAATCCAGTTATAAATATGAGCGGTATCAACACAGCTAAAGTCGTTAGGGTAGATGCTGCCAATGCACTCCCAACTTCGCCTGTCCCCAATATGGAAGCAATGCTGCGCTTTTCTCCTGCTTCTATATGGTAAATGATCTGGTCCGTAGCAACTATAGCGTTATCTACGACCATTCCGGAGGCGACCGTAAGTGCCGACAATGTCATCAAGTTGACAGTATAGCCCAGTAAGCGCATTGCTATGAAAGTTACGATCAAGGAAAAAGGAATGGCACCGCATATAGCAAGTGTCCCGGGTATCCTGCGCAAAAATGCGTAAGTCACCAAAAACACCAATACTATTCCGTATATCAAGGTCGATGCTAGTTGTTGTAGCGAATTCAATATAAACTTCGACTGGTCATATCCTATTATGTAGTCAACGTCTGGCGGAAAGAGGGACCCTTTCAACTCTGCCAAACGAGCCTTTATTTCATTGCTGACTTGTACGGTATTGGCATCTGTGTTTTTCGTCACCATCATTACCACAGACCTGGCTCCGTCTGCCCATCCAAAGGTCGAGGCGTCTTTATAGCCATCTTCAACCCTTGCCACGTCCTTTAGATAAACAGGTTTGCCGTTAAACGTACCTACAATGGTGTAACCCATATCGCTCGGTATCTGAAATCTTCCGGGAACACGCATTTGGTACTCAATTATGCCCTCTTTAAAACTACCCGCGGGGAGGTTAAAATGTTCTTGTTGCATAACTGAATATATTTGTTGCGGTGACAAGTTGTATGCCTTCAGTTTTTCGACGTCCAACAATATCTTTATCTCCCGTTGTTCTCCGCCAAAGACCGATACGTCGCCAACTCCGGGAACCTGTTGGATTGCCTTGCTTATATCATTATCCACAAAATGGTACAATCCGGGGAAGGTAGGCCCAGCCTTAAATACGACAAGCATAACAGGCATAGCGCTTGACGTAACCTTTATCAAAATCGGGTCGTCTGCATCTTCCGGAAGCCTTCTGCGTATGATGTTAACCTGATCTCGTGCATCTCCCATCCTGGCATCTAAATCTTCTCCCCACTTAAAACGAAGGACGACAGCAGAAGCTCCATCGCTGGAAGTAGAGGTAATCTCGTCAAGGCCCTGAATGGTAGCCATTCTGTCTTCCACTTCTTCAGTGATTTCCTGTTCGATGTCGCTCGCAGCTGCACCCTCCCAGGTGGTGATTGCAAGTATTACGGGCGGCTCAAATTCAGGCAAAAGGTCCACTTTGATGCCTATGAAAGATACAGCACCCAAAAGTATTACGGCGACAAACACCATCAAAGTAGCAATTGGCCTTTGTACTGCAATTTCCCAAAGCTTCATTGAGTTACCACCTCCACGGGCACACCTTCACCCAACGCCCGTACTACAGGTGATATGACTCTGTCTTCAGCAGATACCCCCTCAATAATCTCTACAAGATTACCGGTTTCTATTCCTCGCTTGACAAATATTTGTTTCGCCTTTTCGTCAGGGCCCACGATAAAACAATACCATTCTCCGGTTCCAGCCAATTGCTTGACAGCTTCCTTGGGAAGGGCTATTCCGTCATGTTTTCCAACTACCACTTCAACTCTCGCAAACATTCCCGGCTTTAATATGCCCTTTGATGGTATCCACACCTCAAGATTTGCCGTCCTCGTAGAAGCATCTAGAGTCGGGCTAAGCCTACTGACACTTCCGTCAAAGGAAACACCCGGAAACGCATCGATTGTGACATGAGCCAATTGTCCCAATCTAACCTTAGGGTAATCGCTTTCGGTAATCGTTCCCTTAATTTTTACAGTTTCCTGTCGCGAAACAACAAAACACGAACTTCCAGCACCAACGGTATCACCAGGATCTATATTCCTTTCCGCTATCACACCATTAACTGGTGAAACTATATCGTGGTAGCTCATCATGACCTGTAATTGTCTCAATTGAGCTTCTGCTTGTTCCAGCTGCCTTTGAGACTGATCTAATTTGGCCTTGTCAACTTCGTATTGTCCTTCTATTTGGTCCAGTTGTTGGCGACTTATAACTTGCTCTTGATATAAATTTTTGTACCGGACGTAATCCTTCTCGGTAGTTTGAAGTTGACTTTTTGCTTGAGATATGGAAGCTTTTGCCGCAGCAACCGCAGCCCTTGCTTCCTCGATCTGCCTGCGAGTCAAGCTATCGTCAAGCCTTGCTAGCAGTTGGCCTTGCTTTACCTGATCACCGATGTCGACAAAAACATCCAGCACAGTCACATTGCTAGTAACTTTAGAACCTACAATAGCCGCTTCCTTCGGTTCAACCCCACCAACGAAGGTGACTATATCTTCAAATTGCATAACAGTAGGTTTGACGACTGAAACCTTTATGCTCTCAAGAGGCTTTACAACATCACTTTGATCATTAGTTTTATTTTCATTAAATAATCTTGTTCCAGCTACTGCTACGACAGCCAGAGCAACAATTGCTATGACGATTGTTTTGATCTTCATCTAGCTCCCTCCTTGCCCACCTCGACGTTACTTTCCTGGTCGGCTGACATTAAATCTTCCTCCGAAGCGCCTATGGAATAAATGAGATCACTATAGGCTGCATAGGCATCATATACGGCGTTGACAAAGCTGGTATTGGCATCTGTGAGAGCGGTCCTGGCATCCAAGACATCTATATTGGTACCTACTTGTTCGACATACCGTCTCAAAGCCATGCGGTAATCCTCTTCAGCCGTTTTAACCTGATCTTCAGCAACGTGCACCCTTTGCAAGGCCGATTCCATGTTCTGCCATGCGGTAGAAACCTCCAGGCGAATTTGATTCCTCAGGTCATCTATTCTGGCAAGCAACTCTCTGGCCATTGCCTTGTTCTCTTCAATTTTGTTCTTTATTTCACCTCTATCGTACAGCCTCCAAGAGGCAATAACGGATAAGTTCCAATCATCGCTATTTGGAAAGAACTCATCTTCGTAATAAGAAGTCTCTCCCTGAATGGATATGCTTGGCCTTGCCTGCCCAGCTGCAGCTTTTGCTAATTCCTCTGCTGCCTTTCTGGAGTCATCAAGCGAAACTAACTCCGGGCGCTTTTGTAATGCCGTTGCGTAGGGATCTATTTTGGGCAAAGACAGGCGCGTTTCTTCCTTGGGAGCGATTTCAGGTACCTGTGAAAAGGAAAGGGTTACACCTACTGCCTTTTCCAAGGTGTTCAAGGCTACGCGGGTACCGTTTTGAGCTTGGATCAAGTTTAACTCCGCGGTTGAGACGTCAACTTGTGTCCTTAAGACTTCGTTAACCGCTATGACTCCTTGTTCGTAAAGTGACTTTGCTTGTTTTAAATGCTCCAATGCTAAATCGTAGCTTTCCTGAGCCACCCTAAGTTGTGCTCTTGCCCTTTGCAGATCATAGTAGGACTTTCTGACATCATTTTCGACCGACTGTTTGGTACGAAGCAGGTCAGCTTCCAATGCCTTACGATTGAGAGTAGCGGCTCTCAAGGAGGCCTCAAAGCTATCGCCGCTATACAACGTGTGCGTAAACGATAACGCTGCTTTGTATGTATCTCTATACTTTGACTCCTTAATGCCTCCACCATATTCATGCGCATAAATCAGATTTGCATCGAGCTTTGGTGCCAATTGAGATGCACTTTGAAGCTCACGAGCTCGGGCCTGGTTAACCTGTTCCTGTGCAGCTTTTAATAGAGGATTCTGTTGCTCAGCAATGGCGATTAGGTCTGCAAGGCTATATTGAACATCGGAATTGACTTCCTCTCCCCAGACGCTTTTATCCATAGCCAATACAAGAAATAACAGACAGCACAAAGCGATCATAAACATAAATCGTCTTACAATGACATTTGGCAATTTATCTAGTCATCTCCTTTCATAACCAAATCGACTATATGCTCCCAACATTCCTTTGCTTCTTGAGTATCCATCACACTACCCTGACATGATAAAATACCGAGCATCGTTAGACGTAGTAACAGACATATGGAATCCATCTCTCCTTTGTCAAGATTGAAGCACAAACCTTCATCCATTGATATTTTCATATAGTAAGAAGTGAGATCTCTAGCAATTTTTTTGAACTCTTCTCGTCCTCTTTTCGCCTGAATAAGTAAATCCATCCAGATCAGCGTGCTCTCTGGGTCTTTGTCAAAAACGTCTAGTATCAGATTTCCCCTTCTGCGAAAGAACGCCGCTGCATCGACGACATCATAAGTCTCAGATTTAAAAAGCTCTTTTACCCTTTCTACCTCTAGGATCAAAATGGTCCGATAAAGCTCGAATTTATCGCTAAAGTGCCAATATAGAGATCCCTTGCTAACCCCGGCCTCTTTTACAATAGAATCGACACTCGTTCCATGATAACCATGCTGTGCAAACAAGTGACGCGCTGCCTTAATAATACTGTCTTTGGTATCCCTCACCTATAAACCTCCCGACCATTCAGTCTAGAGAAATTAGGATAAACGTTTTGCCTCATTTTGTAAAGGCGGAAATGCTGAGTTTTAAATTTCATTTATCTTTAAAAGATTTAATCAAAATATCAGCTGTAGGTTCGAATTAAAACGAAAGACGGAAGCATAAGCCTCCGTCTCAAACTGCTGCTGCCCTTGCTCGCAACCCAAAAGCTTAAAAAATTATCGCTTAGAGTACTGATAAAGGGCCCTGGCCTTCCTTCTGCCAAACTTCTTTCTTTCTACCATTCTCGGATCTCGCGCTAGCAAGTCAGCTTTCTTTAAAACTGGCCTGATTTCGGGATCTAAAGCAAGCAAAGCCCTCGCAATCCCAAGCCGAACTGCCCCAGCTTGACCGCTTAAACCTCCACCTTCTGCCTTAACGATAACATCAAGCTTGCCCTCCATCCCGGATACCCTGAGTGGCTCCAAAGCATGAAGTTGCCATACCTGCCTTGGAAAATACTCCTCAACGCTTCGTCCGTTTATTAAAACTCGCCCTTCGCCTGGACGAATCCGTACCCTAGCGATGGATTCCTTTCTCCTGCCCGTACCCCAGTAATACATTGATGACGGCAAAGACTTCTTCCCCCCCTTATATTAAATTTATAGTGTGCGACGCTCGAAGCCGATCATCGTCACATAAACACGCTTATGGTGACTAAATATCCAAAATCTCAGGTTTTTGTGCCTCATGAGGATGGTCGGGGCCTGCATACACTTTAAGTTTTCTTGCATATTTCAACTTGTTACGCGGTAACATGCCCTTAACCACTATCTCGACGAGACGTTCCGGGTTCTTTTCCAACATGACGCGATAGGGAACTGATTTAAGACCACCCTTATAGCCGCTATAGCTATATATCAGAGATTGATCGATCTTCCTCCCGGTCAGCTTCACATTGGCAGCATTAATGATGACCACGAAATCCCCTGTATCGACGTGTGGGGTATATTCCGGCTTATGCTTTCCCATTAACACGCGAGCAACACGCGCAGCAAGCCTCCCCAAAGGAATGTCCGTAGCATCGACAAGATACCACTTTCGTTGTTGTTCTACGTCCCTTGGCTTTGCCATAAAAGTCTTATATCCCTGCATCTATAAGTTCCTCCTTCGATTACATTCTGCCTTTCGTGCAGCGGAGTTTATTCTATACAACAGCATCCGCCAATGTCAAGAAAGATGCCTTTATTTTACGCAATTACAGAAACCTCTTAAGCCTGGGATTTTCCTCTATGCCGGGCAATCTGCCCCTCTTTGCTATAGGAGTTCCGTCGATGACCTTCAAATCCATGGTCATATCCCTCGGAGTAGCATGGGCTATATAGCTTCCGACGCCAAAGACATCAGCACCAGCCTGCGAAAGCAGTCTTATCTTGTCTGGGTTAAGACCACCAGAGACAACGATCTGAACATGAGAAAAGCCTTCCATATTTAGCCTCCAACGCACTTCCCTAACCAGAGACGGAGACACCCCTCCTCTTTCTCCGGGAGTATCCAGGCGCACACCGTCTAGCTTCTTTCTTAAGGCCCTTGCCACTAAAAGTGACTCTTCTGCTTCATCCTTGAAAGTATCGACCAATATTATTCTGGACTCTTGCTCTGGTAAAACGCTGTCGTATAAAATGGCAGTCCTCACGGTATCACCTACTATTAGCACAGCAGCATGGGGGATGGTGCCTTGAGGTTCGGCTCCAGCTAGCTTAGCTCCTAATATACAGCTAGCGCCTGTGCAACCCCCTGCTACCAAGGCAACCCTTTCCATGACCGGTGCTACCGCCGGGTGAACGTGACGGGCACCAAAACACAATACTGGCTTTCCCTCGGCAGCCTTAACGCATTCTCTTGCAGCTGTGGCCCATCCGCTAGAACTTGCCAAAAAACCCAGGATGACAGTTTCATACATCCCGAAAGAACCATAGGGCCCATGGATTCTACATACTACCTCTTTTGGGGAGAAGGCCATGCCCTCCTCTAGCGCGTATACCTTCACGCCTTTGTCCTTGAGCAAAGACAACACTTCCGACAATCCTGCAAAAACTCCCGATTCCTTAGAGAAGATCTCGGCCACGACTGGGACGTCAAGTCTTCCGTTTTCCTTGAGCAAGTCTCTGGTCTTCACAAAATAAATATCGGTAGTATATCCGGCCATAATCTCATCATGATCTGCGCTTAAGAACTTCCTTGGAGATAACTGCAAGGATCTGACATCATCGAAATATTCGATATTCTTCATTTTCATCACCTAGCGCTCATGAGCACCAATACGAGAGACGTAACCATGAATAGCGATAGCAAAAGAACGGTTACCTTGCTCAATCCAGACAAGCGTTGCCATTGACCGGAGGACATATCTGCCTGCGTCCCACCGCCAAAGACGCCGGCAAAGCCGCTTTGTTTTCGACGCTGCAACATTATAACTCCTATCAAGGCCACAGAAACTAAGAGATGCAGGCAAGCTATGACCACAAACATTCCTCGTGCCTCCCATTAAGTTCAATTATTTAAATTCATCGTCTAATTACGACAAGGCCGGATTCGATACAGCCAGTAGATGGACATGAGATATACTCGAAAAGCTATTCTATCACATTTTGACTCTTAAGCATATCGCAAAGAGCTTTAATTGCGATATGCCTGTGCGATAGGGCATTTTTTTCTTCAAGCTCCATCTCAGCGAAAGTTTTGTCATAATCACAAGGCATGAAGATCGGATCGTAACCGAAACCATTGTAACCCCTTTTAGTTTCTGTTATTTTTCCGTAACACATGCCCTCCGTCAGCCACACCTGAGACATCTTTGGTAAAACCAAAGCCACTGAAGCTACAAAACGTGCATCACGCTCTTTGATCCCCTTTAATCTTTCTAACACCAAACCTATCCTGGATTCATCATCGCTTGCAATCCTTGCAGAATAAATGCCGGGCCAGTTATTAAGTGCCATCACCTCAAGACCGCTATCGTCGGCCAAGGCGGGCATATTAAATGCCCTACTCCACGCTAGTGCTTTAAGTAAAGCGTTTTCGGAGTACGATTTCCCCTTTTCTTGAACATCTACAGGCTCAACTTCAGGGCCAAAAATCAAATCTACGGGGGTTTCCCTCAACATCATGGCTATCTCTCGATGTTTGTCTTTATTTTTACTTGCAAAAATAACTTTGCTCTTTTTCAATATAGATTTCCTTTCATGTTTTATGACTTAGGTGCCAATCTCCAAGATACCGTCAAATCAACCGGTGTAGTCATCGTCGCATCTTTGCCTTCTGTCAAAAACTTAACTTCCTTTATCGGATCAAAATTCTCTATGACAGTACGTAGTAGGGCTGTCATAAAAAGCGATGCTCTATCCTTGTCAAGTTTTTGCAAAGAAGAATAAAACGATGCATTCATATCGAGGTACAACATCTCGCCATTGCGAAAGACGTGAAGCACACGGCTATTTCCGTCTACGAGGCCTTTTGAAGCCATGAGCGATATCCACTGCTCTAAAGTGGCACTAATGTT
>Ga0116167_1004568_pt1 | contig 10111 bp, 8 predicted proteins | sample AD_JPNMR3_MetaG_FD_89794 | JGI IMG/M metagenome (GOLD analysis project Ga0116167, IMG submission 89794) | Active sludge microbial communities of municipal wastewater-treating anaerobic digesters from Japan - AD_JPNMR3_MetaG | ecosystem: Engineered > Bioreactor > Anaerobic > Digestate | place... | reverse complement strand
CTTGGTGCTCTGGCCGATGTAGACGCCCATGCTGATCACCGAGTTCTCCTCGACGATCACGCCTTCGACCACCTCGGAGCGGGCGCCGATGAAGCAGTTGTCCTCGATGATGGTCGGGTTGGCCTGCAGCGGCTCGAGCACGCCGCCGATGCCCACGCCGCCCGACAGGTGCACTCCTCTGCCGATCTGCGCACACGAGCCCACGGTGGCCCAGGTGTCGACCATCGTGCCTTCGTCGACGTAGGCGCCGATGTTGACGTACGACGGCATCAGCACCACGTTCCTGGCGATGTAGCTGCCGCGCCGCGCCACCGCCGGCGGCACCACGCGCACGCCGGTGGCGCGCATCTGCTCTTCGTCCAGGTGCGAGAACTTGGTTTGCACCTTGTCGAAGAAACCCAGCTCGCCGGCGCGCATCGCGCGGTTGTCGTTCAACCGGAAGCTCAGCAGCACCGCCTTCTTCACCCACTGGTTGACCTTCCACTGGCCCACGCCTTCGCGCTCGGCGACGCGGATGCGCCCGGCGTTCAGGTCGGCGATGACTTCATCGACCGCAGCGCGCACTTCGGGGGCGGACGTGGCGGTGATCTGCGTGCGCCCTTCCCAGGCGAGGTCGATCAGGTTCTGGTGCTTGTGTGTCATGGGCGTTCGCGTTAGCGCTGGCGATAGGACAAGGTGAAGGCGCGGATGCGCTCGGCGGCCTCGACGCACTCGGCGGTGGGCGCAACCAGGGCCAGGCGGATGCGTCCTGCACCCGGGTTGTGGCCGTGGGCTTCGCGCGCCAGCAGGCTGCCGGGCAGGACCGTCACATTGTATTGAGCCAGCAGTTCCATCGCGTAGCGCACATCATCGCCACCCGGCACCGCGGCCCACAAGTAGAAGCCCGCGTCGGGTAGGCGTACCTGCAGCACATCGGCCAGCAGCGGCATGACTCGAGCGAACTTTTCACGGTACTGCGCCCGATTGGCTTGCACATGGGCTTCGTCGCCCCAGGCGGCGAGGCTGGCGCGCTGCACCAGCGGGCCCATGGCGCTGCCGTGGTAGGTGCGATAGAGCAAGAAGGCCTTCAGCCAGCGTGCATCGCCGGCGACGAAGCCCGAGCGCAGCCCGGGCACGTTGGAGCGCTTGGACAGGCTGGTGAAGGCCACCAGGTTGCGGTAGTCGCCGCGGCCCAGCGCCTTGGCCGCCTGCAGCGACCCCAGCGGCGGCTCGTCGCCGAAATAGATCTCCGAATAGCACTCGTCGCTGGCGATGACGAAGCCGTGGCGGTCGCTCAGCTCGAACAGCTCGCGCCACTCGGGCAGCGGCATCACCGCGCCGGTGGGGTTGCCCGGCGAGCACACGTACAGCAGCTGCGTTTGCGACCAGGTGGGCGCGTCGATGCCGGACCAGTCGGGGGCGAAGTTGCCGAATTTTGAACGATCGGGGTCGCTGTTGGCGAAGGCGGTGCGCGCGCCCGCCAGCAGCGCCGCGCCTTCGTAGATCTGATAGAACGGGTTCGGGCACACCACGGTGGCATCGGGCCGCGCGGCATCGATCGCCACCTGCGCGAAGGCGAACAGCGCCTCGCGCGAGCCGTTGACCGGCAGTGTTTGCGTCAGCGGGTCCACCGCCACGCCGTAGCGGCGCTGCAGCCAGCCGGCGAAGGCCTCGCGCAGTGCCGGCTCGCCGGCAGTGGCCGGGTACGACGACAAACCCGGCAGCGCTTGCAGCAGCGCCTGCTCGATCAGCGCCGGCGTGGCATGACGCGGCTCGCCGATGCCCAGGCTGATGGGCCGGTGCTGCGGCGGCGGCACGATGCCGGCGCTGAGTTGGCGCAGGCGTTCGAAGGGATACGGATGCAGGCGCGCGAGCAGCGGATTCATCGCGCCATTATCCGGTCTTGCCATCCGGTCTCGCCCTGCCCGGGTAGGGGCCGGGTGGCGCATTCAGCGCCGTGCCGCGAGGCTGGGTATGTGCACCGTGCAGGCGATGCCGATGCGGCCGTTTTCCTGCCAATGCACCTCGCCGCCGAGCAGCTTCACCCGCTTGCGCACGCCGCCCAGCCCCAGCCCGTGCGACCAGGCCTGCGGTGCGCGGCCGCGGCCGTCGTCGATCAAGGACAGGTGCAGCCCGCCGAACTGCAGCGCGCCCACGATCTGCAGCTGCGTGGCGCCCGAGTGCTGAATGACGTTGCTGACCAGCTCGCGCAGCACGCGCGTCAACGCCGACCACTGCACCACGCCGAGCACGATGTCGGTGTCGCAGCTGAAGCTCCAGTGCAGCTCGATGCGGGCCGCCGCCAGCCGCTGCCCGATGTCGGTCTTCCACTCCGCGGCCGCGTACGACAGCCGCTGGTCGGTGCTGGCCAGCCCGCGTGTCAGCGTCTTCAGGTCCTTCAGCGTGTGGCGCAGATAGTCCTCCATCTCCGGCGTGCTCGCCTGGTACATCAGCGTCAGCAAGCGCGCGCCGATGTCGTCGTGCAGGTCCTGCGCGATGCGCGCGCGCTCTTCGCTGCGCCCGCGCTCGACGGCCTTGTCGTAGGCCACCGCGCGGCGCAGCTGCTCGACCACCCGGTCGGCCAAGCGGGCGTCGTCGCGCGTGAACATGCGCCTGCCGCGTTCGGCAAAGCGCAGCACCAGCGATCCCGCGCCGGCGCCGGCGTCGTGTTCGGCGCCGATGGCCGGCAGCGGCACGCGCAGCGCCGAGCCGTCGCCCAGCACGTGCGAGCGCTGCGCCGCGTGCGCCATGCCGTGCACCTGCAGCGGCTCGAACAGGTCGCGCAGCAAGCGGGTCAGCAGTTCGGCGCTGTCGTGCGGGCGGGCCTCGACGTCGCGCAGCACGCGGTACAGCTGCTCGAACATGCGCTCGGCGCCGCTGGCGTGCTGGCCGCGCAGCGGCTGCATCAACCAGCGCCGCGTGCTGGCGTAGGCGATCAGCGCGAAGAAGGTGGCCAGCGACAGCGCCGCGACGCTGCCCAGCGGCAGCGTCGCGGTGAACAGCAGCAGCAGCGAGGTGGCCACCGTGCAGGCGCCGCTGAGCAGCACCAGCTCGCGCATCAGCGGCTGCGCGCGCGCGAACACCGGCAGCAGCAGCGCCATCGACGCCATGAACAGGTACCACACGGTGGAGCCCGACGCGGCATCGGCCGGCGCGACCACGCCATCCCAGTCCGACACCGCCACCGCGGCGCTGAGCAGCAGCAGCGTGCCGGTGGCCGCGGCGGCCAGGCGGCGCATCAGCAACGCGAAGGGGTTCGGCTCCAGCCGGTACGACCAGCTCATCAGCGCCAGCGTCAGCAGCCCGCAGCCGAGCATCGCGGCTTGCGTCCACCACCAGGCCTGCGCCAGCGCCTGGCGCGCGGCCAGCGTGGCCACGCCCGCGCAGAGCACCCACACGCCTGCGGCGATCCAGCGCCCGGCCGGCAAGCGCAAAGGCTGCGTCGCCGCCAGCTGCACCATCGCCGCGGCGCTGCCCAGGTCCAAGGCCCAGCGCGCCCACTGCCCATGCTGCAAATAGGCCAGCGGCAGGCCCAGGCCGGGCAGGGTTTCGACGCCGATGGCCAGCAGGCTGCAGGCCTGGCACAGCGCCAGCGCCGCGTACGGCAGGTTGCGCAGCGGCGGATGCTGCTGCAACACCGCTGCCGCCGCCAGCAGCAGCGCCAGCGATCCGGCGCTGGCCAGCCAGATGAACGGCCCCAGGCCACGCAGCCCGCGCGCTTCGGGCTGCACGGCGGCTTGTCTGCCATCGGCGAACTGCAGCGTCAGCACGCCGCCGCGCAGCATCGTGGCCAGCTGCTGCTGTACCTGCCGCTGCTGCGCGCGCGCCGCGTCGCTGACGCTCCAGCGCGGCGAGCGCTGCAGCAGCGAGGCATCGGCCTGCAGCCATTGGCCGTCCGCGCTGCCGATGCGCTGCAAGTGCGCGCCCGCCAGGCCCCGCAGCGCCGGCAGCGCACTGGACACCAGCTGCAGGTGCGTGCCGTCGTCGATGCGCCACAGCGCGGCCAGATGCGGCTGCAGTGCCAGGCTGCGCAGCAACAGCAGCAGCCCGAGTGCGGCGAGCGCGCCCAGCAGCAGCAGCTCACGCACGCCGCGGCGGCGCAACGCGCGCTGCCAGGCGCTGCGGCGGTCGGCGCCGCCGGCGGGCGGCGCGCTCGGGTCCGCCGGCGGCGGCGTCAGGGATTCAGGCGCGGCGCCCGCATTCATCGCCGCCAGGAGGATGTCAGTTGCTCCACCGCGCGGGGCGCGAGCCGCGACGCATGAAACGAACTCCCGTCGGGGACAGGGCGCCGCAGGCGGCCAGGGGGAGCGGCGGCGTCAGCGGGCCGAACCCGATCCGGGTTTCCCGGTCGGGTGCGGTGCCCCCACGGGGGGCGGCCGCCAGGCGGCCGGGGGCGGCCGGTTCCATTTCAGACCAGCCCTTGCTTGCTGGCGAGCACGGCGGCCTCGGCGCGGCTGGAGACGTTGAGCTTCTTGTAGATGGACTTGATGTGGTCGTTGACGGTGAACCACTTGATGCCCATCAGCGCGGCGATCTCCTTGATCGTGAAGCCCTTGCTCAGGTAGGTCAGCACCTCGCTTTCGCGCGGCGTCAGCCGTTCGTGGTCCAGCGGCCGCTCGATCGGCACCGGACGGCTGCTGCTGAAGGCGTTGGCCGCCGAGTTCAAGCCAGAGTCCGAGCGCGCCGCATCGGCGCTGCCCGCGGGGCGGAAGTGCGTGAGCAGCCGCCGCGCGATCGCCGGCGACAGCGGCGGCTGGCCGCGCACGATCTTCTGCAGCTCCTCGACCAGCACCTCGAAGCGGTCTTCCTTCAGCAAGTAGCCGTCGGCGCCGCGCTGCAGCGCCGGGAACAGGTGGTCGTCGTCGGAATACAGCGTGGTGACGATCTTCGTCGCCGGGTAGGCGCCGAGCTCGGCCAGCAGCTCCATGCCGTTGCCGTCGGGCAGTTCGAGGTCGACCAGCAGCAGCTTGAACGGGTCGGACCCGTGCAACCCCTGGGCACCGCCGGTGAGCTGGATGTGCCTGCGCGCCGATTCCAGGTCGGCGGCCTCGGTGATGGCGATCAGGTCGCTGAAGCTTTCGCGCACCACGCGGCACAGGAAGCTGCGTGCCACCGGGTTGTCCTCGACGATCAGCACCTTCACGGCCATCGGGCCACTCCTCCGTCTTGCGCGCGCTTCATGCTAGCGCAGTCGCCATCCCGCAAATTCAACCAAGCGTTACCGCCGGCGCGGGCCGCGGCATCAGGCGTTGACCAGCAGCAGCTTGCCTTGCACCTGGCGCGAGGCCATGCGCGCGAAGGCGGCCGGCAGTTCGCGCATCGGCAGCCGCTGCTCGATGGCCGGCTTGACCTTGCCTTGGGCGTACCACTGGGCCAGTTCGGCCAGGCCGCGTGCGCTGGCCGCAGGCTCATGGCGCACGAAGCTGCCCCAGAACACGCCGACGATCGACGCTCCCTTGAGCAGCGGCAGGTTCCACGGCAGCGCCGGAATGCCGCCCTGGGCGAAGCCGATCACCAGATAGCGGCCGCGCCAGGCGATCGAGCGCAGCGCCGGCTCGGCCAGGTCGCCGCCCACCGGGTCGAAGACCACGTCGGGCCCCTTGCCGGCGGTGAGCTGCCCGAGCGCCTTGCGCAGGTCCTGCGTCGCGTAGTTGATCGTCGCGTCGGCGCCCAGGCTGCGGCAGAACGCGCCCTTGTCGTCCGTCGAGGCGGCGGCGATGACCTTCGCGCCCATCGCCTTGGCCACCTGGATCGCCGCGCTGCCCACGCCGCCGGCCGCACCCAGCACGAGCACGGTCTCGCCGGCGCGCAGCTGCGCGCGGTCGACCAGCGCGTGGTGCGCGGTGCCGTAGGTGAAGGCGAAAGCGGCGCCGTCCTCCAGCGCGAAGCCGCTCGGCAGCTTCAACGCGGCGTTCACCGAGGCGACCGCGTGCGTGGCGAAGCCGCCGTGGCTGCCGATGACGGCGACCGCGTCACCGGGCTGCAGCGTCGTCACCTCGGGCCCTACCGCGTCGACCACGCCGGCGTACTCCGAGCCGGGCACGAAGGGCAGCGCCGGCTTGGCCTGGTACTTGCCCTGCACGATCAGCAGGTCGGGAAAGTTCAGGCTGGCCGCGCGGATGGCCACCCGCACTTCTGCGGGGCCCGGCTCGGGGGTAGGGCGCTCGCGCCACACCAGGCCCTCGGGCCCGCTCGAGGTCTCGCAGAACCAGCCCTGCATGCTTGCACCTTCAGTGAACTCGCGTAGCGCGCACCGGAATGATAGGCAGCCCGGCGCGGCAAGAGGGCGCCTTGGCAGCGCTGCCTACAATGCGCCGATGCGCATCCTGATCGCCAACGACGATGGTTACCTGGCCCCCGGTCTGAGCGCTTTGGTGCGCGCCTGTGCCGGGCTCGGCGAGATCGACGTGGTGGCACCCGAGCAGAATGCCAGCGGCACTTCCAACGCGCTGACGCTGAACCGGCCGCTGTCGGTGTTCGAGGCCGCCGGTACCGCGCTGGCAGGCTTCAAGGTGGTCAACGGCACGCCGTCGGACTGTGTGCACGTCGCGCTGACCGGGCTGCTGCCGCATCGCCCCGACTTGGTGCTGTCGGGCATCAACAACGGTGCCAACATGGGCGACGACACGCTGTATTCGGGCACGGTGGCCGCGGCGATGGAAGGCTTCCTGTTCGGTATCCCGTCGATCGCCTTCTCGCAGGTGCAAAAGGGCTGGGGCGAACTCGACGCCGCCGCGGCCGCGGCGCGCAGCGTGATCGACCGCGTGCTGGCCGGCGCCATGCCCGCTGGGCCGTGGCTGCTGAACGTCAACATCCCGAACGTGGCCGATGCCGCGTCGCGCGCGCGGCGCATCACGCGGCTGGGGCGGCGCCACGCCAGCCAGGCGGTGATCCGCCAGACCAACCCGCGCGGCGAGCCGATCTACTGGATCGGCCCGGCAGGCGATGCACGCGACAGCGGTGAAGGTACCGACTTCCACGCCACCGCGGCGGGCTGCGTGTCGATCACGCCGCTGCAGGTCGACCTGACCGACCACGCCGCGCTGGGCCGCTGGGCCGCGTTGGCATGAGCGCGCCGGGCCGCTGCGCCGCATGCCGCGCGTGACGAGGCCTCCGCCGTGAGCGCCAAGCCCGCGGCGCGCGGCGCACGTTTTCCTGCCACGCTGGGTCAGCCCGCGCCGGCTGCCGCGGCCACGCTGCGGCCGCAGCAGCCGCTGCAGCAGGCGGCACGCGATGCCCGGCAGCAGCACCGCCCGAGCGGGCTGGGGCTGGATTCGGCGGCGGTGCGGCTGGCGCTGGTGCACAGGCTGCGTGCCGAGTTCCACTGCCACGAGGCGGTGTGCCAGGCGATGCGCGCGGTACCCCGGCACCGCTTCGTCGACAGCGCGCTGGCCACCCAGGCCTACGAAGACACCAGCCTGCCGATCGGCCTGGGCCAGACCATCTCCAAACCCTCGGTGGTCGCGCGCATGCTCAGCGTGCTGCACGAGGGGGCGCGCGCACGCGTGCTCGGCCACCTCGGCCGCGTGCTCGAGATCGGCACCGGCTGCGGCTACCAGACGGCGCTGCTGGCGCAGATGGCCAAGAGCGTGCTGTCGATCGAGCGCTTGCGTGCGCTGCACGACAAGGCGCGCGCCAATCTCGACGGCCAGCGCGGCACGCACGTGCGGCTGGTGCTGGGCGACGGCCGCCTGGGCCATGCGCCCAATGCGCCCTACGACGCCATCATTGCCGCCGCCGGCGGCGACGAGCTGCCCGAAGCCTGGCTGGCGCAATTGGCCGACGGTGGGCGGCTGGTCGCGCCGCTGCGCACGACCAGCAGCGCCGGCCAGGTGCTGATCGTGGTCGATCGCATCGGCGGCGAGCTGCGCCGCGCGCAGCACGAGGCGGTGCATTTCGTCCCCCTAAAATCCGGCGTCGAATAACAGGGGGAAACGGGTTAGGCATGTTGTTGCGCGCTGTAGGCAGGCTGGGCCGCTGGCTGGCCGTGCTGCTCGTCGTGGCCCTGGCGGGCTGCGCATCGTCGCCGGGCCGCAAGGCGCCGGTCGAGGATCGAAACGTGACGTCCAGGCAGGCGCCCGGCGCCGCCGCCCCGGCGAGCGCGCCGGAGGTGGCGCCCAAGCCGCCGCCCGGCGCGGAAAACGCCGGCAAGCCGGGCTACTACACGGTCAAACAGGGCGACACGCTGTTGCGCATCTCGCTGGATTCGGGCCAGAACTGGCGCGACATCGCGCGCTGGAACAACCTGGACAACCCGAACGTGCTCGAGGTCGGGCAGGTGCTGCGCGTGGTGCCGCCGCAGGCCGATGCGGCCGCGGCGCAGCCGCGCGCGGTGGCCAACAGCGGCCGCGTCGAATCGCGGCCGCTGGATGCACGCGCTGCGGCGCCGGCGGCGAGTCCCGCAGCGCCAGCCAGCGCCGCGGCGCCCGCGGCGGCGCCCGCGACGGCGGCGTCGGCGGGTGAAACCAGCCCCGCGACACGCGAGGCCGACGACATCACCTGGGTCTGGCCCGCTGCCGGCGCGGTGGTGGCCGGCTTCGAGGAGGGCCGCAACAAGGGCCTGACGATCGTCGGCAAGGCCGGCGACCCGGTGCTCGCGGCGGCCGACGGGCGCGTGGTCTACGCCGGCTCGTCGTTGCGCGGCTACGGCAACCTGGTGATCATCAAGCACAGCGACCAGTACCTGAGCGCCTATGCGCACAACCAGGTGCTGCTGGTCAAGGACGACCAGGCGGTGCGCCGCGGCCAGAAGATCGCCGAGATGGGATCGACCGACGCCGAACGCGTGCAGTTGCACTTCGAGATCCGCCGCCAGGGCAAACCGGTGGATCCGGCGCGCGTGCTGCCGGCGCGCTGAAGTCCACGCGCACGGCCCGCGCCGAAGGAACGCGCCGTCGCCGTCGCGACACGAGCGATTCTCGTTTTCCTCGAGGCGGGCGCCGCCGCTTCGCCGCTAGCATCGCGCGTCGTTCCAGGCAGCCTTTCTTGCGCACGTGCAACTCCTTCAGCTGATCATCAGTGGCGCCGCGCAGGGTTGCATCTACGGCCTGATCGCGCTGGGCTTCGTGCTCATCTACAAGGCCACCGAAACCGTCTCGTTCGCGCAGGGCGACTTGATGATGCTCGGCGCCTTCGGCGGGCTGGTGCTGATGACGCTGCTCGGTTTTCCGTTCTGGCTGGCGGTGCTCGGCGCGGTGCTGGCGATGGCGCTGTTCGGCGTGGTGCTCGAGCGCGTCGTCATCCGCCCGGTGCTGGGCCAGCCGGCGTTCTCGATCGTGATGCTCACCATCGGCCTGGCCTACATCGTGCGCGGTCTGGTCACGATGGTGCCGGTCATCGGCACCGAGACGCACACGCTGCCGGTGCCCTACAAGGACCTCACGCTGCGCCTGGGCGAGCTGGTGCTGGCCTACGAGCAGTTGGTCGTGATCGGCGCGACCGCCGTGCTGTGCCTGGGGCTGTATGCCTTGTTCCGCTACAGCAAGATCGGCATCGCGATGCAGGCAGCGTCGCAAAACCAGATCGCGGCCTACTACATGGGCATCCCGGTGCAGCGGCTCAACGGCCTGGTGTGGGGGCTCGCGGCCGGTGTGGCGGCCATCGCCGGGCTGCTGCTGGCACCGATCACCTTCGTGCATGCCAACATGGGCTTCATCGGGCTGAAGGCCTTTCCGGCGGCGGTGGTCGGCGGCTTCTCCAGCCTGCCCGGTGCCATCGCCGGCGGGCTGATCATCGGCATCGTCGAAAGCCTGGCGGGCTTCTACCTGCCCGAAGGCTTCAAGGACATCGCGCCGTACATCGTGGTGCTGCTGATGCTGATGATCAAGCCCAACGGCCTGTTCGGCGAGAAGCTGCGCAAGAAGGTCTGAGGCGCTCGCCCCCATGCGCTACCTCTTCAAGACCGGCTACGAGCAGGACATCCGCATCGTCAAGCACGGCGGCCAGGCCTTCTGGTACGGGCTGCTCGGGCTGTGCCTGCTGGGCGCGCCCTGGCTGCTGTCCGAGTACATGCTGGCGCAGCTGGTGTTCGTGCTGATCTATGCCATCGTCGGCCTGGGGCTGATGCTGCTGGCGGGCTTCACCGGGCAGTTCTCGCTCGGTCACGCGGCGTTCCTGGGGGTGGGGGCCTACG
>Ga0116167_1004562_pt1 | contig 10117 bp, 8 predicted proteins | sample AD_JPNMR3_MetaG_FD_89794 | JGI IMG/M metagenome (GOLD analysis project Ga0116167, IMG submission 89794) | Active sludge microbial communities of municipal wastewater-treating anaerobic digesters from Japan - AD_JPNMR3_MetaG | ecosystem: Engineered > Bioreactor > Anaerobic > Digestate | place... | reverse complement strand
CACCTTCATGTCGTCCAGCGTGGCGATACTGACCCCGGAGTTGCCGACCTTGCCGTAGATGTCGGGGCGTGGGTCGGGGTCGTTGCCATAGAGCGTGACCGAGTCGAAGGCGGTGGACAAACGCTTGGCCGGCATGCCTTCGCTGAGCAGCTTGAAGCGGCGATTGGTGCGAAACGCATCGCCTTCGCCAGCGAACATGCGAGTCGGATCTTCGCTTTCACGCTTGAAGGCGAAGGTGCCAGCGGTGTATGGAAAGCTTCCAGGGACGTTGTCGAGCAGCAGCCACTTCAGGATTTCTCCGTGGTCCTCGTAACCCGGCAGTGCCACCTTGCGAATCTTGTTGCCAGACAAGGTGGTGTGCACGAGCGAGGTGCGAATCTCTTTGTCGCGGATGCGGACCACATACTCGTCGGCGCCGTACGCCTTCAGCATGTCGGGCCACATCGCCAAAAGGCTGTTCGACTGCGCGTCCAACCCGGCTCGGCGCGCCTTTGCCAGATCGAGCACGGCGGATACCGCGGCCTGATGCGTGGCTGAGGCTGCGCGAAGCATCGCGGCACTGGCGTCGAGCTGCTGCACCTCGCGGGCGAGGCGTGCCTGGCTGCGGGCGTGCCGCTTGTAGGCGCGCACGGTTTCGGCGATGTCGGCCAGGTAACGCGAACGCGCAGCTGGCACGATGGGGATCTGATGGGTGCTGTGGCGCGTGGCGACCTTCGGCAACAGCCCCGGGCGCAACGGCAGGCCCAGTGCGGCCAGGCGCGGCTTGAGCGCCTGGTACAGCGCCGTGACGCCGTCGTCGTTGAAGCGGCTGGCCATCGTGCCGAAGACCGGCATCGCTGCCGCCGACTGATTGAAGGCCTCGCGATTGCGCTGCACTTGTTTGGCGACATCGCGCAATGCGTCCGATGCACCCTTGCGGTCGAACTTGTTGATGGCGACGAATTCGGCGAAGTCGAGCATGTCGATCTTCTCCAACTGGCTGGCGGCACCGAACTCGGGCGTCATCACGTACAGCGGCACGTCCACCAGCGGCACGATCGCGGCATCGCCTTGCCCGATGCCGGAGGTTTCGACCACGATCAGGTCGAAGCCGGCCGCCTTGCATGCGGCAACCACGTCGGGCAAGGCCTGGCTGATCTCGCTGCCGAAGTCTCGCGTGGCCAGGCTGCGCATGTACACGCGCTGGCCGTCGTCGTCGGCGGTGGGCGCGCGCCATGGCCCGATCGCGTTCATGCGGATGCGATCCCCCAGCAGCGCGCCGCCGCTCTTGCGCCGGCTGGGATCGATCGACACCAGGGCAATCTGAAAGGCGTCGCCCTGATCCAGCCGCAGCCTGCGGATCAGCTCATCGGTCAGGCTGCTCTTGCCGGCGCCGCCGGTGCCGGTGATGCCGACGACCGGCGTGCGCACGTTTTTGGCTGCGCCATGCAACTCGGCCTTGAGCGCGGGCGCGACCTTGCCTGCCTCGAGGGCGGTGATCAACTGCGCCAGGGCGCGGCGTGCGCCGCGGCCGCGGATTGCCGACAGCTGTTGCGGCGCGAATTCCGACAGGTCGCAGTCGCCCATCATCAGCATCTCGCCGATCATTCCGCCCAGGCCCATGCGCTGCCCGTCCTCGGGGCTGTAGATGCGGCTCACGCCGCTGGCCTGCAGCTCCTGGATCTCCGCCGCCACGATCACACCGCCGCCGCCGCCGAAGACCTTGATGTGCGCGCCGCCGCGTTGGCGCAGCAGTTCGACCATGTACTTGAAGTACTCGACGTGGCCGCCTTGGTAGCTGCTGATGGCGATGGCCTGCACGTCCTCCTGCCGCGCCGCGGTAACCACCTCCTCTACCGAGCGGTTGTGCCCCAGGTGGATGACTTCGGCGCCCATGCTCTGCAGGATGCGCCGCATGATGTTGATCGCGGCATCGTGGCCGTCGAACAGCGACGCGGCGGTCACGAAACGCGGCTTGTGGCGCGGGCGGTACTCGGACAGTGCCTTGTACTCGGCGGACAGATCGGTCATGGTCGGCTGCCTCCGTCAGGGTGGATGGTGCGAGCGCATTGTCCGGTCTAGCCGCGGCAATTGCACGCGGCCTTGGTCCGAAGCACTGGCGCGGCGCGGTTCATGGTTTTCCCTCGGGCCTTCGCCGGTGCGCGGCGGGCGCATGCTGCTAGGCTCGCGCGTCCTGCATTGAGGCCGCGCATGAGTTTCCTCGCCATCGACATAGGCAATACGCGATTGAAGTGGGCGCTGTATGCGAGTGCGCGGCCCGGTGCGCCGCTGCTGGCCAACGGCGCGGCGTTCCTGGAAACCATCGACGAGCTGGCCGAAACCGACTGGAGCCGCCTGGCCGCGCCGGCGGGCATGCTCGGCTGCGTCGTCGCGGGCGAGGCGGTTCGCCGCCGCGTCGAGGAACAGATGGAGCTGTGGGACATCGAGCCGCATTGGGTGGTGCCGTCGACCGCGGAGGCGGGCCTGGTCAACGGCTACGACCATCCCAATCGCCTCGGCGCCGATCGCTGGGTCGCGTTGATCGCCGCGCGGGCGCGCGTGCTGGCCAGCGGGCCGGCGCGCCCCGCGCTGGTGGTGATGATCGGCACCGCCGCAACCGTCGACGCCATCGACGCCGAAGGGCGCTTCATCGGCGGCCTGATCCTGCCGGGCTTCGGCCTGATGCTCAAGGCGCTGGAGATGGGCACCGCCGGGCTGAAGTTTCCGACCGGCGACGTGGTCGACTTCCCGACCAATACCAGCGACGCGCTGATGAGCGGCGGCGCCAACGCGATTGCCGGGGCGGTCGAGCGCCAGCACCGCAAGCTGCTCGAGCGCACCGGCATCGAGCCGGCGTTGTTCATGACCGGGGGCGCGGCGGTGAAGCTGGCGCCGATCACCGACCTGGACTTCGAGACCGTCGACTCATTGATCTTCGACGGCTTGCTCGAGATCCAGTCGCGGCGCGGCGGGTCCTGAGGTTGCGCGCTGCAGGCGCTGCGCCCGCTACAGGATGTAGCGCGACAGATCCTCGTTGCGCGCCAGATCCGACAACCGCGCATCGACCAGCGCCGCGTCGACCTGCACGGTCTGGCCCTGCAGTCTGGGGGCATCGAAGCTGATCTCGTCGAGCAGCCGCTCCATCACCGTGGCCAGCCGGCGCGCGCCGATGTTCTCGGTGCTCTCGTTCACGTCGTAGGCGATCTGGGCCAGCCGGCGCACGCCCTCGGGTGCGATCTGCAGCGTCACGCCTTCGGTGGCCAGCAGCGCCTGATACTGTTTGACCAGGCTGGCGTGGGTGCTGGTGAGAATCGCCTCGAAATCATCGACGCTCAGCGAACCCAGTTCGACGCGGATCGGAAAGCGCCCCTGCAGCTCGGGGATCAGGTCGCTGGGTTTGGCCAGGTGGAACGCGCCCGAGGCGATGAACAGGATGTGGTCGGTCTTCACCATGCCGTACTTGGTGTTCACCGAGGTGCCTTCCACCAGCGGCAGCAGGTCGCGCTGCACGCCCTGGCGCGACACCTCGGCGCCGCCGTGTTCGCTGCGCGAGGCCACCTTGTCGATCTCGTCGATGAAGACGATGCCGTTGTTCTCGGCATTGGCCAGCGCCGCGGACTTGATCTCGTCGTCGTTGACCAGCTTGCCGGCCTCTTCGTCGACCAGCAGCTTCAGCGCCTCGCCGATCTTCAGCTTGCGCGTCTTGCGCTTGCCCTGGCCGAGCTGCGAGAACAGGCCCTTCAGCTGCTCGGCCATCTCCTCCATGCCCTGCGGGCCCATGATCTCGAGCGCGGGCCGCGCTTCGGCCAGGTCGACCTCGATCTCGCGCTCGTCGAGCGTGCCTTCGCGCAGGCGCTTGCGCATCACCTGGCGTGCGGTGTTGTCGGCGCTGGCCGGGGCGCTCAACCCGAACTCGGCGCGCGGCGGCGGCACCAGGATGTCGAGCACGCGCTCCTCTGCGGCGTCCTCGGCCAACGCGCGCTTGCGCTTCATCTGCAGCTCGCGCTCCTGCTTGACGGCCACGTCCATCAGGTCGCGCACGATGCTGTCCACGTCCTTGCCGACATAACCGACCTCGGTGAACTTGGTCGCCTCCACCTTGATGAACGGCGCGTCGGCCAGCCGTGCCAGCCGGCGCGCGATCTCGGTCTTGCCCACGCCGGTGGGGCCGATCATCAGGATGTTCTTCGGCGTGATCTCGCCGCGCATCGGCTCGGCCACCTGCTGGCGGCGCCAGCGGTTGCGCAGCGCGATGGCCACGGCGCGCTTGGCGCCTTGCTGGCCGACGATGTGGCGGTCGAGCTCGGAGACGATCTCCTGCGGCGTCATGTGGCTCATTCCAGCGTCTCGATCACGTGGCTCTGGTTGGTGTAGATGCAGATGTCGCCGGCGATCTCGAGCGACTTCTTCACCATCTCGGCCGGCGCCAGCTCGGTATGCGCCAGCAGCGCACGCGCCGCGGCCTGCGCGTAGGCGCCGCCGGAGCCGATGGCCACGATGCCGTGTTCGGGCTCGAGCACGTCGCCGTTGCCGGTGATGATCAGCGAGGCTTCACGGTCGGCCACCGCGAGCATCGCCTCCAGCCGGCGCAGCATGCGGTCGGTGCGCCAGTCCTTGGTGAGCTCGATCGCCGCGCGCACCAGATGCCCCTGGTGTTTTTCCAGCTTGGCCTCGAAGCGCTCGAACAATGTGAACGCGTCGGCCGTGGCGCCGGCAAAGCCGGCCAGCACCTGGTCGCGATAGAGCTTGCGCACCTTGCGCGCGCTGGACTTGACGACCGTATTGCCCAGCGTCACCTGGCCGTCGCCGCCCAGGGCCACACTGCGGCCGCGGCGCACGCTGACGATGGTGGTGCCGTGGAACACGGCCGTGTCGAGGGAACTCATGATGGCAGGCAGTTCGGGGCGAACGCGGCATTGTGCAAGCCCGATTGTCGCGCGCCGGGGCGCTCGCCCGGATCGTGCGGCCGCGCGCCGCTCAAACCTTGCGCACCTGCACGCGGGCCTGTTCGTTGATGCCCATCGCGCCGAAGAACAGCGCCACCAGCCGATGCGCATCGACGAACTGCACCACGCGGTCCTCGCCGCGCTTGGTCAGCACCCAGTTGAGCAGATCGCCGGCGGCGATGAAGTCGACGCGGATCAGCTTGGCGCAGCACACGTTGACCACCCGGGCGCTGCCCAATTGCGCGTCCAGCCGCTGCAAGGTGCCGCTGACATCGCCGGCCAGCTGGCCGCTCAGCTCGATGTTCGCGACGGCCGCGGCGCTGCCGGCAGGGTCGGCGATGTCCGACTCCATGAAGCCGGTGGATACCTGGCTGACCATCGACAACGCCGGCGTGTGCGTATGCAGGCCCGAGCCGCCGATGCGTACGCTGCATTTCGAGCGCTCCCACGATGGCGGCGACACCTCGTAGGTGACGCAGTAGTCGATCGCGACCTCGTCGAACTGGTCGGCGCGGTTGGCCAGCTTCAGCGCATCCAGCTTGGCCTGCCAGAAAGCGGGGTCGGCGTCGCGCATGCCGGTCGGCGCGGCTTCGTGCAGCGTGGCGAACAAGGTTTCGCCGGCGAGCCAGCGCATCTCCAGCGGCTGCTTGGCCCAGTGGCGCAGCAGCGACGACAGCTGGGTTGCGGCTTCGGCATCGATGCGGCGCAGCGCCGACCAGTCGAAGACCCACGGCAGCGGCAGCTGCAGCGTTTGCGAGCGCAACCGCGCCACGGCGTCGGTATCGAGCAGCTCCGGGCAGATCCAGCCGACGTCGCCTGCGGGCGGCACCGCGCTGCCCGGCGCAGCCTGGCCGGCTTCGGCCACGGTGTCGGCCACCAGCTTGGGCAGCGAGAACCACTGCGGCGCCGACCAGCCGAACTGGTGCGCATAGTCGGCGGCCAGCGCGTCGAAGCGCGGCTGCTGGCCGGTGGCGCGGTACAGATCGAACAGCACCAGCCAGGTCTCGGCGTGCTGCGCGCGCGCGCCGCTCGCTGCGGTCAGCTGCGTCAGCGCCTGCTCGCACTGGCCGAAATCGGCGTTGGCAAAGGCAATCACCGCCTCGTCCAGGTCGGGGTCGTGCACGACCTCGCTGACCTCGACGCCGAAGCGGTGCTCGAAGGCGCCGGTATCACCGGCCGCCGCGAGCGACAAAGGCGCCAGCGGCGGCAGGCCGGGCGCGCTGAATACCGCAGCCGCCTGCGCCGTGGCGTCCAGCTCCGGGTCCGGCAGCTGCGGCAGCGCAGGCAATTCGTCGGCTTGCAAGTCGAGCGCGATGCCGGCCGACGGCGGCGGCAGGCCCGAGCGCGCCAGCACCGCCGGCTCGGTGGGGGCGCTGAAGAAGGCGGCAGGGCGCTGCGGCGGCGGCCCCGCCGAAGCGTCGCCGACCATCTGCTGCTCGATCTCGTCGATCTTGGCCTTGACGCCGGCCTCGGGCTTGGCGCTGCTGTTCTCGGCCTGCCGGATCTCGGAGTCGTCGATGCGCGACGAGGTGCCGAGGGTGGCCAATTGCTCTGGCGACAAACCTTCGCGGCGCACCTTGCGCAGCATGTCGAACTCGCGCTTGCGCACGAAGTCGTTGCGCCGCTTGCGCTCGACCATCGCCTTCAGCTCGGACTTCTCCAGATCGAGCAGGCGCGTGTCCTGGGGCCGTGAACTCAGGTCGGCCCAATCGGTGGCCGGGTTGGCCACGAAGCGCACGACCTTGCGAAAGAAGCTCTCGCCGTCCTTGTTTTCCGCCATCAATGCGCGCGTTGAGGGGTTGCGGATCGGGCTGCGGTGGGGGCGGCCGGTGCCGGCGTCAGTCGCCGAACATCTTCTGCTTCATCTCGCGGCGCTGCTGTGCTTCCAGCGACAGCGTGGCCGTCGGACGCGCCAGCAGCCGCGCCAGGCCGATGGGCTCGCCGGTTTCGTCGCAGTAGCCGTAGTCGCCCGATTCGACGCGCGCCAGCGACTGGCCGATCTTCTTCAGCAGCTTGCGCTCGCGGTCGCGTGTGCGCAGCTCCAGTGCATGTTCTTCCTCGATCGTCGCGCGGTCGGCGGGGTCGGGCACGATGGTGGTGTCCTCGCGCAGGTGTTCGGTGGTCTCGCCGGCGTTGGACAGCAAGTCCTCCTTCTGCGCCTGCAGGCGCAGGCGGAAGAACTCGCGCTGCTTGTCGTTCATGTACTCGCTGTCCGGCATGGCCAGCAGTTCGGCTTCGCTCAGCTCGGCCGCCGACTTGGTCTTCCAGGCGTTGGCCAGCTTCGGGTCGGGCTTGACATGGGACCTCGGCCGGCTGGCCTCGTCGCCCGGGCTGCGCACCGGTGCGCGGGCCGGCGCGAAACGGTCGGTGAAGCGGTTGGACGCCGCCGGCGCCGCGCCCGACGCCGCTTGGCCGGCCGCGTGGACCGCTTGCGCTACGCTCGGCGCTGTGTGCGCGGCGGCCTTGTCCGAGGCCTTCTTCGCCGCAGCGGCCGCACCCTTGGCCAGCGTCTTGTTCACTTGCGGTCTCCTTTCCGGGAATCCTGGGCCGCGCGGATTGTAGTCACCGCATCGGCGCCGTCGAAGGGCCGTCGGCCCGGTTGTGCAATGCTGCTCAGCTCACGCATTGCTGCAGTCCTTGCAGCAGGACTTCCTTGGGCAGATCGATGCCGATGAAGACCATCTTGCTGCTCTTCTTCTCGCCCGGCGCCCACTTGGGCCCCAGGTCGCTGCCCATCAGCTGGTGCACGCCCTGGAAGATCACTTTGCGCTCGCTGCCCTGCAGGTGCAGCACGCCCTTGTAGCGCAGCATCTTCGGCCCGTAGACCTGCACGATCGAGCCGAGGAAGTCCTCGAGCTTGGCCGGGTTCAGCGCCCGCTCGGCGCGGAACACGAAGGACTTGACGTCGTCGTCGTGGTGATGGTGGTGCGGGTGGCCGCAGTGCTCGCCGTGCTCGTGATCGTCGTGGTGATCGTGATGGTGATGGGGCTCATGGCCATCGCCGTTCAGGAATTCGGGGTCGATGTCGAGCTTGGCGTTCAGGTTGAAGCCGCGCAGGTCGAAGACTTCGGCGATCGGCACCTCGCCGAAGTGCACCTTGCGTTGCGGCGCGCGCGGGTTCATGTGCTTGAGCCGGTGCACCAGCGCGTCGACATCGCCCGCGGCCACCAGGTCGGTCTTGCTGATGAAGATCTGGTCGGCAAAACCCACCTGGCGCCGCGCCTCCTGCCGCGTGTCGAGCTGGCCGTCGCCGTGCTTGGCATCGACCAGCGTCAGGATGGAATCGAGCAGGTAGGACTCGGCGATCTCGTCGTCCATGAAGAAGGTCTGCGCCACCGGGCCCGGGTCGGCCAGGCCGGTGGTCTCGATGACCACGCGTTCGAAGTCGAGCTCGCCCTTGCGCTTCTTCTCGGCCAGGTCCGACAGCGTGGTGCGCAGGTCCTCGCGGATCGAGCAGCACACGCAGCCGTTGTTCAGCTGCACGATCTGCTCGCCGCTGTCGCGCACCAGGATCTCGTTGTCGATGTTCTCGCTGCCGAACTCGTTCTCGATCACCGCGATCTTCTGGCCGTGCGCCTCGGTGAGCACGCGCTTGAGCAAGGTGGTTTTGCCCGAGCCAAGGAAGCCGGTGAGGATGGTGGCGGGAATCAGGCCTTGGGACATGCGGGCGCCTCGAGCGGTCGTGCGGGTGATGGATGCCGGTGAAGACGAAGACAACGCGAAGACAACGACAGATCTACATGCGGCCATTGTGGCCGCGTTCAAGCCCCCGGTGTACTGCTGCGGCTTCGCCCGACGCCTGCGGTATTCTTCGCGTTGCCTCACTGTTTGTTACAGCAAGTTGTCCGACCCCCAGCCCCTGCGGCCGCGCACCACCGAGGACAAGCGCTCGTTGTTCGATCGGCTGGTCGAATTCCTCTCGCCCGGGCCCGATTCCCGGGCCGAGTTGATGAGCATGCTCGCCGACGCCGAGCAGCGCGAGTTGATCGAACCCGAATCGCGCCAGATGCTCGAGGGCGTGCTGCGCATGGCCGACCAAAGCGCCGGCGACGTGATGGTGGCCGCACCCAGGATGGACCTGCTGGACATCGATGCGCCCTTCGATGAACTGCTGGCCATGATCATCGATACCGGGCATTCGCGCTTTCCGGTCTACGAGCGCGGGCGCGACAACATCATCGGCATCCTGCTGGCCAAGGACCTGCTGAAACTGCAGCGCTCGCCGGGGCTGAAGCTGCGCACGCTGCTGCGTCCGGCGGTGTTCGTGCCCGAATCGAAGCGGCTGAACGAGCTGCTGCGCGACTTCCGCTCCAACCGCAACCATCTGGCCGTGGTGATCGACGAGTTCGGCCAGACGGCGGGCTTGATCACCATCGAAGACGTGCTCGAGGAGATCGTCGGCGAGATCGAGGACGAGTTCGACGACCACGACGCCCCCAGCGGCGTGTACACGCTGGCCGACGGCAGCTGGCGCGTGGCGGGCGACTGCGACATCACGGCAGTCAACGAAGCCTTCGGCGTGCACCTGCCCGACGACGAGTTCGACACCATCGGCGGCCTGATCGCGCACGAGTTCGGCCGCGTGCCGCGCCGCGGCGAAGCGGTGGATCTGGGCGGGCTGCGCTTCGCCGTGATGCTGGCGCGCGCCGGCGCGGTGCGCTGGTTCCGCGCGTCGCGCGTGGGCGGCGGCGACAGCGCTTGAACGGCCGCCGCGCGGCCGCGCTGCAAGCCGCCGGCGCCGCCGCGCTGGGCGCGCTGCAGACGCTGGCTTTCGTTCACACCAGCCTGTGGTGGCTGTCGCTGCTGTGCATCGCCGCGCTGGCGGCGCTGGTGTGGCGCGCCACGCCGCGGTGTGCCGCCTTGTTCGGCTGGATGTTCGGCAGCGCCTGGCTGGGTGCGGGCGTGTGGTGGCTGTTCATCAGCCTGCACCGCTACGGCGCTTTGCCTGCCTGGTTGGCGGCCCTGGCGGTGGCGCTGCTGTGCCTGGGGCTGAGCCTGTACTTGGCCGTTGCGATGGCGCTGTTCGCGCGCTGGCGCAGCGGGCGCGCCGCGCTGGACGCGGCCTTGTTCGCCGCACTGTGGCTGCTGGCCGAACTGGCGCGCACGGTGATCTTCACCGGCTTTCCGTGGCTGGCCAGCGGTTACGCGCAGCTCGACGGCCCGCTGGCCGCCTGGGCGCCGTGGATCGGGGT
>Ga0116167_1004550_pt1 | contig 10138 bp, 8 predicted proteins | sample AD_JPNMR3_MetaG_FD_89794 | JGI IMG/M metagenome (GOLD analysis project Ga0116167, IMG submission 89794) | Active sludge microbial communities of municipal wastewater-treating anaerobic digesters from Japan - AD_JPNMR3_MetaG | ecosystem: Engineered > Bioreactor > Anaerobic > Digestate | place... | reverse complement strand
GCCTGCCTTGTACATACCCTCTATAATGCCTTTCATATGCTCGGGGCCAAAAGAACAGTTTGCCCCAACCATATCGGCTCCCAGGTTCTTAAGCACATTGACCGCTATAAACGGATCGGTTCCCATCAATGTCCGTCCATTGGTTTCGAAAGCCAGCGAGCAGATCACGGGCAGATCTGTCACATCCCTGGCAGCCAGGTACGCTGCCCGCAGTTCGGACAGATCCGTAAACGTCTCGAAATTGATTATATCTGCGCCGCCGTCGGCCAGTGCTTTCACCTGTTCGCGGTATATTTCGCACGCATTTTCGAAGGAAAGATCTCCCAAAGGTTCCATAAGTGACCCGGTTGGACCTACAGAAGCGCTCACATAGGCCCTGTCGCCTGCAATTTCTTTTGCTAACCTTGCTCCCCAGTAATTGATCTCATATGTCTTGTCCCCGAGGCCGAATCGGTCAAGATGGATCCTGTTTCCGGGAAATGTGTTGGTCTGCAGCACATCCGCCCCGGCTTCGAGATATGCCCGGTAGACTTCACGCACTGCATCCTTGTTGGTCAGGTTCCAGTTTTCGCCGCACTCTCCGCCTTTCAGCCCCATCCTCTGCAGCATGTATCCCTTTGAGCCGTCATGTATGAGGATCTTATTCCTGATATCATCCAAAAAACTCATTTCACAGCCTCCGAAAATCCATTTGTCACTTATTCACAATCACCTGATTATGTAAGACATTATACTATCATCTACAATCATCTTCAACTATATTAAACCAATTTCTATGAAATTTTATGATCATCTGGAATTCCTCTTTCCTCAGGAATAATGACTGCATGCCGGAGTGCTGTGCCTGACTGTTCCTACATGCCGGAAAACTGTTCGATAAGTTTTATCACGACGGGTCCGAGAAGCACGACGAAAAGCGTCGGGAATATGAACACGACCATTGGTATCAGCATCCTGACAGGCACCTTCATTGCACGCTCCTGGGCACGCTGTTTCCTTTTGAGCCTGATTTGCTCCGACTGGATCCTCAGCACCTGCGCGATGCCCACGCCGAACTGGTCTGCCTGTATAATGGCGCCGACGAAAGCAGTAAATTCATGTATATCCAGTCTTTGGGCCATGTCCCGCAATGCGTCTTTCTTATTCCTTCCGACCTTGATTTCCTGCAGGACCTTGTCAAACTCTTCAGCAAGAGGACCGGGCTTTTTCTCGACAACTTTCATCAATGCGCCGTCAAACCCCAGTCCGGCTTCGACGATTACAGTAATAAGATCGATCACGTCCGGCAGAGTGTTCAATATAGTTTTTTGCCTCGACGTGAGCATTTTCCCCAGGATAAAACCCGGCAGGACAGCTCCAAGAGCCGCTTCGGATACCAGGAATAAAAGCATCGTACCTGCAGGTACGCCGGACTTTCTCAATGCAATAAAAGTGACCAGCGGGATTCCGATAACCAGAAAAGTCTGTATGTTGACCCAGTCCCTGACCGAGAGGCCCCATGGATTTCCGGCCCTGGTGATCCTGTTTTCCAGGGATGAGACCATTTCCTTCGGAGTTATCCGCATCATTACTTTACCCAAATGATCGAACATTGGCCTGATTACCCTGTTCAGCAGCGGCTGGTCCAGTTCGCCGTCTTCCTTTTTCAGCCCGGAATCTTTTATGCTCTTCAGCCTGAAAGATATTATCAGTTCATCCCTGCCTGCAATCGATAAAACAGAATAAAAAAGCAAAAAGCAGCTTGCGAAAATCAGCAGAATAATCAGAACCTGCACATGTCCCGCCTCCTTAGATCTCTATTCTTACGATCCTGCGGATCAGCATTATGCCTGTCAACTCCATGGCAGCCGCGACAACGACCATTATTATTCCAAGCGGACGTGTAAACAGCAGACTCATTTGTGCAGGATTTATCATATAAATGATAAGGCACAGGATGACGGGAAGCAGCGAAATAACGAGTCCCGACACCCTCCCCTGCGCCGTTATTGCTTTGAGTTCGCATTTGATCCTGACCCTGTCCCTGATAGTCTCTGTTATTTTGTCAAGCACTTCGGCCAAGTTGCCTCCAACCTGACGCTGTATCATCACAGCTGTTACCGCAAGGTCAAGGTCCTCGCTTCTAACTCTTGCAGTCAGGTTTTCCAGCGCTTTTTCAGTATTGAGTCCAAGACTCACTTCTTTCCTGAATATTGCAAATTCCTCCGCGACAGGTCCGGTCATTTCTTCAGCCACGATATCTACCGCCTGCAGGAAACTGTAACCCGCTTTCAGTGAGTTTGACATCATTGTGATCGCATCTCCTAGCTGTTCGTTCAGCAGTTTCATTCTCTTCCTGATCCTGTTTTTTAGCAGGTACGAAGGCAGAATCCAGCCAACGATCCCTAAGACTATTGCCAAAGCCATGATCTTGTCCCTTTGATTAAAATGGTAAGCAGGAAGAAAAGAAAGAAAAGGATGATCTCAAATATTAGAAATTCCTCTGCTCTCAACAGGAGATGCGCTCTAGCAAGATCCGCCTGGATCCTTTTCTTGTATCCGTCCAGAAATTTTATCTTCCCAATACCTTTTGAGAGGACATCACGCAAAAGTGAAGAACTGTCCCTCCTTTTTTTCATTTTTTCTTCATACATCCCTTCCGGCGCTGTGTAGCGCCTTAACCTGGCCATATAGTCTTTTCCGGAGGAAAATAACATGAGCAGCTGATAATAGAGGACCGCGGCTGATATGAAACTCATAAGGATTATAAGGCCTATCAATGGAACTCCTCCTTCGGTAAGTTCGTTCATGATCTTCGCATTTTTAGTACGGTACTCCTTCCCGATTAGCTGCCCTGACCACGTAAAAATTTACTTGGCGACAAATATGTCCGGCGGAAGCGATATGCCGGCGTCCGCAAGTTTTTCGACGAATTTGGGCTTTATGCCTGTCGGTACTATTGAGCCGATTATCCTGCCTTTTTCGTCCCTGCCGTGCTGTTTGAAAATGAATATGTCCTGCATCGTTATGACATCGCCTTCCATGCCGGTGACCTCGGTGATATGTGTTATTTTTCGAGAACCGTCCTTCAGCCTGGCCTGTTGTACGATCAGATCGATTGCAGATGATATTTGCTCGCGGATGGCCCTGACGGGCAGATCCATGCCTGCCATCAGGACCATCGTCTCGAGCCTTGAAAGCATATCACGAGGAGAATTGGCGTGTCCGGTTGTCAGCGAACCGTCATGGCCGGTATTCATAGCCTGCAGCATATCCAGCGCTTCGCCGCTTCGCACCTCTCCGACTACTATCCTGTCCGGCCTCATCCTGAGCGAGTTCCTTACCAGATCCCTTATGGTTATGGCTCCTTTGCCCTCGATGTTGGGCGGACGCGTCTCGAGCCTGACGACATGCTCCTGGGCAAGCTGCAGTTCTGCAGCATCTTCAATCGTTATTATCCTTTCATCATCCGGTATGAATGAAGAAATCACATTCAGGGTAGTTGTTTTTCCGCTTCCGGTGCCGCCCGATACAACGATGTTGAGCCTTGCTTCTACGCACGCTTTAAGGAACATCGCCACTTCAGGCGTCATCGTTCCGAAGTTTATGAGATCCTTTACCGTAAACGGCCTTTCAGAGAACTTTCTGATCGTCAGCGAAGGTCCGTTCAGTGCAAGGGGCGGTATTATCGCGTTCACTCTCGAACCGTCCGGAAGCCTGGCATCCACCATGGGCGAGCTCTCGTCTATCCTTCTTCCCAGCGGTGCAACGATTTTCTCTATGACCTTCATGACATGCTGATCATCCTTGAACACCACATCGGTGCGGATCAGCCTGCCTTTCTTTTCGACATAGACATTTTGGGGGCCGTTGACCATTATCTCCGATATGGACGGATCCCTTATAAGCCGGTTGATCGGGCCGAATCCGATCGTTTCATCTATTATCTCGGTTATCAGCTTTTGCTTGTCCAGTTTCGTTATAAATACGCCCTCTTCGTCAAGATAGCTTTCCACTATCCCGGAAATCGCCTGTTCAAGGTCGCTTTCCTTCCCTTCAGCCTCGACGTCTCTGACTGTCCCGGAGTTTATCTCTTCGATGATCCTCATATGTATGCGGACTTTCAGATCTTCAAACGGATCCTCTTTCGGAGCCTGCACATTCCTTGTTCCTTGGCTTTTCCCGCTTTCTGAAGTTTCAACTGCCCTTTCTTTCTGCAATCTTTCCAACAGAGACAATTGATTTCCCTCCCGTTAACCAAACAGCTTTCTTAACGGCGGTTTCTTGTTTACGCCGCCCTCCAGTTCCATCATCAGTTCGTTTCCCATGTCTATGATCGCTTTGGCAACCTTTGTTTCAGTCCTGGTCATTACGAACGGGAAGCCTTTGTTTGCTGAAGTAACTACTGTCTGGCTGTCTTCGGGCACATATGACCAGATTTGCTTATGCAGCACGTCTTCAAAGTCCCTGTACCTGATCCCGAATTGCTCGGATGCCTTGTTCAGGACCACGTGTATCTTATCCTGGGGATAATTGAGCGTTTCCATCACATCGAGCCCTGATTTGACGTTCTTTATCGTCGGAAGGTCAAGAGTCGATATGACAAGGATTTTGTCTGACATGTCCAGGGATGTCAGAACCGTTTCATGGAAACTCGCAGACGTGTCAATGATTATATAGTTTTATGAATCCCTTAAAATGTTGATTATCTTCTCAACATGATTCGCCGTTATGTATTCGGCATATTCGGGCTTTGCAGGAGCAGGCAGCACCCTGACGCCTGAAAAATGCGTTACCAGGTAATCTTCGACTATACTTTCGTCCAGTTGACCGAACTCCTTCACCAGGTCGCTTATTGTGTTCTTGACCGAAACGTTCAGCATAATCGCAACATCGCCGAACTGAAGGTCAAAGTCCAACAGCGCCACGCGTTTTTTTTCGCTTCTTGCAATAGATACGGCCAGGTTGGAAGCTATCGTCGTTTTTCCGACGCCGCCCTTTGTGCTGAATACTGTGATGACTCTGGACCTGATTTCCTCCTTCGCCGTCACAGGAGCAATTTTTTCCCGCCGTCTCATTTCATTTTCATAAGTTTTGATTATCGTCTCGGAGAGCTCGTCCCCGCCGAACGGCTTGCACAGGTAATCGCGGGCGCCTGCAGCCATGGCTTTTCTTACATATTCGGTCTCGCCCTGCACAGACATTATGATCACTACGGAATCGGGAACATTCAGCGAAATTTCTTCTGTAGCCTTTATCCCGTCTATGCCCGGCATGTTTATATCCATCAGGATGACGTCAGGTTTCATTTCGTTAGCCAGCATGATCGCTTCTTCTCCGCTGCCGGCTTCCGCAGCAACCTTTATATTTTTGCTGAATGACAAAAGCTGTTTTATATTGCTCCTTGTTTCATATGAGTCATCTACAACCATTACGTTGATTTTTTCCATATCATTTTCCTCCTGACGGTTTTCACATTCCGATTCTTTCCGTCTGATGATTCCCGACCCGATGTTTCCGATACTGCAGTCAAAAACGGCTCTGCGGCGTTTATCGGCCATTTTACGGCAATCCATTCCGAAGCATGTATTTCCGGCCCCGTCGGAACAGTTTTGCAGCCTGTCATAATGTAGCTGATTGTTCTGAATCAGGCCGATTCGTTAGTTTTCACTCAGAAGCGCCGGCAGAACCGTCCGCATTATCTGTCACAATCACGCCTTTCGTCCCTGTGACATCCTCCCTGATGGCTCCCTGGCTGTCAGTCCGTGAATTATCGCCCGCAGGTCTGAGTGCCAGCCTGATGATTCCATATTCGGCAGCATAGACGTATTTTTCGACATCTTCCTTTTTTACAGCCAGCGTAATTGTCGCTGGCTGCTCCTGGAGCTTTTCGGCAGGCAGTTTTCTGTCCTGGCCTAAAGCAAGTACTCTGACATTTTGCAATATGATTTTTGTAATCTTCGGATAGGTGACGGTCCGTTCACCGTATACTTCTTCTTCCTTATTGAAGCTTGCGATCACATCCACATAGTCTCCCGGTCTGAGCAGGTTCGCTGCATTGACCTGCTCGGTGACATTCATGCTGACTGCTCTTGTCCCTTCTGGTATGTAATATGAAAAATTCAGGCTCTCTTCGTCTCCGATCCTTTCCTTCCTGATAAACTCGTCTTTTACAATGTCCTGTAATGCCCATTTCCCTATTATCTGTTCTTTATCTGTTACCATACCTTCTCTGTACAGTTCTTTGTCCACCTCGACCTCTGCGATATCAGGGGCGGTAATCTGTGTAAACTCAGTTATGGTTCTTGCCGCGGTACATACCTTTGTGTATTCTTTTTCCGGGGCCTGTTCGGGTTTTATGCCGGAAATGTAGATATAGATCAGGGCGGCTGTAATCAAAGACAGAGTCAGCGCAATAATCAGCATCTTCCTGTTTTTCTTCTCCATAAGCACCTCCGGCATTATTCACACCGCATGGTCGTACTTGACTCTATATCGAAAGTATCGGGGAAAAACGCCCCGATTATCGGAGTGACCATGCTGTACTCAAATTTAACCGTCACAGTTACCGAATCTCCCGTGCTCCTGCCTTCGCCTTCATCCGGGGAAATCGTGATGTCCAGGCGTGTCAGGTCCAGTGTCGATGCGGCACTGCAGACAGCAGCCCTGATCTGCGCATCGGTATCTCCCGTTACCGCATGCCTTGCGCCGTCACGTGATGCATTGCTTACTACGAGGTAGCTGTTGAACAAAAGGCCAAAGTCGATGATACCCATCAGGATCAGCAACAGCAGCGGCAAAACCAGCGCCGTCTCGACCAGCGACTGGCCGCTTCGTTTTCCTGTTTTGTTCCTGTTTCTTACCATAATGCGTCACTCCTTCGGGGACAGTTCTCAACTTTTCAAATTCGGGGACAGTTCTTCATTATCATCGATTCGCTGGCTCTTCATACTGCCAGCACTTTACAGGCCTTATTTTTTCATTTCAAATAATGCTGTAATTGATTACAATAAAGCCTCAATGGATTTTATAAAATTACCCTACCTGGAGACAGATAGGGTAACTCTTTATCTTTAGGATGTTAAGGCCAATACAATCAAGGTGCGGGTACTGCAGGTGTGTTGTCGGTGATTATATCCCTGATGTTGCCAAAAAGAGTCGTAAGCGGAGCTCTGAGGACTGTTAAAGATGCAACCAGGATCACAGCAATGATCCCTATGATCAGGCCGTACTCCACCATGCCCTGGCCTTTTCTGCTCTGGAACCTGACCATCAGTTTTGTCATGAATTCTTTTACTTTCATTTCCCGTACCACCTTTCATAATTTGGTTAAACAGTTCCTGACGTTCCCTTTAACTTTGTCTGGTTTTATTATAAAATGAGATAAATTGCGATAAAATCCACCGTAAGCCCTTATTTTGCTGATTATTTAGCCCTAAACGTTAGCCTGAGCCATAGTGTCCCGTGCGGTATCCCATAAGTCTCAACCCACCTGGGACTATCTTACCAACTCAACTGGTAAAGAAGCAGGTGCATTGGGGACAGTTCTCAACTAATTTACGTCAACACAGTCCATTATGCTGATTCAGGAATTTCAGCAGGAATGTTCTTGGGGACAGTCCTTCACTACATGACCGTCCAACTCATTGGATCATATACAAGATAAATGCAATTAACAGATATGTTTGATTGAATACAGTGATTATCAAGATTGCTGATGATTGATCAAACATTATAGGGAACATTCATATTGACTTTATGCAGTGTAACTGATGATCTTTTTGAGATAGAAGGGTTGAGAACTGAGTGAAAGAGAGTCTGAGAGAGGATTGCCGTAAATGACAGGCACTCCCAGCCCAAAATATTTGCGAATTAACGGACGGCCGCCGGGGCATATACAGCCAGGCGGGACATTTCCGGATAATATGACTGTAAAAAACCCGCTGCTTAAATGTTGTGTTTGATAGCATAAATCGCAGCTTGTGTTCTGTCTGAAACGTTCAGTTTTCTGAATATGCTCGAAACATGGTTTTTGACCGTTTTTTCACTTATGTAAAGCTTGGTGGCGATTTCTTTATTTATCATTCCTTCGGCGATGAGTTTGAGCACCTCTCGTTCTCTTGCCGTGAGTCTGTTTTCGCCGTTTCTGTCCTTGTTATGCAAAGTAAGCCTGTTAAACTCCATTACGAGCTCCTTTGTCATGTTAGGCTGGATGTAGGACTGTCCTATATGAACGTTCCTTATGGCATCGATCAGGACTTGTGGTTCTGCATCCTTAAGCACATAGCCCTCTGCTCCCATTTGAATGGTCTTGATCAGGTATTCCCTGTCTTCGTGAATCGTCAGTACGATAATTTTACTGCTTATGTTTTCATCCTTGATTTCCTTGATTGCCTGCAAACCATTTGAGCCTGGCATGTTGATATCCATCAGTATAACATCAGGTTTGTGCTCTCTGGCAAGCTGGACTGCATCGTCTCCGTTGGCAGCCTGCGCCACGACAATTATATCTTTCTCAAGTTCAAGTATCTGTTTGATTCCCTGCCTGAACAGCGGATGGTCATCGGCAATAAGAACCCTAATTTTGCTCTCCATCACTAACCTCCTCTTCTCGTGTAAAAGGTATAATTATATTCAACCGGGTCCCCTTCCCCGGTTCGGAACTTATTCTCATGTCGCCGCCGAGAAGTTCGATCCTTTCCCTCATGCTGACCAATCCAAAGCCGCTGCTGACATCTTCATTTCTTTCATTCAGCCTGGCAGTATCAAACCCTACGCCGTCGTCATAAACAAACAGCCTTAGATTCTCATCCAAAAATTCAAGCTGCATCACAACAGTATTAGCTTTGGCATGTTTCGCGACATTGTTCAGCGCTTCCTGTACGATTCTGAATACCGTCAGGGAGATAACGGGTTTCAACTCCGGCTGAGATCCCTTTGTTATGAAAGAAACCGATATTCCCGTTTCTTCCTGGAAAGTCAGGACATACCTCTGTAATGTCGGCACCAATCCCAGGTCATCAAGCGACATTGGCCTGAGATTGTATATGATCTTTCTGACATCCTGAAGACTGTCCCTCATGATTTTCTTCAGGTTCTGCAATTCCATGCGGGCCTTGTCCGGATCGGAATCAATAAGCCTTTCGCATATTTCAGCCTTCAAAACAACATTTGACATCATCTGCGCTGGCCCGTCATGGATATCCCTGGCTACTCTCTGTCTCTCCTCCTCCTGTGCTTTTATGATCTTCAGTCCGAGCAGCTGTTTTTGCTGAAGGCCTTCCAACTGCAGGCTTACTTCCTGAAGATCACCTGTCAGGTAACCTAACGCTACTCCTACCTGAGTAATCAACTTATCAGCCTTTTGTACCGTCTTGATAGCATCCTTTATCCGTATTTCCAGTTCATTTCGCCGCTTTATCAGATACTTTTCCATTTCACGCTTGACTGCAAGCTCTACACGTAAACTATCGGCTTTTTCATAAGCTTCCTTAAGTTCTTCCTCGGAATGCTGCGCAAAATTTTTATTCATCAGCATCAGTCTTCGTTTGCTTTCCTTGAGTGCAACTTCGAGAACCTCGATCTCGCTTATCAATTGCTTTACCTGCTCTTTAAGCTCAGCAAGCTCATCTTCAAGCCTTTTGCACTCTCTGCGCGAGATCTCGGCAATCTCGTATATTTCGGACTTGCTTTCGTTTATAGCGCGTATCGTCCTTTTAATGATTTTGTCTAACTGCGCAACATTTATAATTTTACTCATCTGTTCCACCTTATCATCAATCCGATTCCATTTATTTGATGATTATTATTTATTCTACATAAAACCGCATAAATCCTTTGTATTTCACTTTTTGCAACAGTTTTTTTCTTAATCTTCCATCTGCAGAACCGTCCCCGGAATGCGGAAGAAACGTCATCGACAACAGTATTTGCTGAACTGTTCCCGACCTGATCCCTGGAGAAACTTCCCGGTTGATTGTATTTGAAGAACTGTCCCTCACTTTCTGAATAAGCGTCCCCGACCCCATTATTTGTCTGTCAATTGAAAAGGTAATTTCCGCTTTGCAAAAGTAAATTCCACGGAAGCCGATTCATCAGACAGAATCGGCTTTTTAGCTGGTTTTGAATAAGTTTATTTCGACATATTTTTAATACTTTT
>Ga0116167_1004539_pt1 | contig 10149 bp, 7 predicted proteins | sample AD_JPNMR3_MetaG_FD_89794 | JGI IMG/M metagenome (GOLD analysis project Ga0116167, IMG submission 89794) | Active sludge microbial communities of municipal wastewater-treating anaerobic digesters from Japan - AD_JPNMR3_MetaG | ecosystem: Engineered > Bioreactor > Anaerobic > Digestate | place... | reverse complement strand
GGCGAAGGCCTCCGCCGTTTTCTCGGGGTCGTCAAGATACCCGCTCATGACGTGACCTGACCGGTGCACGATCTCCCCCACCGTCCCGAGGGGTACGAAGCGGCCCTCGTCGTCCATGATCCTCGTCTCCACGTTGAGGACGGGCTTGCCTGCGGAACCCGGCTTGAGGAGCTGGTCCTCGGGTTTCAGGATGGTGGCCACCGGCCCCATCTCGGTCTGCCCGTAGTAGTTCCAGAGCTCTAGCCCCCTGAAGGCCACGCAGAGCTGCTTGATGATCTCCACGGGCATTATGCTGGCGCCGTATGCGGCCTTCTTGAGGCTCCTGAGATTGTGTTTCTTGAAGTCTGGGTGGTTGAGGATGCCGATCCACACCGTGGGGGGGGCGAACATGTGCGTGATCTGGTATTTCTCGATGTTCCTGATCATCTCGACGGGGTCTGCCTTGTGCATGATGACGTTCGTCGCGCCCACGTAGAGGTAGGGCATGAGGAAGCAGTGGAGTTGCGCGCAGTGGAACAAGGGGAGCGCATGGAGGCTCACGTCGTAGGTGTCGTACCTCCCGTCGAAGATGCAGCTGTGGTACTGGGACATGAGGGCCCGGTGGGAGAGCATGGCCCCCTTCGGTCTCGACTCCGTGCCGCTCGTGTACGGGATCTGGACGATGTCCTCGGCCTCGACATCCACGTGCGGCTCTTCGTGCGGCATCCGTTTCATCTCGGACATGAGGTCGAAGAAGCCGTCCGGGACCATGGAGTCCCCGAGCGGGATGAACCCCCACCGCTGGACCGAGGGGAAAGACGCCTGGTGGCGTGCTATGACCGGGTAGAGGGAGTCTTCCACGATGAAGATCTTCGACCTCGAGTGGTTGACGATGTAGGCGATCTCCTCCGCGTTGAGCATGTAGTTGATGGGGACCTGCACCGCACCGATCTTCGCCAGGCCGAGCAGCTTATGGGGTAGTAGTGCGAGTTGTAGGCGTAGATGGCCACCCGGTCACCCTTCCTGATGCCGTAGGAGCTCATGAGATGGGCGAAGCGCCTTGACTCGCGTTCCAGGTCGTAGAAAGAGAGCTGCACGTCACGGAAGATGATCGCCGTCTTGTCGCCGTACTTGGTCGCCGCCCTCCTCGCCATGTCGCCGACGGTGTCCCGGTTGATGATGTTGCTCATCGCTGGTTCCTCCCCTGGTGTTTCGCTCGCGGCCGCGGCGCGGCCGGGTTGCGCATGGACAGCATACCAAACATCGACTGAGATATCAATGTCGGCGATTCCGGGGGCCGACGTGTTCGGCGGGATCCTGCCTGGTGCAGGCATCCGGCGGAGTAGGCCTCCTTCCTTTCACTCCCGCCGGTGCCGAGGCGTTTCCCCGGGGTAACGCTCGGCGATGGTCATGGGGTGGCGGCCGGGTATGCGGCAAGGAGCCGGCGGTGGGGAGTGTCGCCCTGGCTGCTGTTTTCATGGCAGGGCATTGACTGCGCCGGGTGAGCCTCTTATTGAGAAGATACCGAGATGCTTTGCCTTGTCCTCGGCTGGCGCGAGCGGACAAGGCCGCTTCATCCGCGACAAGATATGCGAACGGGGGTGCTCGCTTGAGGCTGTTCGTTGCGTGGGCGGTGTGTGTGACGGTGTGTGCTCTTTCGCCTCTCGCGGCGTTGGCCGCAGAAAAGGGCACCTGTGCAGCCTGCCACACGAACCCCGAGACCCTCAGGGCCCTCGTTGTCGCACCGAAACTCCAGGTCGAGGGGGAGGGGTGAGCGGGTTCGCCCCCGCCGGTCCGGGCGGAGGAATATTACAAGGGGTATCTCGTTGACCCATCCATCCTGGGCTCTGACCCGCACCTCTCGAAGGGATGCGTGTTCTGCCACAAAGGCGACGGCACGGCAACGGAACGTGAGAGAGCCCATGCTTCCATGGTAAAGAGACCGTCGGACAACCCCCTTTCCTGTGCACCGTGCCATGCGGGTATCGCTGCAGACTATGCGAAATCTCTCCACTTCACCTCGGCCGGACAGCGCCACGGGGTGATCCCCAGGTTCTCGGCCAAAGAGGTCGCTTTGTTCGACAAGAAGGTGTTCGAGCAGTCGTGCAGGAGTTGCCACGCATCCTGCGGATCGTGCCATGTCAAGTCTCCGCCCGTCATGGGGATCAGCCTCGGGCTCATCAAGGGCCACGCGTTCGTCAAGAAAGACGAAGGCAAGACGTGTGCATTCTGCCACGGGGGGAGGGTATACCCGGAATATACGGGAGAGTACAGCGGGGTAACTGATGTCCATTACCAGAAGGGCATGATGTGCGTTGACTGCCACACGAAGACCGAGATGCACGGTGACGGCAGGCGATACCTCACCAAGCAGGACGTTCGGCAGAGACCGACGTGCACCACGTGCCACAAGGACATCTCGTCCGGCAAGAAGCTTCGCGTATCAGTGGCCCACGAGGAACACCGGGGCAAGGTGAGTTGCTACGGGTGCCATGCCGCCGGGCAATACAGGAACTGTTCGGACTGCCACGGCGGCGAGGCGAAGGCAAGCCCGGGGTTCATCCTGGGGAAGAACCCCAGGAACACGAAGGAGATAACCACCCTCAGGCTCATCCCGACCGTGAGGGACACGTTCGCCAAGGCGGGGATCGTGCAGGAGAGGTATGACAGGGTGCCCAACTACTGGAACACGCCTGCGCACACCATCAGAAAACGCACGGACAGGACGCAATCGTGCGATGCGTGCCATACCGAAAAGAAGTACTTCCTCACCGTCGAGGGCTTGCCGAAGGACGGATCCAGGGCAAACAGGGGCTTGATCCATGCCCCCGGTCCCATAACGAAATAACCGAGGAGGAGCTTATGGAAAGAACAGTCAGGATGGTGGTGTTGGCGGTCCTGGTGATCGGCCTGTCGATCCCCGTAACGCTGATGGCTCAGGACATCGGCCCCGTTGTCTCTGTGGATTGGCTCGAACAGAACCTGTCGAACCCGAAACTCGTCGTGGTGGACATCCGCAAGGTCGAGGAATACCGCTCGGGGCACATACCTGGTGCCGTCAACGTGTTCTACAACATCCTCGCCCCTTCGAAGGGGGAACTGAAGAACGAGTTGCCTGGAGACCAGGATCTTCGCGATACCCTGGGCGATGCCGGCATCTCGGCCGATTCGTGGGTCGTGGTGGCGGGCGTCAACGACACACCCGCCGACAGGTTCAGCATGACCCGCATAGCCATGACGCTCGCCTATGCGGGGGTGAAGAACGTCGCCGTGCTCGACGGCGGCACCACGTTGTGGGCCGCGAAGGGAAAGGCCCTGTCGACCGACGTTGTAAGGCCCAAGGCCGTGCAGTTCAAGGGCGTCTTCAACAAGGCGTTCATCGTGAAGAAGGACGAGCTCGCCCAGAAGCTGGGCAAGGCCGTGCTCGTCGACGTTCGTGAGCCCGAGTACTTCTCGGGGGCGAAGAAGCTCGATTTCGTCGCCCGGGCGGGTCACATCAAGGGGGCGGTCAACCTGCCGGCGGCCTCCCTGCTCTTCACCCCGGAAGGAACCTACAAGCCGATGGACGAGCTCAAGGCCTTGGCCCTCAAGGCGGTGGGAGAGAACAAGGACGCCCAGATCGTCGTCTACTGTGACACGGGCAAGGTGGCGAGTGCATGGTGGATGCTGCTCAGGGCATTCGGCTACATGAACGTCGGCCTGTACGACGGTTCGAGCCAAGACTGGGCCGCAGACCCCAACCTGCCCATGGAATGATGGGACGGCAAGCCTTCGGGATCCCTGCTGCGCCAGGGTCCCGGCGGCTGTAACAAGGGTGACCCGGGCATGCACATGACCATCGTGCGGGCGTTTCTGGCATGGTTTACGGCCTTGGTTGCGGTGGCCGGCGGGGCCGCCGCGGCCAAGTCCGTGCCCGAGTCCGTCCACATCGACGTGTGGATGAGAAACGAGAGCGGGCACGTCATCACCCCATGGGACAACGCCACGGACCCGTACAGCCCTCGAAGGACATGCGGTGCGTGCCACAACTACCCTACGGTCGTCAGTGGTGACCATTTCCAGCGGGGAGCCGCACCGGAGGGGAAGCCCGCACCATTGAACCGTTTCCCGAAGGAAGGCGTTCTGGGATCGATAAGACCCGAGCCCTACGGCGGCAGGCATGCGTACGACTGGATCGCGCTCAACGCCCATCATCACCCGGGCGGCGGCCCGATGGAACAGCTGGCTATCGGGGGACAGGGATCATCCCGTCCCATGAGCTACGTGGATGCCGAGGTCGTCGCCGCGAACCCGAGGAACCCCCACTTCGCATCGAGGCTCACACCAAACGGGCACAGCCATTTCAGGGCGAGCGGAGCCCTGGAAGCGGACTGTCTCATGTGCCACAAGAACACCTACCACCTGGAGGCCCGCAACCGGCAGATCCTGTACAGGAACTACCGGTGGGCGCCCGTGGCCGGCGCCGGCCTCGGCGATGTACAGGGGAAGGTCTTCGACCCCGGGCCCAGTGGCGGGCAATGGAACTTCACGCATTACCCCACCGTGGCATACAGGTGGAAAGACCCTGTCTTCACATCCGACGGAAAGCTCTCGGGGCGCGTCATCAGGGGCAGGGTGGCTGACGCCGCCTGCCTCATGTGCCACAGGGACGACATGGCCGCACGAACCGGGGCGTTCTGTGTCCCGGGTTTCGATGTTCATGCACGCGGGGGCGTAAGGTCGCGGACTGTCACGCGCCTTCTCCCGGTGCGAGGGGTGGCAGGCTCGCCCACATGATCGGGCGGGACACCGGTGGGCCTGGGCGGCCACCGGGTGGACAGGCGGTGTGCGTGAGCTGTCACATGGGGGGTGTTCCCATCGGGGCCGACCCGCGCGTCCGGGCCCGGGCGAAAGACCCGAGCGCCATGCACCTTTCGGTGTTCGCGGGGGCCACGTTCCACCTGAGGCTCATTGCCTGCACCGCGTGCCACATCACCCGCCTGCCCGCGATGGGGGCCCACCTCCTGGACGTCTCCACAGGCAAGGCGAGGTGGTTCTCCTCGGACCTCGATCGCCTTCTCCCGTCGTGGGTGGATGCATCCATGCCTTCATCCAGAAAGTGGAGCCCGTGGATCGACAGGGTGAACCTCGGCAAGGGATACGGAGAAAGGTACGTCCCCGTCTCCTTGACGACGGCCCAGTGGTTTGCCGCACAAGGCCCGGGGGGCGCGCTCGAACCCTTGGATGGCGGGGTCGTGGCCAGGGCGGCAAAGTCGGTGGTGGGCCTCGGCACGGTCGAGGTGGTCACGGTGGGCGGGGGGAAGACGCGAATACGTACGGTTGCGGAAGACAAGGATATCGCTGCGATGATCAGGGCGCTCGGCGCACCGGGGGGTATACGACCCGTGTTCATCTCCGACTCGGTCTACGAGCTCGAGGGCGGGCGTCTTGCGGCGAGAGCCCTCCCCTTCCCGAATACCGTCGTCCGTCCCGTCTGGCACGGGGTGTCACCTGTGGGGGTAGGTCGGACATACGGCGCGTCGGGGTGCACGGATTGCCATAGCCCGCGCTCGGTGTTTTTCACCGCCTGGAGGATACGATCGGTGGGGAAATTCATAAAGGTGGACGGGTTCGAACACAAGCCGCCCAATTCTTTCCCCCAGATGACCTTGTGGGGGTTCGACGAGGTCCCCTCCCATGAATAGGTTCCTGGGAACGCCGAGCACGGTCCTGTTGGCCCTCGCCCTTTTCTGCCTGGTGCAGGCGCAGCCTGCCCAATCACGTCAGGGGTGGAGGTTCGTGTCCCCGGACACGCTCGAGGGGTGGATGAGGACGGATCAGGTAACCTTGGTGAACGTGATGAGCCGCATCGAGTGCCTGGATCACCGTATCGCTCGTTCGGTCTGCATCGCGTGCGAGCAGTTTGCAAGCTCCATGGAGACTCTCCGCAAGGATGTGAAGCTGGTCCTCTATTGCGAAAGCGAGATGTGCCACAGAAGCTGCCTCGCCGCGGACGAGGCGGTGAAGGCCGGGTTCAGGGAGGTCTATGTTCTCAACGGCGGTCTGCCCGCGTGGAAGAGGGCGGGATACGCCACGGAGTCGGTGCAGAGGGTGAAGCGACGACCCATCCCGGCCGTCAAGGCGGAGGAGCTCAAGCGGTGGCTCATGCGGCACGGCCAGTACGCGGTGCTGGACATACGGTCGAGAGAACAGTACCGGCGGGAACACCTTGACGGTGCGGTGAACATCCCGTTTTCCGAACTCCACGAACGCTATCACGAGCTCGCGAGGGACCGGGGGTACCTCGTGGTGGACGACCAAGGGTTCAGATCCTTTTTGGCATCGTGTTATTTGGCTGAGAAAGGCTTCCAGGTGGTCAGGCTGTACGGCGGGATGGCCAAGTGGCGTTCATACAAGCAGGCGCAGGAGAAGAGGAGATGAGCCGAGCAAGGACATGCCTGGCTTTTTTCCTGGTCGTGGCCTCGGCCTGGGCGGTCGAGGCCGGGATCTTCCGGGTGGATCTGTGGGCGCAGCAGGACCAGGGGTGTGAACGCTGCCACTACGATCAGACCTACACGACGGGCTTCGCCGCCTCGGTGCACGCACGGAACTCATGCGCCAGCTGCCATGGGTTCATCAAAGATCTCGGCTCCCACATGAGAGGCGCAGACAGACCGAAACCGGTCGACTGCACGACCTGCCACGAGAGGATCTCCCGGGAATACCTGCAGAACTTTCACTACCTGCAGGAGGATTTCAGGTGCGTTGACTGTCACGGAGACATCCACACGAGAACGGCGTCGAAGGTGCCGGTGAAGATCCGGGCCGTGAAGGCATGCACGAGATGCCATCTCAACGAGGAGTACGTGGCGTCCGGTCACGCAGAGGCTTTGCTCAGGGGGAACATGGACGCCGCCTCGTGCATGGACTGTCACGGCCTGCACGACACGCGCGTCTACCACACGGCTCTCCGGACGTACCCGGAAGAAGCCCGCATGTTCTACAACACCAGGTGCATAGCCTGCCACAGCGATGCGGCCATGATGGGACGCAACGCCCTCTCGGCGAAGATCGTCGAGTATTACGAGGAAACCTATCACGGCAAGGTGCAGGACGTCGGGTTCGCCACCCTGGTGGCCGGGTGCGCGGATTGCCACACCACCCACAACATCCTTCCCAAGACCGACCCAAGGTCCAGCATTCACCCCGACAACCTCGTGACCAACTGCGGCAGGTGCCATACGGGGTTCCACCCGCGTTTCGTGCTCTACAAGGCTCACCCCGACTACAGAGACCGTCAGAACTATCCTGCCCTGTATTGGACCTTTGTCTTCATGTCCTCGCTCTTGGTCGTGACGTTCTTGTTCTTCTGGGTCCACACGGCGCTCTGGTGGAGAAAGAGCTACTGGGAAAAGCACAGGCGCGAGAAGGAAGGCATCGTGGAGGAGGGTTGCTTGATCACCGAAGGCGGACATGTCCACGTGGAGCGGTTTTCGAGGTCCGAGCGCCTCATGCACCTGGTCCTCATCTGCTCCTTCTTTACCCTCGTCACCACGGGGTTCCCTTTGAAGTACCACCGGGAACCATGGGCGCCCCTCTTCCTCGATTTCTGGGGGGGTGCCCACATGGCGGGCGTAGCCCACCGCATCGCGGCGGCGGTCCTCATCCTGCTCTTCTCCATCGTGGCCTGGCGCTCCGTCCGGTTCGTGGTCGCTCCAGGTGCGGGATGGAAAGGGTGGAAGGAACGCCTTTTCGGCCCTGACTCGCTGTTCCCCAGATGGAAGGACTGGGAGGACCTGAAGGGCATGGTGCTGTGGTTTTTCGATCGAGGGGAGAAGCCCAGGTTCGATAGATGGACATACTGGGAAAAGTTCGATTTCTGGGCCGTCTTCTGGGGGATGTTCGCCATCGGGGGCTCGGGCGTCCTGCTGTGGAGCCCCGAGCTCTCTTCCTACATCGTGCCCGGGTGGGTGCTCAACGTCGCGTCCCTCGTCCACTCCGAGGAGGCGCTCCTTGCAGCCCTGTTCATCTTCACGGTCCATTTCTTCAACACGCACTTCGTGCCGGACAAGTTCCCCATGGACCGCCTCATATTCACGGGCACCTACTCCATCGACGAGCTCAAGAGGCACAGGCCCCAGGAGTACGAGAGGCTTGCGTCCCAGGGAAAGCTGGACGAGCTCAAGAGGCCCCACCCCGGCATCCCCCTCAAGCTGGCGGCCGCCGTCGTCGGGCTGGCGAGCCTGCTTTTCGGGTCGCTGCTCACGGTCCTGTTCATCGTGGCCCTTGTCGGACGGTGAGCGGCATGGCGCTGCCGCTGTGGCTTCGGGGTTGCGGTTGCATGCGTCATTCCCTTGCGAGAGGGCCCGCGTCGCCTCCGCGCGGTGCGTGATCGCGAGAAGAGGGGCACTGTTCACCGGGGCTCTTGCCCGACAAGGCGTCGTCAAGGCGTGCACGTCTCCTCCCGAGGCGCCATGCCCTCAGGAACAAGGCCCAAGAGAGCCACAGGCACACCACGGCGAAGGGTACTGCCAGAAGTTTCGGCCAGACGAGGACGGCGGCCGCCAGGGCCAGGAGCACAACTCCGGAGGCGAGGGTGATGGTCGTCTCCACCGATCCCAGGGCGCGTCTCCCGCTGATCGCCGCCTCCACGACATTGCCGAGCCTCATGACCCCAACGCCTGCCTTGCCTAGGGACCCCCGTCGCCTGCCCCTGATGCCCGCTCCGCCCAGCCTCCGGCGGGTGGGCCGTCGGCCTGCCAGGCAGACTTTCCTGCCCCCGGAGAGAACCACCTCGGTGGATCGCGACAGGTCCTCCACGTACATGCGCTCCATCGCCTGGGCGAAGGCCTCGTTCTCGACCGCGACATCGAGCTCGTAGTTGCCCACCCAGCTCGACACGTTGAGGTTCGACGACCCGATCCTCGCCCACCGGCCGTCCGCAACGGCGGTCTTCGCGTGGAGCATGGGGCCGTTCCACTCGAACACGCGCACCCCCGCCTCCAGGAGTGTCTGGTACCCCGCCCGGGAGAGGGCCCGAACGACTGGGATGTCCGTGGTGCCGGGGACGAGAAGCCTCACGTCCACACCGTCCATGGCCGCGGCCTTGAGCGCCTGGACGTAAGGGGGCAGGCCCAGGAAGTAGGCGTCGGTCAGCCACAGGGTCGAGCGCGCAAGAGCCGCCACGAGCTGGTCCAGCCTGTAGAGTCCCGTGGTGTACGGTGCGGTGGCGATGACCTGCAGGGTGACCTCTCCCGTGGGGTGGATGGACGCCGGGTCGGGGATCTCCTCGTCGGGAAGGGGCGGCCCCATGGTCGCCCACACGTCGGCGAAGGCCTGGTCGATGTCCGCGACCGCCGGGCCGGTTATGGCGACGCCGGTGTCCCTCCATGGCTCTATGGCTCGAGACGGGTCACCCTGCCATGCGCTGCCGATGCACAGGCCCGAGACGAACCCTATGCGGCCGTCGACGGAGAGCGACTTGCGGTGGTTGCGGACGACCCAGCCGAAGGGTTCGTCCAGGCGCGGCGGGTTGAAACACCGGACATCGACGCCCGCCTTTCTGAGGGTGTCCCAGAACCTGCCGGAAGCCCTTCCGAACGATCCCATCCAGTCGTAGACGAGGCGGACCTTCACCCCCTGCCTTGCCTTGTCGGCCATGACCTCCGCGAACATCCTGCCCGCGGCGTCGTCCGTGATGAAGTAGTTCTCGAAGTGAACCCACAGGGATGCCGATGCAATGGCATCGATCCATGCAGGGTAGTTCTGCGTCGCGTCCTTGAGGAGGCGGATGCTGTTGCCCTCGACGAGTTGCGCGCCCGCCGCGCGCGAGAAGGCCTGCTCGGCCATGGCCCTCACCGAGGTGCTCGTCGAGGGGAAGGCGCGCAGGGGAAAGTGATGGCTCATGGTGGCGAGTCTACCAGCACCGGCGAGGTCGCGTCTACAGGTTCAAACGGCGAGGGATCCCGGGGCCGAAGGCGCGTCTCGGCCAGCTGCATGGATGCGACCTGTCGCGCGCGGCTCGATGGGGTGATGAAGGGGTGGTATGAACACGTGTTCTCCATGCCGACGAAGTGGATACGAGATCGTGACCTGCGAAGAGGGGGATCAAGGCCTGCTCGAGAGCCCTGAGCGGGAAGACCGAGGCGGACGAGAGCGTTAAAAGCGGGTGTCGATGCCTCACCTCATGCC
>Ga0116167_1004530_pt1 | contig 10161 bp, 4 predicted proteins | sample AD_JPNMR3_MetaG_FD_89794 | JGI IMG/M metagenome (GOLD analysis project Ga0116167, IMG submission 89794) | Active sludge microbial communities of municipal wastewater-treating anaerobic digesters from Japan - AD_JPNMR3_MetaG | ecosystem: Engineered > Bioreactor > Anaerobic > Digestate | place... | reverse complement strand
GGCCGGGCCCCCGGCAGGAGCAGCGCCCGGGCGGCGTTCTGCCTGAACCGCGCCCCAAAGACGGCGGAGTGGGGGATCTCGCGCAATAGCCGCTCGCGCGCCTCCGCGGGCGACATGCGCACCACCGCGTCCACCGGGAAATCGGCGTCCGCATCGGGGAAGCGCAGGAGGATGCCATCGTCGTTGCTCTGGACTTCCGGGATGATGCCCAGGCGCTCGCGCAAGGCGTCGCGAATCACCAGGCTCCACGGGCCATTGACGCGGCCCCCAAAGGGCGAGTGGATCACGACACGCGGGTCGCCTAGCGCGTCGCGGAACGACTCGACCACGATGCACCGGTCGGAGGAGATGGCGCCGGCGGCGCGAAGCTGCCGGGCGACGTAACTCACCACGCTCCGCGCGGAGTTCTCATCGAGGGCGTAGCTGGCGCGCAGCCACTCCAGGACGCTCGCGATCTCGGGTCTTTTCCAGATCTCCGGGGTCTCCGGAGAGGACGGCCATGCTCCCTCCAGGCCGCGCAGGCGCTCGGCAACGAGCCGGCGGAACTCACCGACGCGCACCCCCAGCTCGTAAGGGCGCCAGGGCGCCTCGCCCCTCCAGAACGGCATGCGCGGGATCACGCCGGGCGCCGGCGCCACGCTCACCTTGTCATCCGTGATGTCGACGACGCGCCACACCTGCGACCCGAGCATGAAGGTGTCGCCGACGCGCGTCTCGTGAACAAACTCCTCGTCCAGCTCGCCCAACCGGGTCGCGCCGTCGCCGAGGAGGAGCGTGTAGGTGCCCGTGTCGGGGATGGTGCCGCCGTTGGCGATCGCGATGGAGCGCGATCCGGGGAGCCCGGCCAGCGTGTTGTTCACGCGGTCCCACGAGAGGCGTGGGCGCAGCCCCCGGTTGGCGTCGGTGGGATACCGCCCGGCAAGCATCTCCAGGACGGCGTCGAAGGCGGGTCGGGAGAGATCCTGGTAGGGATAGGCGCGGCGCACCAGATGGTAGAGCGCGTCCGCGTTCCACGTCTCCACGGAGACCATCGCCACGATCTGTTGCGCGAGGACGTCGAGGGGATTCCGCGGAGTGGTGGTCGTCTCCACTTCGCCCTTTAGCATCCCGCCGGCGACCGCGGCGGCGGCGATGAGGTCCTCGGCATGGGTGGGGAAGATGAGCGCCTTGGAAGTTTGGCCGACGCGGTGGCCCGCGCGCCCGGCGCGCTGCAGCCCGCGCGCCACGCCCTCGGGGGCCTGAAGCTGGATGACGAGATCCACGGAGCCGATATCGATCCCCAGCTCCAGCGACGAGGTGGCCACCAGCGCCGGAAGCTCACCGGCTTTGAGTGCCTGCTCCATCTCCAGCCGGGCCTCGCGCGAGACGCTGCCGTGGTGCGCGCGGATCGGGGTCGGGATAGTGCCATCGCCAGCGGCGAAGAAGCCAACACCGCGGGCGGCGCCATCCTGGAGAAGTGCCAGCTGTTGCCCCTCCTCGCGGGCGGCGGCCTCCACGTTGAGCCGGTCGGCAGTGCGCTCGGCCATGCGCCGGCTGTTGCAGAAGATGAGCGTGCTCCGGTGCTCCTCGATCAGATCCGCCACATGCGGGATGAGCGTCGGCCAGAGGGAGCCGCCCGGCAGGTGGCGGTGGTCGGCGACGGGCGAGAGCACGCGCAGGTCGAGCTCCTTCCGATAGTGGGCATCGACCACGGTCACGGGCCGCGGCGTGGGCCATGGGGCGTTCAGTGGCCCTTCCTTAACGACGACCTCGCCTGGGCTGCCCGGCTCGGGATCCCACTCGCACCCGCCGAGGAAGCGCGCGGCCTCTTCCAGCGGGCGGATCGTGGCTGAGAGGCCGATGCGCTGGATCGGAGCCCCGGCCAGGTGTTGCAGCCGCTCGAGACTGAGGGCGAGGTGGACGCCGCGCTTGGTGCCGACGAGCGTGTGGATCTCATCGACGATCACGGTGTGGACGCTCCGCAGGATGTCGCGGGCGGTGGGGCTGGTCAGGAGGAGGTAGAGCGACTCGGGAGTGGTGATCAGGATATCGGGGGGCCGGCGGACCATCGCCTGGCGCTCCCGCTGGTGCGTGTCGCCAGAGCGCACCCCGACCCGGAGCTCGGGGAGCGTTACGCCGAGTGATTCCGCGGTCTCGCGAATCCCCTCCAGGGGGATGCGTAGGTTGCGCTCGACGTCATTGTTCAACGCCTTGAGTGGCGAGATGTAGAGGATGCCGACACCGCGCGGCTTTATGCCACGCCCGCGGCGTGCCGGGGCGGCTGCGTCTGTGCTCTTCTCGCGAAAGAGCCGGTCGATCCCCCATAGGAACGCGGCCAGCGTCTTGCCCGAGCCGGTGGGCGCCAGAATGAGCGTATGCTCGCCGCGCTGGATCGCCGCCCACCCCTGGGCCTGGGGCGGAGTGGGCGAGCCGAGCGCCTTCTCGAACCAGGCGCGTACGGGCAGGCTAAAGGCGTCGAGGACCTCGGGATGGGGCTGTGACATGAACGCACCTCTCTGCCCGGATCATAGCACACCTGGGGATGCCAGGCAAGCGGTTGCGGGAGCCGGCTGCCACCCTCGAAACGAGTTCCTTGCACTCCAGCCCGGTGGGACTTCTCGCGGTGGGGTGGCTCAGCGCCGTTTCGAGAGGGCGGGCTTGCGCCCGCCGCCGGAGCCCGGAAGGAGCTTCTTGATGCGCGCGATCTCATCGCGCAGCTCGGCGGCCTGCTCGAACTCCAGCGCCCGAGCCGCCTCTTTCATCTCCTTCTCCAGCTCCGTCAGGGTGATCATGATCTCGTCGAGCGGCATCGTGTCCGTGATCTGCACGCGTCGCGACCGGTAGGGGGTACGCGTCTCGGCGACCTTCTTCGCCTCGATCACGTCGCGCACCGCCTTCTGGACCGTGGCCGGCGTGATCCCATGCTTCTCGTTGTAGGCGATCTGAATCTGGCGACGCCGGTTGGTCTCGTCGATGGCACGCTGCATCGATCCGGTGATCGTATCGGCGTACATGATCACCTTGCCGCTCGCATTGCGCGCCGCGCGTCCGATGGTCTGGATGAGCGACGTTTCCGAGCGGAGGAAGCCCTCTTTGTCCGCGTCGAGGATGGCAACGAGCGAGACTTCCGGCAGGTCCAGGCCCTCACGGAGGAGGTTGATACCGACCACCACATCGTGGACGCCCAGGCGCAGGTCGCGCAGGATCTCGGTCCGCTCAATCGTCTCAATGTCGGAGTGGAGGTAGTGCACCCGGATGCCGACCTCGGCGAGATAGTCGGTCAGGTCTTCGGCCATCTTCTTGGTGAGCGTCGTGACCAGCACGCGCTCTTGGCGCGCAATGCGCTGGCGGATCTCCTCGATCAGGTCATCCACCTGGCCCTGAACCGGGCGCACCTCTATCTCCGGATCGATGAGGCCAGTCGGGCGGATCACTTGCTCGACCACCTGCGTGCTGTTTCGGAGCTCGTACGGCCCGGGCGTTGCCGAGACGAAGATGCACTGGTTGATTACCTTCTCGAACTCCTCGAAGCGGAGAGGACGGTTGTCCGCCGCGGAGGGGAGTCGGAAGCCGTACTCAATCAGCGTGTGCTTGCGCGACATATCGCCGTGGTACATCCCGTTCAGCTGCGGGATCGTCTGGTGCGACTCATCGATGAACAGGACGAAGTCCTCCGGGAAGTACTCGATGAGGACGTGCGGCGGGGTGCCCGGCGCACGCCCATCCAGATGGCGCGAGTAGTTCTCGATGCCGGCGCAGAAGCCTGTCTCGCGGATCATCTCGACGTCGTAGCGCGTGCGCTGCAATAGGCGCTCGTACTCCAGGTGCCGGCCCTGGCGCTTGAAGAACTCCAGGCGCTCCTCCAGCTCCGCCTCAATCGTCTGGACGGCCTGCTCGATCTTCTCCTGGGGCGTGACGAAGTGGCTGGCCGCATACACCGTGATCTCGTGCAGGCGCGCGCGCACCTCGCCCGACAGCGGATCCACCACGGTAATCGAGTCGACCTCGTCGCCGAAGAAATCGACGCGGATGATCACATCCTCGTCCTTCGGCTGGATCTCCAGCAGATCGCCGCGCACCCGGAATTGGCCGCGCTCCAGCGTCATCTGGTTGCGCGTGAACTGCATATCTACCAGGCGCCGGAGGACCCAATCGCGCTCGTAGGAGGCACCACAGCGGAGCTTGAGCACGATCGCCTTGTAGTTCTCCGGGGAGCCCAGGCCGTAGATGCACGAGACGGAGGCGACGATGATCACATCGCGCCGGTCCAGGATCGCCTGGGTGGCGGAGTGGCGCAGGCGGTCGATCTCGTCGTTGATCGAGGAGTCCTTCTCAATGTAGAGGTCGCGCTGTGGAATATACGCCTCCGGCTGGTAGTAGTCGTAGTAGGAGACGAAGTACTCGACGGCGTTGTCGGGGAAGAACTCGCGGAACTCGGAACAGAGCTGCGCCGCCAGCGTCTTGTTGTGCGCGATGACGAGGGTGGGCCGCTGCACCCGCTCAATGATCGCCGCCATGGTGAAGGTCTTGCCCGACCCGGTGACTCCCTTCAGCGTCTGGAAGCGATCCCCTCGCTCCAGGCCCTGGACCAGTGCCTCAATCGCCTGGGGCTGGTCGCCCTTCGGCGAGTATTCCGATTTCAGCTTGAACGGCGGCACGCCCCGATCCCCTCCCGACTCTTTGCACGCGTTCCAAAAGCAATGCCTGAAGATGATTCTTTACACTACCTTGTTCTATTGCATTATACTGCTACGGGGAGGATGGCGTCAAACGCGAGCGCCAGCCCGCTGAGATTCCGACATAAGGAATCCGAAGCCTTGGTGGCAGGGCGCAATCCGGCGCGCGGCGATAGATCACCGCGCCGCTTGCGAGCGAAGCCCTGCCGGGCTGGGTTGGGGATACTCCCAGATGTCTCAAAACGGCGGTGGCTGGGAGGAGAAGCCCCGAGGGGGCTTTGCCGGAAAGTAGCGCGGAGCTTCGAGCTCCGCGCGTGAGGGCGGCCTTCTCCTTATGTCGGAATCTCAGGCCAGCCCGCCAGCCCCGCACCGGCCCCGGTACCGCGGATGAAAGGGACGAAAACGGATGGGGGAGTGCATGCGATTGGCGCGCGCACGGGCGCGGCCCCCTTTCCCGCTCCCTCTATCTGTGCCCATCTGCGGATACTGATCCGCCCGCGAAAAGCGCGGGACGGTCACTCGTGTGGCGGACTGGGAGATAGGAGGAAGGCGGGCTCGCGAGGCGGAATCGGAGGGCAGAAAGGGAGTGTCCGGCGCCGCCGGCGCCTGTCCCGAGGGATGCTTCCTTTGCCCGTGGGAGGGAGAGCATCGGTGATCACCTACGTTGAGAACCTCAATCCCGTGGTGCAGGCCCTTGTGGGCACGCTCTTCACGTGGTTCATGACGGCGTTGGGCGCTGGCGCCGTCTTTATCCGGAAGGAGATGAGCCGCAGGATGCTCGACGGCATGCTGGGGTTCGCTTCCGGGGTGATGATCGCGGCGAGTTTCTGGTCGCTGTTGGCGCCGGCCATCGAGCTGGCGGAGGGCCAAGCGCTGCCGGCCTGGGTTCCCGCCGTGGTGGGGTTTTTGCTGGGCGGCGCCTTCTTGCGCCTGGCGGATCGCCTGTTGCCGCACCTGCATTCCGGCGGGCCATCCGCATCGCCGGAAGGGGTTCCGACCTCGTGGCGGCGTAGCACTCTCTTGATCCTGGCGATCACGCTGCATAACTTCCCGGAGGGGCTGGCCGTTGGCGTGGCGTTTGGCGCGGCGGCGGCGGGGATGTCTGGCGCCACGGTCGCCGGGGCGCTCGCGCTCGCGGTGGGGATTGGCATCCAGAACCTCCCCGAGGGAATGGCCGTATCGGTGCCGTTGCGCCGGGATGGGCTGACACGCCTAAAGAGCTTCTGGTACGGGCAGATCTCCGGGATGGTGGAACCGGTGGCCGGGGTCCTGGGGGCGACCGCGGTGATCGTTGCCCAGCCGATCCTCCCCTACGCGCTGGCGTTTGCGGCGGGCGCGATGATCTTCGTCGTCGCCGAGGAGCTGATCCCGGAGGGCGGGCGCAACGGGAACCTCCACACCGCCACCACCGGCGTCATGCTTGGCTTCGCCCTGATGATGCTCCTGGATGTCGCGCTCGGGTGAGGCCGCGCCGGCTGGGCGCGGGGCGTGGCTACCCACCGTGCGCCACATCGGCGCGGGTGTGTCCAGAAAATTTCGCTTGCATCTTCCGTGGAAAGCGGTTATAATGCCCGCGTGCATGGCCGTCTTCCAACCTCGGGCGGCCAAAGAGGAGTGTGGTTCGTGTTGGACCAGGATGGTTCCGATCCCGAACTGTGCTTTCGAGGCGCACAAGACTGGTTGAGGTGGGAAAGGAGCCATCAATGGCAAAGCGGATTTTTGTGGGAGGTCTCTCCTACGGAACAACCTCGGAGGGGCTGCAGCAGGCGTTCGAGAGCGTCGGCCCCGTGGCATCGGCGGAGATCTGCACCGATCGTGAGACGGGTCGCAGCCGCGGCTTCGGGTTTGTTGAGATGCAGAACGAGGCGGATACGGCCACGGCAATCGAGCAGCTCAACGGCACGGATCTCGATGGGCGCACGCTGACCGTGAATGAAGCCCGCCCGCGCGCGGATCGCGGTGGCAGCCGCGGCGGCTTTGGCGGCGGAGGCCGCAGCTTCGGCGGCGGCGGTCGCAACCGCTGGTAAGCAGTCCCGGTCCATCCGGATAAAGGACGAGAGGGCAGCCCCCCCTTGGGGGAGCTGCCTTTTTTCGTGTACGCGCGAGATAGACTCCGCGCCGGGCCCAAGGAATTGGCGCGCGCGAGCCCGAATTAGCGCCTGAGGTGCCAGACCGGCGGCAATCCCCGGCCGTCACGGCTCCGGCAGGGAGCGCCGCGCCTTGCGCGCGGGCGCCGCGGCAGAAGGCATCGATCTCGCCGCGCGAGCGCCGTCAGGAGGAGAGATGATCGCGTATCCGGTGCAGAGTATCCGAGACTACTGGCAGAACTGCGTCCACCGCTGGCCTCGGAAGACCGCTTTCATCTACGCGGGGCAGTCGGTCACCTACGCTCAGGCGGACGAATGGATCCAGCGCCTTCGCGGCCACCTGGAGCGTGAGTGCGGACTGAAGCCGGGCGACCGCGTCTCCTTCTTGATGCCCAACTGCCTGGAGTACGCGATCGGCTACTGGGCGGTGATCCACGCGGGCGGCATCGTCGTGCCGATCAACACGCGGCTGCGCGCCGAGGAGATCCAGAGTATCCAGAGGAGCGTGGAGAGCGACATCCTCTTTATTCATTCCGAGATGCTTGCCCTGGCGGAGGAGGCGTATCCGGCGGGCGAGCCCCCTCACTACCGGGTGGCTGTTGGCTGGGAGGATGGGGGCGCACTCTCCTATGAGACGATGATCGCCGGAGGCGAGCCGGCGGCGTATCATCCAGAGATCCCGCCCGAGGCGGTGGCGATCATCATGCACACCTCCGGCACGACCGGCATGCCCAAGGGCGCCTACATGCGCCACACCGACCTCTTCTTCAACGTAAAGCACACGATCTTCGCGCAGTCGTTCCGGCACGAGGATATTCACCTGCTGGTCACGCCGATGTTCCACGCCACGGCGCTCTACAGCCTGCTCCCCAGCGCCGCGTATCAGGGAAGCACGCTGGTGATCACGCCTCCGGTGGAGATCAAGGAGCTGGTCGCCCTCATCCAGGAGCATCGCGTCACCACCTTCCTGGGCGTGCCCACGATGATGCACTTCCTGAGCACGCTGCGCGACCTGGAGTCGTACGACCTCTCGAGCCTGCGGCTGTGCGCCTATGCCGGCTCGCCGATGCCGCCGCAGACGATCCGCCGGCTGCGCGATCGCCTGCCCGGTGTGGCGCTCCACAACTTCTTTGGGCTCACCGAGACGATATCGGCGACGCACGTTCTCCCGGATAAAGATGCCGACACCCGCCCCGACTCGATCGGCAAGCTTCTCCCGGAGGTCTACCAGAAGATCATCGATGACGAGGGGAACGAGGTGCCCCCCGGCGTGGTGGGCGAGCTCTGCTTCCATCGGAGCAACGTGGTTCAGGGCTACTGGAACCAGCCGGGCCGCCTGGAGGAAGCGATCGTCGATGGGTGGTTCCGCACGGGCGATCTCGCCTGCATCGATGAGGACGGCTATGTCTACCTCAAGGGGCGGAAGAAGGAGATGATCATCGTGGCCGGCGAGAACGTCTATGCCCTGGAGGTGGAGAACGTTCTCTACGCACACGATGGCGTGCTGGATGCGGCGGTGATTGGCATCCCGGCGACAGGCGCGCGCGCCTACCTGGGCGAGTTGGTGAAGGCGGTCGTCGTGCCCAAGGAAGGCGTGACGCTCACTGAAGTCGAGATCAAGCGCCACTGCGCCGAGCGCCTCCCCACCTACAAGGTGCCGCAGGTAATCGAGCTTCGCGATAAGCTGCCGCGCAACGCCTCGGGAAAAGTGGTCAAGCGAGAGCTGGTATAGCACGAAGTATTCACCAAAATACTTCAAGAAGAGAAGTCTCTTGCCTGGTGGCACGCCGTTGCCGCCACAAGCGCCCGGGGGCAGAGTGTTTTCGGAGGCAGTGCCCACGAACCCACGCCACGCCTGGCAAAGAGACTTCTTTTCATTATTCTGATGAATAATGCGGGCTAGCTACGCTCCGGCGCTGGCTTTCCCCGGCAAGAGGATCGGGTGGTGAGCGACCCCCGCGTCCCGGAGGAGCGCCATCGTGTGCTCGTGGCAGGTGAAGAGGAGCACCTGCGTCTTCTCGGCAAGCCTCGCAACGATCCGGAGCGCCCGCTCGTGGCGCCGCCGGTCCAGGTTGACCAGGGCATCATCCAGGACGACCGGGAGGGGGAGGCGGTCCACGGCCTGCTCAATCGCGGCCAGGCGCGCGCAGAGCATCAGGGCATCGCGCGCCCCCCGGCTGAGGCGCTCCTCATCTCGCTCGATCACTCGACCGTTCTCCTCGCGCAGCACGCGGACCGCGCCATCGCTCGCGATGATCCGGCCCCAGCGCCCTCCGGTGACCTCCTCGAAGAGCGCGCCGGTCCGACGCACCGCTTCCGGCTGGCGCTGTGCCTCGAAATCGCGCCGGGTGAGCGTCAGCAGCGCGTGTGCGACGGTCCGGGGGGCCCATGCACGCCGAAGCTGGACCACTCTCGCGCGGGCCTCCTCGCGCCGGGCCTGGGCCTCCGCCAGGGCCTCATCCTGGCGCAGCTTACTGATCGCGTCCTGGAGCGAGCCAATTGACTGCTGGGCCTGGTCACGCTCCTGAACGAGCGCGACCTCAGTTTCAGTGAGCTTTGCCGCTTCCTGTTCGAGGGCATCCCAATCGGCGCTCTCCAGGCGTTGCAGGAACTCCTGCCACTCCTCTTCAGAGCGCGTGCTGCGCAGCTGGCTCTCCACCTCTCGGAGTTCCGAAGTGAGCCTGGTCCACTCCTCGTGATCCCGCGCGCGCCGGAGGAGGTCATTCTCATCCGCTGCCTGCGCCCCCCGGAGCACCTCTTCCATCTGCCGCTCGGCCTCATCCGCTGTGGCTTCGGCCTGCTTGCACTGCTCCCCGGCTTCCCGTTGCTTTTCAAGCAGGTTGCGCCGGCGGAGGTCATTCTCGCGCTCCTCTTTCAGGCGTTCTCGCCACTGCCGGGCGGCGTGCAGGCCCCAGGGGTCGTCCGCCGGGATCTCCTGGCCCAGGGTGGCTGCCAGAGTCTCGGCTTCTTCACGGAAGCGCTCCAGGCGCTCGCGCAATCTCTTCGCTTCCGCGCTACGCTCGTCGTGCTCCCGGAGCCGGGCCTGAACAACTCGCGCCCCGTCCAGGTAGGTCCGGGCCGCGCCCGGCTGGAACTCGGGCGGGAGTCCGAGGGATTGGAGAAGCTCCCCCCATGCCGCCTGGGCTTTCTCCGTGGCGTCTTGCGCCCGGTGCTCTTCCGCTTCCAGGCGTTCCAGCTCTTCGGCGGCGCGCTTCTGCCGGGCTTGCGCGCTCTGGAGCCGCGTCTCCAGCTCTTTGCGCCGGACCATCGCTGCCTGCGCCTCTTCGCGCTCTCGGACGAGCTCCTGGCGCCGCGCTTCGACCACCGCTTCCGTGACCTCTTCTGGCAGCTGGGCCGCGGCCGCCGCTTCAGCGAGCCGGGTTTGAACCTGATTCGCGGCCTCACCGGCGCGCGCGAGC
>Ga0116167_1004528_pt1 | contig 10163 bp, 7 predicted proteins | sample AD_JPNMR3_MetaG_FD_89794 | JGI IMG/M metagenome (GOLD analysis project Ga0116167, IMG submission 89794) | Active sludge microbial communities of municipal wastewater-treating anaerobic digesters from Japan - AD_JPNMR3_MetaG | ecosystem: Engineered > Bioreactor > Anaerobic > Digestate | place... | reverse complement strand
GAAAAAATCGATGTGCTCCTCTCCCCCTTATTCAATTTTTGAATGAGCTGTTGCCTATTTTTACAAACCTGCATTATCCCGCATCTTATCAGGAGAAATAAGATAATTCCTCCTGTATTTTACAAATAACTTATCATTTTCTTAGATTCGCCAAATTAAACCAAAACAAAAAAAACAGACGTTTATTCAATCAAAACTCGGTATTTTGCTCTATATATTATCTATAATATCCAATTTCTTTCTACCGACAGGTGTCTGCGGGGTCCCGTCCGCATGCAAGCCAGTCTATCGCCATCTGGGCCAAATCCGACAGGTCCAGCCCCTCGCCGCCATTTAGCCAGTCCCCTGCAAGAGCAGCAAAATCCTCAAAATCTACCTGACAGTCCTGGTTATAGTCCGATAAAATCGGGGCTGTACAGGAATACGCCGTCAGTGTGTAGCTCTGCCCGGCCTGCGTGGGGAATTCGTAAAGATTTTCCCCCGGCGACTGCACAGGGACGCTTCCGCCGGACCCGTCGGTCACGGCAATCGGCCAGGCCGAACGAACCCGGCAGGTTCTGCCAAGCTGAGAGCGGATTTGGGCACTCCTCAATGCGTGATTTTGCCAGGTGATATCCACTTCGAACCCCCCGCGGGCCCTCAGGCCGGTTACGCTCCCATTGACCATTTTGTCCGGCAGGGCCGGCAGCAAATACACCTCCCCCTGATGGCTCTGCAAAAACATTTCGGCCATCCCCATCAGAACCCCCAGATTGCCGTCAATCTGGTTTTCAGAAGTTCCGTCAGCCGTGCCGCCTTTGCGGGAAAAGGTCATATTGTACGTATGCGATGTGCCGAGAATTTTATTGAGAATCATATAGGCATGATTGCCTTGACCAAGACGCACCCGGCAGCACATCTTCCATGCCTGGCTCCAGGCCGTATTGTTGGTGTCATCCCCTTTCCAGTTGAGAACCACTTCCGTCGCCGCCGCCAGCTCCGGCGTGTGGTGTGGGGTAATATTGCCGGCCGGCATCAGGTCCACCAGATGCGACAGATGCCGATGCGTATTCGGCACATCCACATCCTCCAGCCATTCCTGCAGCTGGCCGTATCGTCCGATCTGGTTGGGCGGCAGCTGGGAACGCTTCTGCTCCAAGAGCTGGCGAAACTCCGCATCCACCCCCAGAATTTTGCTTGCCTCAATCACATACGTAAACAAATTCCGAATCAGCTGGCAGTCCATCGTGGGGCCGGCTACAAGTTCGCCGTTGTCTCCCAGAGCCGGATTGGGCTGCTCCGGCGAATGTGAAGGATTCGTCAGCAGATAAGGAATTCTGCCCGTCCGCGGGTCCGGCACCAGAAAGTCCACAAAAAACTCCGCCGCCCCTTTCATTAACGGATAGACTTCCGCCAGAAAATTGACATCTCCGCTGTATTCATAATGCCACCACAGATGCATACACAGCCAGGCCCCGCCGCTCGGCCACAGCCCTCCCGGACTGTTGATGGGGGCCGCCCCGCGCCACAAATCGGTATTGTGGTGCACAACCCAGCCGTCCGCACCATAGTGCTCCGCCGCCACAACAGCCCCCGTCTCCGACAAATCCTGAATCATATCAAACAGCGGCTCGTGACATTCCGCCAGATTCGTCACCTCCGCCGCCCAGTAATTCATCTCCTCGTTGATATTGAGGGTCATCTTGCCCTCCCACGAGGGCTCAAACTCGTTATTCCACTTCCCCTGCAAATTCAGCGGCTGGGAGCCGGGACGAGAACCCGAAATCAGCAGATACCGAGCCATCTGAAAATTGACCGTCAGCAGCTGCAAATCATCCGCATTGAAAAGCGACCAGTCATACTTAGCGGCAGCCACGCCGGTCTCAATGGCCTTCAGACGCACATCGGTGGGGTTGTTGACCTTATCCGAAGTGCCTAAATCCAGCGTCACACGATTAAAAAGGGCTTGATAGTCGTTTAACTGGGCCTGACGCAATGCGGCAAACCCTTTGGCGGCGGCGCTGGAGACCGTGTCCAGGCACCGCTGACTCGGATTGCCGCTGATATCATTATACCGAACAACATTCGACGCAGCCCCCAGCACCAGCGTCACGGCATCCGCTCCGCTGACCACCAAAGTCTGCCCGGACGGAGTCACCGAACCCCCCTCGGAAAGAATCCGCACGCGAGTTTCAAACTCCACATCGCTGGCCAGACCGTTTAAGCCCACATGATCGACTGCTCCGCGAAGAACCACATCATTGCCGCTGACAGAACGGCTGACGACCGTATGCGGTGTAGTCAAACTGCACGTAAAACCAATCTTTCCGGGCTGGCTGGCCGTCAAACGAATCACAATCACATTGTCCGGATAACTGGCAAAACAGTCTCGCTGATACGTCACCCCTCCGGCTGTGTAGGTCACCGAGGCGGTAGCCGTCGTCAAATCCAGCTGCCGTCGGTAATTCGTCCCGGAATGGTTAAATGTCAGCCGCAGCTCCGCTGTCGGCTGATAGGGACACTGACGCAGCGGAACGCTCATAAAATTGTTTTTAGCAACAAGATCATAGGCATTCTTGCCCTGCCCGGCCCATATATAGTTTCGAATCTGCTGCAGGTAGGCCGACGCTCCGGTGTGAGCATAATTATGCGGATGGCCCGCCCAGACTGTATCCTCATTGAACTGAATGATTTCCTCGCCCATCCCGCCGTACACCATCGCGGCCAATTTTCCATTCCCGATCGGCAACGCCGCATTCGATGTAGCATTCGAGGTGTACGTCGCCGGACTGGTATAAAACAACACAAGCGGTCCGGGGTCCGCACCGGCAATCAGGGACAACGCCGCAACCAGAACAGCAAACAGAACCAAAACTTCTCTTCTCATCAACCTGTTCCTTTCTTCGACAGCAAACAAAACCCGATTTCGATAAACACCCTCACCGCTTGTTCTCATACAAACCCCTCAACCACGAACTTGTTTTCACCGGTTCCCCTGCTGATAAAGCGTCTGAATCTCCTGCGGACTCAGGGCCCGCTCATAAAGCCGAACCTCATCGATGCAGCCGCTGAAAAAACTCCCCGGCAGGCCGGAGGTCTGCTGCATCACCCCAATTCGCACCGGACATGCGGTTCCGGTATTGACCTGTAAAGCGGGATTCGTATAGGTCCCTGCATCCGGCTGACCGTCAATATACAGCCGGAGATGCTGCACAGTCGCCGGTCCCGTCTCCGGTGCTTCCAGAACCGCCGCCACATGATGCCACTGCCCGTCGGCAACGGTCTGATTGCTGAGAATATTGCCGCCGCTCACACCCAGCTGAAGTTTTGAATTATTGACAAAAAACAGCCAGCGGGTCCCGGTATCCAGGCCGCCGTAGGTCAAAATCATTCCGCCCGTCTGCGTGGTTTGAATCCAGGCACAAACGGTCCGCGCCCGTCCGCCGCTGATTCCAAAATAGTCAGAAAACTCGGCAAAATCATCCAGCCCGTCCAGCAGAAGGCCGCCGCCCGAAACACCCTCCGTCCACGTCGGTCCGCCCGTCAGGTTGGCCGTCCTCGAATAAAGGGATATATCCTTCGTTGTATTCCCGTCTGTTTCCTCAAACGGCAGAGAAAGCACAAGCGTTTCATCCGCCAGCCAGGCGGAGGCAAACCGGGCAAAATCGAGCATATCCACTCGGCGGTCACCGTTTTGGTCCGCACCGGAGCATGGCGGAAAATCTCCGCAGTCCGCCCAAAGCCATTTTTCGGCCATTCCGGCCAAATCCTCCAGCCCTTTGGCTCCGGAATAAACATTGGCCGCATTGAGCGTCATCACAGCTGTATCGGATTGTCCGGATGTATTCTCAAAAACAACGGTGAACGTATTGGGCCCTGTGTCCGCATCCTTCGGTGCCCCCGACAGATTCCCGTTGGGACTGACAATCAGCCAGTCAGGACCGGAGATTTTGCGGAAGGTGCCGATGCCTTCCGTATAGGGCCGCAGCGTCCGGCCGACATACGGTGCCAGTTCAACGGCGTCCGGATTCTCAATCAAATCCGTTGTAAATACGGGATTTCCGACAGCCAACCGGCCGAGACCGTCATTGTAAAGAAGTTCCGCAAAGGTCCGGTCAGACCAGCGGCTCCAGACGGCTACATCATCGATATAGCCGGTGTACTCCCCCCGGCTCATTCCGTTGACGCTCGGTTCATCCCCATAGAAACCAATCCCGGTGTATTGGCCGTTATAATTGTTCGACGCAGAAGTCGTCAGAGCAATCGAACCGGCCTCGCTGGCGTTCAGCCAGCCGCGCAGCTGGCCGGATGCATCAATGGACACCAGCACATGGTTCCACTGATTCAGAACAGGCAGATTGCCGAATTCCGGCGTCTGCGTATCAACAGTCAGTCGGCACGCCCCGGACGGCAGCAGCTCAATGCGGAACGTCTTGGCGGTTGTTAGTGTGCCGACTTTGGTGCCCAGCATACAGGCGGTTTTATCAGAGGCAGGCAGGGCCGTGGGCTTAAACCACAGCGAAATCGTCATCGGAGCGGCGTTCGGAAAAACCCGATTGGTTCCCGTATCCGACCAGCCGACAATCAGACCGTCTTTCGGATACGTCAAATCCAGACAGCCACCACCCAGCAGCTTGGCGCTGGAATCCAGCCAGGCCGCTCCAAACGGATGGTTCGGATTCGAAGCATAGACCTTCGATACATCCAGAAAATCCACATCAAACGGCCAGTAATGTATCAGGTCCGACGGAAGAGTCGGCACCGTCTTAAACATCCACACTTGGCCGGGAATCACTGTATTGTCGGCGGTCACTTCATCCACCCGCCAGTAATACTTCGTATCCGCCGTCAGGGTCGGCGGTGTGAAGGTGGTTGCCGTTTGATTGCCGAAGCTGACCAGCTCGGTCGGCGAGGTCCCGAAATAGACATTGTGGCTGACGGCCGTATGGCCCGCACGCCAGCTCAGCGTCGCCGTTGTCGCCGCACAAAAATCCCCGTTGGCCGGGTTTGGAACCGTCGCCTGAACCGGCCAAAGAGCCGAGTCTCCGACCAGAATCGTTGTTCCGGACCCTTCCGTGACAATCGAAGGGATGTTGGCCGCTGCATCCAGCGTGTATGGATAAGGAGGCACAAAGGCACTGCCGTACCCCGACATCGTCCCGGTGCAGGCATTGAAAATGTTGCCGACGGACTTGATCTCCACCGTAAAGGTGCCGCTGGTGCCCGAATCAACTCGTCCGGCGTCAGCAATCGGGTTTTTCACCTGGTTAAAATAATTGTTCTCCAAAAGCACCTTAAAACCCCAGGAGCCCCCGACGCAATAGGAGTTTCCGGTGCAGGAGTAGTAGTTGTTGAACACATGATCTTTTCCGTATCGCCCGCGCGGCATCCGCTGATCCACATAAGGCCCCCACCAGTTATGATGAAAGGTCACATTCAGCTTGCCCACATCCGCGGGGTTGTCGTCGGTCGAGCCGACCAGACAGGCAAACCGGTGGGGATTCACCTTGCTGGTATAGTAGAACCGGCACCAGGAAACTGTGATATAATCGCCCTGGTCGGTAATATCGCACAGCCCGTCCGCACAGTCCAGGAATGTGCAGTGGTCAATCCAGACGTGAGTGGCGCGCCGGCAAATCAGCCCGTCCTGCGGCACCGCACCCTGAAAAGTCAGGTTTCGGACGATGACGTTATCCACATCGCTGACCTTGACGCTGAAGCCCACAATCTTCGCATCGTAGCCGATACCCAGAATGGTCTTGTTGGACCCTACATTGGGGATATTGTAATCGCCGTGAATCGTTCCGAGCACCTGGACAATGCGGGGCGTGTCTCCGCTGACGGCGTTTACGAACTCGGCCTTATTCGTTACGGTCACCACTTCGCCGCCCTGACCGCCGGTCGTGCCTCCGGCCGTTGTCGCCCATCCAATCGGCTCTGAATCCACGGCAAAACAAGGCGGGCACAAAAGGATAACAAGGATAGGAAGTATCGCGATGATTTTCATCCATTCCCTCCAGGAACCTCGGCTCCGGGGTCTAATCATACTGACCGTCCCCCTATTCGGAGAGTGCCGAAAAAACAATAACCCTCACCACATTTGCATCAATGGTAGCAAAACAATAAGATAAGTTCTCCCCGGATTACTGAAATAACTTTTCATATTCATAGGTTTGATAAGAATATGGCCAGACTATACCCTTTATGTCTGATATATCGGGAAAGTGTGTCGTCACCCGGGACGCATGCCCTTCAAATTAAATTAGCCACGGGCGCAAGCCCATGGGAAAAGGGGGCTGTCCAGCCGGCGGTTAATTCGGACCGGCCTGGTTTCGAGCATTCCGCGCTTCAGAGGCCTTCTTCAGGTCATATCCCTGGGCAGACAGGTAATTGTTAATCCGTCCCTTGTACTTGCCGAACACCTGATGTTTTTCACCGGAAGAACTCGCATCCATCGCCATTTCCCTTGCCTCGATCAGATAGGCCAGAACTATACCCTTCTGCTCTTCCGTCAGCTGCGGCAGCATCTCCAGATAACTGTTGTACGTCACCTGCACAAGACCGTAGGTCATTCCGTCCTTGACCTGGTCTATTTGAGCCGGAGTCAGCAGGGCGGACAGTCTCACCAGATACCGTGTACGCAGCTGCTCCCGCAGGCGCTGGGTCATATCCTTCAGGGCCTGGATAATCAGTTTTTTCGTCTCCGCATCGGCGTCCGTCCGGGACTGAACCGTTTTGACTTGAGCATCACAGGTATCCTGCAGCATCCCCAGATTGCGATACTGCTCTGCAATCACCTCCTGAACCTGCCGGGCCCTGACGTCATCTTCAAGCTTCAGCGTCTGGACAATCTTCTTTGCCCGCTCCTGAAGAACCTGTGTATAGGCCGGGTCAGGGTCCTGCGGAACGGAGACGATTTTCGCCGGTTCAGGCACCGCTGAGAGGGCAAAGACAATCAAGTGCGCAAAAATACCTGCTGAATGCATCATTTTTCTCTCCTGCAGTGAAGTCGTTTTTTTTCCAAAAAACAGAATAACAGCGTCTTTTCTTTTTTTTCAAGTTCTTTTTATCCGCGATTTGCCGGTGATGTCCGAATAGAAAAAACCTTTGAATCAGAATCCCGTTTTGATTAGGATGAAGCCCCATAAAAAATTGATGAGTCGATTTTGATTCAGATTTTCCGATTCAAAAGGCAAAAAACGTGCAGAACCGAATTCAAGAACTGGAAGAAATTGCCCGGCAGATTCGGATTGACATCCTCACAATGATTTACAAGGCCGGGGACGGTCACCCCGGCGCATCGCTGTCCGTGACCGACCTGATTACAGCCCTGTATTTTGAGGTAATGAATATCGACCCAGCCAATCCCCAAAAACCCGACCGAGACCGATTCATCCTCTCCAAGGGGCACGCCTGCCCGGCCCTTTATGCGGCGCTGGCCCGCAGGGGCTTCTTCTCCCGCGACGAACTGCCCGGCCTGCGCTCGCTGAATTCGATGCTGCAGGGACACCCGGATATGAACAAGACTCCCGGCATTGACAGCACTTCCGGCTCTCTGGGCAACGGAATTTCCATCGGATTAGGAATGGTGCTGGCCGCCCGTCTGACGGGATACGACTACTATACCTATGTCATTACCGGAGATGGAGAGCTTCAGGAAGGGGTCGTCTGGGAGGCGGCGACGGCGGCCGCCAAGTACAAAGCAGGCCGACTGATTGTGCTGGTGGACAACAACGGCCTGCAGAGCAGCGGCCCTGTAGAGGAGGTCAGCGGTCTTTATCCTATCCTGCCCAAGTGGGAGGCCTTCGGATGGCACTGTCAGGAAATTGACGGCCACAGTTTCGAACAGATTCTCCCGGCCCTCCAAAAGGCCCGGGACTGCACAGACCGGCCGTCGCTCATTCTGGCCCATACCGTCAAGGGCTGCGGGGTTCCTTTTATGATAGGCGACAATTCCTGGCACAAACGCGTCCCGACTGCGGAAGAATATCAGCAGGCCATGCGCATTCTCGGAGGACCCTGCTCATGACTGCTCTGGGCAACACCCGTCTGGCCTTTATTGAGACCCTGATTGAACTGGCTGAACAGGACCCCAAAACCGTTCTGGTCTGTGCCGATTCCGTGCTGGTTGTCAAGGGCAAAGAGTTTGCGCGAAGATTTCCGGACCGCTTTATTGACGTGGGAATCGCCGAACAAAACGCCGTGAACTGTGCGGCGGGTCTGGCGGCCTGCGGTCTGGTTCCCTATGTGGCAACCTATGCGGGCTTTCTTACGATGCGGGCCTGCGAACAGGTGCGGACGTTCGTGGCCTACCCGGGACTGAATGTCAAGCTCATCGGGGCCAACGGCGGCATCAGCGCCGGAGAACGCGAGGGAGTAACCCATCAGTTCTTTGAAGACCTGGGCATCCTGCGCACCATTCCCGGCATCACCGTTGTCGTACCCGCCGACGATATTCAGGTGCGGCAGGCCGCACGAGCCCTTCACAAACTCCGGGGTCCGGCCTATCTCCGCATCGGCAGCGGACGCGACCCCCGAGCGGATTGCCAGGACATCCCTTTCGAACTGGGCAAAATCCGCATCCTGGCCGAATACGGAAAAGACGTCGTCCTCTTTACAAACGGTTTTGTTGTGAACCGCGCCCTGCAGGCGGCCGAACGGCTCGCCCGGGAGGGAATCCGCGCCGTCGTCGCAGATGTCCATACCCTCAAGCCCCTCGATGTGCACGGAATCGTTTCTCTCTTAAAACAGACCGGGGCCGCTGTCACAGTTGAAGACCACAATATCATCGGCGGATTAGGCAGCGCCGTGGCCGAATGCAGCGCGGAGGAATGCCCTGTTCCCGTCAAACGAGTGGGGCTGCCGGACTGCTACCCCCGCTCCGGAACGCCGGAGGCCCTGCTGGATTATTACCATATCGGGATAAACGATATCGTGGAGGCCGCCCGGGCCGTCGTCAGGAAGAAAAAGACATGACGAAAAAACGACTCACACTCATTCACGCCTCCCCTCTGATGATTCCGGTCTTCAATGACCTGTGCCGCCGGCTTCTGCCGGACATCGAAACGGTGCATATGGTAGATGAGGGGCTTCTGAAGGACATTCTTCGGGAAGGATGCCTCACCAAGCCGACCGCCCGCCGTCTGGTCGGCCACATTCTCTCGGCGGAACAGGCAGGAACGGATGCTATCCTCGTAACCTGCTCCTCCCTCGGCAAAGCCGCCGAAATCGGAAGGGAACTGGCGACCGTCCCCGTTATCCGAGTGGATGAGCCGATGGCCAAAGCAGCCGTCCAAATCGGCAAACGAATCGGCGTCATCGCCACCCTGCCGTCCACCCTGAATCCGACTGCCGAACTCATCCGCAGACAGGGTCCCAGCGATATTGAACTGACGGCGAAACTGTGTGAAGGGGCTTTTGAGGCCGTCCTTTCCGGCAATCCGGCCATGCATGACAAAATTGTATCCGAAGGCATCCTCGAGCTGGCCGGACGGGTGGATGTCATCGTGCTGGCCCAGGCCTCGATGGCACGGGTGGTTCAGACAATTCCGCCGGAACGGCTGACGGTTCCGGTGCTTTCCAGCCCCCAGCCGGCAATCGAATATCTGGCGGGCGTGCTTAAATAAAACCGTCGCCAATGTGCAATTGTTCCCTATTCATACAGGAGGGTTGATGGCTATACGAAAAAAGGTCAGTCTCTTTCAAACAGCATTGGGATTGTCCGCCGCCTGCCTGCTCGCAGCCCTGCTGTTCGGCCTGCTCATCCCGGCGCCGACGCCGGCCAAAATCTTCGCAGCAGCCTGTCCCGTTCTCCTGGCCGTGGGGCTGTCGGATACCCCCCTCAAAGGATTTCGTTATACCGTCCTCATCATCGCCGCTGTGACGGCCCCCTGTGTTTTCCGGAGCATTTCCTCCGCATCGGGCCCGTCAATCTGCAGGACCGCCGTCTGATTCTGCCGATTGTGCAGCTGGTTATGTTCGGCATGGGAACGCAAATGAGCATCCAGGACTTTCTGGGTGTGGCCAAAATGCCCAAAGCGGTCATCATCGGAACGGCCTGTCAGTTTACCATCATGCCGCTGGTCGGCTTTGCCCTGGCCAAAACCTTCGGCTTTCCGCCGGAAATCGCCGCCGGCATTATTCTGATCGGCTCCTGCTCCAGCGGTTTGGCCTCAAACGTAATG
>Ga0116167_1004519_pt1 | contig 10176 bp, 8 predicted proteins | sample AD_JPNMR3_MetaG_FD_89794 | JGI IMG/M metagenome (GOLD analysis project Ga0116167, IMG submission 89794) | Active sludge microbial communities of municipal wastewater-treating anaerobic digesters from Japan - AD_JPNMR3_MetaG | ecosystem: Engineered > Bioreactor > Anaerobic > Digestate | place... | reverse complement strand
GAAGAAGCCCCCGGCGCCGAGCGCGGCCACTGGAGCGGCTTCGTCTGGGTGTCGGCCGGGTTGCTGGCCAACGCGGCGCTGATCACCACCCTCGGCTTCATCCTCAGCTGTACGCTGTGCTTCGTGCTGGCGGTGCGCGGCTTCAGGTCGGCCGAAGGGCGGCTGGACCTGAGCCTGCGCGCGCTGCTCGCCGATGCGGCGATCGGCCTGGCGATCAGCGCGCCGGTGTACTGGATGTTCACCAAGTTCCTGGCGATCAACCTGCCGGGGCTGACCTCCACCGGGTGGCTTTGAAATGAACCCCCCAAACTCACTTCGTTTGCCGCCCCGGTGGCCCGGTGCCGGCCACTTCGTGGCCGTGGGGACGCGTCAGCGCCTTCGGGCGGCCGGGCGGTGCTGACATGGACACGCTGAACCAGCTGATGCAGGGCTTCGTCACCGCCGGCACGCCGGTGAACCTGCTGTGGGCGCTGCTGGGTTGCACCATCGGCACCGCGGTGGGCGTGCTGCCCGGCATCGGGCCGGCCACCGCGGTGGCGATGCTGCTGCCGCTGACGCTGAAGGTGGAGCCCACCGCGTCGATGATCTTCTTCGCCGGCATCTACTACGGCGCGATGTACGGCGGCTCGACCACCTCGATCCTGCTGAACACGCCGGGCGAGGCCGGCTCGATGGTCACGGCGATGGAAGGCAACAAGATGGCCAAGCACGGCCGCGCCGGCGCGGCGCTGGCCACGGCAGCGATCGGCTCGTTCGTCGCCGGCACCATCGCCACCATCGTCGTCACCTTCTTCGCGCCGGTGGTCGCCGAATACGCGGTGCAGCTGGGGCCGCCCGAGTACTTCTTGCTGATGGTGCTGGCCTTTTGCACCATCAGCGCGGTGCTGGGGCAAAGCACCTTGCGCGGGCTGACCGCGCTGGGCGTGGGCTTGGCGATGGGGCTGGTGGGCATCGACCAGATCTCGGGCCAGGCGCGCTACACGCTGGGCCTGCCCGAGCTGATGGACGGGCTGGAAGTGGTGCTGATCGCGGTGGGCCTGTTCGCGGTGGCCGAGGCGCTGTACTTCGTGCTGTACGAAGCGCGCACCGTGGAGTCGCAGAACCGCTTAAGCAAGGTGCACATGACGCGCGAGGAGTGGGCCCGCTCGTGGCCGGCGTGGCTGCGCGCCACGGCCATCGGCACGCCCTTCGGCTGCATCCCGGCCGGCGGCAGCGAGATCCCGACCTTCCTCAGCTACTCGGTGGAGAAGAAGCTTTCGAAGCACAAGGAGCAGTTCGGCAGCACCGGCGCGATCGAAGGCGTGGCCGGGCCCGAGGCGGCCAACAACGCGGCGGTCACGGCCACCTTGATCCCGCTGCTGACGCTGGGCATTCCCACGTCGAACACCACCGCGATCCTGCTCGGCGCGTTCCAGAACTACGGCATCCAGCCCGGGCCGCAGCTGTTCGACACCAACGCCCAGTTGGTGTGGGCGCTGATCGCGTCGCTGTACATCGGCAACGTCATGCTGCTGGTGCTGAACCTGCCGTTGGTGGGCTTGTGGGTCAAGCTGCTGAAGGTGCCCAAGGCCTACCTGTACGCCGGCATCCTGATCTTCGCCACGGTGGGCGTGTACGGCATGCGCCAGTCGGCCTTCGACCTGGTGCTGCTGTACGGCATTGGGTTGCTGGGCGTGGTGATGCGCCGCTTCGGCTTCCCCACCGCGCCGGTGGTGGTGGGCATGATCCTCGGGCCGCTGGCCGAGGCGCAGATGCGCAACGCGATGGCCATCGGCGAAGGCCGCTGGGGCGTGTTCGTCGAGCGGCCGGTGTCGGTGCTGCTGCTGGTGGTGATCGCCGCCGTGCTGCTGCTGCCGCGGCTGGCACGGCTGCGCAAGACGCTGAAGCAGCGCTGAAATCCGCTTGCGCCCGCACGCCAAGGGTGGGCGCGTTCAGCAGGTGCAGCAGGTGCAGCAGCTTCAGTAGGTCCAGACCGGCTCGTAGTCCTTGCGCCGCGCGTCGTCGGCCACCGGCTCGACCTTCAGCCGGTTGTACTCGGCAACGATGCGCTCGTAGCTGCCGTCGGCGCGCATCGCCTCGAAGGCCTGCTGCCACTGGCGGGCCTGGGCATCCGGCAGCGACTTCGATGCCGCCAGCCAGATTTCGCTGGGCCGCACGATCGCGCCGATGTCCAGGCTCGCCGGATCGCCGCCGATTTCGCGATAGGCATAGATCACCATCAGCCGCGGCGCGAGCCAGGCGTCGATGCGCCGTTCGCGCAAGCGGCGCGCGTTCATCCATTCCTCGGGTGCGGGCACGATGCGGCTGAAGCCCTTGCCCTCGAGCAGCGCCTGCGCGCCGCTGCGCAGCAGCACGCCGGTCGGGCGGTCTTTCACCTTGTCGAGGCTGGACACGTCCACACCGCGCCCGCCCACCAGCACCAGGTCGTCGGTCAGGATCTTCACCAGCCAGCGGTACTTGTCCTCGCGCTCGGGCGTGCGGGTGAGCGCGAGGATGCCCACGTCCGGCTCGCTCATCGCGATCTGCTGCGCGCGGTGCCACGGCATGAACTCGATCACCGCGCTCTGGCCCACGCGCTGGGCCAGCGCGGTGACGACGTCGAAGACGATGCCGCGCCCCGGGCCCGGGAACTCCGACACCGAGCCCGACGGCACGCGGAAGGTGTAGGGCGGCAGCTCGGCGGCGAGCAGCCGCAGTTCGCCGGCGCGCACCGGTGCGAGCAGCAGCAGACCCAGCAGCACGGCGATCAGGCGTGACATGGCCGATCCTCCCCGTTCAGAACACGCCGAACATCTCGTAGGTCAGCAGCACCAGGATGCTCGAGGTGAAGGCCGACAGCGATCCCACCATGAACAGGTCGAAATACGACTCCTTGTGCGTGAGGCCGCAGATCGCCAGCAGCGTGATGACCGCGCCGTTGTGCGGCAGGATGTCCATCGCCGCCGAACCCAGCGCCGCCATGCGGTGCATGATCTGCGGGTCGATGCCCGCGGCCTGCGCCGCCTGCGCGTAGTACTCGCCCATCGCACCCAGCGCCAGGCTCATGCCGCCCGAGGCCGAGCCGGTCATGCCGGCGAGCACGGTGACCACCACCCACAACGACACCACCGGGTCGGGGCTGACGGTGCGCAGCGCCTCGCGCACCACGGCGAACGCCGCCAGGCTGGCGATGACGGCGCCGTAGGCCACCTCGGAGGCGACGTTGGCCATCGGCAGCAGCGAACCCAGCGTGCCCTTGTTCAGCGTATTCACCAGGTCCGTCAGCCGCGAGCGGTTGAGGATGACCACGACCACCACCGCGACCACCATGGCGGCGATGATCGACCAGATGCCCAGCACCGCCGACAGCGGCACCTTCTTGAACTTGTCGGTGGCCAGATAGCCGGTGTCCAGCGCCGGGAACACCACGTTGGTGAACACGTAGTTCAGCCCCAGCACCAGCAGGATCGGCACCAAGGCGACGGCGAAGCCGGGCGCCTGGCCGGCGGCGTCGGCCACGGCGATCTGTTCCTCCTTGTGGTCGCCATAACCCTCGTTCCTGGCCTTGGCCGCGGCCGTGCGCCGGTTGAGCCACAGCATGCCGAAGCCGAACATCCAGATCGACGCGATGATGCCCAGCCCCGGCGCGGCGAAGCTGTTGGTGCCGAAGAAGGGGATCGGGATCGCGTTCTGGATCGCCGGCGTGCCGGGCAGCGCCGTCATGGTGAAGGTGAACGAGCCCAGGCCGATCGCCGCCGGGATGAAGCGCTTCGGAATGCCGGCCTCGCGAAACAGCGACACCGCGATCGGATACACCGAAAACGCCACCACGAACAGCGACACGCCGCCGTAGGTCAGCAGCGCGCAGGCCAGCACCACCGCGAGCATCGAGCGCTCCTTGCCCACCCAGCCGACGATCTTGTGCGCGATGGTGCGCGCCGAGCCGGAGTCGTCCATCAGCTTGCCGAAGATGGCGCCCAGCATGAACAGCGGGAAGAACTTGGCGAAGTAGGTGCCCAGCGCCGGCATGAAGATCTGGGTGTAGGTGGCCAGCAGCGGCGATTCGCCCCAGCTGAACAGCAAGGCCACCGCCGCGCAGACCGGCGCGATCATGATCACGTTCCAGCCGCGATAGGCCAGGAAGATCAGCAGCGCGAGCGACACGACGATGCCGACGATGCCGAGTGCCATGCTTGTCTCCTTTGCCGGCCGCTGCTTGTTGTCGGGGTGCACCGCGTGCGCTCAGGCACACCCTTGGCGGCGCGGCATTGTGGCGCCGCTGGCGCGTCGCCTGCAAGGCTGCGGCAAGGGGGAGTGCCAGCAGCGCCGCAGCGCGCCGCGTGCGCGCTGCCTGGGCTTCACTGCGCAACCAGACCCAGCCGCGCCAGCTCGCCGCGGCCCACGCGCAGCACGCGCGGCTCGCCCGCGACCAGGTCGATCACCGTGGTCGGCTGCAGCGGGCAGGCGCCGGCGTCGACCACCGCGTGCACGGTTTTCTCCAAGTGTTCGCGGATCAGCTGCGGGTCGTTCAGCGCCTGCTCGCTGCCCGGCAGGATCAGCGTCGTGCCCAGCAGCGGCTCGCCCAGCAGGCCCAGCAGTTCCTGCAGCACCTTGTGCGCCGGCACGCGCAGCCCGATGGTGCGGCGCGACGGGTGGCTGAGGCGGCGCGGCACTTCCTTGGTCGCTTCCAGGATGAAGGTGTAGGGCCCCGGCGTACCCAGCTTCAGCAGCCGGTACTGCTGGTTGTCCACGCGCGCGTAGGTGGCCAGTTCGCTCAGGTCGCGGCACAGCAGCGTCAGGTGGTGTTTGTCGTCGACCTGGCGCGCCCGGCGCAGCGCCATCGCCGCGGCCTTGTCGTCCAGCCGGCACACCAGCGCGTAGCTCGAATCGGTGGGCACCGCGGCGAGGCCGCCTTGCTGCAGGATCAGCGCGGCCTGCTTCAGCAGCCGCGGCTGCGGGTTGTCGGGGTGGACCTCGAAGTACTGCGACATGCCGCCATTGTCGTTGGCCGCGCGTGCGCCCCGCGCACGAACCCGCAGCCGGCGGCCTCAGGCGCGCTGGATGCGCGGCTGCAGCGCCGACCACACCGGGGTCAGCCGCCCCGACAGGTCGGGCAAGCGCCCCAGGTCGGTACGGCTCTCGCCCGGCGAATGGAAATCGCTGCCGCGCGACGCCAGCAGGCCGAACTCCAGCGCCATGTCGGCGTACTTGACGAAGTCGGCGCTGCCGTGGCTGCCGGTGACGACCTCGACGCCGCGCCCGCCGTGCGCGATGAATTCGCTGAACAGCGCGTACTCGGCGCTGGGGGCAAAGCCATAGCGCCCGGGGTGCGCGATCACCGCGACGCCGCCGGCCGCGGTGATCCAGCGCACCGCATCGCCGAGCGCGGCCCAGCGGTGCGGCACGTAACCCGGCTTGCCCTCGGTGAGAAAGCGGCGGAAGACTTCGCCGGTGTCGGCGCACACGCCGATCTCCACCAGGTAGCGCGCGAAGTGGGTGCGCGAGACCAGCGCCGGGTTGCCGGCGTAGCGCAGCGCGCCTTCGAAGGCACCTTCGATGCCCACGCCGGCCAGCGAGTCGGCCATCTCGCGAGCGCGCGCGTCGCGGCCGCAACGCGTGGCCGCCAGCCCGGCGCGCAGCGCGGCGTCGCCGGCGTCGAAGCCCAGGCCGACGATGTGCACGGTGACGCCGGCGAAGCTGACCGAGACCTCGCAGCCGCTCAGGTAGTCCAGCCCCAGCTCGCGCGCCGCGGCGGCGGCGCGTGGCTGGCCCTCGACTTCATCGTGGTCGGTCAGCGACCACAGCTGCACGCCGTTGGCCTTGGCGCGCGCGGCCAGCGCTTCGGGTTGCAAGGTGCCGTCGGAGACGACGGAATGGCAGTGGAGGTCGGCGTTGAGCAAATGCACCGGCGCGATTGTAGGAAGGCCGGCTTGCGCATCGAGGACTGGGGCCTTGCGCATGCTGGGCTGTTCAGCCCAGGCGCCCGCCCGAAAGCAGCAGCGTGCGGTCGCAGCGCGCAGCCAGGCCGCGGTCGTGCGTGACCAGCACGAAGGCCATGTGCTGCTCGCGCGCCAGCTGCAGCATCAGCGCGAACACCTTGTCGGCGGTGTCGCTGTCGAGATTGCCGGTGGGCTCGTCGGCCAGCACGCAGCTCGGGCGGCCCACCAATGCGCGCGCCAGCGCCACGCGCTGGCGTTCGCCGCCCGACAACTGCGCCGGGTGGTGCGCGGCACGCTCGGCCAGCCCCACCTGCGCCAGCGCTTGCTGCGCGGCCGCGCGTGCCGCGTCGCGCGGCAGGCGGCGGATGCGCAGCGGCATCGCCACGTTGTCCAGCGCGCTGAACTCGGGCAGCAGGTGGTGGAACTGGTAGACGAAGCCCAGGTGCCGGTTGCGCCAGCGCCCTTGTTCGGCGGCCGACATCGCGGCGAAGTCGCGGCCCATCAGTTCCACCTGGCCGGCGCTGGGCGCATCGAGCCCGCCCAGCAGGTGCAGCAGCGTGCTCTTGCCCGAGCCCGACGCGCCGACGATGGCCAGCGTGCCGCCAGCATGCACCTGCAGCTCGACGCCGCGCAGCACCTGCACATGCAGCCCGCCCTCGTCGAAGCGCTTGTGCAGCCCGGTGCAGCGCAGCACCGGCGTGGGGCCGGGCTCACTCATAACGCAGCGCCTCGGCCGGGTTGACGCGGCTGGCGCGCCAGCTCGGGTACAGCGTGGCGACGAAGGCCAGCGCCAGCGAGATCAGCGTGATCGGCACGATGTCGCTGGCCAGCGGCTCGCTGGGCATGCGGCTGATCAGGTAGACGCTGCCGGGCAGGAAGGCCACGCCGAGCGCGCGCTCGATGGCCGGCACGATGACGCCGATGTTGAAGGCCACCCCCAGCCCGAAGGCCACGCCGCCCAGCGTGCCGATGATGCCGGCGGCCGCGCCTTGCACCATGAACACGCCCATGACCGAACGCGGGCTGGCGCCCAGCGTGCGCAGGATGGCGATGTCGGCGCGCTTGTCGGTGACCGTCATCACCAGCGTGGACACCAGGTTGAACGCCGCCACCGCGACGATCAGCGTCAGGATGATGAACATCAGCCGCTTTTCGATCTGCACCGCGTCGAACCAGTTGCGGTTGGTGCGCGTCCAGTCGCGCACGATCACGCCGGGGCCCAGCTCGGCCGCCAACTCGGCGGCGACGCGGCGCGCCTGGTGCACGTCGCGCAGCCGCAGCTGCACGCCGGTGGGCCCGTCGACGCGGAAAAAACGCGCCGCATCGTCGATGGCGATCAATGCCAGGCCGCTGTCGTATTCGTAGTGCCCGGCCTCGAAGGTGCCGGCCAGCGTGAACTGCTTGAGCCGCGGGATCACGCCGGCCGGCGTCATCTGGCCGCCGGCGGCCACCAGCGTGACCTTGTCGCCGACGCGCACGCCCAACGATCGCGCCAGCTCGGCACCGAGCACGATGTGCCAGCTGCCCGGCGTCAGCGCCGCCAGTACGCTGTCGCGCAACTGTGCGGCCAGCGGCGTGACGGTGGCCTCGTCGGCCGGCGAGATGCCGCGCACGATGGCCGCGCGCATGTCGTCGCCGCGTGCCACCAGCGCCTGCGCGGCGATGAAGGGCGCGGCGCCCAGCACCTCGGGGTTGCGCCGCGCCTGTGCGGCGGTGGCTTGCCAGTCGGGCAGCGCCGCGCCGCGCGGCTCGAAGATCTCGATGTGCGCGATCACCGACAGCATGCGGTCGCGCACCTCCTTCTGGAAGCCGTTCATCACGCTGAGCACGATGATCAGCGCGGCCACGCCCAGGCCGATGCCCAGCATCGACACGCCGGAGATGAAGGAGATGAAGCGGTTGCGCCGGCCGCTGCGGCCGGCCCGCGTGTAGCGCCAGCCGATCTGCAGTTCGTACGGGAGCCTCATGGCGGCGGCATGCTACCCGAGGCCCCGATCGCGGCCGGTGCGCGCCCGGCGCGCGGCCGGTGCGCGGCCTTTGCGTCACCGTGCCGTCGCGATAATCGGCCGATGCATCTGCTGATCCCGTTCGCCAGCGCTCCGGCCGACGCACCGGCGCGCTCGCTGCAGGCGCTGCAGTTGCCGCAGCTGCAGCGGCTGCTGGCGCGGCTGACACCCGCCGCGGCGGTCGCGCTGGATGCCGCGGTGCTGAACCTGCCGCACGAGCACCTGCTGGCGGCGTGGCGCGGCTGGCCGCTGCACGACGGCCGCCTGCCGCTGGCGGCGTGGCAGGCGCATGCCGACGGCCTGGCGCTGGCCGCGCCGGACCTCGGCTGGGGGCTGCTGACGCCCACGCACTGGCAGGTCGGCGGCGACGGCATCGTGCTGCTCGACCCGGCCGAGTTGCAGCTGGACGAAGCCGAGTCGCGCGCGCTGTGGCAGTCATTGCACGAACTGTTCGGCAGCGAGGGCTGGGCCCTGCACTGGGGCACGGCGCAGCGCTGGTACGTGTGCCATGCGTCGCTGGCCGACCTGGCCACGGCAGCGCTGGACCGCGTGGTCGGCCGCGGCATCGAGCAGTGGCTGCCCGATCGGCGCGCCGGGCGCATGGTGCGGCGCTTGCAGAGCGAAGCGCAGATGCTGCTGCACACGCACCCGGTGAACGCGGCGCGCGAGGCGCGCGGCGCACTGGCGGTGAATTCGTTCTGGCTCAGCGGCACCGGGCCCACGCAGGGCGCCGCGCCCGGCACGCAAGAGCCGCGGCTGGAGCTGCACCTGCGCGGCCCCTGGCTGGCCGGCGATGCGGCCGGCTGGGCCGAGGCCTGGGCGCAGCTCGATGCACAAGGCCTGGCCGAGCTGGCCGAGCGCGCCGCGGCCGGCGAGGCCGTCAGCCTGACGCTGTGCGGCGAACGTGCGGCGCAGCGCTTCGATGCCCTGCCGCGCGGCGCCTGGGCGCGGCTCACCCAGCCCTGGCGCCGTTTCGACGCTGCCAAGCTGCTGGAGGGCTTATGAGCGCGCCGCGGCTGCAAATGCGCGACGTGCCGCCGCGCGCCGCGTTCGCGCTCGAGCAGGCCGGTGCGCACCCGCTGCTGGCGCGGCTGCTGGCCGCACGCGGCGTGCGCGCGGCCGATGAGCTGGACGACGGCCTGGCGCAGCTGCTGGGTCCGCAGACCCTGCACGGCGCTGCGGCTGCCGCGCGGCTGCTGGCCGACACGCTGCAGCAGCGCCGCCGCCTGTGCGTGGTGGCCGACTACGACTGCGACGGCGCCACCGCCTGCGCGGTGCTGCTGCGCGGCTTGAAGCTGCTGGGCGCGCAGCCCGACACGCTGCATTACGTGGTGCCCGACCGCACGGTGCACGGCTACGGCCTGACGCCGGCCATCGTCGACCTGGCCCACGCACGCCGGCCCGAGCTGCTGGTCACGGTGGACAACGGCATCGCCAGCTTCGAGGGCATCGCGCACGCGCGCGCACTGGGGTTGCAGGTGCTGGTCACCGACCACCACCTGCCGGCGCTGGACGGCGAACGCGTGCGGCTGCCCGACGCCGACGTCATCGTCAACCCGAACCAGCCCGGCTGCGCCTTCGCCAGCAAGGCGCTGGCCGGCGTCGGCGTGGTGTTCTACGTGCTGCTGGCCACGCGCGCCGAGCTGCGCGCGCGCGGCGCCTTCGACGCCGCCGCGCAGCCGCGGCTCGATGCCTTGCTCGACCTGGTGGCGCTGGGCACGGTGGCCGACGTGGTGCGGCTGGATGCCAACAACCGCCGGCTGGTGGCGCAGGGCCTGAAGCGCATCCGCGCCGCTCGCATGCATGCCGGCGTGGCCGCGCTGTTCCAGGTGGCGGTGCGCGATGCACGGCGTGCTGCCGCCTTCGACTTCGGCTTTGCGCTGGGCCCGCGCATCAACGCCGCGGGCCGGCTCGCCGACATGACGCTGGGCATCGAATGCCTGCTGGCCGACGACCCCGCGCACGCGCTGCAGCTGGCGCAGGCGCTGGATGCGATCAACCGCCAGCGCCGCGAGGTCGAAGCCGGCATGCACGAGCAGGCGCAGGCCTGGCTGCAGCGGCTGGTGCCGGCCGTGGCCGACGAGCCGGGTGCCCCGGGCAACACCTTGCCCAACGCGCTGGCGCTGTTCGACGCGCAGTTCCACGAAGGCGTGGTCGGCATCGTCGCCGGGCGGCTGAAGGACAAGCTGCACCGCCCGGCCTTCGTCTTTGCGCGCGGTGCCGACGGCTGGCTGAAGGGTTCGGGGCGTTCG
>Ga0116167_1004515_pt1 | contig 10181 bp, 8 predicted proteins | sample AD_JPNMR3_MetaG_FD_89794 | JGI IMG/M metagenome (GOLD analysis project Ga0116167, IMG submission 89794) | Active sludge microbial communities of municipal wastewater-treating anaerobic digesters from Japan - AD_JPNMR3_MetaG | ecosystem: Engineered > Bioreactor > Anaerobic > Digestate | place... | reverse complement strand
GTGGAAGATTGCCGGCAGCTTGTAGGCGTTGATGACCTCGTAGATCGGCCAGGCCATGCGCTCGGTGGGCACGAAGTCCTGCACCGTCGGGTGGAACTTGAAGCCCTTGACACCGTGCTCCTCGATCAGCCGGCGCGCCTCGCGCGCACCCATCCTGCCCTTGTGCGGGTCGATGCTGGCGAAGGCGATCATCATGTCGGCATTCTTGCGCGCGGCGTCGCAGATCTCCTCGTTGGGGATGCGCCGGCGCCCGAGCTTGGCCTCGGCATCGACCGTGAACATCACCAGGCCGATGCGGCGCTCGCGGTAGTAGGCCACCGTCTCGTCGATGGTCGGGCGCCGGTTGCTGCGGAAGTACTTGCCGGCGGCGCGGTCGTACTCCTCGCCGCAGCTGTCGAAGGGGTTCCAGCACGACACCTCGGCATAAGTGTGGGTGTCGATGGCGATCAGTTGATCGGCCTTCATCGCTCGCTCCTGCGGCTGTGCGTTGTCCTTACCATACCCGAGCCTGCCCACCCTTGCCGCGCGCCGTGCGGCCCGACTGCCATGACGCTGCCCACCGACGCTTGCGACGACACGCTGATCCGCCAACAGCGCGACGGCGCGGTGCTGCACCTGCGGCTGAACCGCCCGAACAAACGCAATGCGGTCAACGACGCGCTGCTGCAGCGGCTGGAACAGCTGTTGAACGGCCTGGATGCGCACACCGGCTGCGTGCTGCTCAGCGGCGAAGGCCAGCACTTCTGCGCCGGGCTGGACCTGTCGGAACTGGCCGAGCGCAGCGTGTTCGACGGCGTGCTGCATTCGCGCATGTGGCATGCGGCGCTGGACAAGCTGCAGTACGCGCCGGTGCCGGTGGTGGCGGTGCTGCACGGTGCGGTGATCGGCGGCGGGCTCGAGATCGCCGCCGCCGCGCACATCCGCGTGGCCGAACGCAGCGCGTACTACGGCTTGCCCGAGGGCCAGCGCGGCCTGTTCGTCGGCGGCGGCGGCTCGATGCGCCTGCCGCGGCTGATCGGCGCGTCGCGCATGGCCGACATGATGCTCACCGGCCGTGTGCTCGACGCCGGCGAAGGCCAGCAAGCGGGGCTCACGCACTACCTGGTCGAGCCCGGCGAAGGGCTGCGCAAGGGCTTCGAGCTGGCGCACAAGGTCTGCGGCAATGCGCCGCTGTCGAACTTCGCGGTGATCCAGGCGCTGCCGCGCATCGCCGAGCTGCCGCCGGCGGAAGCGCTGTTCGTGGAATCGCTGGTGGCCGCGATCGCGCAGGCCGACCCGGCGGCCAAGCAGCGCATGCGCGACTTCCTCGACGGGCGCGCCGCCAAGGTGGCCAAGGCGTGAGCGCACCAGGCCCGGCCACGGCCGGCGTGCGGCCGGTGCGCGTCGGCGGCTGCCTGGATGTGGTGCACAGCGTCGATGCCGACGGCGTGCACCGCCTGCGCTCGACCGAGGCGCTGCTGCCCTTCCCCGCGCGGCTGACCGACCGGCTCGAACATTGGGCCCAGCACGCACCCAATCGCGTGCAGGTGGCACAGCGCGCTGCGCACGGGCGTTGGATCGAGATCAGCTACGCGCAGATGCTCGATCGCGTGCGCCGCATCGGCCAGGCGCTGGCGCTGCGCGGCCTGTCGGCCCAGCAGCCGATCGTGATCCTGTCGGACAACGACCTCGAGCACTACACGCTGGCGCTGGCGGCGCAGTGGGTGGGCGTGCCCTGTGCGCCGGTGTCGGTGGCCTATTCCACCGTGTCGCAGGACTTCGCCAAGCTGCGGCACATCGTGGCGACGCTGACGCCGGGGCTGGTGTATGCCGCCGACGGCCACGCGTTCGGCCGCGCGATGGCTGCCGCGGTGCCGGCCGACGTCGAGATCTGCCTGGGCCGCGGCGAGGAGGCGTCCGCGCTGCAAGGCCGGCGCCTCACGCGTTTCGATGCGCTGCTGGCCACCCCACCGGGTGACGAGGAACTGCAGGCGCACGCCTGCGTCGGCCCCGACACCATCGCCAAGTTCCTGTTCACCTCGGGCTCCACAAGGCAGCCCAAGGCCGTGATCAACACCCAGCGCATGCTGTGCGCCAACCAGCAGATGCTGCGCCAGTGTTTTGCCTTCGTCGCCGACGAGCCGCCGGTGCTGGTGGACTGGCTGCCCTGGAACCACACCTTCGGCGGCAACCACAACGTAGGCCTTGCCTTGTACAACGGCGGCACGCTGTACATCGACGGCGGCAAACCCACGCCGGCAGGCATCGCGGCCACGCTGCGCAACCTGCGCGAGCTCGCACCGACGGTCTACTTCAACGTGCCCAAGGGCTTCGAGGAGATCGCGCGCGCGATGGACCGCGACACGGCGCTGCGCGACAGGCTGTTCTCGCGCGTCAAGGCCTTCATGTTCGCCGGTGCCGGCCTGAGCCAGGCGGTGTGGGACCAGATCGACCGCCACGCCTTGGCTGCCACCGGCCAGCGCATCTGCATCTTCAGCGGGCTGGGCATGACCGAGACTTCGCCGTCGTGCACCTTCGCGCTGGGCAGCGGGGTCAAGAGCGGCGATGTCGGGCTGCCCGCGCCGGGGGTGCAGCTCAAGCTGGTGCCCAGCCAAGGCAAGCTCGAAATCCGCTTCAAGGGCCCGAACGTGATGCCGGGCTACTGGCGCGCCGCCGAGCACACGGCCGAGGCCTTCGACGACGAAGGCTTTCTTCGCAGCGGCGATGCGGTGCGCTGCGTGGACGAGGCCGACCCGCGGCGCGGCCTGCGCTTCGACGGGCGCATCGCCGAGGACTTCAAGCTGTCCACCGGCACCTTCGTCAACGTCGGCCCGCTGCGCATGAAGATCGTGCTGGCCGGCGACCCGCTGGTGCAGGACGCGGTGCTCGCCGGGCTGAACCGCGACGAGGTCGGCGCGTTGATCTTCCCGCGGCTGGACGATGCCAGGCGGCGCTTCGGCCTGGGCAACGAGGCCAGCGCGCTGCAGGTGCTGGCCGACCCCGGCGTGCGCGAGTTCTTCCAGGCGCTGCTCGACCGCCTGTGGCACGACGGCAGCGGCAGTGCCAACCGCATCGCCCGTGCGCTGCTGCTGGCCGTGCCGCCCGACATCGACCGCGGCGAGCTCACCGACAAGGGTTCGATCAACCAGCGCGCGGTGCTGACCCACCGCGCCGCCCTGGTCGAGCGGCTGTACGCCGAACCGCCCGACGCGCAGGTGCTGCTGCCGCGGCGCTGACCACCCGGCGCTGAAGCCGGGATCTCAGCGCGCCAGCATCTGCGCCAGGTCCAGCAGGTCCAGGTCCACCGGCTTGGTGCGCCCGGCCACCTCGGCCAGCGGCGTGGCCTGGATGCGCCCCCCGACCTGCCCGATCAGCACCCCGTGTTCGCCGCGCTGCAGGTGCTGCACCGCGGCCACGCCCAGGCGTGTGGCCAGCATGCGGTCGCCGACCCCCGGGGCGCCGCCGCGCTGCACGTGGCCCAGCTTGCACACGCGCATGTCGAAGCCCAGGCTCGGTGCATTGGACTTGAAATACTGCGCCAGGCTGTTGGCGTTCTGTGCGGCGCCCTCGGCGACGACAACCAAGGCGTGTGTCTTGCCGCGGCGGTAGGCGTCGCGCACGCCGTCGGCCACGGCCTCGGGCGGCAGCACCCGCTCGGGCACGCAGATCACCTCGGCACCGCCTGCCACGCCGACCATCGCCGCCAGATAGCCGCAGTCGCGCCCCATCACCTCGACCAGGAAGCCGCGCCGGTGCGACGAGGCGGTCACGCGCAGCCGGTCCACCGACTCCAGCGCGACATCGACCGCCGTGGTGGCGCCGATGGTGATGTCGGTGCCGGCCAGGTCGTTGTCGATGGTGGAGGCCACGCCGACCACGGCCAGCCCCTGCGCCGACAGCGCCTGCGCGCCGCCTTGCGAGCCGTTGCCGCCGATGACCACCAGCGCGTCGATGCCCATCGCCGCCAGCGCCGCCAGCGCCTGCTGCTGGCCGGCCTGGCTGCGCATCGGCGGGCAGCGTGCGGTGCCGAGCAGGGTGCCGCCCAGCGACAGGATGCCGCCGACTTCGCGCGGGCCGAAGCGTTCGAAGCGGCCGTCGATCAGCCCCGCATAACCTTGGCGCACGCCGAACACTTCGAGCCCGACGGCCAATGCGCTGCGCGTGACCGCGCGGATCGCGGCATTCATGCCGGGGGCATCGCCGCCACTGGTGAGCACGGCCAGACGTTTCATGGGGTTCCTTTTGCTGGTGGGTGCCGCACCGCCGCGGCGACAATGCCGAACTCGATGAACCCCGGCATTGTCTACGCCGCCCTCGCCTTCGTGATGTGGGGGCTGTTCCCGCTGTACTTCCACCGCATCGCCGCGGTGCCGCCGTTCGAGGTGGTGCTGCACCGCTCGGTGTGGTCGCTGCTGTTCGTGCTGACGCTGCTGGCGCTGCTGCGCCGCTTCGCCTGGCTGCGCGATCTGCTCGCCCAGCCGCGGCGGCTCGTGCCCTTCGCACTGAGCGCGCTGCTGCTGTCGGGCAACTGGCTGCTGTACGTGTACGCGGTGCAAAGCAACCAGGTGGTCGAAGCCAGCCTGGGCTACTTCATCAACCCGATCGTCAACGTGCTGCTGGGCGTGCTGGTGCTGCACGAGCGGCTCGAGCGTGTGCAATGGGCCGCCGTGGCGCTGGCGGCGGCGGGGGTGCTGTGGCTGGCGCTGCTGGCCGGGCGGCCGCCGTGGATCGCGCTGGCGCTGGCCGGCAGCTTCGGCCTGTACGGCCTGATGCGCAAGACCGCGCCGCTGGGCGCACTGGAAGGCCTGGCGCTGGAGACGATGCTGCTGGCGCCGCTGGTGTTGCCGCTGCTGGCCTGGTGGAGCTTCAGCGGCCGCGGCGCGATGGGCCACGGCGACCTGGCGCTCGATGCCTGGCTGGTGGCCGCCGGCCCGCTGACGGCGTTGCCGCTGCTGCTGTTCGCCGCCGGCGCGCGCCGCTTGCCGCTGGCCACTGTCGGGCTGCTGCAGTACATCGGCCCGACGATCCAACTGGGCCTGGGCGTGTGGGTGTTCCACGAGCCCTTCGACCGCGCGCGGCTGCTGGGCTTCGCGCTGATCTGGGCGGCGCTGCTGATCTATTCGGTGGATGGCTGGCGCCGCAGCCGCGTCGCCGCGGCGCCAGCCTGAAGCTGCGGCCGCTTCAGGCCGGGGCGGTGGTGCGGATCAGGTGGTCGAAGGCCGACAGCGCCGCCTTCGCGCCGTCGCCGGCGGCGACCACGATCTGCTTGTACGGCACCGTGGTCGCGTCGCCGGCGGCGAAGACGCCCGGCACGCTGGTGGCGCCGCGGGCATCGACCGCGATCTCGCCGAAGCGGCTCAGCTCGACCGTGCCCTTCAGGAAGTCGGTGCTGGGCACCAGGCCGATCTGCACGAACACCCCCGCCAGTTCCAGCGTGGTCTCGGCGCCGCTCGTGCGGTCCTTGAAGCGCAGGCCGTTGACCTTGCTGCCGTCGCCGGTGATCTGCAGCGTCTGCGCGTTCAGGTGCACCGTCACGTTGGGCAGGCTCAGCAGCTTCTTCACCAGCACCGCGTCGGCCTTGAGCTGGTCCATGAACTCGAGCACCGTGACGTGGCCGACGATGCCGGCCAGGTCGATCGCGGCTTCGACGCCGGAATTGCCGCCGCCGATCACCGCCACCGCCTTGCCCTTGAACAGCGGGCCGTCGCAGTGCGGGCAGTAGGCCACGCCCTTGGTGCGGTATTCATCCTCGCCGGGCACGCCGACGTGGCGCCACTTCGCACCCGGCGCCAGGACCACCGTGCGCGCCTTCAGTTCGGCACCGTTGGCCAGCGTCACGCTGGCCAGGCCGCCGGGCTGCGGCGCCGGCTGCAGCGAGCGCACGCGCTGGTTGTTCAGCAGTTCGACCTCGTTGGCGCGCACCTGCGCTTCCAGCGCGGCGGCGAACTTCGGCCCTTCGGTGGCGAGCACCGAAGGGTAGTTCTCGATGCCCAGCGTATCCAGCGTCTGGCCGCCGAAGCGCTCGGCGACGATGCCGGTGCGGATGCCCTTGCGCGCGGCATACACCGCGGCGGCTGCCCCCGCCGGCCCGCCGCCGACGATCAGCACGTCGAAGGGCTCCACCTTGGCCAGCCGCGCCGCCTCGCGCGTGGCCGCGCCGCTGTCCACCTTGGCCAGGATCTCGGCCAGCTCCATGCGGCCCGAGCCGAAGGGCTGGCCGTTGAGGAAGACCGCGGGCACCGCCATGATGCCCTTGACTTCGACCTCCTGCTGGAACAGGCCACCGTCGATCGCCACGTGCCGCACACGCGGGTTCAGCACCGCCATCAGGTTCAGCGCCTGCACCACGTCCGGGCAGTTGTGGCAGGTCAGGCTCATCCAGGTCTCGAATACGAATTCACCTTGCAGCGAGCGGATCTGCTCGATCACGTCGTCGTCGACCTTGGGCGGGTGGCCGCCGGCCTGCAGCAGCGCCAGCACCAGCGAGGTGAACTCATGCCCCATCGGCAAGGCGGCAAAACGCACGCCCATGTCGGCGCCGACGGGGGTGATCTGGAACGACGGCCGGCGCGACTCGGTGCCGTCGTAGCGCACGCTGACCTGGTCGCTGAGCGCGGCGACCTCGTCCAGCAGCTCGCGCAGCTCGCGCGAGGCCGGCTGGTCGTCCAGGCTGGCGATCAATTCGACCGGCGAGCGCAACCGCTCCAGGTAAGCCTTCAGTTGGGCTTGGATGTGGCTGTCGAGCATCGTCCTCTCCTTCGATCGAGCGTGGGCCGTCCGGCCCGGTCGCCAGCGCCCGTCGAGGTGCTGGCGACAAGGCCCGGGGGTCTTGTCGGAATTTCGGCGTCAGGCCTCGCGCGCGACGGCGCCAGGCTGCAGTGCAGCACCGGCCCCGCGCGCAGCGGGGCCCGATGCCGCCATCAGATCTTGCCGACCAGGTCCAGCGACGGAGTCAGCGTCTTCGCGCCGTCGTTCCACTTGGCCGGGCAGACTTCGCCGGGGTGCTTGGCCAGGTATTGCGCCGCCTTCAGCTTGCGCAGCGTCTCGGTGACGTCGCGCGCGATCTCGTTGGAGTGCACTTCGGCCGTCTTGATCACACCGTCGGGGTTGATGACGAAGGTGCCGCGCAGCGCCAGGCCTTCTTCGGGGATGTGCACGCCGAACATGTTGGTCAGCGTGTGCGTCGGGTCGCCGACCAGCGGGAACTTTGCCTTGCCGACCGCGGCGCTGGTCTCGTGCCACACCTTGTGCGAGAAGTGCGTGTCGGTGGTGACGATGTAGACCTCGGTTTCGAGCTTGCGGAATTCGGCGTAGTGCTCGGCCGCGTCCTCGACCTCGGTCGGGCAGTTGAAGGTGAAGGCCGCCGGCATGAAGATCAGCACCGACCAATGGCCCTTCAGGGTCTGGTCGCTGACCTCGACGAACTTGCCGTTGTGGAAAGCCTGCGTCTTGAACGGCTGCACCTGGGTGTTGATGATCGACATGCTCTTCCTTTCGTTGGTTGAGGGAAAACCGCTTGAGTAAAGAGATTGTATCGAACGATATGCGCTATTAGTTTTGATTTATCACATCGCCGTTTTTGCCACAGGCTATCGGCCGTCATTGCGGCCGCCGCATCGCCGTGGCCTTGCACCACGGGCTCACCGCGCAGCGCCAGCGGCGTACGCGGCGAAGCACGGTCGAACCGAACTGCGGATCTGGTCGGGGCGACACGATTCGAACGTGCGACCCTCTGCTCCCAAAGCAGATGCGCTACCAGGCTGCGCTACGCCCCGAACAGCGGGCGATTGTAGTCGCCGGCCGCCACAGGGCCCGGCCCGGCCCGGCCCGGCCCGGCCCGCACCGCAGCCCCCGCGGTGCGGCCGTGCTCAGCTGGGCACGACGATCGGCGCCGGCAGCCGCAATTGCTCGCAGATGGCGATGCACTGATCGATGTGCTGCTGGCACACGTAGCGCAGCGCACCATAGGTCAGCGCCGCCGACAGCCCCTGGCCGGCGATCGGCACGTATTTGGCCGCCTGCTGCGCGCTCAGCTTCACGCCGACCTTGCGCAGCATGGACACCACCAGATCGCGCGTGACGATGCGCCCGACCAGCATGGTGCCGCCGGCGGTGATGGCCTTGAACACCACGAGCTTGCGGTCGGGTGCCAGTCTTTCCACCTGCTCGGGGCTGAGGCCGAACTTGCGGTTGATCTCGGGCAGCACGTTGACCATGACGCCGATGCTGCTGGCCCAGTCCAGCCCCGGCACCGGCACCACCGACACGCCGGCGGCCAGCAGTGCACGGCGCGACACGAGCTTGCGGCACTCGCCGGCCACCGCGGCGATCTGCTCGGGCGTGCACGGCATCACGTCCCAGTCCGAAACTTCGCTCGCCGCGTCGGCCTGCGGCGCCTCGGCCTTGGCGCGCTTCTTGGCGGTGCGCGCTTTCATGCCGTCGCGGCCCGCTGCGCCAGCAGCACGATGCCGTCGGCGTCGGCAACCAACCAGTCCCCCGGGCGCACCGCAACGCCGCGGATCTGCAGCACCACCTCGCGCAGCCCTTGCCCGGCGCGCTCGGTCGGCAGCGGCACCGGCGCCAGCGCGCGAATGCCCAAGTCGCACGACGCGAGTTCGGCCACGTCGCGCACCGCGCCGTCGATCACCACGCCGGCCCAGCCGTTCTTCGCCGCCGCTGCAGCCAGGTTGCCGCCGAGCAGCGAACGGCGCAGCGAGCCGCCGCCGTCGACCACCAGCACGCGGCCTTCGCCCGCCGATTCGACCGCCGCCTTGACCATCGAGTTGTCGTCGAAGCAGCGCACCGTGCTCACCGGGCCGTGGAAGGCGGTGCGCCGCCCGAAGTCGCGAAACAGCGGCGGCAGCACACGAAAGCTGCCGTCGGTGTCGCCACGGTGCGCATCGCACAGGTCGCAGGTCGACGGGGTCGCCTTGTCGGCGGGGGGGTCGCTCAGGGGGTCGCTCACGGTTGCCTTCCTTGGATCGGATCGCTTTATAGCCCGATCAATCACTGCGGCGGCGCAGCGCCGCCTCGCGGATCGCGCTCAAGGTGCCGCGCGAAGTGATGAGCTCGGCGTCCAGCTTCAGGTGCAGCAGCGTCGGCCGCCCGGCGGCCAGCGCGGCGGCGAAGGCCGGCTCGAACTGCGCGGTGCGGTCGACACGCTGCGCGCGCCAGCCGTAGGCCGCGGCCAGCGCGGCGAAATCCGGGTTGCACAGTTCGCTGCCGCTGACGCGCCCCGGGTACGCGCGCTCCTGATGCATGCGGATCGTGCCGTAGCTGGCGTTGTCGACGACGATGCTGATCAGCCTGCCGCCGCCGCGCCCGGCACCGCAGCCGGTGGCGGTGGCCAGTTCCTGCGCCGTCATCAGAAAGTCGCCGTCGCCGGCGACATTGACCACCGTGCGCTGCGGCTGCAGCAGCGACGCCGCCACCGCCGCCGGCAAGCCGTAACCCATCGCGCCCGAGGTCGGCGCCAGTTGCGTGCGGCCGTGGTGCTGCAAGCCGTGATAGCGCACGTAGCGGTGCAGCCAGCCGCTGAAGTTGCCGGCGCCGTTGGTGTAGACGGTGTCGGGCGGCGCCAGCCGCTGCACCGTCTTCATCACCACCGCCAGGTCCATCGGCTCGACGCTGGGCGCGATCTGGTTGGCTTCGTAGTCGGCATGCGCGGCCTGCGCCCACGCGGCCCACGGCAACGACGGCGGCGCGGCCAGCGTGCGCAGCGCCTTGGCGGCACAGGCCATCGACGCCTGCAGCAGCAAGTCGGCGGCATAGACGCGGCCCAGTTCCTCGGCGCCGGCGTGCACGTGCGCCAGCTTTTGCGCCGGGCGCGGCGCTTGCAGCAGCGTGTAGCCGCCGGTGGTCATCTCGCCCAGGCGCACACCCAGCGCGACGATCAGGTCGGCGTCGTGCACCCGCTCGGCCAGTGCCGGGTTGATGCCGATGCCCACGTCGCCGGCGTACAGCGCATGGCGGTTGTCGAAGCAGTCCTGGAAGCGAAAGCCGCAGGCCACCGGCAGTTGCCACGCCTCGGCAAAGGCCTGCAGCGCCTGCGCCGCTTCGGCGTCCCAGCCGCTGCCCCCGGCGATCAGCAGCGGGCGCTGCGCTGCCAGCAGCAAGGCGCGCAGTTCGAGCAGGGCCTGCGGCGGCGGCCAGGCCAGCGCCGGGCTCACCCGCGGCAGCACCGGCGCCGCGGTGCTTTGCGT
>Ga0116167_1004507_pt1 | contig 10194 bp, 11 predicted proteins | sample AD_JPNMR3_MetaG_FD_89794 | JGI IMG/M metagenome (GOLD analysis project Ga0116167, IMG submission 89794) | Active sludge microbial communities of municipal wastewater-treating anaerobic digesters from Japan - AD_JPNMR3_MetaG | ecosystem: Engineered > Bioreactor > Anaerobic > Digestate | place... | reverse complement strand
TAGTCGTTCAGGCAGCAGCCGATCTCCGCCAGCGCGCGGTTGATGTGGATCAGGCGCGTTGGGCCGATTCGCTGGAAGGTGGCTTCCAGGTCCGCGCCGTTAAGCCTGAGCAAATCCAGCACGGCGTAACCACGCGGTTCCTCATCGAAGTAGTGGTACATGCACGCCTGCACAAGACGCTCCCGCAGGAACAGCGGCAAGTCAAGCGCCATCACTCGCGTTGCCGAAGCAAGGCTAAGCTTGCTCATCTTCTCGTCGTAGCCAACCAGCGCAGCGGGTAGGAACTTCGTCTGCACCTCACGCACGATCAACTCAGGGCGCACGTAGGTCATCAACCGCTCTCGCACGCACACCCACCGCCCACCATCGCTGAAGGAGTAGACCACCTCTCCCGCGTAGGTCTTCGCGCGGCGTTCCTTGCGACGCACCGCCTCCGCCACGTCCATGGTCCTGCACCAGATCAGCATGCGCCACCGCCATCTCCCACAGGCACATCCCAATACTCCTTCACGTTGCTACCTCCAATCTACCTACCAAGCAAGTCGAGCATTCCAGCACATCCCTCGTCGTGTCCGGGCGTCGGGTCGTCGTTCAGCCACCACTCCCACATCTGCTCCCACGTCTCGAAATGCCGGTCGCCAAACCACTCGTTGCCACGGGCGTCCGGCCTCCCGCTCCTGCGCTCCCAGATACGCTGGAACATGCGCCGCCACAGCCGCTCGTAACGCGGCCAACGCTGGAACTGCTGCACACGCTGCCGCTTGCGGCCCATCGGGCAGCCGATGCACCCCAGGCGCTCGAAGCCCTCGTCGTAGAGCTTGCAGTAGGGCAGGCCCCGGTCGCGGATGAACTCCCACACGTCGGCGCTCGACCAGTGCAGGATCGGCGAGACGACGTATTGCCCCGTGACGTTGTGCACGGTGACAGGCGACCACGTGCGCGCCCGGCGCGGGCTCTCCTCGGCACGCACGCCCATGATCATCCGCGCGCCGCGCTCGTTCTGGCGCTCCTTGTAAAGCTCGCAGCACCAGCGCTGCCGTCGGGTTGGGAACTTACCCAGGAGCTCCCCTGCGGCAAAGAAGTTGCGCTCCGGCCGGCGGATCTCGACGCCCACCTGCCGCACGTGATAGACCACCTCGGGCGGGTCGATGGTCGTCAGGTTGTGCACGGCGCGAAACCGCACGCCTGCTTCTCGCGCGAGTTGCAGGATCACGTCCGAGTCCTTGCCCCCGCTGTAAAGCAGCGTGTATGCGCCGCTCTTCGGCTCGAAGTCGCGCAGTAGCTCGACAGCTGCCTCCACGCGGTCAGAAACGCTATAGCCGCAGTCGAACAGATCGTCCACTACCTACCTCCAATCTACCGCCAGCGGCGATGCCTGCTGGCAGAGCACGAGCACTTCGCGGGCGCGGGTCATGGCGACGTAGAAGAGGCGGAACACGGAATCTCGGCCTTCGCCGTGCGAACACCACTCCTGGTAGCCCGCCTGAGAGAGATCCGGGAAGACGTAAACCACGTCGGCCTCGCCGCCCTTGACGGAGTGGATCGTGCCGAGCGTGATCAACGGTTCCTCAAAGAGCGCCCGCGTTCCACGCGTCTCCACGACTCGCATCGGATACGCGAAGGCGTCGTCATTCAACAGGTGCTTCCGGTACCACACCAGGTTGCAGTTCCATGCCTGCTCGAAGTCAGCGGGGTCCTCGAAAAGGTCCATCAACTCCGCCACGCTCGGCGGGTCGTTCTCGAACACTGCGCTCTTGGCCCCCCGCTTCAGCAGCCCCTTAGCCTCCAGGGGGGCGAGCCACGTCTGCACGTCAGCCGCCGACCACATCTCCGCCTCGCTCCCCCACAGCAATTCGTCTGGCTTCAGGAACGCCATCAGGCGGTCCACGGCGGTCTTGCGCTTGCCGTCCCCGCGCAATAGCGGGTTCCAGTCGGCTCGCTTGCGTCGGTACCGGTTGCCAAATGGAATCCCCTCGCGACGCATCACGGCCTTCAGCGGTTCCAGCATGTAGGAGCACGAGGCGAGGAGCATCACGCTCCGCCCCGCGTCGAGGTAGCGCTCAGCGTCGCGTAGTACCTCCTCGGGCATCTTCCAGGACGCCGACAGCATTCTCACAGCGCCCTCGGCGTCCTGGCGCGGGCGATAGGGGGAATCGTCGTAGAGCGACGCCCGCTTGATCCACCACGTCGCGACCTTCTGCACGCGCCTTGGCACCCGGTAGGACTGCGGCAGCACCCGCCGCCGCTCCGGGTCCTCCGGGTCCACCGTGCCATCGAGCAGCGCCCGCGGGGACGCCCCCTTGAAGTGGTAGATGGCCTGGTTCACGTCGAAGGCGATGTAGAAGCGCTGCGCACGCTCCCCCCACTTGCGCACCAACGCGACCTCCAGGGCAGACCAGTCCTGTCCTTCATCCCCGATGATGATCCGAGGCGCGTTGGGAGCGTAGAGCGTGTCCTTCAGGGCGATCTCGATCATGTCAGCGAAGTCCACGCCGCCCAGTTCGCTCTTCCAACGCTCCCACGCCTTCGCGAACGCGAGGACCGAGGCCGGCCAAGACTGGCGCGGCACCATGCGGGCGCGGAGCGCCTGGTAGGTCGAGAAGATCCGCTCGTTCTCGTCCGCGTAGCCCCCGTCCATGGTCGCCGCGTCCTCGTCGAGGTCTGCCTCGCCGGCAGTGTGCTTCAGCGCGAGCGCCGGATGCTCCTCATTCCAGAGGCGAATGTGCTTCCGATCCTCGACCAGGAGCGGTTGACCGATGGCGCGGTAGGCGAAGGAGTGGAGCGTGCCGATCATGTGCTCCGGGATCTCCTCGTTGCGCGCCGCTAGCTCCCACGCCGCCGCCTTGGAGAAGGAGCAGAGCATCACGCCGTCCCAGCCGACCTCCTCGACGCTCTCCCCCGCGAGGTTCGTCAAGTAGGTGGTCTTCCCCGTCCCCGGGGGGCCGATGATATGATGCTCGTCCTTCACCACGACTATGCACCCTCCTCTCGTTCCGCTTCATCCGTCGCGCCAAGTTTCCCCACGTTCACAGCGTCACCCATCGTCGCCTCCCGTCCTCGAACTCCACGAGCATGCGTGGCGGGTCGTAGTTGAGGCGGCGCTGGTCGTCCGCCCCGAACCAGGCCGGCTTGACCTTCACCACCACACCGCCAAGGTAGCGGTCGCCCACGCGGGGCAAGTCCATCGTGCGCGTCACGGTATCGTCACTCATCGCGCCAGTCCTCCATCCCCCTCGCGGGCGCGTAGTGCCTCGTAGAGGTCGCACAGGCAGTCCGTTTCCCGCTTCCAGTCCCACTCCAGCACGACGATGCCGCGCGCTAGCGCGTACTCGCGCTCCTCCACCGCACCCCTGGAGCGTGCCCACCCAGGGGTGAGCACGATGGCGTCACAGCGATCCAGAATCACGAGGCCGCCCTGGAGCCACACCTCGTCGGGCGCGGCCCCGTCCATGAAGGCGGTGTTCATGTGCGGACAGATCGTCGGGAAGCCCGCCTGCCAGAGGCGGCGCGCCACTCGCCGCGCCGCCTCGATGTTCTCGCGGATGCCGTCCACCGTAGCTGCGCGGTACGGACCCGCCACATAGACCAGGTACGGACGCACTTTCATTGCCCGCTCCCCTCCTTGCGCCCGGCCAGCGCGTGCTTGCTCTTGTCGAGGTACCGGCGGGCGACGAAGTCGAGCATCTCCTCGAACTCACCATCCTGGCAGACATCACGCAGGGTGTTGTAGGTCGCCGAGACGAGGTAGAGCCTCTCGGCGTATTCGAACTTGCCGCGCTTTAGCGCGGTCATCGCCTCGTTGAAGACACGTGGAATTGGCATGCGAACCCTCCTTCCTTATCCGCCGCTCTCCCGTGCGGCCAAATTGTGCGCCCGACAGCCTGCGGCCTTTCTATTCACTCCCGGCCACCCGCCATTACCATACCACACAGTGCTGTTTTCCCGGGCTAACCATTTTTCGCGCAGACTGGTGGATTTCGGGCGCTCGCTTACACTTCAGTGTCACCTGGTAGCGCCGGCAGATCATCCTCGTCGTCACTACCACCCAGATACTCCTCCGGGATAGGCACGCGGTGAACGTCCAGCTCCCAGTAGTCACGGCTGTGCCTGTTACGCCCGTTCCCCGCGTTCACCCGCCGTGGCTTAGCGCCGAAGGCGCGCAGGAGCACGGCGTAGTGCTCACGCGGCGTGTTGTCGCCGCGCGTCAACTTCATCACATGGTGGAGGTCCTGGGTGTGGATGTACACCTTATCGCCGATGATGAATGGACCACAGCGCGCCGCCTGCTCGCGCCACTCATTGTCGGTCCAGCCGTCTGAGATCGCAGGCCGGCGCTGCATGAAGTAGGTCGCAAGCGCGACCTCCAACCCGCCGAGCCACGTCGCGTCGCGGGTCACGTCCTCGACCACGCAGGCGTTGAGTAACTGCTGCGCCCAAGCATCCCAATACTTGCGCTGCACCCGGATCACCTTCCGGGTCATGCTCGCCACCGAGACACGGAACCGGTCGTAGGAGAGGATCCCCTGCGCGTTCCCCAACTCGATGCGACCCTTCTCAGTCTCCATCACGAACGTCGGCGGCGAGGTCATGTAGCACACCATCGAGACAATCCGGAAACCCAAGGCTTCGGACAGGTCGTCGAGGAGCGCTTGCCGCTCGTCAGCACTCATCTCCGGCTCATCGCCGGACTCCTCGGCGGCCCTCGCCTGCGCAACCTGCGGCGTCGGCGCTGGCACGTTCGGAGTCTCCGCCGCCTGCGCCACGTTGTCGAGCGCTGCGATGGCAGCGTTGCACTCACTGGCAACCCCCACCTGCGGTTGCTCGTCAACCGCTGTCAGCGCAGGCGCCGGTGCCAGTTCGTCGGGTACTCCGGGGAACGGCGGGAGCGTGGGCTGCAATCCACCTCCGATGACGGGCGGGAGCCCCATCGTGGCGAGTTTGCGCTTCTCCCTGCGGGCGATGCTGTCGACGATGGTGCGGACTTCGCTCTCGTCAAGCGGGGGGCGAAACGACTTTTGGTTGATCGCGAGGAGGATGTGCGTGACCTCCTCGACGCTCATGCTCCCCATGCCGATGTACCGACCCGCGAGGCGGGTCATCTCCACATTGCGCCTGCCCTGTTCCACGCCACTGAGCGTCTCGTGAAGCCAATCCCCGCGCGCTTGCCGCGCGCCTGGGTCCATACCCGCCACGTACGCATCGACCGCTACCTGTGCGCCGCTCTTTTCGCTATCGCGAAGCAAGTCCAGAAGCCAGTCGGGTGCATCCGCCAACGGGTAGTCAAACGGGTCGCGGACCCAGTAGTATGACTCGTTGCCATCCGGCCCGAGCGACGGCGGTGCGACCACGTAGCCACCGTCACCACGCACGTCCACATTCGGCAGCAGCCCCGCGCGGTTTGAAACTGGGAACCCGGGGTGACGGAAGTAGTGATGCCAACCGTGGGGCGTGCGCGCCTGCACGGTGTCGGGAATATCGCGGTACTTCAGCGAATTGGCGCCCTGATCCCCGTCCTGATCAAGCACGATGATGCCGCTCACGGCGCCACAGACAACGCCGATGTTCATCGACGGCTCATTTTCAAGCCAGCGCTCGACGTCGTCGATCAGCGGTGGCGTGGTTTGAAACGGGATCCAGGTCGGCCTGCCGTCTGCCCCTACGGGAAGTAGCCTTCCCAACGGGGTTTTAGCTCCGGGTTTAATGGGCAAAAGGGACCACCCAAGGTTCAAGTATGCACGCGCCTCTTCGTGCATGCTCAACTCCTATCTGCCGGGGCGGAGGGCCTGGTCCCCCGCCGCCCCGGCGCTCGTGTGTTAGATGTCGTCGTCCTCGCTCAGAACATCGTCGGGGAACGGCGACTCATCATCCATTGTGCCGCCGACGCTAACCGCCCCGCCGCCCGAATGCGGCGTGTAGGCCGTGGTAGAAAGGAGCGACTGCAACGCCTTGCTGTAAGCACGCACCTTTCCTCGGTCCTCGGCGGTCAGGTCAGCCACGCGGTCGAAGGTGATCTGGCTGTAGGCGATGCCGGCGGCGCTCTTGGCCTCGGTGAGGCCGAGCCTCACGACAACCCCGGTGATGGAGCGCATGCTCTTAGTGAGCCGAGCGCAGAACATGCGGAACGCCCGCAACGACGTGGGCGGCACATTGATGACGGTAGGCAGCACACTGTCCTTCGTCAACAAGTAAAGCCGCACCCGCTCCTTGCACGCCTTCCCCTTCGTCGGCCTCCCCGCCTGGTCCGTTCCCGTGCCCCAGGCGTTCATCGGGCAGTCGCGGCAGTAGCCGCCCGGGTTGCCGACGCCCTTCACGCCGTCTTCGCTGGAGCAGTCGGGCGGCGTGCCAGTGCCAGTGTAATTCTCCTTATAGAGCGAGCGCGGCGTCTGCTGCGCCACGATGATGCCAACCAGTTCGGGCACCGCCGTCGGCTTTCCGTCCTCGTCGAGGACCTTCCAGGCCAGACCGCCACCCGCCGGCACCTTCGCCACGTCCAGGTCACTCAAGGTGATCCCGCCGCCGAGGTTCTCGGCCATGATGTCCTCGATGGTCACGCCCTCGTCCATGCGCAAGATCGCAAACTCCTGATCAACCTTCGCTACTGCTGTCTCTTTCGACATTGTTCCTTCTCCCTTCTTCGCTTCAACACGCCCCCCGGCGCCGGTTGCCCCAAGGGGGCGTGTGTTCATCCTTGTTCCACAAGCGAATGCTAGAGTCCTGCCTGCTTTGCCCCCACTTCTACCTCACAGACGCGCAGGAGGTCACGGTAGTGGCCATGCCACAGGCGGGCGCGCTCAAGCGCGAGCCGCGCCTCAGCGAGTTCCCGCGCGGCCTGCTCCACGGCGATCGCCTGCTCTGCGACCATGCCGTCGAGGGTCGCGCGGCGGACCTCCTCATTGCTACCAAGCGCCTTCACACCGCCAGCAGCCGCGTGGGGGCCCTCCGGGTCCGCGTACTCGCGCAGGATCTCCGCCTTGCGCCCCTCCAGCGCATCCCTCGCTTCCGTGAATGCGAGTTCGGCGCGGTGCACGCGCTCCAGATTGCGCTCCACAATCTGCACACAGTCCGTTAGCTCTTCCCGCAGAAATTCCAGATCCAAGGTTCGCTCCTCCTTCCCGCCGTCGAGAGCGACGGCGCCATGACGAGTTCCATAGGCTTCCGTGATGGCCGAGCGCACCGCCTCCAGCGGCGGCAACTCGCCCCGATGCGTCGCGGCGTAAGCATCGTTGAGGATGTCCACCGCCCGCCCGTAGTCCGCGCCAATCAAGCGCAGCCCACGCGCCATCTCTACGAAGTCACTCGCCTGTACTCCCATTCTGGTCCCCCGTCTCTGGCCTATCTTGCAGCCACCGATGCCACTCGCCGGCCAGGTCCTCGATTGGCACCCCCATCAGGGCTGCGATCAGAGCGAAGCTGGACGGGCGGGGAACCTTCCGGCCTCGCTCCCAGTGGTTCACCGTTGCGAAGGTCACTCCGAGTTCAGCTGCGACCATTCGCAACGAGAACCCTTTTTCGTCGCGCCAGCGGCGCAACAGATTCCTGTTCACCCATTCTTCAAACACTGCCGTGTTGCATTGCGCTTCGTCCACGCGCGTCCTCCCTTCGCGGCGGCGATCACCGCCTCAACAACGTTCTGCTTGCGCTCCAGCGCAAGGTAAATGTCCTCGTCAACCGTGCCCTCGGCCACCAGCGAGTAGTACGTCACCGGGCGGGTCTGCCCGGGGCGGCGAATGCGCGCCCTGCTCTGCTCATACTTGAAAAGGGAATGGTTGAGCGAGTAGTAAACCGCGTAGCGCGCGAGAGTTAGGTCGATTCCCTCGCTACCCGACTGGATCTGCACTCCGATCACGCCGCCGCGCCACGCCGAGAGGGTGTTCTCCGACCCAGACACCTCGCAGTAGGGCAGACCCGCCGCCGCCGCGACCTCGCGCACGACTTGCAGGTCTTTCCTGAAAAGGCAGAAAACCGCCACCGGCTCCCCACCCATGCCATCGATCAGGTCCGCCAGCGCCTCGCGCTTGGACCGGTCCACCTCAACTTCCGTACCGTCCTCCGTGCACACGTGCCCGGAGGTGATCTGCATCAAGCGCAGGATGCGAGTAAGGCCGTTGCTCGCCGTCACAAGGCCTTCCCCCACGTCAGCGACGAACTCCTCATCCATCTCCTGATAAACCTTCATCGCCGACGCGGAGAGGCTCACCGACACGCGCACGTCCACCGCGGGCGGCAGATCGAGCACGTCATCCGCCTTCGCGACGAAGGCAACCGAGTGAAACTTGCGCGAGAACGCCGCCTCGTCGCGCACGCCAAGCACTTGCTTATTCTCGAAGCCACCCATGATGGCGTATCGGTAGCGGAATTGGGAGAAGGACGTGCCGAACACCTCGGGGGCGATCACACGATACTGCCCGTAGAGCGCCATCGGACCACTGCTCATCGGCGTACCCGTGAGTGCCAGCCGGTAGCGGATCTTCTTCGCGAGGGTCGCCGCCGAGCGGCTGGCCTTGCCGCCAGGAGCCTGCAAGCGGTGGCTCTCATCGCACACGAGCATGTCCGGGGCGAATGCGACCAATTCCTTGAGCAGCCCCGGGCGCCAGAAGGCGTCGTAGTTAACCACGACGGCGGTGATCCCACCAGAGGACCCTGCGCCCTTGCGGAGCGCGGCGACCAGCTCGGCGCGCTGGCGCACGCTGCCATTCGAGAGCGCTGTCACGGTATACTCGCGCGACGAATGCCGCTCGAACTGCACGCCCCACACTGGCACGACGGACTTGGGGCACAGAATGAGCACGCGGGACACCATGGGCAAGGTACAGATCAAGTCAACCGCGACCTTGCTCTTGCCCGTGCCCATCTCCATCGCGAGCATCGCGCCGATGCCAGCCTCCAGAAGCCGCCTCGCGTGCCAGTAGGCCGCGACCTGGTGCGCCCAAGGCCGCGTCTTCGCTCCGGGAACCTCATCGGGGTGCCCCTCCTCGCCGGGCAAGACGTCGAGCATCCGAAGTTCGTTGCGAGTGAGCGGGTTGTCTGGCATCTCGTAGCACTGGTATTCGTTGTTCCAGAACGAACCCGGCACCTCGGCCAGCGCCCCGTGCAACACCCTTGGCGCCTGCACGTAAATGATACCCCTTCGGACCGCGACACGCATATTCAGCCTTGCCCTCCTTCCGTTCTCCCTGCTGGAATGCGCTCTCGCGAATACTGCCAGTAGTCATCGTCAATCTCGAACCCAATGCAATCGAGATCGAGATTGTAACACGCAAGCGCCGTCGTACCAATGCCCATAAACGGGTCGAGAACCTGCTGGATACGCTCCACGCCATGCAGCTTCAGGCACATCTCCGGTAGAGCTACCGGGAAAGTCGCCGGGTGAGGCCGGTCAGACCGGCGCTGGATAGTGTCGTATGGTAGAAACCACGTATTCCCACGACAGCGCCTATCCTGCTTCCCCTGCCATCGCTCGATGTTGCTCTTGTCCGCATAGGGCACCCCGACAGCCAACCGGTCGAGAGGCACCTTCCCTTCGTGACTAAAGTGAAAGACGTACTCGAAGCAGTCGTTCACAAATCGCGGGGAGTTGATCGGCTTGTAGTGGCCGTGCGTCATTTCATCGATGGCGATACTCTTGACCCAGATGAACGTGTTCTGAAGCTGGAAGTATCGCCGCACTATCTGTGCTACATCGAATGGCACCCATGGGTCGGTTGGCTTACCGCCTATGTTGAGGAAGAAGCTGCCACCTTCCCTGAGCACGTGCCATATCTCACCGATCCAACCTCTGCACCAGTCTAGGTAGTCATCACGTGGAATACCGTCATCGTAACTACCGTATTCCTTACCAATGTTGTACGGAGGCGATGTCACAACCACGTCAACAGCCGCATCACCAAGGGATTGCATCCCTTCAATGCAGTCGCCCTTATACAATCGGATATTCGACAACCTTGCCCTCCTTCCGTTCTCCCTGTATGCTGCTAGTATTGTATCACAAGCAGTATACCTACGTCAACCCCCAAACTGTTGTTTTCCACGGCTAGAACAGGTCGTCGTTCCCGTTGTCCTCGCCTTTCCTCTCCTTGGCGCTGTGACACTCTACAGCGGTTAAAACCGCGTAGCTTCTCGGCACGTGTCACTTCGCACCCCTACCCCGGATTGCCGCGGCCTCGCACTTGCACCCGCGCCATGTCGGCCCCTCTC